>Ga0116171_10000174_pt1 | contig 67535 bp, 51 predicted proteins | sample AD_JPNHW2_MetaG_FD_89798 | JGI IMG/M metagenome (GOLD analysis project Ga0116171, IMG submission 89798) | Active sludge microbial communities of municipal wastewater-treating anaerobic digesters from Japan - AD_JPNHW2_MetaG | ecosystem: Engineered > Bioreactor > Anaerobic > Digestate | place...
ACCATCGGCTGCGGTTACGACGCTGTAGCCTTCGCGCTTGAGGTTGAAGGAGAGCAGGTCGAGGATATCCTGCTCGTCATCGACGATCAGAATGGTTTTTGCCATGGGAATCCTTGCAGCGGCCGGAAAATCGCCTCTCTTTTTTTAAGATACTCCATTTTTGCGCGATACTCAAGGGTTATTTCAACGGCACCCGTGCACTGCGGCTGGCGGCCGGAGGAGGCGCCGCACAGCGCGCTACGGAGACAGTCAGGGCTGCTGGTGGGCGACAATGCGCGCCTCGACGAGAAAAATGACATTCTCGGCGATATTGGTGGCATGGTCGGCGAGGCGCTCAAGATGCCGGGAGAGGACGATCCCATGGGCGCCGGGCTCGACCAGCCGCGGTTCGTTTTTCATGCGCTCGATCAGATGTGCAAAGATCTCCCGGCAATGGTCATCCACCTGGTCGTCGCGGTCGCGCACCGACTGGGCGAGTTCGAGATTGCCTTCGATAAAAGCCCGGATCGCATCCCCGGTCATGCGGTGGGCCTCCTCGCCCAGCTGCAAGAGTCCCGCGTCCTGCAGCAGCGGCCGGTCCGCTATGGTTTTCTGCACCCGCTGGACGATATTGACGGCGATATCCCCGCAGCGTTCGAGCTGGTTGTTGATCATCAGGGCGGCCACGACGAAGCGGAGGTCGCCGGCTACCGGCTGAAAGAGGGCGAGGATATTCTCGCACTGCGCCTGAATGAGGTTATCATAGGCATCGATTTCGCAATCCCGGCTGCGCACAAACTGGCACAAGTCCTGGTTGCCGCTTTGCAGTGCCTGGAAGGCAAGTTCCAGCTGGGTATCCACCAACTCAGCCATCAGCTGGATGTTCTTTTTCAGGCTGGCCAGTTCCTGGGAATAGTGATTGTGCATGCGTGCTCCTTGAAACGGGTCATCCGAACCGGCCCGTGATATAGTCCTCGGTCTGTTTTTTGCCGGGACTGGTAAAGATTCTGTTGGTTGGGCCCGCTTCGATCAACTGGCCCAGATAGAAAAAGGCGGTGACGTCGCTGACCCGCGCCGCCTGCTGCATGTTGTGGGTGACGATGACAATCGTATAGTGTTCCTTGAGCGAAAAGACCAGCTCTTCGATCTTTTGCGTCGCCAGGGGATCGAGGGCTGACGCGGGTTCGTCCATCAACACCACCTCCGGCTGAACCGCCAGGGCGCGCGCGATACAGAGACGCTGCTGCTGTCCGCCCGACAGGTCCATGGCGGAATGACCCAGCCGGTCCTGCACCTCATCCCAGAGGGCGGCGTCCTTGAGACTCTGTTCGACGCGGGCCTCGATGAGAGCCCGGTCCTTGATGCCGTTGATGCGCAGGCCATAGGCGACATTATCAAAGATCGACTTGGGGAAGGGATTGGACTTTTGAAAGACCATGCCAACCCGGCGGCGGAGTTCGACCACGTCCACTGAACGGTCGTAGATATCTTCGCTTTCCAGGGTAATGCGGCCTTCAACCCGGGTGTTGGGCAGGATCTCGTTCATCCGGTTGAGCGAGCGCAGAAAGGTCGACTTGCCGCATCCCGAGGGTCCGATCAGGGCCGTAACGCGGTTCCTTTCGATCGCCAGGTTGATATCGCTCAAGGCCTTAAATGAGCTGTAAAAAAAGGAGAAATGATCGGCGGCCATTGCAACCGTGGACATGGCGGGTATCCTTTGACTGGGAGCGTTCATCATAAACGTTTGAATTTTTTACGAAAGCGGAAGCGGATCCAGGTGGCGGAAAAATTCATCGCCAGCACCAAAACCAGCAGCACCAGGGCCGTGCCATAGGCCAGGGGTCGCACCTTGACGATCTCGTGATGCTGGGTCGCCAGAATGAAGAGATGGTAGGGCAGGGCCATAAACTGGCTGGTCAAGACCTTGGGGAATCCGGACAGCTGCGGCCAGAAGAAGGCCACGCCGGTGAAGAGGATGGGCGCGGTTTCGCCCGCCGCACGGGCCAGTCCGAGGATCGTCCCGGTCAGCATGCCGGGGACGGCGTAGGGCAGGACATTCGTGCGGATGGTTTGCCATTTGGTCGCGCCCAGGGCGAGGGCGCCCTCGCGGTAGGACATCGGCACGGTTTTAAGGGCTTCCTCGCTGGCCGTGATGGTCCAGGGGAGGGTCAACAAACCGAGGGTGAGTCCCGCGGCGAGCACGGAAAGCCCGAGATTCATCATGTTGACAAAGAGCGTGAATCCGAAAAGGCCATGCACGATCGAGGGCACGCCGGAGAGGTTGCGGATGGCCAGACGGATCAGCCGCACCAGCCTCCCCTGCGCGGCGTATTCGTTGAGATAAATGGCGCTAAAGATCCCGACCGGGACGGAAAAGATCACCGTCACCAGGCTGACCCAAAAGGTCCCGACAATAGCCGGCCAGATGCCCCCTTCGGTCATCCCCTTGCGCGGTTTGGCGGTGATGAACTCCCAACTGATGACCCCGCCGCCCTTGATGAGAAGATCGTAAAGAATATAGAAGACCACCATAAGTACCAGGGCCACGGCCAGGTGCAGCAGCATGAACCCCAGCTGCTGGCGGATTTTACGCAGGTCCCATTTCATCGCATCACCTTCTGGTAGCGCTGCAGGACGATATCGGAGATCAGATTAAAAATAAACGTGATAATAAAAAGGATGAACGCGATGATAAAGAGGGCGTGGTAATGGGTACTGCCCTGCACCGTCTCGCCCAACTCGATGGCAATGGTTGCGGTCATCGTGCGCACCGGATCGAGATAGCTGTGCGGCATCGCTGCGGCATTGCCGCACACCATCAGGACGGTCATGGTTTCGCCGATGGCCCGCCCCATGCCCAGCATGATCGATGCGATGATACCGGAGAGGGCGGAAGGCACGGTTACGCGGACCAGTGTCTGCCACTTGTTCGCCCCCAATGCCAGGGAGGCGCTTTTCAGCTCCTGCGGCACCGAGACGATGGCATCCTCGGAGATGCTGATGATGGTCGGCAAGGCCATGATCGCCAGCAGGATCGAGCCATTAACTCCGTTCAGCCCGCTGGAGGTATGGAAGAGCCGGGCGAGGAGGGGATTCAGGACGACCAGTCCGAGAAAGCCCACCACGACCGAAGGGATGGCGGCCAGGATTTCGATGACCGGCTTGACGATCTCGCGGAGCCGGCTGTTGGCCACATCCGCCAGCCAGGCGGCGGTGGCGATGCCGACCGGCACGGCGATGACCATGGCACCGATGGCGACCATTAGGGTTCCGGCCAGCAGGGCCAGAATGCCATAGGTCTCCTGCTCCGGCGAGGTGGGATCCCAGGCGGACCCGACGAAGCGGCTCACGCCGAGCTCCCTGACCGCCGGCCAGGCCTGCATCATCAGCAAGATGAAAATTCCAACCAGCACCAGGATGGCGAAGAGGCCATTGAGAAGAAAAAACTTCTCAATGGCCTGCTCCTTGATTCGACTCATGAATCTGCGCTTCTGCATCAAAAACCGGCTTTTTTGTTGTTCTCGAGGTAATTGCCGGAGACCGGGTAAAAGCCCATCTCCTCGACCACCTTCTGGCCTTCGGGGCTGAGAATGAAAGTGATGAAATTCTTCAGATTGCCCTTGGGCTTGCCGTTGGTGTACTGATACAAGGCGCGGGCGATGGGATAGGCACCGCTCTTGATCTTTTCCCGTTCCAGGGGGCTGATCGCCTTGCCGCTTCCCGTGGAGATGTCCAGCACCTTGATGCTGGAGTGAATCTGACCCTTGTCATCGTAGACATAGCCCACGCCCACATAGCTGATGCCCGCTTTGTCCGCGGCCACCGCTTCGATAATCTGGGCGTTGCCGTTCATCTGTTTCATTTTGGGCGAGTAATTCTTGTTGCCCATCACATGCTCCTGGAAGAAGACATAGGTGCCAGAACTGGGCTGACGGCCATACAGGGAGATGGGCATATCGGGTCCGCCCAGCTCTTTCCAGTTGGCCACTTCGCCGCGGAAGATGGCGCCCGCCTGGGCCATGCTCAGCGACTGAATCGGATTGGCCGCATTGACCACCACCGAAAGGGCATCGATGCCGATGGCGATCTCGGTGGCGACCACGCCGTTTTCTTTCGCGGCGGCATATTCCTTATCCTTCATCGGCCGGGAGGCATCCGCTACATCCACCTTGTTGGCGATGAGGGCGGCGATGCCAACACCCGATCCGCCGCCGGTGACGGCGATCGCCGTATTCGGGTCTTTTTCCATGTAGACTTCGGCCAGACGCTGCACCAGATTGACCGAGGTGTCAGAGCCCTTGATCTGGATCATGCCCTGTGCATAGACCGAGGCCGAGAAGGCCATCAGGCTGGCGAGGGCGAGGTAAATGCGTTTTTTCATGGAGGTGCTCCTTTATGGCTGTAAGAGGGTATCGTTATTCGCCGACAAGCTTGCCGGAGTCGAACTTGGCGTAAAATGTGATGCGGGCGGTAACGTCGTTTTTCACGCCCTCTTTGGCAAAATTCCTGATCATCACGTTGGGCATCAGGTGCATGTTCGCGACGGGAATATAGTCCATACCGGCGATGACGAGAGAATTCTCGTCATCCACACCGTTGCCGCTCACCTTGCCGCTGGCGAACCGGGTGTAAACGCTGCTGCTGGTGTTCGGGTCATACGCGTCGTAGCGGGCAAATGCCTTGAGCCTGGCCAGCGGGGTGATCCAGGAACCGAAAAGCGAGTAGCCGGTCTTGACCACATCTGCTTTTTCATAACGGGTCAGCTTGTCATTCTGGATGACCGGGCTGGAGATGCCGGATTTGGAGTTGGTACGCTGGAAGTATTCCGCACCGACCGAGAACCGGGGCTGGTCATAGCCAACGAAGCCCTTCAGGGTCATGTACGAGGTGCTGCCGATATAGTCCTTGCCTGCGCTCATGGCTGTAGCGGTCTGGGGATCATTCGGATTTTGTTTTTCATAGTCGGCATAGCCTTCGATCATCAGGCCTTTGAGCGGTGTGACCCAGAGGGCGTAGCCAAATTTCTTGTAGCGGTCGCCTTCCGCGGCGCCATAGCCCGGACCGTTCATGATGGTCAGCCAGTGGTGTACTGTTTTTGTCAGATCGCCCTTCAGGGCAAGGCCCAAATCGGCCGAGGAGCTGATCTTGTTGAGATCCATGATCGTCTTTTCGATCGAGCGGTAGCCCCAGAGTTCCTCAACGTTCTTGAAGGCATTGGTTTCGGAGATGCCCAAATAGAGCTTGTGGTTGGGGATCAGATTGCTCCACTCGATGTAGGCATGTTTGACGAAGGGATTGATCTTGCTGGTGCTGCCGTAGCCATTGCTCTCGGACTCGAGGCGGAAACGGACTTTGATGGCGTCGGTGATGTTGTTCTCGAAGGTGAAATAGATGCGGCGGAACTGAAAGGCGTTGCGGTCCTTTTCCGCGGGGACACTGTTGTTGAGGTTATAGTAGTAGTCGCTGTAGACTACACCCGAAAGGTTTGAGGTTGTTTGACTGGTACCCAAAGCCGGCATCAAGGTAGCGAGGGCCAGTAGCAGGCTTGGCAAGGCTCTTTTCATTCGGTTTCCTCTCGTTTAACGATGTGGTTTTCCAGTGGCCGGATCGCATTAATTATGGTATAATATAATCAGGACATATTAACATCGAATAAAGGCCAGGTTAAGATCGTATTAAGGCTGGGAGCAGGGGTAAAGCCGCCCGAGCATAAACAATCCGGTGTTTGAAGAAATATTTTGACTCCATGGAAAATTTTCTTAGATTAGTCCCATACGGCCAGACGCCAGCCGATGCAAGGCATCGAGCCCCACGCCTCTCCTCTTGTTATGGATATACGGATCGACCCCCGTTCCAGGCCAACCACGTTGAGGACGATGTGATGAAAGAGCTGGATGTTCGTGAAATAATCACTGCCAAAGCCCCCGACTTTTTTTCCCGCTATCCACGCTTCGTTGAATCGCTGCTGGTCCGCTGCCTCTCCCGGATCTTGCGGGTGGAGGAGATCAATCATCAGATCCGCAAGAATGCCAGTGTCAAGGGTGTGGCGTTCATCGATGAGGTCTTCGAGGATCTCAACTTTTCCTACTATTTATCCAGCATCGACCGCAATAAAATCCCCTCCGAAGGCAAGCTGGTGGTGGTGGCCAATCATCCGCTCGGGGCGTTGGACGGCCTGGCGCTGCTGCGCGCGATCAGTGAGGTCCGTCCGGATGTCCGGATCATCGCCAATGATGTGCTGATGAATTTTGAAAATCTGGAAGAGCTCTTTTTGCCGTATGATGTCTTTTCCCGGCACATGCAAAAAGAGCATATCGCGCGTATCGGCGCGGAGCTGCTGGCAGAAAAGGCGGTCCTCTTTTTTCCGGCGGCGGAGGTTTCGCGCCTGACCTGGAAGGGCATCCGCGATCTGCAATGGCTGAACGGGCCGGTCTTTTTCGCCAAAAAGTATGATGCCCCGGTCCTGCCGGTCTTTATCAAGGGCCGGAACTCGATCCTTTTTTATGTGGTCTCGCTGCTCTATAAAAGGTTTTCCACGCTGCTCCTGCCACGGGAGATCTTTAATAAACGCGGCAAATCCCTGCGCTTCGTGATCGGTGATCCCATTCCCGGCACGGTTTTTACGGCCTCATTCATCAAGACCCGGGTCATGAGCCGCCTGCTGCGCAAGCAAACCTATCTCCTCGCCCGAACAAAAAAGAGCTCCCTGTTCCGGACTGAAAAAACCATCATCCACCCCGTCGACCGCCGGCAGCTGAAGGAAGAACTGACGGCCTCCACGCTCCTGGGCCAGACCAGTGATGGCAAAAAAATCTATCTGGTCGAATTCGAGCAGGCGCACCGGGTGATGCGCGAGATCGCCCGGCTGCGCGAGCAGACCTTCCGCAAGGTGGGCGAAGGGACGGGATTGAAGCTTGATCTCGACCGCTTCGACCGCTATTACCAGCACATCGTGCTCTGGGACGACGGCCCGCTCGAGATCATCGGCTCCTACCGCGTGGGCAGCTGCCGGCAGATCCTGGCCGGGCACGGTCTGGAGGGACTCTACACCCATACCCTGTTCAAGTATACTCCCGCCGCCCTGCCGATTCTCAATGAAGCCCTTGAACTCGGGCGCAGCTTTGTCCAGGTCAAATACTGGAAGAGCAATGCCTTGGACTATCTCTGGCAAGGGATCGGGGCCTACATTGCCCACCATCCGGAGATCCGGACGCTGATTGGCCCGGTGAGCATCAGCAATACCTACACCGAGCGCGCCAAGGAGCTTCTGGTCTATTTTTATCAGACCTGGTTTCCCGGCGATCCCGCCCTGGCCCCTCATGTCAGCCCCTTCCGCATCTCGCAGCACAATCAGGCCGAGCTTGCCGGTCTCTTTCCGCACCAGGAATATCGCGATGAGTTGCGCAAACTCAAGGAGGCCCTCAAGGTTCTCGGTTTTTCCATCCCGGTTCTCTACAAGCAATATTCCGATCTTTGCGAGGAGGGCGGTGTGGCCTTTATCGACTTCGGCGTGGACAAGGATTTCGCCGATTGCATCGACGGGTTGATCCTGGTCCGCATTGACCTGCTTCGCCCCAACAAACGGGAGCGCTACATCACCATTCACCAGGTCCCCTCCTCCTGAGGGCGATCCTGATAGAGCGGCGCCGCTCAGGGGCTCTTGCCGGACCGCGTGCAGGCCGAAAGGCTGCTGCAGTGATGGAATGGGTTGACATTGTGCAAAATTATTGGTAATTTATTCGCCATATAGTATCGCGGTCAAAAAAGGATCTCCCCTTGTCCCGACTTGTGCACTATTCCTTGGTGGTTCTCTTCGCTTTCCTCTTGATCCTCCCGGCAGCGGCACAGCGTGCCCGTGACAGCCAGACGCAGGTCACCCGGCTGCAAAAGAGCGCGGTTGACGATTATTGGCATTACCACAATGCCGGCAACCTGGGATTGACCGTGACCAACTATGGGGTGATCGGTGAGGGGTATAACAATGCCGATCAACCCTCCTGCCTCTACAAGCTGCACGCCGATAATCCGCGCGACCAGATCGAACATATGTCGTACGGCGGACTCTGGATCGGCGGCCGCAGCGGTGCGGACGGGATGGTGCATGTCTCCACCGCCATTGTCGACGGCGTCTTTGATGCCGGCGAGGAGGGCTTTGAATTCACCAACACCGCCGACAAGGCGGATACGATCCGGGAACGCTCGACCGTCGTGACCTCGCGCTACTTTTCACCGAACGCGGTTTCCCATCAGGACTTTGTCTCCGACTTTACCGATCTCAACACCCGTGTCCCTGGCACCGATTTCGAGATCCCCAACCATACCCCCCTCGGCCTGAATGTCCATCTTGAAACCTATGCCTGGAATTATCCCTATACCGACGCCTTTGTCATCCTCAATTATACCATCACCAATGTCTCCCGATACCCCTTGTCCGATCTCTATGCCGGCATTTGGGCCGATGCCGCCGTGGGCAATATGAATTACACCAGCATCTATATCTCCGGCGGCGGCTGGTCCTGGTATGATAATTTCAACGGCTTCGACATCGATTACAATATGGCCTATCAGTTTGATGTCGATGGCGATGACGGTTTTGCCCAGAGCTATTTCGGTCTGCGCTACCTGGGCTCCTCGCGGCGGCAGGATTCGGTTCAGGTCAATTACGACCAGTGGCGCTGGTCGGCCAGCTCGGCTATGGATTTCCCGGACTATGTCATGCCGGTCGATGATGCGGGGCGCTACGAGGTGCTCAAGGGACGGCATACCGGCAAGTATTTAAACGCCACGAGCGACGGCGGCATCCCTACCGATACCGCCGACCGCGGCAGCTGGATGCTTGTGCTCAGCGCGGGCTCGCTGGGCGACCTCAAGCCGGGCGCTTCCACCAACGTCACCTTTGCGGTGGCGTGCGGTCTCTGGGCGACGCAGGATGCTGCTGACACGCCGGCCCGCCGCGCCAACCTCCGCCTCAATTCCGACTGGGCCCAGATCGCCTACAACGGCGAAGATGTCGACGGCGACGGCAAGCTCGATCCCGATGAGGATACCAACCATAACGGTCTCCTCGACGGCGATGAGGATCTCTACCGCAGCGATCTCGACCTGAATGGCAACCATCGCTGGGACCCGGGTGAAACACCCTTCGGCGACGGCGATGGTCATCTGGATGTCTATGAAGACAGCTATGCCAACACCCTCAAGGGCATCACCGCCGGCAACGGAGTCATTGACCGCTTTATCCTCCCCAGCCCGCCGCCTTCACCCAATTTACTGCTGGTTCCGGGCGAGGGGGAGGTGACCCTATACTGGGATTCCGTGCCGGAATTCACCGAGGATCCGATCACCCGCGAGATCGATTTCGAAGGATACCGGATTTACAGCTCGCCCAAGACCGCGGGCGCCCATGAAGAGAGCACGCTGCTGGCCGAGTTCGACATCATCGATAACCAGTTTTATGATACCGGATTCGACGCGGTGCGCATCGACACGCTCATTGACGGCCATCGCTACGCGTACCGCTTCGTCAATCGCAACCTCCTCTCCGGCTGGCCGGGAGAATACTGGTTTGCCGTCACCGCCTTTGACCGCGGCAATCCCAAGAACAAATTGCCCAGTCTCGAGAGCTCCATCCTCGAGAACAAGACCTACGCCGTCGCCGGCTCGCCCGCGCGGCCGGCCAACAGCACCCTGCCCGTCGGGGTTTTCCCCAATCCCTATCGCGCCCAGGCGCTCTGGGATGGCGAGAGCGACCGCGAGCAGATGCTCTGGTTCTTTAACCTCCCCGCCGAGGCCGAGGTGCGCATCTACACCCTGGCCGGCGATCAGGTCGATGCCTTTCTTCACCACGGCGCCAGTTACCGGGGCGAGGATGTGGAACTGATGCAGAAAAAAATCGGCGGCAGTCACACGGTGCTGCCGGGTGGTCTCCACGCCTGGGATCTGATTTCCGCCTTCGACCAGGCCATCGCCACCGGACTTTATTTCTTCAGCGTCAAGGATCTGGCGACCGGCGAGATCCAGACCGGGAAATTCGTCGTCATCAAATAATAGTTCGTAAACCTAGCGTACAGGAGCGGGATTGAAAAAACTGATACTGGTTCTCTTGCTGCTCGCGGCCCTTGGGACCGCCGGGGCGGCCATCACCCCCATCCGCGACATTCAATATACCACCGACGCCTCGGGCGATTCGCCGCTCAAGGGACAGGTGGTGACGATCAGTGGTGTGGTCACGGGCGAAATCTATGCCTTCAAGAACAGCTATTTCTACGTGCAGGACGCCAACGCCCCCTGGTCGGGCATCAAGGTCTATGACAAAACCCGGTTTGCGGCTCAGGGCGACAGGGTCACTCTGACCGGCACCGTGGCGGAGTACAAGGGCGTCACTGAAATCACCACGGTGACCGATTTCAAGATCGATTCGTCCGGAACCAAGTGGATTCAGCCCATGACGGTGACCACCGCCGAGATCGCCACCGGCGCCACCCAGGCGGAGGCCTACGAAGGCTGCCTGATCCGCGTTGGCGCGGCAACCATCACCAATCCCAGCCTCGGCTACGGTGAATGGCAGATCGATGACGGCACCGGCCCTTGCCGGGTCGATGACGAGACCAAATACTATTTCCTGCCGGCCAATTACACTGCGGTGCAGTCGGTCACCGGCATCCTCGATTTCGCCAATGGCGATACCAAGATCGAACCGCGCCTCGCCGATGATGTGGTCGAGGAGGGGCCCTACACCCGCATCCAGCGCATCCAGCAGGTGCGCTTCAGCGACCTTCTCGCTACCCCCGCCAAAAACATCATGGACAAGAGCTACATGAACGGCGATACCGTGACCGTCAAGGGTATCGTCACCATGCCGACCGGCCTGTGCTATGCCGGAGCCGGCATCAAGTTCACCTTTGAAGCTCCCGAAGGCGGACCCTGGTCGGCGCTGCTCTCCTATCATCGCGACTCCACCGCCTATCCGACCCTCTATGAGGGGGATGAGATCGAGATGACCGGGTATCTCTCTGAGTACACGACCGCGCCGTCGAACATGACCGAATTTTTCATCACCAGCCCGATCAACATCCTGGACGCCGGCAAACCCCTGCCACCGGTCGATTCGATCAAGACCGGTGATCTGCGCTGGCCGACCACGGCCGAGCAGTGGGGTACAGTGATCGTCAAGGTCGGCAATGCGATGGTGACCAACCTGACGCCCCAGTATGAGCTGTTCAAGGTCGATGACGGCAGCGGGGCGGTGCTGGTCGATGACGAATCCGACAGTTTGCGTAATTATCCAGATCCGGCGCTCAAGTCGATCTTTAAATCCATCGAAGGGTGGGTCTATCATCACTACGGCTATTATACCGACTCCACCGCTTACAAGCTGGAGCCGCTTTTCCGCAGCCGGGTCATCCCGGGCACGGCGACGCTGGCCATCAAGCACACCGCACGCAGCACTGTTGCCCCCACGCCGGCCCAGTCGGTTACGGTTACTACTACCCTCGATCCGCTCATCAACGCCGCTGGGGCGAAGCTCTATTTCAAGGCTGGCGACGGCGCTTACACCGCCGTGGAGATGAGCGCGAGCAGCGCCACCTACAGCGCAGTGATCCCGGCACAGCCGCTCAACAGCCTGGTCAGCTATTACATCGAGGCCACCGATAAAAGCGGCAATGTGAGCTACGATCCGCCCGATCAGCTGGCGGCCAATTATTCCTATGTCGTCCTGGAGGGCAATCCCACCCTGGCGCAGATTCAATATACACCCTGGGCTTCCGGCGATAGTCCTTTCCAGAGCTGCCAGGTGGCGGTCGAAGGCGTGATCACGGCCGATACGCTTTTTTACAGCAAATATGGCGCTTACCCCCTCCAGGATGTCGCCGGCGCCTGGAACGGGCTCTATATTCTCGGTAAGGTCCCGGCACTCTTCCGCGGCGACCGGGTGATGGTCTATGGCACCGTGGAGGACCACAACGCCGATTATCTCTACAAATGGGAAGGCAACACCCAGATCAAAGCCGACAGCGTGCGTATTCTCGCCCGTGGTGAGGCGCTGCCCGCGATCGTGGAGGTCAAGACCAGCGAGTTGAAGGACAAGAGCAAATCAGCCGAGTCCTTTGAGGGCGTGCTGGTGCGGATCAACAATGCCACCTTGACCGCGGTCAATTCCTATGACGTGACCGTCGACGACGGCAGCGGTCCCTGCCTGCTCGACGCGGACGGTTTTATCGGCCGCGATCAGGATGCCAACCCCTACTTCCACATCAACAAGAGCGCCCAGGTCCTGGTGGTCGCCGGTGACACAGTCAAGATCGGCGAACAGATCAACCTTGCTCAGGGGGTATTTCTCTACAGCTTTGGCACCCACAAGATCGAGATCCGCGATCTCGGCGATATCGGCACAGTAACCGGCGTGCGCAATGCGGTCGCCGCCCAGCCCTTGACCTTTGACCTCGGGCAGAACTATCCCAATCCCTTCAACCCCGAGACGCGCCTCTACTTCCAGCTGCCGGTCAGCGCTGAAGTCAAGCTGGTCATTTACAATGCCCGCGGCCAGATCGTCCGCAACCTGGTGGCGAGCCGCTACGATGCCGGCCATCATGTCATCAACTGGGATGGCCGCGACAACGCCGGAAATCTCGCCCCGACCGGTGTCTATATCTATCGCATCAAGGCGGGCGACTACATCGCCGCCCGCAAGATGACCCTCGTCAAGTAGACCCTAAATCAGCAGGTTTGCCGGCCTCACCTGCGCCGGCAAACCTGGACAGTTACGACTAGAGCGGTTCGTGATTCCATGACAACGATGCACAAACGGATTCTGATGCTGCTGCTGCCGGTGCTGCTGGCCGGGTGCGGCATCAAGGACCCTTTCGGTGATGATCGCACCTCCAAGCCGGTGGGCAACCAGCCGCCCGAAACCCATCTGTTCCTCCAGGTGAGCCAGGAAATGATCACCCGCGCCGATACCCTGCTCGACGGCACGATCATCACCCGCCTCTACACGACCGGGCTGGACACCACCGCGAGCAAGCAGATCATCCACTGGTGGGGCGACGACCCGGATGGCAAGATAAGCGGATACTATTACCAATGGGATTATATGAGCGCGGCGGTTTTCACGACCGCCGAATATGACACCTTTTATGTGCCCATCCGCAGCCATTACGATGAGTTTTCCTTCAAGGTTTGGGCGGTGGACGATCAGGGACTGCAGGACCCGACTCCGGCGCAGCTGCGCTTCCCGGTCTTTAATACCCCGCCCACGATCGCTTTCCGGCTGAACTCCAATCCGGTGGTGACCGGCAATACCAATGTCATGGCCTATACCTTTCCCACGCGCTCCTTTTTCTGGGACGCCGCAGATGACGATGGCAAGGAGACCCTCACCCACATCTATTACGCCCTGGATGACACGGCCGCGTGGACCGCTCTGCCCGGTGATGCCCGTCAGATCACCCTGCAAGGCTTGACCCCGGGCGAACACCGCTTTTTTGTCAAGGCGCAGGATATTTCCGGCGCCACCAGTCCGACCATTTCCTTTCCCGACCCTGCCAGCTCCACCTCGCCGCAGCACTGGGTGGTCAAACCTGTGCAGGGCGAGTTGCTGCTGGTCAACGATTTTGCCCAGGACCAGAGCCTCTATCAGGTGCAAAAATTCTACACCCAGTTCCTCGACCAACTGGTCGGTCCGGGCGGTTATTCGGTCTGGGAGATCGGCTCCAGTGCAACGCCCTTGATCAACGCCCAGAATGCCCTGCCCTACTCCTCGATCGACATCGAGGCCAATTTGGCGTATTTCAAAAAGGTGATCTGGTTTGCGCATCTCGGCCGCCCGCATCTTACCGCTGCCGGCCAGGGCATCACCCGTTTTGCCGGCCGCGGCGGCCATATCTTTATCAGCAATGGCAATGAGGAGACCCCGGACAGCACCTGGACCTTCACCCGTCTCGATTCGGTTTACCGTCTCAATCCCGGCGGTCGTCTGCTGGCGGGGATCCGGGTGCTCGCCAGCTTTGGCACCTCCAAGGATCCGCAGCTCGATCTGAAGCTGGAAAAACTCATCGGCAACCGCGTCTCCGCCCTGGTCCCCGGGGCCGGCGCCGAAGTGGTCCTGCGCATGGAACCCGCCAGCACGGCCGCTGTTACCGTGCCCTACACGGGCACCCCTCCGGTGGCCTTGCGCTATGCCATCGGCCCGGGGGAGTGTATCTATTTCTCCCTGCCGCTGCACCTGTGCAACGGCAACGGCAATATGCTCGAATTTTTCCGTTATCTACTCTTTGAAGAGTTCAACTGATACCCGCATGAAAACAACCCGCAAGCTCATTCTGCTCTCGTTTCTCCTGGTGCTGTGCGCTGCCGGCGCCCGGGCGCAAACCTCCCTCATCCGCGGGCGGGTGATCGACAAACGCACCAATGAGGTCCTGCCCGGCGTGAACATTTCCGTTCCCGGCACCTACAAAGGAGCGGTGACCAATGTGGAGGGCCTCTATGAGATTCGCGGGCTCGCCCCCGGAGATTACGATCTCAAGGCCTCCATCATCGGCTACACGGTGCAGATGCGCACCGGAATCCACGTCGAGGCGGACAAAACCACCCAGGCCGATTTCGCCCTCGAGTCGACCGTGCTCGCCCTCGGCCAATCGGTCGAGGTGATCGGCCAGAAGCCCCTCTTTGAGACGGACATCACGGCCTCGCAGCAGCATATCTCCTCCGACGAGATCAAACAGAAAGTGGTCGAGAGCGTCAATGACCTCGTGGGGGAACAGCTCGGTGTGGTGGTGCAGGACAACAAGATCCATATCCGCGGCGGGCGCGCCGACGAGAGCCTCTATATCATCGACGGTCAGTCGGTCAAGGATCCGCTTTCGGGCTACTCCAACACCCTCTACGTCAATGCCGCTGCGGTCAAAGAACTCAAGGTCATCACCGGCGGCTTCGATGCCGAGTACGGCCAGGCGATGTCCGGCGTCGTCGACATCGAAACCAAGGAGGGGGCGGACCGCTATACCGGCGGCATTTCCTACAAATCCGATAACTGGGCGAAGGGACTCTTCCCCTCGTTCAATACCGACATCGTCCAGGCCACCTTCGGCGGGCCGGAGCCCCTCACCGGTAACGCACTGCCCGCCCTCGGACTGCGCGTGCCGGGCAAGGTCAATTTTTTTGTCAGCGGTTATGGCAATGTCACCGATACCTACCTGCCGCATGCCGGCAAGCTCTATCCCGCCAAGGCTGCCTATCAGAAACTCGCACCGCGCCAGGAGAACGACTGGCACCTTATGGGCAAGCTTTCCTGGGAGATCCGGCCGGGTCAAAAGCTCTCGATCTCCCATGATCGCTCGCTGAACATCAATCAGGGCTATTTTACCTCCCTGGCGACCGATATTGGCGGCTTCCCCTGGGCCTATTCGCGCATGCTGGATCACTATAATACCCTGACCAAAGAGGCCAACCTGACCACGCTGCAGTGGGTGCATACCCTCAATCGCCGCACCTTTTACCGCCTCAGCCTCTCGCGCTTTTTTACCAGCATCCACTCTGCGGTCCAGAACAAGAAATGGAGTGAGTATCAGGAGGAGCTTGATCTCGAACCCATCATTTACATCCCCGATGCCGAGGGGAACATCCGCACGCAGTACGGCGACGGCTTTTACGATACCGGCGATGCCGAAGGCTGGTACGACTATTTCAGCGACAACTGGACGCTCAAGGGCGATCTGACCACCCAACCCAATGACAAGCACTCGATCCGCGGCGGCTTTGAAGGGCGCTACACCGACATGCAGGTGGTGGATATCAACGCGCCCTGGTATGGCGAAAGCGGCCTGGGCCGCAATCATGACTATTTCCGTGTCTATCCCAATGACGGCGCCTTTTACGTGCAGGACCGGATCACCTACGACGGTATGATCGTGAATATCGGCCTGCGCTACGACTATTGGTTCCCCGGCAAGTATGTCGATGAAGCGATCCGGGATACCAATACCGTGACCATCACCGATGCCGCCCGCAGCAAGTACCAGGACGAGACCTTCGAACTCTTCGGCATGCGCGGCAAAAGCCACCTTTCGCCCCGCCTCGGCATCAGCCACCCGGTCACCGACAACGATGTCCTGTACCTGCATTACGGCCATTTTTCGCAGCAGCCCAAAGGGCAGTACGTCTACGCCAAACTGCGCTCGACGTCGGAGGCGACCTATCAGCTCTTCGGCAATCCCAATCTCAAGCCGACGACGACCGTGGCCTACGAGATCGGCATCAAGCACCGCTTCAATGCCAACCAGACTCTCGAGATCAAGGCCTATTACAAGGACATGTTCGATTACCCGACGTCGACAACGATCAAGAAATACAGTCCGCGTTATGGCAATATCAGCTTTTTGATGTATGTCAACATGGATTACGCCCGTTCGCGCGGCATCGAGATGCGTTTCCGCCGCCGCTACAGCCAATTTCTCAGCGGCAACATCGATTTCACCTATGCTTTGGCCACGGGCAAAAGCTCGACGCCGAACACCAACCTGCTGGTGGTCGCGGGCAAAGTGACCGAAAAGCCTCTGGGCGAGAGCCGGCTGAGCTGGGATCGGCCCTACCGCCTGTCGACCGACCTCTATTTCGACATGCCGGAGAAGGCGAACTATCGCCTCTTCGGGGTGCGTCTCCCGGAGAAATGGGGAGTGACGATGCGCTGGGAATATGAATCGGGCAAGCGTTACCGGCGCATCATCGACGTCGCGAACAATATTTATCAAAAGGATGAGTACGGTTCGCTCTCCGATCCCTGGATGCGGATGGACCTGCGCTGGTACAAGGAATTTCAGATTGCCAAAACCAGACTGGCGCTGGTGATCGAAACGGAAAATCTCTTCAACACCAAGGTGCCGCGGATCATCAATCCGGTCACCGGCCGCCCCTATCAGCCGGGTGATGTCATCCCGGTTACCTGGTATGATGATCCAAAAGACCTGCCGGCCGACAACCCGGCGCGCTATGACTGGCCGCGCCGGGTGATGACGGGCGTGGAGGTAAGATTCTAAAGAGGGATGACCCGGGGGAGCAGGTCACTTGAATACGCCGGTCCGGAGTTGTTGACCATTTCCGGCGTTGCAGCGTGGCGCGGGGCTCTATCCGGCAGCAGGCAGAACGAGCACTCTTTATGATACAGAGCAAAACGTGACGAACAGGATAATCAAGATACTCCTTATTCTTTGGGCCGGGCAGGCGGGCGCCCAGGGGCTGCTGCCCAGGCTGGGCGAACAGCGGGCCGGGACGGCATCGATGACCTTTCTCAAGATCGGTGTCGGCGCCCGTGCCTCTGCGCTGGGCGGAGCCTATGTCGCCATGGCCAACGACGCTTCGGCCACCTACTGGAATCCGGCCGGGCTCGTCCAGAGCGGCCGCAATGAGTTGCTGATCTCGCACCTCGACTGGCTCGTGGATGTCGATTATGAATATCTCGGCTATGTCCATCAGGTCACCCGCAATCTCGCGCTCGGCGGATTCGCCGGTTATCTGCATCTGGCCGACATGCCTGTAACGACCGAATATCATCCTTATGGCAATGGCGAGTATTTCTCCTACAGTGACATGGTCGCAGGAGTGAGCGGTTCGCTCAAGATGACCGACCGCTTTTCCTTCGGCATCACCATCAAATATGTCCGCGAAGAGCTGGCGGAACTGCGCATGGGCGGTGTGCTGCTCGATCTCGGGACGTACTACTGGACCGGCTATAAAACCCTGCGGATCGCCGCTGCAATGCGCAATTTCGGCAACGATATCAGACCGGGCGGAACCTACATGCGCCGGGAGTCGGGCAGCGAGACCGAAACCGCCTGGCAAGCCTATTCCCCACCGACGCTGTTCACCCTGGGTGCGGCCATGGATCTGCTGACGCGCGGCAGCCATCTGGTCACCGGCAGCCTGCAGATGAACCACCCCATGGATGATCAGGAAAATCTCCTGCTGGGCTGCGAGTATCGCTACCGTACGCTGTTCTTCCTGCGCGGCGGCTACCGTGCCAATATGGATGAGAATCCGTGGACCTTCGGCGCCGGAGCCATGTTCATTCTCAAAGGGGCGCGCCTCAAGATTGATTATGCCTATGCCGATTTTGAACATCTCAATATGACTCAGCAGTTCACATTTGGATTTGAATTTTGATGAAAAGCCGCAACGCACTCGTCATCATTGGGCTTGCTGCTCTCCTGTCGGGATGTGAGGAGAGCAAGATGCCCCTTCCCAGCCCAAGGACTACCAGCGCTTCGTTTGGGGCCAACGACACCAGTTACGTCGAGCTCAATCCGGTCTGGAACAGCGCCCAACTCGGCATCTCCCTGGCGGCCCCCGGCGACCTCACCATCGGGGCGGACGGCACCCTCTTTCTTGCCGATGAGGAGGCGGGGAAAATCCACGCTCTCACCAAGGCCGGGGATGTGGTGAGCGGATTCGGCCTCGACCAGATCACCCTTCCCTCCCCGCGCGCGCTGGCTATGGACAGCAAGCTCAATCTGCTGATCGTCACGGGCGGCAACCAGCTCTTCATCTGGAATCAGTATCTCAACCGGATCCCCATTGACTCCGTCGCCGAGGCGGGGATCTATTTTGACCGGGAAACCCACGCGGAGTTGACGCTCACCTTCGCGGAGCTGCGGCAGCGCATCGCTGCCGGCGGATCAGCTCCGGCCTTGCGCCGCTATCTTTTTCACAGCGATGCAGCGGTCATTGCCGCCGCCCGGGCGGTCTACCCGGCCTGGCAGGATACGGAAGCCGGCGCGCAGTACCATGGCGTCACCGCCGGCAAGTATGGCGAGGAGAGCGTCTATCTTACCGATACCGCCACCGACCGCATTCTGCAGCTTGTTCTGGTCCCTGATCTGGCCCTCAAAGGGCGGGAACGGACGGTGCTCTTTCATTATACGGCCGAGCTGAAGGCTACCGTGGCCGTCTACGGCTCCGGATCCGGGACGGTCGATGACCCCTGGGCCATCACCACCGACAGCGATGAAAACCTCTACTTCACCCAGCTGGGGGGCAATTTCCGCGTGCAGAAGCTGAGCGCCGGGAGTTTTGCTCCGCGTTACGTTCTCTATCAGCATGCCATTATGGACCTCGACCGCTTCCAGAAGCCGTACGACATCGCCCTGGACGGTTCGGAAAACATCTTTGTCCTTGACGGTGCGACCGGCGTGGTGACCAAATACGGCAACGCCGGCACCAAAGCCGGTCAGCTCCTCCCGCTCGGGAAGAAGGGGCTGGCACAAGCCCGCTTCGCCGATGGCCGTGGTATTCTCGTCAGCAATGATGTCGTCTATGTCGTGGAACGTGGTGCTAAAGCCATCCGCCGCTTTCAATATTCGGTCTCGGAGTCCGATCTTCCGGATGACCAGAAGAATCCCTGAATTGCCTGGTGTAAAAACAGGAGCTTACGTTAGAAAGAAATCCACTGAATCGCCGATCTTAACCCTAAATTCATTTGCGAATTTCTCCGGGATTTCGTATTATTTTCCCGTCGTGTTGGGGTAATTTGGGGCCTGTAGGTCATTACCGTCCATATCTAGAACCCTTTTCACGAGCTGATGGCCCAACCTTATGAGCGTTTGTTGCGGTCCCGCCGCAGAACAGCACCTGCCAGTCCGTTGCCAACTTTTTCCCCCTCTTTCCGGTCTCCCGGCCGTTACGTCCTTGTTGTCTCTACTACATTTATCCTATTGCTCGTCACGCGTTCCACAAACCACCGCCAAATACGGTGCATAACGTTTCACAAAGGAGGAGAAGTATGAACCAAACCGCTACCAAAGGACTTGTGCTCCTGCTGCTTCTGGCGCTGATCGTGCCGGCCGGCGTTTGGGCCCAGGGCCTCACTACCGCGGCTTTGAACGGCCGGGTGCTCGACAACAACAAACAGCCGCTGATCGGCGCCAACATCATGGCCGTCCATCAGCCCAGCGGCACCACCTTCGGCATCAATTCCCGCAGCGACGGCCGCTACAATATCTCCGGCATGCGCATCGGCGGGCCCTACACCATCACCGCCCGTTTCGTCGGCCACAAAACTGAAAAGATCGAGAACATCTATCTGACCCTCGGTCAGGACATGAAGATCGATTTCATCCTGCCTCAGGAAAGCATCGATTTCGGTCAAGTCGTCACCACCGCTGAACGCGATCCCCTCATGAGCGCTTCACGCACCGGTGCCGCCACCACCATCAGCACCCAGACGATGCAGATGCTGCCGACCATCAGCCAGCGCATCGAGGATTTCGCCCGCTTGACGCCGCAGTACAATCCCTCCGGCTATGGTTTTTCGTTTGCCGGTCAGGATAACCGCATGAACAACGTCACGGTCGATGGTTCCTATTTCAACAACTCGTTCGGTCTTTCCGGGCAGCCCGGTGACCGTACCGGCGTTGCGCCGATCTCGCTCGAGGCGATCGAACAGCTGCAGATCAACATCGCCCCTTATGATGTCCGCCAGGGTAATTTCGTCGGCGCCGGCGTCAACACTGTCACCAAGAGCGGCACCAACGAATTCTCCGGCTCCATCTATGGCCTGACCCGTGACCAGAGCCTGGTCGGCACCAAAGCCCAGGACTTAAAGTTCGATCCGGGCACTTTCAGCTACAACCGCTACGGCGCCCGCCTCGGCGGCCCGATCATCAAGAACAAACTTTTCTTCTTCGTCGATGCTGAAAGCGACAAGCTGACCCAACCGGGTACCACCTATACGGCCAGAACCGATGCCAGTCAGGCCGTCGCCGGCATGACCACCCGCGTGCTCGCTTCGGATCTGGATGCCCTGAGCGCCTATCTGAAGAAGAATTTCAACTACGAGACCGGCCCATACCAGGGCTATGACCATGAAACGCCGGCCTTGCGCTTTATCGCCAAGATCGATTACAACCTCAACAACCGCAACAAGCTGAGCCTGCGTTACAACCACCTGAATTCGGACACCGACGTGCTGCTCTCCAACTCTTCCTCGCTGGGATACGGCACCCGCCGCAGCAACTCGACCGGTCTGAATTTCCAGAACTCCAACTACAAGATCAAGGAAAACATCCGCTCGATCGTCGGCGAGTGGAATGCCATGATCGGCGCCAACATGGCCAATAACCTGATCATCGGGTATACCTACAACGACGAGAGCCGCGATTCGCGCGGCGAGCTCTTCCCGATGGTCGACATCCTCGAGAGCGGCTCGGTCTATACCACCTTTGGATTCGAGCCCTTCACCCCGAACAACGAACTGCGCTACAAGACCTTCCAGCTGCAGGACACCTGGACCATTTACGGTCCCAAGCACAACTGGACCTTCGGCGCCAGCCTCGAACGCTACTCTTCGGAGAACGTTTTCTACCCGGGATCTCAGGGCATCTATGTCTACAATTCGCTGGCTGATTTCTACACCGATGCCAACGACTATCTTGCCAATCCCAATCGCACCGTCTCCCCGGTCAAGTTGGCGACCTTCCAGAAGCGCTGGATCAACATCCCCGGCATGGAAAAGCCGGTCCAGCCCCTCAAGGTCTGGTATACCGGCATCTACGGTCAGGACGAGATGCAGATCCATAAAAATGTGCGCCTGACCGCCGGCTTGCGCCTCGATGTGCCCTTCTTCGAGAAGACGGGATTTGACAATGTCAATGCCGACACCACCCACTTCCTCGATGAGAACGGCGATGTGGTCCAGTACAAAACCGACAAGCTGCCGGATGCCAACATCCACTTCTCGCCGCGTCTCGGTTTCAACTGGGACGTCAAGGGCGACCGTTCGACCCAGGTGCGCGGTGGTACCGGCATCTTCACCGGCAAACCCGCCTATGTCTGGATCTCCAACCAGATCGGCAACACCGGCATGCTGACCGGTTTTGAGAAACTCACCAACACCACGGCGCGTCCGTTCAACCCGAATCCCCACGCCTATGAGCCCGCCAGCGTGACCGGCGCTCCGGCGTCGAGCTATGAACTGGCCTTGACCGATCCCAATTTCAAGTTCCCGCAGATCTGGAGAAGCAACCTCGGTGTCGACCAGAAGCTGCCGTGGGGCCTGATCGGAACGGCTGAGGTTCTGTACGGCCGCGATGTCAACGGCGTCTACTACATCAACGCCAACCTGCCCAAGGCGCAGACCAACTTTAATGGCGCCGACAATCGGCCGCGCTACACCAGCAACCGCATCAACAATACCAAGGGCAACGTTGTCGAGAACGCCATCGTCCTGAAGAACCAGAACGTCGGCTACTCCTACAACATCGTTGCGGCCATCGAAAAGCCCTTCAGCAACGGTCTGTACGGCAAGGTGGCCTACAGCTACGGTGTATCCAAGAATACGGTAGATCCAGGTTCCATCGCCTCCGGCTCCTTTACGGCCAATGCGATCAACTGGGATCCCAACAATCCAGTGAACGCCTATTCCGCCACCTCCGCCGGATCGCGTGTTCTCGGCGCCCTTTCCTATCGCTTCGAATATCTCAAGCTGGGTGCCACGACAGTGGCCCTCTATCTGGATGGGTTCTCGGTCGGCAACGCCAGCTACATTTTCAGCGGCGATCTGAATGGCGACGGCGCCACCGGCAACGATCTGCTCTACATCCACAAAGACAAGTCCGAGATGAACTTCCAGGAATACAAATCGGGCGGCGTCACTTTCACTGCGGCCCAGCAGGCGGACGCCTGGGATGCCTACATCGAGCAGGACAAGTATCTGAGCAAGCACCGCGGCGAGTATGCCGGCCGCAATGCGGTCCGGCTGCCGATGGTCTATCGCGCGGATCTTTCGATCTCCCAGGATCTTTTCACCAATTTTCTCGGCAAGCGCAACACCCTGCAGTTCCGGGTTGATTTCATCAATTTCACTAACATGATCAACAAGAACTGGGGTGTGAGCAAGAAGATGGTCTCCAGTTCGCCGCTGGTGGTTCCCAAGACCGGCGCTGCGGATGCCGAAGGCAAGGCGACCTACACGCTGCGCAGCTTCAGCGGCAAGCTGATGGATCATACCTATGACTACAACGCGACCCTCAGCGATGTCTACAGAGTCCAGTTCGGCCTGCGTTACAATTTCAACTAGGCCGAATCCGCAACGGTGCAGCTGAAGAGTAACCAGGGAAGGGTTGCCGGGTTTTGCCCGGCAACCCTTTTCCTTTGGGTGCTCCGGCAACTTTTAGCTTGACAAAAAGCATAAATATGGATAAGTTTTGCCCATGAAAGAGATATTTTACGATGTGATCCCCTGGGGGCACGGTGACATTCTCATCGCCGGTGAAGCAGGTGTGCTCAGCCGTCTCGATTTTGTCCGCGGGCGCAGTGAGGCTGAATTGCTCCTTCTCTTCGGCGGCCAATCCACCCTGCGCAAGGCGCCCGGCTTTTTGCCGGAGGTGCAGCAGCAGTTGCGGCGCTACCTGGCCGGTGAGAAGGTGCAATGGCAGGTACCGGTTGAACTTCCCTACGGCACCGCTTTTCAGCGCTCGGTCTGGCAGGAGCTGCAAAAGATTCCCTGGGGCGAGACGGTTACCTATGGCGAGCTGGCTGGCCGTCTGGGCAAGCCGCGGGCCATGCGCGCAGTCGGCGGCGCCAACGGTGCCAATCCGGTCGCCATTATCATTCCCTGTCACCGCGTGGTGGCAGCGAATGGCAAGCTGGGTGGATACGGCGGCGGCCTGCAAGTGAAGCGGGCACTGCTGCGGCTCGAAGGGAATCCGTTGTGAGCCCAACTCCCCCTCTCCCCTACATCCCGCTGCTTAGGGGGCATTATGGTGTCGACGATCTCCGTGTCACCTGGAAAAGTATCGCTGAATCACGGGCCCCGGAGCTGCAGCAAGCCGTTGATGCCGCATGGAAAGGGCTCAAGCCCAATCCGCATTTCAACGGCCGGATCGCGCGGCTCGAGGGATGGGCGGCAGAGGACGGCGCCCTGGAGCTGCGTCTTCGCCCCACCGACTATAAAAGCCTGCTCTACTCCAACGGGCACGTTGCCGAGATCGTCGAGCGCTGGGGTGAGCGCGCGCTCTCCCATGCCCTTGGCATCAGCGCTCTGGTCATCAGTGCCGATGACCAGCTCATCCTGATGCAACGTAGTGAGCAGGTGGGTGAATATCCCGGCTGTTTTGATGTCTTCGGCGGCCATATTGATGCGCCCACCCGGGGCAGCCATCCCGATCCCTTTGCCAGCATGGCGAAAGAGCTGGTGGAGGAGCTGGCGCTGGCGGTAGAAGACTATACCTTGCGCTGCATCGGTCTGCTGCGGGCGCGCGAGACGCACAAGCCCGAGCTTATTTTCCGAGCCCATAGCCGGCTGCACAGTGATGCGCTGCTGCAATCCGCCGCGGCGGCGCGCGACCGCTATGAATACACCCGGCTGCTGACCCTGCCTGCCACGGCGGCCGAGATCAGCGCTTTTCTGCGGCAACGGGGGGAGCGGGTCAGCCCCTCGGCTTTTGGTGCACTGGAAATGTTCGCCGCGACCCTACTGAATTTTTAGTGAGGTTTTCTCTATGCAAAATGGCATGGATACGGCCCCTCCTGCGCCTGGTGTTGCCGTCGATCATAAGGAGTATGCCTTTCCCAGCGTTAACCGTGTTGCCATCGCCGGCCGGTTGATCCAGGATCCGCCCTTGCGCTGGACCACGCGCGGCGTTCCGGTCACCAACTTTGTGATCGTCACGGCGCCCGAGAGCGAGACCAATCTGCCGGAAGGCATGGAACGGCCGCCCTGCTATATCAGCATTGTGGTATGGGCGCAGCAGGCGGTGCAATGCAACAAATTTCTGCGCAAAGGCAGTTCGGTCATGGTCATAGGTGAATTGCAGTCCATGCCCAACCATGCCCCCGAGCGGAATTATTTTCCCGTACAGGTCAATGCCCAATGGATTCAGTATCTGGAAAAAGGGACCGCTGCGCCTGGTGAGGAGGGTGGCAATCAGCTGCAGGAGAGCGGGGAGGATGTCGGCCAACAGGAGTGAGAGTTGGTGTACAGCCCGGCGACGCGTCCTTTGAGACGCGTTTTTTTTGCAGAGGATCAGTAGCCCAGTACGCTGCCGGCGCCGCCAAAACGCTCGAGTTTGATATCGCTCAGGCTTGGGGCCTTGACATTGATGCGGAAATAGACACGCTTGCCCGGTCCGGAGGGTACCCAGTCGACCGAAGCCTCCCAGCAATGGAGGTCGCGATAAAAGGTCATGCGGTGGTAGGCGACCGTGCCCTTTTCGAGATCCAGGTGGGCGCTGTAGCCGATGCGGAGATTTCGGGTCAGGCTCAACTCGGCTCCCGAGATATCGAGATAATAGCGTTTCATCGGGCGCTCGGGATTGGACTTGTCGAGGGAGAAATTGAAGGTCGTATTGAGCCGCCAGGGGATGCTCTGCTGGGAGAAGGCCCGGTCGTCCTGAAAACGGCGGCCGCGGCGCAGCATGTTTTCCTCCTCCACCGTGAGATTATCATCCCACTTTAAACTGTCGCCGGCCGCGCCGGTCGAATCGGCCAAGCCGGATGATTTCTGCTTTTTTTCGCCCTTGCCTTCAAAACGCAGCGAGAAATTGAGATTGAATGAGGTCAGGCGCGCCCAATCGCCCTGGCGCCATCCGCCTTGCTCGAACAAATAGCGGTTCACCCGCCGCGCGGTGGCTTTGTCCCAGGCGTAAAAAGAGTGGGTGGTGCCGGCGCTGAGGCTGAAGTTGCGCGCGGGATTGGCCTGCCACGAGCTGCGGAGATCGGAGAGGCGGTATTGCTCCGCCCGGAAATTATAGCTGGTGCTGAAATCCATGTTGAAGAGATCGATCTTTTTCGTTTTCTCCCCACTGCCGCGTTTCATTTGAAAGAGGTTGCGCACGCTCATGCTGACCATCTGGGTGCCGCCGCTGCCGGTACTCCCGCCGAACCGGTCCCTTTTGACCGTTTTGCCTGAGGCATCCTTGAGATAGGTATAATAGCCCCAGCTGCGGTCCGAAAAGTCAGGACGATAGCTGAAAGAGAGCGAGGGCGTGATCACGTGGCGGATGGCCTGGATATCGCCGATCCCGGGCGCGACAATGCCATAGATTTTGGTGTTGGCCGAGGCGCTGTAATTGAAGGTATGGCGCGCCGCCAGCTGGCTCTCTTCGGTATCGACGATCACTCCGGTTTCGGGATTGAGGGCAAAGGTATGGATGCGGTCATACCAGTCCTGTTCGACGCTCAGGGCATGGTTAACGGCGATAAAGCCAAAATACTTGTTGGGGCTGTTCAGCGAAAGGTCGAGGGAATTGTTGAGTGAACGGTTGATGTCGACCTTTTTGCTGGTGTCGCTGCTGGTGATGGCCAGATACTCCCGGCGTGAATTGCTGTAATTCGCGCCGTAGGAGAGATAGAGGTTGTGGTACCATTTGTTCGCCCGGCGGCTGCCGGCGCCGGGTTTGGCCTTGCCGGGTTTGAAGATCTGGGTTTGGCTCTTGCGCAAGGAGAGTTGCGGCAGCGTGGTCTGGGTGAGATCGTCCTGGAGGTCATGCACCTGGGAAAAGTTGACGCTCAGGCTGAGTTTCTGCTCCGCCCAATACTTGCTCCAGGTGGCATTGGAGCGCAGCTCGCGGGTCAGCCGGGTATAGATGCTGGTGCTGAGATCCTTGTAGTAGCTGTTGTCGCTGATAAAGTAGCCGCTGGCGCTGAAGCGCGAAGTGGGGCTGAATTCCTGACTGTGGCGGATGGTCAGATCCCAGCGCCGGGACTTGTTGCCGGTGGTGAAATTCTTGCGGGTGAAGGAGCCCTCGATGCTGCCGTTGAGGAGATAGCGGACGGCGTAATTGGTGCCCATCTCCATGAGCCAGCCCGATTTCTCGAAATAGTCGACGGTGGCCTGGGCATCAAAATAGTCGTTGGGGGCCCAGTAATAGCCGAGGCCGCGGAGGTGGCGTCCCTCCTGGGTGCTCTCGCCATACCGCGGGATGATAAGGCCGGAGTGGCGGCCGGTCTTCGTCGGGAAGAAGGCGAAGGGGAGGGCGGCCACCGGGATATGGCCCAGGTAGAGGACGATCGGTTTGGCGATGACGCGCTCGTTGACGATCATCTTGAGCCGGCGCGCCTTGAAATGAAAGTGCGGATTGCTGTCGAGATCGCAGGTGGTATAGATGGAGTTGGAGACGTTGAAGGTTTTGTTGCCGACCAGCTTGATTTGTTCGCCGAGGTAACGGCCATCTTCGAAGGTGGTGCGGCCGCGGAGAACCCGGCCGCGTTCGGTCTTGTAGTTGTAGAACATTTTTTCGCCGGTCATTTCCGAACCGTTTTCCACCAGCACGGGCAGGCCGCGGAAGCCCGGTTGGCGGGTGGAATCGTTGCCGGTACGGCTTTTCACCCAAACGGTGTCGGGGATACCTTCCGCGGTAAGGGTCTGCGCATCCCAGTCGATGGTGATGCGGCCGGCCTTGAGCATCATGTTTTTGTAGTGGACCTGGGCATCGCCGGTGAAGTAGCTTTTTCGCGCCCGAACGTCGTTGTCGATATCCCGGGCTTGATAGACAATAGTGGTATCCACGCCGGAGGAGGGCTTGGGTTGTGTACGGGCCGCGGCCAGCGAGTCGACGGCCGCCCCGGATCCAGCGCGCTGTCCGGCGCGGTCACCCGGATGCGGTACCTGGGCCAGCGGCTGCTGCTGCGGCACACAGAGGAGCAAAGCATAAAGCAGGGCACTCCGGATGGAGGCGTGACAAGAGCGCGTCCGGATCATCGCTTCCGCCCGGGCCAGAGATGCAACAACCGCTCCCTGATTTTCTTTTCGATCCCGTTTTCCGTAGGGTGGTAAAAGACGACGCCCCGGAGCTCTTCGGGCAGATAATTCTGGTCGGTGAATCCGCCAAAGTCGTGAGGGTAGCGGTAGCCGCTGGCATAGCCGAACTCCTTCATCATTCGGGTTGGAGCATTGCGCAGATGCAGCGGCACATCGACGGAATCGCCCTGGCGGACGCGCTCGCTCGCGGCTTCGAAAGCGAGATAGGAGGCATTGCTTTTGGGAGCGCAGGCGAGATAGGTGGTCGCCTGCGCGAGGACAATGCGGCCTTCGGGCATGCCGACGGCATGGACTGCCTGAAAGGCGGCGGAGGCGATCATCAAGCCGTGCGGATCGGCATTGCTGATGTCCTCGGAGGCGAGGATGATCAGACGCCGGGCGATGAAGAGGGGATCCTCGCCGGCGTCGAGCATGCGTGCCAGCCAGTAGAGCGCGGCATCGGGATCGGAGCCGCGCACGCTCTTGATAAAGGCGGAGATGACGTCATAGTGGTATTCGCCCTGGCGGTCGTAGAGCAGGGTGCGGCGCTGCATCGCCTCCTGAACCAGGGCGCGGTCGATGGTGCGGATCCCCGCCGCGTCGGGATGGGCGAGGCGGCCGGCGAGCTCGAGGGCGGTGAGGGCGTTGCGGGCGTCGCCGCCGGCCAGGGTGATCAGGAGGGCGCGGGCGTCCGGCTCGAGGCGCAGCTGCTGCGACTTGAGCCCCTGTTCGGCCGTCAGAGCGCGGTCGAGGATAATGCCCAACTCTTCGGGGGTGAGGGCCTCGAGTTTGTAGACACGGCAGCGCGAAAGCAGGGCGGGGATCACCTCGAAGCTCGGGTTCTCAGTGGTGGCCCCGATCAGCAGGAGGGTGCCATCCTCGACGCTGTGGAGCAGGGCATCCTGCTGTGATTTGTTGAAGCGGTGGATTTCATCGATGAAGAGGATCGTGCCGCGGTTGTCGCTGCGCCGCCGCTCCCGAGCCTGGGCTATGACCTTGCGGACATCGGCCACCCCGGCGGTGACCGCGCTCAGGGCGCTGAAATGGGAGTGGCTCTCCCGGGCAATGATACGCGCCAGGGTGGTTTTTCCGGTGCCGGGCGGACCCCAGAGGATCATCGAGACCAGCTGGCCGCTCTCGATGGCGCGGCGGATGATCTTGTCCGGCCCGAGCAGATGCGCCTGGCCGACAAACTCATCCAGGGTGGCGGGACGCAGACGCTCCGCCAGCGGGGCATCGCTTCCAGCACTCTTTTTTTCCGGCGCTGCCTCTTCGAAAAGATCCATCGCTCATCCACATCCAGTTTTTGTTTATTAAATGTAGGCAAAATGTGAGGGAATTGCAAGCTGCAAAACAAGGGCCGCCGGGCGGGGACTAAAATCGTTCAGCTTCGTGCGCATTTCTTGTAACAATAATATGCGAAAAACAGTATATTAAAAGATCGTACGCCCGGGAATCCCTTGCCGGCAATCCCTGTTCTTCTGTCTGATGCCTGTTTTCCTACTTCACGCATGCCATTGGGAGGAATTGATGAGGAGTACTAGAACTGCCTCAGGGATCACCATCCTGATCCTGGCGGTTGCTCTGAACCTGAGTGCGCAGGAGCGTGTGACGCTGACCGTCCAGGAGAGCGTCGATATGGCCCTGGACAAGAACCCTGAAATGCGGATGGCCGAAAAAGAATTGGCCAAGGCCCGCGCCGGGGTCTGGGAAGCCACCTCGAATATCCTGCCGCAAGTGAACGGTTACGCCAACCTGCAACACGCCTGGAACATTCAGCAGCAGACGATCCCCAATTTTCTCAAGCCGATGCTCGGCCCCCTGGTGGACATGATTCCCGAGCTCTCGGGAATGCCCGACTACGTCCAGCTCTCCTTCGGTATGGAAAATACCCTGGTCTATGGAGCCACGCTGACCCAGCCGCTCTTTCTCGGTGGCGCCGGGGTTTCGGCGATCAAGATGGCCGCTGCCGGCAAACGGGCTGCGGAGCAGAGCCTCGAGTCCAAACGCCAGAATTTGATCTACCAGACTGCCAGCGCTTTTTATGCCTGCCTGCTGGCCCAGGAATTGGCCGCTGTGCAGGTGGAGGCTCTGGGGCAGGCCCAGGCTAATCTCGATGTGGTGACGAAGAAGTTCAGTGTCGGTTCGGCCTCCGGGTTTGACAAGATGCGCGCGGAGGTGGAGGTTGCCAATCTCAAGCCCGAGGTGATCTCGGCGAAGAATAATCTCCAACTGGCGGTCACCGGACTGCGCACGGTGCTCGGCCTGCCGCGCGCGACCGATATCCAGGTCGAGGGAAGCCTGGCCTATATCGAGGACGATTTCAGCAATATGACGCTGGAGGAATTTCAGAACTGCGCCCTGACCGCCCGCCCGGAGATCCTGGCCATGAAGGAGCAGAAGCTCATCAGCGGCAAGGGGGTTACGGTTGCTGCCAGCGCCTTCATGCCCAAGCTCTTCTTCCAGACCGATTATTCCTATATGGCAATGAAGAACAGCATGCGATTCACCCAGGGAGATTTCAGCAAAGGCTTTACCTCGGCGGTGAGTCTGCAACTGCCGCTTTTCACCGGTTTCAAGAACAGCAAGCAGTATCAGAAGGCACGGCTGGATCAGAAGATCATGGGCGATACCGAAAAGCAGCTTTTTGACGGCATCGCCGCCGACGCTGAGGTGAGTTACAACAAGTTTCAGGAGGCGAAGCAAAAATACCTCGCGGCCAAGGAGTCGTCCAGCCTGGCCCAGGAGGCCTTGCGCCTCGCTAATTTGATGTACGCAGAGGGCGCCAACACCCAGCTGGATGTGCTCAATTCCCAGCTGGCGGTCAATCGCGCCAAACTGAATTATGTTTCCTCGCTCTTTGAATATCAGATGGCCCGCTACCAGCTGCGCCGGGCTGTCGGTAAACTAACCGCCGTTCTCTAGACTACCGTGAAAAGGAGAAATCTCATGCAACGTCGCTTGGTAGATGCATTGCTCCTCGGCGCCATCCTGTTGTGGGGCGCGGGATGCGGTAAAAACAAGGGCAAAGCTGAAGAGGTCGTGCGCGTTCCCGTGGAGGTGGCATCCGTGCAGAACAGCCGGGTCGTCCAGTCCCTGAACTTTAATGGCGATGTCGAGGCGGAATTCGAGGTCAAGGTTTTTTCCAAGATCCCCGACCGGATTGAAAAATATTTTGTCGACGAAGGAAACTTGGTTCACCAGGGCGCTCCCATCGCCCGCATCTTTGCCGCCACCATCGAACAGGGGGTGCGCCAGGCCGAAGCGGGGCTCAGCGCCGCCCGGGCCCAGGAGGCCAATGTCGCCGTCGAATACGAGCGCGCCCAGCGGCTTTTTAAAGAAAACGCGATGAGCAAGCAGCAGTATGACCTGGTGGTGACCCAGTATGAAGCGGCCAAGGCGGCCCTGGAGCAGGCGCAGGCGGGTTTGCTTGCCGCCCGAAGCACACTTGCCGATGCAACCATCACCGCCCCGATTTCCGGCATCATCGGCAGACGCTATTACGAAGCGGGGGATATGGCCAATCCGGCGACGCCCGTGGCCACCGTAGTTCAGATGGAACGAGTCAAGATTACCATTGATGCGACCGAAAACGATCTGGGCAAGATCCGCCTCGGACAGGAGGCGGAGATTCAGGTGCGCAGCTTTGAGAATGAATCCTTCAGCGGCAAGATCAGCAAGATCAGCCCGGTGCTCGATCCGCTGACCCGCATGGCGACGGTAGAGGTGCTGGCGGCCAATCCGGAGCACCGCCTGAAGCCGGGGATGTTTGCGCGCGTCCGGATCGTCACCGGCGTGATCGAGAATACGATCGCCGTGCCGCGCTATGCGACCGTCGAGAAAAGCGCCATCGAGATGATCGATGGAGAGGAAAAGGTGGCTACCCATTACCTGGTTTTTGTCGTCCAGGGCGACAAGGCGGTGCAGCGCCAGCTGCAGGTCTCGTACGTGGATCATCTGCAATTGGCCGTCACCGGCGGCCTGACCATCGGCGATCAGCTGGTGACGGTCGGACAGGGCAGTCTGCGTGACGGCACCCCGGTGAAGATCGTCACCCGGGGGGAGGCTAACCTATGAGGATAACCCAGGCCTCCATCAAGCGCGGTGTGACCACCGCCATGATCTATATCATTGCCGTAGGCTTTGGCCTTTTTTCCCTGTCGCGCCTGAACCTCGATCTCTACCCCAAGCTTGAATTTCCGATGCTCGCGGTGATCACCCAGTACACCGGGGTCAGCCCCGACGACCTGGAGACGGTCGTCACACGGCCGATCGAGGAAGCGGTCGCCTCGGTGGAGAGAGTCAAAACGGTCAGCTCCACCACCCAGCAGGGTCTGTCGTTGGTCATGGTCGAGTTCACCTGGGGCACCGACATGAATCAGGCGGAGATCGATGTGCGCAATAATCTCGAGTACATCCGCGACTATATGCCCGACGATGCCTCGCAGCCGATGGTCTTCGCCTTTGATATTTCGGCCCAACCGATCCTCTATCTGACCCTCTCCTCGCGTGAACTCAGCCAGGCCGAGCTGCGCTACATCGGCGAGCATGATCTTGAGCCACGACTGGAGCGGATCGCAGGCGTTGCGTCGGCCTCAACCATGGGCGGCATGAAACGCGAGATCAAGGTCTTTGCGGACCCGATGCGCATGCGTGCCCATCGCATCTCCCTGCAGCAGATCACCAGCGCCCTGCAGGCGGGCAATCTGCAGATCCCCTCCGGAATGGTCGAGGATGACAAGCTCGAATTCTCGGTCAATACCTCAGGGCAGTACAGCAGCGTCGACCAGATCGCCAACACCAGCGTCGCGACCTTCAACGGCACGGTGATCCGCCTCAGCGATGTGGCGCGCGTCGAGGATGGCTTCAGCGAGCAGCGTCAGCATGTCTGGAACAATAACCAGCCTGCGGTGAGCGTGATCGTGCAGCGCCAGTCGGATGCCAATTCGGTGACCGTTTGCCGCGAGGTGGCCAAACGCCTTCCTGCCATCGAGAAGGAGCTGCCGGCAGGGGTCAAGATCGCGACGATGATGGATCTCTCCAAATTCATCACCCAGTCGATGTCCAACCTGACCGATACGGCCTGGCAGGCGGTGCTGCTCACCTTCCTGGTGCTGCTTCTCTTCCTGCGCAACATCCGCAGTTCGCTGATCGTGGCGGTGTCGATCCCGATCTCCGTGGTCACCACATTTGCCGTCATGGACCAGGCGGGCATCACCCTGAACATCATCTCGATGGCCGGCCTGGCCCTGGCGATCGGCATGCTGGTTGACAATTCGATCGTTGTCCTGGAGAGCATCTTCCGGCGCCACGACGAACTCAAGGAAAAACTGGAGGATGCCGCCAATAACGGGACGCAGGAGGTGGCCATGGCGGTGACCGCCTCGACCCTGACGACCCTGGTGGTTTTCATCCCGGTGCTTTTTGTGCCGGGGATGGCCGGGATGCTTTTCCGCGACATGGTGATCACCATCTGTTTTTCGCTCACCATCTCGCTGGTCGTCGCCCTGACCCTGATCCCGCTCATGGCTTCACGTATCCTGCGCATCCAGAAAAATCTTGATCCCAATGGCTGGACCATGCGGGCGCACCGGCTGATCACGGGATGGCTGGATGCCCTCCACAGCCTCTATGAGCGCAGTCTGGCTGGCGCCATGCGCCATAAAATAAGCGTTCTGGCGGTCACCTTTCTCGCTTTCGTTCTGGCCGTGGTCTGGATGTTCATGGCCGGCGGCGATTTCATCCCGCAAACCGACAACGGATTTATGGCCGTCACGGTCGATCGTTCACCGGGAACCAGTTTGCCCGCCATGGACAAGAGCATGCAGGAACTGAACCAGATTCTCAAAGAGAAGATACCGGAAGCGGAGAATATTTATGCCAATTTCGGCCAGGGGGAAGGGATCATGGCCCTCTTCTCCTCGAAAAACTCCGCCGAAGGGGATATCACCATCCGCCTCAAGGATCGGACCCACCGCAAGCGCAGTTCCTTCGAGATCCAGGATGCGGTGCGGGATGAGCTGAATGCCCTGCCGGATATGACGGTCAAATTCGCCGATCGCGGCGAGCAGCTCTTCAGCGGCGCCGATATCGCCGTCAAGATCTTCGGACACGATCTGGAGAAATCCGAGGTGATCAGTAACGAGCTTGAACCCAAACTGGCCACCATCAAGGGCGTTGCTTCCGTCACCTCCAGCGTCCGCAAGGCGACGCCGGAACTGCGCGTCCATCTCGACCGGCAGCGCATCGCCGACCTGGGATTGAGCACCGCCCAGATCGGCCAGGTGGTGAGCACCAGTATCCTGGGGTCCACGGTCACCCAATTCCGCGACAGCGGCGATGAATACGACATCAAGCTGCAGCTGGATAAAAAATCGCGCACCAGCAAGGAGGATCTCGAAAACATCCTCATCATGGCTCCCACCGGCAGCCAGATCCCGCTACGGGCGCTGGCGACTGTGGAATATACCCGGGCTCCACGCGAAATTCTCCGGGAAGACCAGGAACGCATCGTAACCCTCAGCCTCGATGTTTCGGGGCGGGATCTGCGCAGCGTTACCGGCGATGTCAACAAGGTCATCAAGGAGGTGGCGCTGCCGCGCGACTTTCGCACCGAAATCGGCGGCACCGCACAGGATCAGCAGGAATCCTTCATGTATCTCGGCCTCGCCCTACTGGTGGCGATCATCCTGACCTACATGGTGATGGCTTCGCAGTTCGAATCGCTGGTGGATCCCTTCACTATCCTTTTCACTGTTCCGCTCTCGATGATCGGTGTCGCCCTCGGCCTGATGGTGACCGGGACGGACATGAACGTCATGGCCCTGGTCGGGGTGGTCATGCTGGTCGGCATCGTGGTCAACAACGGTATCGTGCTGGTCGACAAGATCAACCAGCTGCGGCACGAGGGTTGGGAGCTCGAGCCGGCGATCCATGAAGCCGGCCGCGTGCGTCTGCGCCCGGTCCTGATGACCGCTCTGACCACCATTCTCGGCATGCTGCCGCTGGCCCTTGGGGCAGGCGAGAGCGGCGAGATCTGGGCGCCGATGGGGCGGGCGGTCATGGGCGGCATGACCGTGGCCACGGTTCTGACCCTGGTGATCGTGCCGATCATCTATTATTATATGGAATTCATCGGCTCGCGGGCCAACCGCTTCCGCAAAGAACGGCAGCAACGCCGCCTTGACAAGGGTATTGTCCACGCCGAAGAGTGATCGCACGACCGGGAGAGGGGGCCGCATCGCAAGATGTGGCCCCTTCTCTGACTAATTTGCGAACGGGAATATCCCGGCCATCGGCACGTGTTACCCGTATAGATGGCATTCCCCGTTGTCCCCAGTTAAACTGACACAGCACGCCTCCATTTTATCCGATTTTGCGGGCATATTTCTTCTGCCATCACGGGACATTCCAGTTGGACGAATCCAACTACAGGCGTTTACGGCCTGGGGAGGTTCGCATGAACTCTTTACCCTGCCGGCGGGTGCTTTATCCCTATGAAACCCGTATCTTTTTCATCCTGGTCGGGGAGGATCAGGCCGACAAGGCGCGCGAGATCGGCGAGCTGCTCAAGCAGAGTGACGTCGCCATTGACCGCCTCTATACGACACCGGAAACTCACTCCCTCGGCAGCTACTTCTGGCATGGCTTGAATCCTGAAGAGGCGGATGAAAATGAACGGATCTGTGAGGTGAGGGAGGAGGATGAGACCATCGAGGGGGTGCTGGAGGATAAGGCGGAGGGCCAGGTCTGCGACGGCGGCCCCGAGCTGCTAGCCCTGATACCGGCAGAGATCCGGGGCCATCCCGGTTGCCATACCTATGCCGTGGCCCCCAAGCGCTCGCTCCGGATTCGCGACGCCAGCGAGGTCCCCACCCATCTGGGTGAATACATCATTGATCAAAGGAGCGGCCAGACGCAACTGCACTGGCTGATGTGATCGTATGAAGGATGACCGGATCACCCTGGAAGATTATTGGGAGCGCGCGGGCGATGGCCGGCTGGTCTATCATGCCGCCGCATGCAGCGACGACACCGAGATCGAACCGCTCGTACAAATCACCATTGCCTTTTCTGCAGCGGCACGACGGCACCTGAACGACGCCGGATGCCGCCGCCTGGCGGCGCGCATCGACTGCAAAAAGATACATCAGGCGCTGCTCCTCCTTGCCGATCCGGCCATGCCCTGATGGCGCACGCAAAAACAAGAGCTCCTGCGGCCCGGCTCCCTGCCGGGCCGTGCTGTATGGTGCCGTTCCGCTCGCGACGGAATAGGGCGTGCCGTCTTGCTGTTGCTAAGAATGATATAATCTGATCAAACGATATCACATGGGAGGTCTCAATGCAAGAGTTAAAAGCAGGCGACAAGGCTCCGGAATTCAGCCTGGCGGCAACTACGGGCGGGACTATTGCTTTAAGTGACTATGCAGGCAAGAAAAGGGTTGTGCTCTATTTCTACCCCAAGGACGACACGGCCGGCTGCACCAAGGAAGCCTGCTCTTTTCGTGAAACCCTGCCGCGGATTGATGCCCGGGATACTGTAGTTCTCGGCGTCAGCCCCGACGACCTCAAGTCGCACCAGAAATTCATCGACAAGTATGGCCTCAATTTTCCCCTGCTTTCCGATCCCGATCATCAGGTGGCGGAGGCCTATGGTGCCTGGGGTGAAAAGTCGATGTACGGGAAAAAGTATTTTGGAATCATCCGGAAAACCTTTATTATAGGTAAAGATGGCCAGCTCGAGCATGTATTCCATAAGGTCTCACCCGAGGGGCATGGCGATGAGATTCTGCAATTGATCTCGTAATTCTTTGACAGGGCGGATATGCAGCTTGCCTACGGTTCCCAATTACTTTCATTTCACCCGGATTCCGGCATCCACTGGCGGGTGTTCCCCGAGTGGGAGCCGGACGAGAGTGCGCCACCGCCCTCCGGCTGGATCGAGCCGGCTATTGCCGAATTGATCCGCCAGCTCACGTCGCTTGGCGCCTCCCGTGGCGACAACCTGCTGCTGGTGGTTCCGGATCACACCCGCCGCTGCCGGTTGGATGAAATTCTCCCCCGCCTTCTTCCCGAACTCGAGGATGCCCTGTCGCTGCGGATTCGTATTCTCGTCGCCAACGGCAGCCATGTGCTGCAACCGGAAGCCCGTATGCGCGAGGTCATCGGCGCCGAGGTCTATGAGGCCTATCCGGTGGTTCAGCACGACTGCCGGGAGGAGAAGCGGCTCGAGTTTCTCGGCACGACCACCCGCGGCACCCCGGTTACCATCAACCGCATGGCGCTGGAAACGGACTGGGTGGTGACGATTGGCGGCATTCTATACCATTATTTCGCCGGCTTTGGGGGCGGTCCGAAAATGCTTCTCCCGGGCATTGCCGGCGAGGAGACCATCCGCCGCAACCATCGCCTCACCCTCGATCCCGGCAGCGGCCAGTTCCATCCCGATTGCCGCGAGGGAGAGATCGAGCGCAATCCGGTTTACCTCGATCTGGCGGAGGTCTGCACCTTTTTCCCGCATGCCCTGTCGCTACAGCTGGTGCTCTCTCCCTCCGGGCGGCTTGCCGCTGCTGCAGCGGGCACGATCCTGGCGACGCAGCGGCGGCTGCTCCCTGAGGTGCGCCGCTTCTACAGCGTTCCCATCCCGGGCCACGCGGACCTGGTGATCGCCAGCGCCGGGGGGTATCCCGGCGATGTCAACCTCATCCAGTCCCACAAGTCCATCCATCATGCCTTTCAGGCCCTCAAGCCGGGCGGCACCCTGGTCGTCCTGGCCGAATGCAGTGAAGGGATCGGCTCGGCCGCGTTCATGAGCTATTTTACCGGCGCTTCCGCCGCGGAGATGGGGGGAGAGCTGCTGCGCAGCTATCGGATCAATGGCCATACGGCCCTGGCCATGAAGAGCAAGACGGAGGCGGCGCGCGTCATCCTGGTTTCCGCGCTGGCGCCGGATCAGGTGCGGCGCACCGGGATGATTCCGGCGGCTTCGCTGGAGCAAGCCTGGGAGCTGGCCCGGCCGGATCTGCTGGAAGGTGCGACGGGATATATCCTGCCGCAAGCAAGCAAATATCTGCCGCTGGCCCTGCCGGCCCCGGAGGCGGGCCGGTCATCCATGTGAATATCTGTCCGGATCGCTGTGAGCGGGTTCAGGAGGTGATAACCGGGGAGGAGGGCTGCTGGGTGAGCAGTTTCTCACGCAGGTCGGTGGCCCATTGCTCGATAAAAGCCCAATCGCGGGTATCGACACTGCCTTCGGTGGGCAGAGAGGTCTGTTCAAGAACCCGGCGCATCAGACTTTGCATCACGGGATTGAGTTTGGCAAAATCGATTTTGCCGCCGAAGGCTTCTGCGGAGATCGGGTGAATCGTCGGAAAATGGTCGAGCAGCAGAAGCAGGTGCTCCTGGCGGACCTTGCAGCGTCCCTCTTCGGAGTTGGCTTCGAGACAAACCAGAAAGATCGCTACCTGCTTCTCCTCAAGCTGATGACGATGCAAGGCGAGAAAGTCAACGACATTCGCCATGGGATGGCTGGCGCGAACCGAGCTGCCCAGGACGACCGCATCGTAGGCGCGAATCGAGGTCACCTCTTCGATGGAGAGCAAATCCACATGGAAATGAGGCTCGGCCTCAAGGACTTGTCCGATCTTTTCTGCGACCTCGCGAGTCGTTCCGTAGCCGCTGCTGTAGGTGATGAGAATTTGCATACAATTCCATTAATTTGATGGCCGCGGAGCCGCGCGGCGTTCAATGTAATGCTCCCCGTACCTTATGTATTCTAAGTAACAAGCAATACGTACCAGATAATTCCTTTTAAATACCCTATGCGCATATTATTACTGCAACCGCCGCTCGAGGATTTCTATACCACCCCGATCCGTTTGTATCCGCTCGGGCTGCTGTATGTGGCGGCGGTGCTGAGCCGGGCCGGGCATGAGGTGACCCTTGTCGATGCCCTTTCGCCCTTGAAAAAGCGCACCCTGGCCCTCCCCACCAATCTCGGTCATCTGCGCCCCTTCATCGATTCGGCCCCCCATTTTTTCAGGCACTATTACCGCTTTGGCCGTGAGGACGAATCCCTCCTGGAGGAGATGGCGGCATGGCGCCCGGAGGCGGTGGGCATCGCCAGCCAGTTCACGGCCTATTATAAAAATATCCATGAGCTGGCGCCGCGGATCAAGCAGCGTCTTGGCTGCGCCGTCTTTATCGGCGGCCACCATGCCACGGCCTTTGCAGCGGAGTGCCTGGAGCGGACGCCCGCTCTCGATGGCGTCTGCATCGGTCCGGCTGAAACCGGGTTGGGTCATCTGGTCCCGGGCCAGATGGCGGCGCTGGTCGGGGAACAGATCGACTGGCGCACGCTGACGCCGGCTCATGATCTGGCCGATCCCGCCCTCTACCGCATCGGCCGCACCCCTTATGCCTCCTTGCAGTGCAGCCGCGGCTGCCCGCAAGGCTGCGATTTTTGCGGTGTCGCCAACATGTTCGGACGCGCCATGACCTGGCGGCCGGTGGAGAACGTGCTGGAGGAGATGCGCGGCCTGTACCGACGCGGGGTGCGACTCTTCAATTTCGAGGATGACAACCTGACGGTGCGGCGGACGTGGTTTCAGGATCTGCTGCAGGGGATTCGCGCCGATTCCCGGCTCGCCGGGATTGAATTGACCGCGATGAACGGACTTGCCTACCCGACCCTGGACGGCGAGATCCTGACGCTCATGAAACAGGCGGGCTTCAGGCGGATCAACCTCTCCTTTGTGACCCGGGACGTAGCACTGCGTCAGGACTACCATCGGCCGCACCAGGGCGAGGCCCTCGAAACCGTCGTCCGCAAAGCGCAACAACTTGGACTGATGGTGACCGTTTACCTGATCATTGGATTGCCCGGCCAGAGTTTCGCGGAGATCCGTGCGAGCGTAGACCACTTGCTCGACCTCGGGGTGCTGGTCGGTCCTTCGATCTTTTATATCCCCCCGGCCTCCCCGTTGTACGAGCGCCTCGAACTGCCCCCGGCAACGCGCGCCGATTGGGACCTCTACCGTTCAACCGCCTTTGCCGTGGAGAGCGCCGAGCTGCCGCGCGCCAGGCTGGTCGAGCTCTTCTCCTATATTCGTGCCGAGAATCTGCGCCGCCTGCCGCCTCCTCCCCTCGAGAAAAAACTGCTTGCTCCTGACAGCCTTTAGCTGTAAATTGCATCCCCTGCTGCGTAATGCGTCGGGACGGCAAACGATTCTGGCACGACCCCTGGAGGTGGAAATGAGCGAAGCTTATGCTCTGGCGAATCCGATATCCCTGCTTCTGGACAAGCCGAGAGAAGAATTCACACGCCGCGATCTGATCCGTATCATTGAGGATCGCCAGATCGAGCGCATTACCCTGCACTATACCGCCCTCGATGGCAAATTGAAAGAACTCAAGATTCCGCTCGCCAACCGGAAACAGGCGGAGCATATTCTTTCCGACGGCGAACGGGCGGACGGCTCCTCCCTTTTCAAGGGAATGGTCGATGCCTCGGTTTCCGATCTCTATGTCGTCCCGCTTTACAAGACGGCCTTTTTGAATCCCTTTGATCCCAGCAGTCTTGATTTTATCTGCCGCTACCTCGACAGCAGCGGCGGGTATGCCTCCTTTGCTCCCGACAATATCCTTCTCAACGCCCATGCCTTTTTCAACCGCAGGACCGGTTTCTCCCTTAACGCTCTCGGAGAACTGGAGTTTTACCTTCTGGCCGAGCCGGACAGCCATATTTTTCTGGCCGGCAAGCAGCGCGGCTATCACGCCTCTGCGCCATTTATCAAGACCGGCAAGGTGCTGGATGAGATGGTGCGCTATATTACCCAGATCACCGGCGCGGTCAAATATGCCCACAGCGAGGTCGGGTATCTTGAAAATGTGCACAGCGACCTGGCGGAGATCAATGGCCGGCGGGCCGAGCAGCTCGAAATTGAATTTTTGCCAACACCGATCGACGAGGCTGGAGATATCCTGGTGCTCGCCAAATGGCTGATCCGCAACGTCGCCTTCCGCAATAACTGCGTCGCCACCTTCACGCCCAAGCTGGAGGAGGGGATCGCCGGTAATGGCATGCATGTGCATGTGGAGCTTTCCCGCCAGCATACCAACATGATGCTCGGCGCGGACGGCCGCCTGACCCACGCAGCCCGGCAGCTGATCGGCGGATTTTGCACCTACGCCGACTCGCTCACCGCTTTTGGCAATACCATCTCCTCCGCGTACCTGCGCCTGGTGCCCAACCAGGAGGCACCGACGCGCATCTGCTGGAGCGATTGCAACCGTTCGGCCATGATCCGCGTGCCGCTGGGGTGGGTCAGTGCCAATGACCTGGGGCACAAGCTGAATCCGCAGCAGGAGGAAGAAAGCGGGACCGCCGCGGGGCGCCAGACGGTCGAACTGCGCAGCCCGGATGGCAGCGCTGCGGTGCACCTGCTCCTGGCCGGCATGACCATGGCGGCGGAGTGGGGGCTCACCGCTGCGAACACCGCCGAGCTGGCCGACCGGCTCTACATCAAGGGCAACATCTTTGAAGATCCGGAGCTGCTCAAACGGCTCCAGGCCCTGCCCAAGAGCTGTGTCGAATCGGCCAAGCTGCTGCTGGAGAAGCGGACCCTCTATGAGCGCGAAGGCGTTTTCCCGGGAAGTATCATCGACTATATGGCCAGGCTGCTGTTTGCGGAGCAGGATGAGGATCTCAATAACCACCTGCTGCATCTGCCCGCTGATGACCGCCTCAAGGAAACCCGAAAGCTGATGCACAAGGATCTGCACCGGCACTGATTTCCGGCTCCTGCGCCCGGCATCCGGCCGGCTCCTGGCCGCTTGTCGTAATAAAAACCGCAAAAATTATACGCAGTTTTCCTGTTCTGCTGCTATACTTTACAAGTATGTGATATGGATTAAATCGGGACTTCTTTGCAGAGCAAAGCCGCCTGAAGGAATGCCGGCGGCAGTTCCATGGTTTATTCGGGCAGCATAGGCCTCATGTGCGGTGACCGGCGGGCAGCAACCCGGTGCGGTTGGGTGGAGGGATGAAGGGATGAGAGCATGAATCAGGAAACCGAGCCAATTCTGTATTACTGGCTCCAGAGCGCCAATAGCATGCGGGTGCGCCGGATCCGCAGGGTGGAGGGGCGCCAGCGTCTGCAGATCAATCTGGAAAACGCCGTCTATTACCGGTTGCTCTGGAGCGGCCGGCCCGACGGCATGTCGGCCAAGGGATTTGGCAGCTATCTCCTGTTCCATCAAGAGGAGGCACGTACCCTGTTCAAGCAGGGGAAGCGCAAACAGCTTTGTGAACAGGAGCAGCGCCATCTCGAGGAGGAACTGCTCAGCTATTTTCCGCGCGCCCTCGCCTTCCTCAAACTCGGGGAATATCAAGCCTGCGCCCAGGATCTCCATCATTGCATGGAACTGGTGCGGTTTTCCTACCGCTACGGCCGGGGAACGGCTGCAGCGGAAAGCACTCTGGAGATGATGCCGACGCTGCACATGACCTATTATTTCGCCCTCTGCGCCATGAGTCTACAGGAGGCCCAGATCCGGCGCGCGGTCTATTATCTTGACCGCGGCGCGCAACGCATTGCGGCGGATTACCTGCGCATCCCGTTGCGCAGTGCCGGCGGCCCGAGCGAAGAGGCGCTCCGCCTGAGTTCCTTCAAAGCGATCCTCCTGCGCGAGAATGTCCGGCGTCGCCGCAAAGAGGGCAAAAACACCACGGCCCTCCCCCGCAAGCGGTCGCCGCACGTGCCCATCTGCATGCTGCTTTCGCAGCAGCGACGGCCCTCCATCGAGTCCTGAGCGCCGCTTCCTGGCAAGCGTTGCGGAGCGGTCCGCAGCAAAACAGAAAAGCCCTGGCATGCCGGGGCTTTTTTTTGGGGAAAGGGGGCTAAAAGGTGCGCCCGGCAATGGCGTCGAGAAACGCGGCAAGATCCTCCCGGGCGGGACTCTGGGGCAGGGGGGCGAGGGCCTGGCGGGCCGCCTCGAGGGAGCGGGCGATATCGGTCCGGGCTGCGGAAATGGAACCGGTCGCATGGAAGAGGGCGATGATCGCCGCCAGCCGCTCCGGGGTGAGCGGTTTGACCGCCGTCAGGGCGGCGAGTTGTTCCAGTTGACCAGGATGGGCGTTGTGGCGGGCGTGGGTGATCAGAAAGGTCTTTTTATTTTCTTCCAGGTCGCTGCCCACATCCTTGCCGATGGTTTTTTCGTCGCCCAGCAGGTCCAGGAGATCGTCCTGCAGCTGAAAGGCCCGGCCGACCAGGGCGCCGTAGCTCTCCAGAGCGGCGACCGCCCCGGCATCGCCGCCGCCGAGAAGGGCGCCCGCGGCGCAAGCCAGCGCAAAAAGCCGCCCCGTCTTTTTGCCGATCATCCCGTAATACTCTTCGAGGGAAATCTCCGCGCGCGTTTCGAATTCCTTGTCCAGAGCCTGCCCCTCACATATCTCCAGGATGGCTGCAGAAAAGAGACGCATCACCTCCGGCACCAGTCCGGGCTCGAGCCGGGCGAGCAGGGAGTAGCCCAGGACCAATAGTCCGTCGCCGGCGAGAAGCGCGACGTTTTCATCCCAGCGGTGCTGCACGGTTGGCCGGCCGCGACGCAGGAGGTCGTGATCCATGATATCGTCGTGGACCAGGGTGAAGGTGTGGATCACCTCGATGGCGAGGGCGGCATCGAGAGGCGGTTCCCTCCGGCCGCCGGCGGCTTCGGCGCAGAGCAGCAACAGCGCCGGGCGCAGCTGCTTGCCCGGCTGGGCCAGGGCATAGCGCATGGGATCATAGAGGGTGGCGGGATCCCTCCTGGGGAGGAGCTGTTCCAGGCGTTCCTGAACCAGTGCCCTGGAGGAGGCCAGCCGGGCGTCGAGGGTCGAGATCATTCTTCAGCCTTTGCTACCAGTTTTTTTTTAAGGTAAGATGGGCGGCGATGAGAATCAAGAAAAAAATAAAGGCCCCGGGGGAACCGGGGCATTTTGGGGGGCAGCGGGAGAACCGGGCGGAACCTCAGGCAGGCAGCCCGATGGTTCCTTCGCGGATGGCCCCTGCCAGGTTGGTATCCCGGAATTCGGCATTAATAAAGCTGGCATTAGAGAGATCGGCTTTTTCGAGTGAAGTGCCCATGAGATTGGCGCGCTCGAGGTGAACAAACTGCAGGTTGGCACCGCGCAGCCGGGCGTTACGGAGGTTGGCCCGTTTCATGCGTGCGCGCGACAAGTCGGCTTCTGAAAGGTCAGCCTTTTCCAGGCTGGATCCGAAAAGGGAGGCGTGGCAAAGCCGGGCTTTGACCAGGGTGGCTTCATCGAGATTGCTGTCCTGGAGGTTGGCTTCAGCCAGGCTGGCGCCGTTGAGGTTGGCCTTGTGCAGATTGGCGCCGAACAGGAAGGCCTTGTCGAGAATGGCGCCGGCGAGATTGGCGCCTTCGAGGTTGCAGTTTTGCAGGTGGGCTTCATGTAGATCCAGACCCGAGAGGTCGACACCCTTGAGGGATTCATAGGAGAGATCGACACCGGCCATGTTGATATCGGTGAGCGGCTGGCCGCCGCGGAGCCTTGCGATGATTTCTTCCCGGCTGAGCTGGTTCATACATCCCTCCTTTATTTGTAGCTCTTTATGGCCTCATGCGCTGAAGGGAACTGTTGAAAGACGGTATCCAGGCGTGCGATTTCCATGGTGCGGCGTACCCGTTCGGAGGCGCCGGTGAGGCGCAAGTCGCCGCCGCTGCTGCGCAGGCTGATCATGCCGCGGATCAGCATGCCCAGACCCGAGCTGTTCATCCAGTGGACCTGGCTGAGGTCGGCGACTGCCTGGACCTGCTCCTTTTCGATGGCCGATTCGATCACCTTGTGAAATGCTTCCGCCTCCGGCCCGCCCATGAGGTCCCCACGCAGAGCAAGGATCAGGACTCCCGATTCATTTTTCAAGTCGACTTCCATAGGACCTCCTGTCGAAAGAAATGCAGATTATTCGAAGCGCAGCGCAACGATGGGATCCAGCTTGGCCGCCTTCATGGCCGGATAGACCCCGAAAATCATGCCCACAAAAGAACAGAACACCAGCCCCAGGAAGACGGTCCAGATCGGCACGGCCGCCGGCACCGGGGTGAAGGCATCGACCAGCTTGCCGATGCCCAGTCCGAGGACAATGCCAATGATGCCGCCCACTTCGCTGAGGACGATCGCTTCGATGAGAAATTGCCAGAGGATGTCGGAACGTTTGGCTCCCACCGATTTGCGGATGCCGATTTCGCGGGTGCGCTCGGTCACCGAAACCAGCATGATGTTCATGATGCCGACGCCGGCCACCAGCAGCGAGATCGAGGCGATGGCGATGGCGACGATGCGCACATACTTGGTCAGATTGTCGAAAAAGCCGGTGATGGTGTCATTGGAATAACAATCAAAATCGTTCTCGACGCCGGGCTTGACCTTGCGTTGCGTCCGCATCACGCCGATGGTCTGATCCATGGCGGTCTCGAACAGGGCAGGGGTCGCCGCCTGAACGGTAATATTGACTGAGCGTTCCTTGCCATAGAGTTTTTCGAACTGGTGGAAGGGGATGGCCAGCTTGTTGTCCTGGCTCTGGCCGAAGACGCTCCCTTTTTTGGCAAAGCTCCCGACCACTTCAAAGCGCCGACCCATGATCTTGATCTCTTTGCCCATGGGATCTTCGATGGGAAAGAGCTTGTCGATGACGTCGGCACCGAGGATGGTGACGGCTACGTTAAGATCGACATCCTCGGCGGTGACGAAGCGGCCCTCGGCGACCTCCAGGCCGTTGTTTTCGAGAAATTCGGGGGTTACGCCGACGACCTGGACATTGGCCAGGGTCTTGCGCTCCTTGTAGCGGATCTCCTGGCCCCAGTTCCAGACCTCAGCGCCGACCGACTTGGCTGCGGTAACCCGCTCACGCACCGCCATGGCATCCTCATAGGTGATGTCCTTGCGGTTGCGGTACTTGTCGTGATCATGCGGTCCCATGTTGATGGCCGGCCATTTCTGCACCTGAAATACGTTGTTGCCAAGTCCGCTGACCTGCTCGTCGATGCTTTTGCGCAGTCCGGTGATCAGCGATTGCATGGCGATGATGGTCATGACGCCGATGATAATGCCCAGCAGCGTCAGGATCGAACGCATTTTGTTGGTGCGGAAGGCCGAGAGGGCCAGATTCAGGGTGTCGGTGAATACCATTTTTCAACCTGTCTGCAAAGGTTATTCGTAACGCAAGGCTTCGATGGGATTGAGCCGGGCGGCCTTGCTGGCCGGATAGATCCCGAAAAAGAGGCCGATGGCGACGACGAAAAAGAGGCCGAGAATGGCCACCCACCAGGTGATCGCCGCTGGAACCGGGGTTGTCGCTGCGACCAGCTTGGCGATGCCGACGGCGAGAAGAATGCCGATCAGGACGCCGAGCGCGCAGATCATCATCGCCTCGATGAGAAATTGCCAGAGGATGTCCGATTTGCGAGCTCCGAGAGCCTTGCGGATGCCGATTTCGCGGGTACGCTCGGTCACCGAAACCAGCAAGATATTCATGATGCCGATGCCGCCAACCAGCAGGGAGATGGCGCCGACCCCGATCGCGACCGCCCAGAGGGTGCCGGTCAGCTGGTTGTAGGTGTCGAGCAGCATACTTTGCTTGTTGATGGCGAAGTTGTTCTCCTTGCCGGGCGTGAGCTTGCGGATATGGCGCATCAGTCCGGTCAGCTCATACTCCGCCTCCTCGATCTGGTCGGGCGAGGCCAGCTTGACCTCGATCTCGATCGAGCGGCGCTGGGCGCCGAAGGCGGAGCGGAAAGCGCCGATCGGGATGATCGCGAGGACATCCATGTTCCAGCCGAAGAAGGAGCCCTTCTTGTCGAGCACACCGATAACGCGGAATTTGCGTCCGCCGATGGTGATGCGCCTGCCCAGGGGATCCGACTGGCCGAAGAGTTTATCAGCCACCTCATAGCCCAGCACGCACACACGGCGGTTGGTGTTGACATCGTTCTCGCTGAAGAAACGGCCGTATTCCGGATTGGCGTTGGAGGTAAGGAGATAATCCGCTGTGGTGCCGGTAATGATCACCTGCTCCACCGATTTTTCTTCAAACTTGACCGTGCGCGCCGTGCCGATCTGCGGGGCCACAGCGATGGCCAGGCGCGAGGCGGCTCTGATCTGGTCGGACTCTTCCAGGGTGAGATTCGGACGGTTGCGGTACTTGAGCCAATCGTCCTCTTTCATCACCCATGGGAATTTCTGGATATAGACCGTATCGGTGCCGATCGAAGAGATCTCTTTGGAAAAGGCCCCGTTCAGTCCCTGGATCAGGGCCACGATGGTGATGACGGTGGTCACACCGATGACAATACCCAGGGTGGTCAGAATGGATCGCATCTTGTAGGAGCGTAGCGCATCGTAGGCGATGCGGATGCCTTCCCACATATAGATCAAAATGCGCATAGGGCAGCCTTATCAGTGAACGGATTCGTCACGCTCGATCAAACCATCCCGCAGCCGGATGATCCGGTTGGAGTGCTCGGCGATGTACTCTTCATGGGTGACCAGGATAATGGTGTTGCCCTGCTCATGCAGTCCCTCAAAAATCTCCATGATCTCGTCGCCGGTGCGGCTGTCGAGGTTTCCGGTCGGTTCATCGGCCAGGATAATTGAGGGGCGGTTAACCAGGGCCCGGGCGATGGCCACGCGCTGGCGCTGACCACCGGAGAGCTCGTTCGGCTTGTGATGCATGCGATCGGCCAGCCCCACCTTTTCCAGCGCCTCTTCGGCCATCTGGCGGCGCAGCGCAGAGGCGGTGCCGTTGTAAATCATCGGCAGCTCGACGTTATGCAGCGCCGTCGCCCGCGGCAGCAGGTTGAAGGTCTGGAAGACGAAGCCGATTTCGCGATTGCGGATCTCGGCGAGCTGGTCGTCGTCCATAGTGCTGACATTGTGCTGGTTGAGCAAATACTCTCCCCCCGAGGGGGTATCGAGGCAGCCGATGATATTCATCAGCGTTGATTTGCCCGAGCCGGAGGGCCCCATAATGGCGATGTATTCGTTCTTGTCGACATTCAGATGGATACCCCGCAGCGCCGGCACCTGCACCGCGCCGATTTCGTAGACTTTTTCTATCTTTTCAAGCTTGATCAGCATTGAGCATTCCTCACTTTTTCGCTTCCTCTTCCTCGACGCCTGTGGACTTTTTCTCCTTGACCTGGCTGCCATCCTTGAGGAGTTTGGAGAGGGCTTTGTAGCTGCCGGTGACCACATTTTGGCCTTCGGTCAGACCGGAGATGATCTCGATATTGTTGTCGTCGCTGATACCGGTCTTGACCGGTACGGCTTTGACGGTACCGTTGTTGACGACGAAGACGATTTCGGTCAGCGGCTTTTTCTCATCCTTGCGCGGGCTGGCCTGCGGGTCGGCATTCTCCTTGGCCGGTTTCTTTTTGCCGGCACTGTTTTTGAGCGAGTCCGCCTTGAGATCGCGCGCGGTGACCGACTGGATCGGCACATAAAGAACCTGGGGGCGGGTCTCCGTGAGAATATCCACCGTGGCGGACATCCCGGGACGCAGCTTGGTGACGTCGGAGGTGACGCCGACCTTGACCTCGAAATTGGTCACCTGTTCCTGGGTGCCGGCATTGGTCGTGGTGGCGACATGAGCGATCTCGGTCACCCGGCCCTGGAAGGTCGTGTCCGGAATGGCGTCGACTTCGATCGAGGTCTTGTCCCCCAGGTGCACCAGCACAACCTCGTTTTCGTCAATCTCGGAGAGCACCTCCATGTCCTGGAGATTGGCGAGATTCATGATAATATCGGCCTGAAACTGGGAGCCCACGGCGATCTCGCCCTCTTCCTTGTTGAGCTTGGTGACCGTGCCGTCGATAGGAGAGACCAGCCGCGTCTTGTCCAGATCATCATCCGCCTGCTTCAACGCCGCGCGGGCCTGATCGAGACTGGCGGAGGCGGACATGCGCGTCGCCTCCGCGGCGTCGAGCTCGGATTGCGAGGCGAGATTCTTGTCGAAAAGCCCCTTGATACGGGCATAGTCGGCATCCGCCTTCTTCACCGCAGCCCGGGCGGAACTGAGCTGGGACTGAATCTGCTCGGCATAGGCCGTGTAATTCGCCCGATCGAGTTCGACCAGAAGCTGGCCCTGCTTGACCACATCGCCTTCCTTGACGTGGATCTTTTTGATTTCGGCGGAGATGCGCGCCGCAATTTTAATATCGGTCACGGGCTGAACCTTGCCCGATCCGGAGACGGTCCGGCTGATATCGCCCCGCTTGACTTCCGTGGCAGTGATGTCAATGACTTCACCACGGCTCTTGCGCAGATTGACAAATACCATGGCGGCGATGATCGCGATGGCGGCAAGGGCAATGATGATCTTTACTTTGTTGGACATGGAGCTACTCCCTCCTGGCAGATATCTGCTCTGTGCTATTGAATCACTTCAGCTATACCCATGGCCGTTTCCAGCTGGGCGCGGGCGATCTTGGCTTCATATTCAGCGTTAACCAGATTGGCGAGGGATCTGGTCAGCTCGACCTGGGCCTGGGTGACCTCGAGCTCGGTGCCCGAGCCGACCCGGCGTTTCTCCTGCTGCAACCGCAAATTCTCACGCGCAGCTTCGATGTTCTGCTGGTTGATCTCGATAAAATCCTTGTAGGCCTCCAGCTGCAGGAAATACTGTTGTACCTGCGCGGTGAGGAGCCGCTTCTGTTCCGCCAGATTCTCCTGATCGATCTGATGGTTCAGTTTGGCGCGCTGCACATTGGCCTTGTCGGAGAGACCGTTAAAGATGTTGAGGTCGACGCCAAGGCCGAGGGTGGCGCTGAAATCCTCATCCAGTTTGGAGGAGAAGACGCGGCCGATATCCTCGTTGGAGCGGGCGTAGCTGACGCTGCCGCCGATGCTCGGCATATAGCGCATCTGGGCCATACGCAGGGAGAAGAGGCTCGCCTTGGTCTGGAACTCATAGACCTTGAGCGCGGCATTGTTCTTGATCGCCGTCTGGGCCGCTTCATCAAAGGAGATCGTCGGAAAAATCGGCTGGCTCTTGTCCTCGCGCACCCCCACCAGGGTGCTGGGGTTGCGGCCCAGGGCATTATTGAGGTTGGCCTTGGCGGCCTCGATCGCATTCTGCTGGGTGATCAGGGTGGTACGGGCGGAGCCCAGGGTGACTTTGGCCTGGAAGACCTCCGACTGCGAGGAGATGCCGATGTCCATCATCGTCTGGGCACGATTGACTTCGTCCTCCGCCAGTTTGGCGGCGTCCTGATACACCTGCTCGAGATGAATCGCCTTGAGCAGTTCGTAATAGGCGCTCTTGACATTAAAGATGACCGATTGCCGGGTGTTTTCGACATGCTGGGCGCTGGCCTGCTTGTCCGCCTTGGCCGCCTTGATGCTGTTGAGGGTCTGGCCAAAATCGAAGAGATTCTGGCTGAGCGAGACCCGCGCGGAGTGTGAGTTGCGTTCGGTTTGGGCCTGGTAGATCGACTGCTGTTTGTAGATGACGCGGCCGGTCTCCGGATCGATCCCGCTCGGCACATCGGTCTTGTCGACACGGGCCCCTTGAATGTACTTGCCCGTGCTGAACGAGCTGCTGATCTGCGGCAGCCAGGCCGCGGTAGCGGTGGTAACATTGGCGCCGGCGATGTCCAGATTCTTCTGGGCAACGCGCAAAGTGGAGTTGTTCTCCAGGGCGATGGCGATGCATTCCTGCAGGCTCAGATCCGCCGAAGCGGATTCCTGGGCCAGGGCACCACCGATACCGAGAAGCAAGGTAACCATCAGAATCGTAAACTTGTTCATGAAACATTACTCCCGTTGAGATCCATGATGAGAGGTGTCATCAGGCGAAGAGGCCGCCAATAGCCGCCGACGCCAGATACCAAACCACGAGCAAACCGACGACGACCGGCCAGACCTTTTGCACCTTGAGTCCGGAGACGATAGCGATGCCGATGCAGAGCACCGCGATGAACCAGAGGTTAAAAATGTCGGTATTCATGAGAAACTTGTAGAGAAGCGTGTCCCGGGACGCATCCGGCATAAAGGTGGCCAGACTGAAATGGACGTTCATCGTCTCCTTGAAACGGATGATGGGTGCCTTGAGCAGCATGCCGACCGTGGGAATGATACTGCTGAGTGAGACGACCTCGAGCATCTGCGGATAGCGGGTATCGCCGCCAAGAACGCTTTTGGCCACCAGCATCCAGATGCCGCCCATCACCAGGATGACCAGCAGTCCGCCGACCAGAGCCGACCCGAGCATCATGTATTTCATCCAGGGCTTATCGAGCCGTTCCAGCGCCGTATCGATCTGCTCCTGGTCCATGTTGCGCTTTTCCAGTTGCGTGATCATCCGTTCGCGCTGCTCCTTCTGGATGGCGGGGGTAATGTACCAGGTCATGCCCGCCGAAAGCAGCATCACCACGATCGCTGGAACTATCCAACGCGGATTTTTCCGCACGGCCTTGAAGGCTTTGCTCGGCGCCATAAAGACATTAACGATCCGCTGCAAAAAACCCATGTTGCCTTCATCGACGGGGGTGACCCCGGGGGTGGGATATTCTTGCATGGTGAGCCCTCCTTAGTGGTGTAAAAAGCAACTAATACAAAGACGTATCAGGATAGGAAAAGTTTCGCTTTATTGCGGCGCATCCGCCAGCAGCTCCTCCTTGATCTGGAGCATATAGGCAAAGGCCGCATCGTGCTCGTTGGCGATGATACCGTCCAGAATGGCTTCCTCCAGCGCCTTTTTGATCCGGCCGACCATCGGGCCCGGCGGCAGGCCCAGCACCGCCATGATCTCTTCGCCGCGGACCGGCGGCTGGAAAGCCCGGAGACGATCGCGTTCCTCGACCGCCAGCATGCGCTCGACGACCACGTCAAAGTTGGCCAGGTGACGGGCGACGCGCCCGGGATTCCCGGAAGTGATATCGGCGCGGCAGAGGGTGATCAGATCGTCCAGCTCGGCACCGCCGAGGAAAATCAGGCGGCGTATGGCGGAATCGGTCACCCCCTCTTCAGCGAGATGGATCGGCCGCAGGTGAAGCCGGATGAGTTTCTGCGTGTAATCGATCGTCTCCTGCGGGAGGCGCAGCCGCCGGCCGATGGCCGGGAAGAGACGGGCGCCCAACTCCTCGTGACCGTGAAAGCTCCAGCCCACGCCCGGCTTGAACTCCTTGGTCTGCGGCTTGGCGACATCGTGATAGAGGGCGGCCACGCGCAAGCCGAGCTTGTCCGAGACGCGCGCGACATTGTCGACCACCTTGAGGGTATGCTCAAAGACATCCTTATGGCGGTAGCCGGCAATCTGGTCGACGCCCTTGAGGGCGGCGATCTCCGGCAGGACGAGATCGAGGACGCCGCTGTCGCTGAGGAGGCGGAGAGCGATCGAGGGTTTGTTGCTGGCCAGCATCTTGATCAGTTCGTCGCTGATGCGCTCTTGCGAAATGATGGCAAGGCGCTCGCGTTCGCTGCCGAGGGCCGCGAGGGTGAGCGGCTCGATCTCGAATTGCAGCTGGGTGGCGAAGCGGATGGCGCGCAGGATCCGCAGCGGATCATCGCTGAAGGTACGCAGCGGCTCAAGGGGAGTACGGATGATCCCGGCATGGAGATCCGCGAGGCCGGAAAAGGGGTCGATCACTTCTCCCGGATTGGCGCCGTTCAAGGCCACAGCCAGGGCGTTGATGGTAAAGTCCCGCCGCGCCAGATCGGTTTCCAGATCGGCACCCTCCACCTCGGGATGACGCGAATTGCTGCGGTAGCTCTCCCGCCGCGCTCCGACCACCTCGATCACCAGGCCGCGGTACCGCAGCATGGCTGTGCCGAATTTTTTAAATATCGAAATATTTGCTATATTAAGGTGGTCGGCCAGGAGCCGGGCAAAGTCTGGGCCATCGCCGACCACGACGATGTCAATGTCCTTGCCGCTTTTGCCGAGGAGACGGTCGCGGACATAGCCGCCCACCGCATAGGCGGCATACCCCGCCTGATCGGCCACCCGACCGATCGCCCTGAGGACGGGCGCGTCAAAGGGTGTTGTTTTTTTCTTCATCATCTCAAGATCGTGCAGATCGGGTTTTAGGTTCACCGGACGCAAAGGAGCCCCTGGAGGGGAGGGCGCGTGGCCGGCGCCGGCGGAAGAGTTGCACCCGTAATGTAACCATTCGTGCCTTCAAAAAAAAGGAAAAGCATGCGGCCGCTGCCGAAAATTGTCCGGTTTGGAGCAAATCCATCCATGCGGAGCGCGGCTGGACGCGGCGGTGGTGAGATGTTTCATTGCTGAACAATGTTTCACTGAAACACGGAACGGCGCGGTGGTCTGGCAAAAATGGCCATAAATCGTCAAAAATGAAGGGTTGGCGCGTGGTATGCCGAAGCATCTAATTTCATTAATAACAATAATGGTTTACGCGGGAAAGGGTATCTTTGTGACGGAGATCGCAATTGGATCGGGAATAGAAAGCCGCTGGTATCTATGGCATTGAATTTGCGATGAGGCCTGCAGTTCCTACTACCATGGCTGCATTGCGCCCTCCGGCTTTCGGGCTGCAAAACCGGTAGCGGTGCAACTCCAGCAACACAGAACCAAATGGAGGCGAAAATGAAGTTAACACCCATGTTACGCATCATGTTCGTCCTTGCGCTCATGCTCGGAGCCGCGGAAGAACTTACGGCGCAAATCCTGCGCCGTGAGACCGCCGATCCCCTGCAAACGGGCACAGCCGCCTGGATCAAGGTCGTCTTCAATGTGGCCGGAGGCACAAGGACTTACCTGAACGACAATTTTACCGGCACCGAATTTCGCGTCGATTTGAATGTCGATGGCGACAACAACATCAGCACCAATCCCGGCGATCTCTACACCCTGCGCGGGCCCGGCGATATTTTCACTTCGCCTCCCGGGGTACCGGGCGGCAACAATGATGACACCATCTATCTGCCGATCCGGCAAGGGACCTCAACCCCTTATCCCTACGATACCAACCTGCGGCCCTGGATCTGGCTGGTCGAGGGCGGCGGCCTGCAGATCAGCGGAACCGGGACTTCCGGCCCCTGGGGCGTGATCCAGTACCCCTCCGTCTATATCGAGTGCGATGATGGCATCCTGCCCTCGATCCGCCAGGCGTTCTATTATGACGACGGCAGCGGCAACTCCAATCCGGTGACCGGTACCCATGTCGGCAACCGGACCCCATTCGACGGTTATATCGACCGCATCGACCTGATCTGGAGCGAGCCGATGAATCCCGCCAACGTCACGGTCAATGATCAAATCTTCAGCGGCCTCGGCACATCGGTGCACAGCCTCGAATCGATCGGCGTCTGGAATCTGGTAAATGGCACTCCGAAGCGGTTTACCTTCTGGGTGCGTTCCAGCGTCCCCAACAGCGGCATCACTCCGACCCTGGCCTACACCCGGCCGCTGAGCACGACCGATCGCTTCCGTGAGGCGACCACCTCACAGTTCCAGTCCTACGCGGACAGCCACTCGCGCACCCTCACCGACAAAGCCGGCCCTGCCATTGTCAGCGCCCATACCAAGCGCGCCACCCGCCGGCAGCCTCTGGCCGCCGCGCTGGCCACCAAGCGCATCGAGGTGACCTTCAGCGAGCCGCTCGACTATGCCAGCGTGCAAGGGGTCGATTTTTCCGTGATCACCTCGACCACCAGCCCGTCACCCAATCCGATCAGCGTCATTGTCTCGCCCAACTCGAGTCTGGCGCCGACCGCGACCTATGAGTTTCAATTGACCACCGACTATGCCTCGGGCAACGAGGTCGGCACGATCGTCTATGCGGCGGACCGTCAGGTTACTGACGCAGTCGGCAATTATAATGGCGAATCCCTGGCCGCAGCGCCGCCGACGGCTCCGGCCAATGGCCCCGGTGCGGTGGTGACCATCACGGACGGCATCTATCCGATCATTGTTCAGGTTCTGACCCACGACGCCATCCTCCCCGCGGATCTAACCACGGGTGGTCCCAATGGCTGGGGCTATCTGGATTATGCCGACATCGTTTTTGATCATACCATGAACACCGCCCGCGTCAGCACCTCCGGCTTGCAAGTCAGCGGCGAAGGCCTGTTGACCATCGGCGGCACCGGCGCCTGGATCTCCGGCACGACGCTGCGAGTGATTCTGACCGCGAGCGTTCCCAAGGTCGCCAACACCGGCTTAATCCCGCGTGTGACCTATACCAATCCCGGCGATCCCAATGGCCTCAACGAACCGGTCAACAACGGCCTGGTGGAAGCCCTGTACAGCTCGGACATTGCTCTTTCTGCCAATAATGCCCAGGTGGTGCAGATCCTGGATACCGCCGGCCCCGCGATCATCCGCGCCCTGACGGCCGGTACCAAACGCATCCGCCTGGTCTTCAGCGAGAAGGTCAATACCGCCAGCTGGCCCACTTCGCCGGCGCCCGGCATGCCCTCCCCGCTTTTCAAGTGGTTCGTTGGCGCCTCCAATTATGATGTCTCCGGCATCCAGGTCTACTTCACCGGCATGACCCCGGCGCGCATCGACAGCATCGTCTATCTCAACCATACCGGCCTGGCTTGGACCAAAAATGACAGCGGCGCCATCAACTTCCGCGCACAGTCGCTGGTCAGCGATCTGGCGATTACGCCCAATGGCAACATGCAATATGACAATGAACTCAGCCTCAGCGGCACCACCCGGGCGCTGCTGGGTTCGGATGTCAAGGTGGAGCGCGACAACATTCCGCCCATCCTGCTGAGCCTGGCCACCGTTGACCTTGATGCCGATGGCAAGCTGGATCATTACCGCTTCATGTTCAATGATCTCTCGCCGATCTATCCAAAGCGCTCTTTCCGGCAGGCCAACTGGACCATTACCGGCTACGACGGCCTCAAGAGCAATCTGGCGGTAGACTTGAATGTCTATAATCCCGGATACGCTTACTTCCAGCCGGCGGCGATCAATACCTACGGTGATACGGTTGCGGCGTATATCAGTTACAACGAAACCACCGGCAGTGGACCGGCCCTGACGCCTTATGGCGGCGATACCGGCGATGTGCCGGATGTCGTGGTTGCAGCGAGTAACGGCTTTACCGACTGGGCGGACAATCCCATGGCCCCGTTGCCGGTCGGTATCACCGAGGAGCGGGATAATGCTGGCCCGGCCATCATGAGCGCCAAGACGATCAACCGCTTTGATGTCGAGGTCTTCATGAGCGAGGATCTTGCGGACTGGTCGGTCTACAGCACCGATTTCTTTCTCAACATGGCCCCCAAGGCCAACTACGGCGGCGCCTGGCCCATCAGCGAAGCCAAGGAAGTCGCTCCGGGCAAGGTCCTGATCAATACCCTCTCCTACAGCTCTTCACTGGGTTGGGATCCCAAGGCCGAAGGCATCATTAGTTTCTACGGCCAGGGTGTTGAGGAAGACCTGGTGACGCCCATTTCAAACAGCAATACCCAGACCAGCTGGGTAACCGTGACCAGCAACGCAGCCTGCACCTTTGTGATCCAGCCGGTTGTCGCTGGCGCCCAGGTCCGCGGCGTGCCCTTTGATGTCCAGGTCATCGCCCGCGACAAGTACGGCGTTATTGACAAAAATTTCGCCGGCTATCTGACCTTCTCCAGCAATCTCCAGTCCAGCGAGATCGTGATGCCGAGCGGCCCCAAAAAGCTGACCGATGGCATCGGGGTCTTTCGTTTCACCAGCTGGGTGAGCACCAATAACCTGCTTCTCTCCGCCTCGATCGGCACGGACGTTTATCCCCTCGATTCCGCCACCTCGAGTGCGATCACGATCATCGATCCGGTCATCGATCAGCCGGATTATCTGACGGTGCGCGATGTGCCCGGTGATCAGGGCGGCTGGATTACCCTGCAGTGGCCCTTCTCCGCCAACCATCAGGGCATGGGAGCTACGCCGGTGATCAACTATTATGAGATTTTTTACACCATCAACGGCGAGGATACCCTCCACTACTGGCCGCAGCAAGTGGCCGCCTACAACCCCTCGGGGACCGGTTCGACGATGATGACGATCGATCTCCCGGTTGTCAGCAGTGACTCGATGGCGTTCTATGTGCGGGCGGTATGGGTGCCCCCGGCCACCTCGCTCAAGGGAAGCGGCGCCACCCTGGCGGCGATGCCGCAGGCCACTTCGGGTGCGGTTCCCCTGGTCATCCACAGCCTGAGCAGCGCGAGCCCGGTCACCTCGGTGCTGGGAAGCCTGGCCACCTCGGTGGTTTCGGGTACGGCGATGGGCAGCGGCCGAGCGATCGACAACATCGCGCCGATGGCCCCGGCACAGCTCGCCGCCGAGAAGAAGGGCGCGGCGGTCCATCTGCACTGGAACCCGGTGACCCGCGGCGTCAACGGCACCCTGGAACGTGCCGGGATGATCGGCTACCGCATCTATGTGCACGATGCCAATCCCTATTTCAATCCCGAGACCGAAGGCACGCTGCTGGCGGCCACCAGCGACACCACGCTGATGGTTAACAGCGAGGCACTGCGCCAGTACTATGTTGTCCGCGCGGTGGACAGCGACAATGCCTCCGGCCTCTCCCGCCGCGTCGGCAAGTACGGCTTTGAGCTGGTCCGCTCCAGCAAACCACGCTACAACTATATCTCTCTGCCGCTGGAGACGCCGATCAGCAACGCCAGGCAGCTGGCTGAGGCCATCGGCGCCGGCGTCAAGGTGGTGTTGCAGATCAACCATACCACCAATGGCTACAGCACCTATTACCTGCCGGACCTGAATTTCCCGGCCACGCCCTTCGCGCTCGCGAGCGGCATGCCGGTCCTGATCCAGGCGGACGAGAATGCCCCGGCCAGCTGGTTCTACTGCGGCGCCGTGCCGGATGCGGGAACGCTCCGCTTCAATCTGAGCACCGCGGCCAAATACACCTATAATGAAATCATCGTCCCGCTTGACCGGCCCGATATCACCAATGCCAGTGAACTGGCGACCCAGATCGGCGGGGTGGAAGTTTTGCTCAAGGTTGGCGCGGACGGCCGCGGCTTCAGCCAGTACTGGCTGCCGTCGCTCAATTTCGGCAATCCAATGACTCCGTTCAGCGTCGCCCCGGGTGAACCGGTTCTGATCCAGGTCAACAAGACCGCGCCGGCGCTCTGGCCCACGTACTCTCGTTAATCAGGAGGGATAGTCCATGAGACTCAAATATTTCGCACTGGCTTTACTCCTGGCGGGATGGAGCCAGTTCAATGGCGCCTTCGCCCAGGGCGATCCGTTCTCGCACATCGTCGGCGGCAAATTCCTCAATCCCGACGGCTCGGTTCCGGCCGCAGGTGAGATCAAATTTCAGGCCTATCTCTTAAAGTCGCCCGGCGATACCAGCATCACCAGCTGGTGCGCCTCCGGCGGAGGCTGGGCCGTCGAACTCAAGCAGACCCCGATGATCTCCTATGCCAACTGGCAGGCGGGGGATACCCTGGTGGTCGAGTTTGAAAATGTGCTCTCCAGCAGCCCCTTTTACGGGGCGGCCAAGGCGGTCACCTACGCCACCACCGAGGATCCCTATGAGATCGTCGGCAGCGTCTCCTTGCCGGTCGAGCTGACCACCTTCACGGCCGGTGTCAAGAACACCTCCCTCAGTGATGTGGTGCTGCTGGAGTGGCATACGGTCGGTGAAAGCAACAACCTGGGCTTTGACGTCGAGCGCAGCCTCGATGGCAAAACCTTCACGCGGTTGGGATTCGTCGCCGGCGCCGGCTCCACCAATCTGGCGCAGAGCTACGGATTCACTGACAGCAAGGTTAATGTGGGCACCTATTTTTACCGGCTGAAACAGGTCGACCGTAATGGCGCTTTCACCTACTCCGATGTGCGTGAGGTCGAAGTGGCCGCGCCGCAGCGCTACGAGTTGACGCAGAATTTCCCCAATCCCTTCAATCCGCAGACGGATATCGTCTTTCGCGTCAAGCAGGAGGGGATGGTCACCCTGACGGTCTTTGATCTGCTCGGCCGTGAGGTTCAGACCCTGGTCAACGAGAAAAAGAGCGCCGGTGTGCACCGCATCACCTTCGATGCCCATGCCCTCCCCTCGGGGGTCTATATCTACAGCATCACGATGGGCTCGTTCCATGATGTAAAAAAGATGCTGCTGGTCAAATAAGCAGCCGGAGCATCGGATATTTCTCCAGATAGGCAATCAGACGGTCCCTCCCCGTCTGATGACCTATGCAGCCCGGCGTCAAGGGGTGCGTTTACGGCCCGTTTGACGTCTGAGAGAGCGGGACCTCACGGGGTCCCGCTTTTTTTATGGGTTGGCGGCAGCGGCAGGAGCGCTCCTTCGGCCACAGAGCCGGTGGCGGGGAAAAAAGCCTTGCATTTTAGGCCACGTCATGCTATATTTATTGGTTTTACTTGAAATACACCACATCATTTCTACCATAAGGGATGCAAGCTATGGCGTTGATGAAAAGCATGCGCAACAGCATGAAGACCATCCTCCTGATCCTGGTCGTTGCTTTTATTCTGACGATCATCGTGGATTGGGGCATGGGCGGCTTCAAGTCCAATCAGCCGCGGGGTGTGATCGCCAAGGTGGATGGCCAGCCGATTCATTATGAAGAGTTTTCCAGCCGGTTGCAGAACGAGCTGGCTTCCTATCGCGAGCAGTCGGGCAGCGATCCCGAGGGCTATCAGCTGCAACAGCTTGAGGGTCGCGTCTTTGACAATCTGGTACAGCAGCGTCTGCTCAACCGTGAGGTCAAGGCGGTCAAGCTGAATGCCTCCGATCAGGAGATTATCGAAGAGATCTTTAACAATCCTCCAGCGGAGCTGCGTCAGAATCAGGCCTTTCAGGATTCGACCGGCAAGTTCGATATGCAGCGTTATCAGGCGGCCCTGAACAATCCCGGCGCCGGCGAGTTCTGGTCCTCGGTTGAGGAGTATCTGCGGACGACCTTGCCGATGCGCAAGCTTGACAATCTCTTGCGGGCCACCGCGGTGGTGGGCGACGAAGAGATCCGTGCCGAATACATGAAGCGCACCCTCAAGGCCCAGGCGGAGTATCTGCTGGTTCCCGCCAGCGATTTTCTCGCTTCGGTTGCCGCGCCCACAGATGCCGAGATTAAAAGCTATCATCAGAAGCACGAAGAGGAGTTCAAGGAGCCGGAAAAGCGCGTCATCGACTATGTCCTCTTCGATTTTGCCCCGACCAAAGCCGATTCCGAGGCGGTCCGTCAGCAAGCCCAGGAGATTCTGACGGAAGCCCGCGCCGGCAGCAATTTTGCCGAGCTGGCCAAGCTCAATTCACAGGATCCGGGCTCGGCCGAAAAGGGCGGCGATCTCGGCTTTTTCGCCCGGGGCGCCATGGTCAAACCCTTCGAGGAGGCCGCTTTTGCCGCCCGCGCCGGCGAGATCGTCGGACCGGTGACCTCACAGTTCGGCCTGCACATCATCAAGGTGGGCGAGCGCAAGACGGAGGAGGGCCAGGAGAAGGTCCAGGCCAGCCATATCCTGCTCAAATACGAGATCTCCCCACGGACCCGCGAGGCCCTGCAGGAAGAGGCCAACTACATCGCCGAGACCGCCAAGGAACAGGATCTGAAGAGCGTCGCCGCTGCAGAAAACAAAAAAGTCGAGCGCACCGAGCCCTTCGTCGCCGGCGGCTTTATCCCCGGTGTCGGCATGGAACCGCGGGTGAGCGGCTTTGCCTTCCGCAGCAAAAAGGACGCGGTCAGTGATGTCATCTATGCCGAACGCGGCTATATGGTCGTACATGTCGCCGAGGTGATTCCCGAACATGTCAAATCCTGGATCGAGGCCAAGGAGACCATCAGCGCCAAACTGAAAAATGAAAAGGCGCTGCTCCTGGCGAAGGAAAAATGCCAGTCGCTCTATTCCCAGGCCCAGTCCGCCAACAGCCTGGAAGGCGCGGCCGCCCAGATCGGCGGCAAGGTGCAGCAGACCGGCGAATTCACCTTTTCCGGTTATATCTCCGGGCTCGGCCGTGAGTCGCGCTTCGTCGGAACCGCCTTCTCGCTCCAGCCCGGAACCATCTCCCAGCCGGTCGAGGGCAGCCGCGGCTATTTTCTCATCAAGCTGTTGAGCAAGACCAGCCTCGCCGAAGCGGATTTCAACGCGCAGAAAGAAACCCTGCGTAACCAGCTGCTGCAGCGCAAGCAGCAAGCCATCTTTGGGCAGTGGTACACCGGCCTCAAGGATAAATCCAAAATCGATGACTTTCGCAAGGATTATCTCTAGAATCTGGCGCCGCCGCCCATTGCGGGCGGATTGGCCCTGTTGCTGGAATTGGAGCCCTGGCGCGCACCGCCGGGGCTTTTTTTTAACTAAATCCGGAAAAGCAGCCGCGGTGGGAACAAATTCGGGTCAGCCGATGTTATCCCATTAAAATAAGACTAAAAAGGTCCTATATAGTATGTTCAGAGTATCCAAAAAAACCGAGTACAGCATCCTGGCGCTGCGCCATCTCCACCAGAGCGCCGAGGGGACCGCGACCGTGCGCGAGATTGCCGAAGCCTGCCGTATCCCGTTGGCCCTGTTGGCCAAGCTGATGCAGCGCCTCGCGAGGCAGGGCATGGTGAATTCGCTGCAGGGGGTCAACGGCGGCTACCGCCTCGAGCGCCGCATGGACGGCATCAACCTGGCTGAGGTGATGGAGGCCGTGGAGGGCCCGTTCCGGATCACCGCCTGCGGCGCCAGGGGGGAGGGCTGCGAACGCTCGGAATTCTGCGATTTCAAGGGCGCAATACGGCCGCTGCAGCGGCAAATGTTCAATTACCTGCAGTCGGTCACCCTGGCCGATCTTGAGCGCACGGCCGGATTGTGAGGAAGAGATGAGCAAAGAAGTCGATCAGCTTGAATCCCTGGCCAATCAGGAATACAAGTACGGGTTTACCTCCGCGATTGAGGCGGAAACGCTGCCCAAGGGGCTGAACGAGGAGATCATCCGCGCCATTTCGGCCCGCAAGCAGGAACCTGCCTTTATGCTGGAATGGCGGCTCAAGGCCTATCGCCACTGGCTGACCCTGAAGGAGCCGCGCTGGGCCAACGTGAAATTTCCGCCCATCGATTATCAGGATATCATTTACTATTCCGCCCCCAAAAGTCATGCCGGGCCAAAGCGCCTGGATGAGGTGGATCCCGAGATCCTGGCGCTCTACAATAAACTCGGCATTCCGTTGGAGGAGCAGCAGTCGCTGGCGGGTGTGGCCGTCGACGCGGTCCTGGACAGTGTTTCGGTGGCGACGACCTTTAAGGAAAAGCTGGCGCAACTGGGGATCATTTTTTGTTCCTTTTCCGAAGCGGTGCAGCGCTATCCCGATTTGGTGCAGGAGTATCTCGGGATGGTGGTTCCGGCGACGGATAATTTTTATGCTGCGCTGAATTCGGCGGTTTTCAGCGACGGCTCCTTCATCTATGTGCCCAAAGGGGTGCGCTGTCCGATGGAGCTTTCGACCTATTTCCGCATCAATGCCGCCAACACCGGGCAATTCGAGCGCACCCTGATCATTGCCGAAGAGGGGGCCTATGTCAGTTATCTCGAGGGCTGCACGGCGCCGATCCGCAAGGAGAATCAGCTGCATGCGGCCGTGGTCGAATTGATCGCCAGGGAGCGCGCCCAGATCAAGTATTCCACCGTGCAGAACTGGTATCCCGGCGACAAGGAGGGGCGCGGCGGTGTCTACAATTTTGTCACCAAGCGCGGCCTGTGTGACGGCGCGCATGCGCATATCTCCTGGACCCAGGTCGAGACCGGCTCGGCCATCACCTGGAAGTATCCCAGCTGCATCCTCAAGGGGGATCATTCGATCGGAGAGTTTTATTCGGTTGCGATGACCAATCATCACCAGCAGGCCGATACCGGGACCAAGATGATCCATATCGGCAAGGGTACGCGCAGCACCATTGTTTCCAAAGGCATTGCGGCCGGGGTGAGCCAGAACAGTTACCGCGGACAGGTCAAGGTGCTCAAGAGCGCCGTGCAGGCGCGCAATTTTTCCCAATGCGATTCGCTCCTGATTGGAGATCGCTGCGGGGCCCACACCTTTCCCTATATCGAGGTCAAGAACAGCACCGCCCGGGTCGAGCATGAGGCCACGACCTCCAAGATCGGCGAGGACCAAATTTTTTACCTCAACCAGCGTGGCATAGCGCGCGAGGATGCGGTCTCGATGATCGTCAACGGCTTTTGCCGTGAGGTGCTGGCCGAGCTGCCGATGGAGTTCGCCGTGGAGGCGCAAAAACTGTTGAGTGTCAGTCTGGAAGGAAGCGTGGGCTGAGACGCCCCGGATGTATTTTTTTCGGAGAATGGATATGCTTGAAATCAGAGATTTGCGGGTGGGCATCGAGGGGCGGGAGATTCTCAAGGGCATCACCCTTACGGTTCAGCCGGGCGAGGTGCATGCCATCATGGGGCCCAACGGTTCGGGCAAGAGCACCCTGGCCCAGGTGCTGGCGGGGCGCAGCGGCTACGAGATTCTCGGGGGCGAGGTCAGGTATCAGGGCCTGGATCTGCTGAAGCTTGCACCGGAGCTGCGCGCGCGCGAAGGTGTTTTTCTCGCCTTTCAGTATCCGGTGGAAATCCCGGGGGTCAACACCTCTTATTTTTTGCGCACGGCCTTGAATGAGGTGCGCGCGCACCGCGGCGAAAGCCGCCTCGGCGCGGCTGATTTTCTCAAGCAGGTGCGCGAAAAATTAAAGCTGGTGGAGATGGATCCGGTTTTTCTCAATCGTTCCATCAACGAAGGCTTTTCGGGCGGCGAAAAGAAGCGCAACGAGATCCTGCAAATGGCGGTGCTCCAGCCGCGCCTGGCGATTCTGGACGAAACCGACTCTGGACTCGATATTGACGCCTTGCGGATCGTCGCCGGCGGAGTCAATAAATTGCGCGCACCCGACAATGCCTTTGTCGTCGTCACGCACTACCAGCGGCTGCTCAATTATATCGTCCCCGATTTTGTCCATGTCCTCTATGACGGCCGCATTGTCCGGTCCGGCGACAAGTCTCTGGCCCTCGAGCTGGAGGCCAACGGCTATGATGACATCAAGCTCCGCGCCGCGCAGGCGGCGCTGACGGCATAGGCGAGGGTCGGCGATGAAAGAAAAGGTCAGCATCGTGTGGCCCGAGGCACATTATCGCCTGCGGCAGGAGACGGGGGCGGCCGCTCCGGAACTCCTGCAAGAGGTGCGGCGTGAAGCATGGGCGCGCTTCGTCGCGCAGGGATTCCCGACGCTGAAGCAGGAGCGTTGGCGATTTACCGATGTCTCCGCCCTGGCGGAGAGCGACTGGTGTCAGGCGCTGGAATTTGCCGGCCCGGACCGGCTGCCGGTGGGGGAGGCCGCCCTCCTGGATCCCTCCGCCTATCGCCTGGTATTTATCAATGGCCGTTTCAGCCCGCAGGAGTCCCGCCTTCCTGACGGGGCGGAATCCTTCACCTTGCACCTCTCCTCCGCGCTTCATAACGGTATGCTCGAGCGGGCGGGAGAGCGGATGCGCGAGACCATGGCGCAGAGCGAGACACCGTTTGCGCTGCTCAACGCGGCCCTGGCGGAGGAGAGTGTAGTGGTGACCATTCCTGATCGGCTCAGTTTGCTCGTGCCGCTCGAAATCGTCCATCATGTCGACACGCCCGACCCCGCCGTCGTCCATCCCCGGGTGGTGGTGTTCATGGGCGACCGCTCCGAGGCGCAGCTCACCGAGATTTACAGCGGGGGGGCTGATTCGCATCATTTCACCAATCCTGTGGTGGATGTGGTGATCGGCGCAGAAAGCCGGCTCACCCATTACGTGGTGCAGCGCGAAAGCCCGGCAGCGCATCACATCAGCTATACCCGCGCCACGCTGGGGCGGGCCAGCCAGTACGGGCGCTTTGCATTCGATTTCGGCGGGCGATTGGTGCGGCACGATCTGACCGTCGAACTGGCCGGCCAGGAGGCGGAGGCGACGCTCCATGGTCTCTACATGCCTGAGGGCCGGCAGCATATCGACCATCATACAACGCTGCGCCATCTCCAGCCGCATACCTACAGCCGGCAGCTTTACAAGGGCATTCTGCAGGACAAGGCGCATGCGGTTTTCAATGGCCGGATATTTGTCGCGCGCGAGGCGCAGCGTACCGATGCGATTCAACATAACAAGAACCTGCTGCTTTCCGACGAAGCCTTGGCAGACAGTCAGCCGCAGCTGGAGATTTTCGCCGATGATGTCCGCTGCACGCACGGGGGGGCGATCGGCCAGATGGACCAGGAGGGGCTTTTTTATCTGCAATCGCGCGGCATCGGGGCGGCGCTGGCGCGGCAGATCATGGTGCATGCTTTTGCCGGGGAGATCAGCGCGGCGATCCGCTCCGAATTCCTGCGCACGCAGATCGAGCAGCTGGTGCATGAACGTCTTGGCAGCGAGGAGTAACTGATGGATGCCATCGTTGACCGCGAAGAATTGATGGACCAGGCGGTGCTGGTCTTGCGCGATCTCTATGATCCCGAAATTCCGGTGAATATCTACGACCTGGGACTGATTTATCGCCTCGATATTGATGATCGCGGCCGCGTCGAGGTGCTGATGACCCTGACCTCGCCGATGTGCCCGGTGGCGGAGAGTCTGCCGCCGGAGGTCGAGGCGCGGCTGGCGGCGATTCCGGGTGTGCGCGAAGTGCACGTCGAGATGACCTGGGATCCGCCCTGGGACTATTCGCAAATGAGTGAAGAAGCGCGGCTGGAACTGGGTCTTTTGTAGGGAGAGAGAGGATGGCGGAGTACATCACCCTGTTTGCAGCGGAGGCGCTGCCGGAGGGCGAGATGCGCCGGGTCATGGTCGGGGATGATGCGCTGGTCGTGGTACACCAGCAGAGCGGATGGTATGCCCTGGCGGATTGCTGCTCGCATGAAGCGACACGGCTCTCGGAGGGCTATCTTGAGCCCGGCCGGATCTGCTGTGCGCTGCACGGGGCGGCGTTCGATCTGCGCAGCGGGCAGGTCCTGGCGCCTCCGGCCTATGAGGCGGTGGCGACACGGCCGGTGCGCATTGAGGGGGGGATGGTCCAGGTGGAGGCCGAGGCGTAGTATGCTGGATACCCGACAAATTCGCTCCGATTTTCCCCTCTTTGCGCAGCCGGAGAACCGCGATCTGGTCTATCTGGACAGTGCCGCCACCGCGCAGCGGCCGCGCCAGGTATTGTCTGCGATGGAGCAGTTTTATGAGCGCGACAATGCCAATCCGCACCGGGGCGCCTACCGCCTGGCGGAACGGGCGACGGCGGCCTATGAGGCGGCGCGGAGCCGGGTGGCGGGATTTATCGGCGCCGGGCGCAGCGAGGAGATCATCTTTACGCGCAATGCCACCGAGGCGATCAATATGGTGGCCCGGGCCTGGGCCGACCGCCATGTCAACGCCGGAGATGAGATCATGGTCACCGAGCTGGAGCACCACAGCAATCTGGTGCCCTGGCAGATGGCGGCACAGCGGCGCGGCGCGCGCCTGCGCTTTCTTGAATTCGATGCCTCCGGGCGGCTCGATCCCGGCCGGATGGATACCTTGCTGAACGAGCGCACGCGGCTGCTGGCGATCACCCAGACCTCCAATGCGCTCGGGACCATTGTCCCTCTCAAGGACTTTATCGACAAAGCCCACGCGGCCGGCGCCCTGGTTCTGGTTGACGGGGCCCAGAGCGTGCCGCACATGACCGTCGATGTCCAGGCGCTGGATGCCGATTTCCTCGCTTTTTCCGGGCACAAGATGCTCGGGCCCCTCGGCATCGGCGTCCTCTATGGCAAAATGGCCCATTTGCAGGCGATGGACCCCTTCCTCTTCGGGGGGGATATGATCAGCAGTGTCGATTATCTGCACTCCGACTGGAATGAGGTGCCCTGGAAATTCGAGGCCGGCACCCAGAATGTGGCCGGGGCGGTCGGTCTCGCCGCAGCGATCGATTATCTCGAGAGGCTCGGCATGGCGGCGATCGCGGCGCATACGCACCACCTGACCCAGCTGGCGCTGGAGCGTCTGGGAGAGATAGCCGGGATCACCCTGTATGGACCCCGGACCGAGCGCGGTCCGGCCCTCTCCTTCAATCTGGCCTCCATTCATCCTCATGATCTGGCCACCTTTCTTGACCAGAAGCAGATTGCGATCCGCTCCGGCCATCACTGTGCCCAGGTGGTGATGCGCAAACTGCGCGTGCCCGCCACTGCGCGGGCCAGCTTTTATTTGTATAATGACGAACAGGATGTCGAACGGCTTGCGGGCGGGCTATTACAGGCAAAGGATTATTTCAAAAAATGGCTCTAGATCAACTCTATCAGGAAGTGCTGCTCGACCATTACAAGCAGCCGCGCAACAAGGGCGAACTCGCGGATGCGGATGTCCGCCTTGAATTGAAGAATCCCTTCTGCGGGGACGAGATCCTGCTGACCCTGAAAATGGCAGAGGGCCGGATTGCGGCGGCCGCCTTTTCGGGTCATGGCTGCGTCATCAGCCAGGCCTCGGCTTCGGTGATGACCGAAAAGATCAAGGGGCTGCGGGTGGAGGAGGTCGAAGAGATCGCCGGCAAGTTCGCCCGCATGGTCAAGGAGGGGCGGTATGAGCCGCCCGGGGGCGAGGAGCTGGATGAGTTCGCGGCTTTTTCCGGGATCTGCGAATTTCCGACGCGGGTCAAATGCGCCATGCTCGCCTGGCGTACCCTGCTGCAGGGACTGCAGACGCACGCACACGATCATCCCGCAGATCACGACTAAAGCGCCAGGGTCTCCAGTTCCACCTTTTTCCCCGCTTCCGCCAGCAAGGTGAGCAGCATCAGCACGTAAATGGCGCTGCTCAGCCGGTTGGCCGCCGTGAGCAGATCGGGCCGGAG
>Ga0116171_10000175_pt1 | contig 67507 bp, 52 predicted proteins | sample AD_JPNHW2_MetaG_FD_89798 | JGI IMG/M metagenome (GOLD analysis project Ga0116171, IMG submission 89798) | Active sludge microbial communities of municipal wastewater-treating anaerobic digesters from Japan - AD_JPNHW2_MetaG | ecosystem: Engineered > Bioreactor > Anaerobic > Digestate | place...
AATGAATAATCATCGGAAAGGCAAAGGGTTCAGCAACATGGAGGGTCAGCTCAGCGGTCTGATTTCGAACATCCAGCGGACGTCGGTGCATGACGGGCCGGGGATTCGGACAACCGTTTTTTTAAAGGGCTGCAACATGCGCTGTGCGTGGTGCCACAACCCCGAGGCCATCCATACTTATCCCGAATATGTGTTCAATCCAAAACTCTGTCTGCACTGCGGACACTGCGCCGAGGGGTGCTATTCCGGCGCGAGGATTTTATGCGGCAAAGAGATGACCGTCGGGGAAGTGATCGAGGAAATCGCAGCCGATCAGCCCTATTATGGCAATACCGGGGGAGTGACCTTCTCGGGCGGAGAGCCGTTTATGCAGCCGCAGTTTTTAATGGAGCTGCTCAAATCCGCCAAAGAGCACGGCATTCGCTGCGGTATCGAGACAAACGCTTCGCTGCCGTTTGAAGTGATGGAACCTGCGCTGCCGCTTGTCGATGTCTGGATGATCGATTTAAAGGCCTATGACGAGGAACTACATATCAAGTATATCGGGGTTTCCAATGAGAGCGTAAAAGAAAACTTAATCAAGCTCGACCGGGCAGGGGCAAAAATTGTTTTACGAACGCCGGTGATTCCGGGTGTCAACGACGCGGCGGAGGAACTCGAACATATCGTGAAATTTGCAGCCGGATTAAAGAATCTGGATTATTACGAAGTCCTTCCCTATCACCCGCTCGGGCTGAGCAAGCAAGTAGAAAACATCGAGTTTATAAAAGAATTCAAAGTTCCCGACAAAGCCGCGATCAAGGCGATGTTGGGGCCGATGGTTCAAAAATATAAGATTCCTTTCCGCTTTGCCAACATCAAAATCGCGGAATAAAATAAATCTGAATTGAAAATTCGGAGGCGTAAAAAATAATGGCAACATATCGGGAGAGAGCTGCGCAGCTGCACGAGACAAAAATTAAACATACGCTCGAAAAAATCGTGCAAAGAGGGTATAAAGACGTCGACGACAACGGCGGCATTCCGCTGCCGGAGGGGTTTCATTTCGAGCCGGTTCTGGCCGGGGAAGACCGCGCTTTTTGCGGAGCCGAGGAGTTTTCGGTCAATTTAGCCAAATTACTCGATGAGTGTCCTACTTATGTCGATCCGGTCGAAATTTTAGCCGGACGGCACACCTATATACTGCAGGATTTGGCCGGCGTCAAATATATCAGATATTGGCCCGAATTCATCGCCTCTTTCGACCATTTGAAAGAGAATCAAGAAAAATATAACATCATCAGCGGCATCGGCGCGAACCAGCATTTCGCGCCTGATTACACCATCGGAGCCGAATTGGGATTTCCGGGGCTGCTGAAAAAGCTTGAACATTATCGGGCGCTGAATGATGCGTCACATTACGAATTTTATGACGCCGAGATACGCGTGGTCAAGGCGATTATCCGCTATATCGGGCGTCATCTGCCTGTGATTCAAAAGTTGATCGATACCGAGACCGACCCCGACCTGCTCAAAACGCTGCAAGAGATGTATGACTGCAACGTGAATTTGATGCAGCGTGAGCCCTATACTTTTTTGGAGATGTGCCAGTGGATGGGGTGGTTCCAGAATGCGGGATGGACTTACAACAGCGAAGGCGCGGGCATGCAGATCGACCGGTTCCTCTATCCGTTTTATCTGCGCGACAAAGCCGCCGGAATTCTCGATGATGACAAGGCGACTTTCATCCTGGCTAATCTGATGCTGCTCAATCCGCATTATTACCAGATCGGCGGGCACGATGCCGACGGAAAAGACCAGACCAACGAGCTCTCATTTTTGATGCTCGAAGCCGGGCACTGGCTGAACACCTCAGCTAATATCACGATCCGGCTTTACGACGGTATCAATCCCAAGCTGTTCCGCAGGGGCGTGGAATATCTGTTTGAGGACGGTAACGGGTGGCCCCGGTTTTCGGGCGACAAAGGGCTGATGGGGTTTGCGAAAAACCGCAAAATGACCCCGCAGATGGCCTGCGACCGGGTCGCGGTCGGCTGTCACTGGAACGCGATGCCCGGAACCGAATATACCCTTAACGATACGATTAAAATCAACGCGGCAAAGGTCTTTGAAGTGGCATTTAATGAGATTTCAAAAGAGCCCGACCCCTCGACGGAAAAGCTGTGGGAGCGTTTTGTATACCACCTGAATATTGCCATCGACACGACCGCGCAGGGCATCAATTTTCACCTCGAACATATGCACAAATATATGCCCGAACTGGTGCTCGATCTGATGATGCACAACACTCTCGAACAGGGGCTGGATATCACGGAATGCGCCGAATATTTCAACCTGTGCGTCGACGGCGCGGCGCTCGGTACGGTCGCCGATTCGTTCGCCGCCTTGCAGCAGCGCATAGAAGATGAAAAAGTATTGACCTGGGGTCAGGTGGTCGAGGCGCTGGAGCATGACTTCGAAGGCGCGCCGTATGACCGGATTCAACTGATGTTGAAATCGTCCGACCGGTATTGTCAGGGCAACAGCCGCGGCGACAAATGGGCGCAAAAGATCAGCCGGACCTTTTCGGAAGCGGTGCACAACTACCCGATGCCCGAAGACCGTATTTTGATTCCCGGGTGGTTTTCCTGGGCTAACACTATGGAATTCGGCGCGGCGGTCGGCGCGACTCCCGACGGAAGAAAAGCTCATGCCGCTATCACGCACGGCGCGAATCCCAACAACAACTTCCGCCGCGACGGCGCCGCAACCGCCGTCGCAAACGGCATCGCTGCGATTCAACCGGGTTACGGCAACACCGCGCCCTGGCAGCTCGAACTCGACCCCGGTCTGAGAGCCGAGGAGGGAGGAATCGAAAAGGTCATGGCACTGCTTGCCGGGCATGTCGACCAGGGCGGGACGCTGATCAACGTGAATATCATTAAAAAAGACAAGATTTTAGACGCGCACAAAAACCCCGATAAATACCCCGATCTGGTGGTGCGTGTGACCGGATTCACCGCCTATTTCATGATGCTTTCGCCGGAATTCCGGCAGCTGGTCGTCGACCGGATTCTGGATTCAATTTAATCAAAATTAATAGTGTGAATGTAAATTTTGAAATTTAAAGTGACATTCCCTTTGGCTGTTTAGGCCGGGAATGTCACTTTTTACTTTATCCGATCTGAACTTACCGCTTATTCCGCTGTTAGATTTTTAAGGGACTTCACTAAAGCTCACTGTTCACTTTCTGTAGTTTCGGTTTTTTGTTCTTTATACTTTTCAAAGGACTTTTTGCCTTCGGTTTCCCACCACGATTCATACTCCGTCCAATCGGATCCGCTCTCGTCGCAGTGCTTGTTTTTGCCGTTTTTGGGCTTGGAATTGTCTTTTTCGCTGTGGGAACCGAATCCGAAAATCAGCTTCGCAAGAACAAAAATGCCGATTGCCTGCCAGTAGGTGATCTCGCCGAGGCCGAAGATAGCCGGCATCAGCCAATTCCAAAGCCACATAATGCCCAAGCCGAAGAGGATTCCCATCCCCACGACTCCGATAATTCCTAAAACTGTCCAAATGATAATCCGAAGAGGCTTGGGCATGTTTTTCCATTTAGATTTTGAACAGATCATATCAAATTCTCCTTTTTAATGTGTTCATTATTTAATCGGTTAAGATTTTTTTGAGGGTTTTTACCGCCCTGGACTTACGGGACAACAGGGTCCCGATCGGTTCGTTCCAGCGCTCGGATAGTTCTTTGAACGATTTGCCGTCCATTTCGGTCGCGATAAACACTGCGCGCTGCTTCGGGTCGAGACCGCCGATGGCTTCTCCAAACCGCCGCATAAAGTCCCTGCGTTCGGCTTCTTTTTCTGGGCCGGGAGTTCCGTCAGACAGAAGCGTCATTAAATTGAGTTCCCCGTCCTCGTCCAGACAGCTTTCGAGCGATACGGTTCGGCTTTGTGCCCGCCGGTAGTCGATAATCTTGTTGTTCAGGGCGCGATAGACATAGCCGGCGGGATTATCGAGCGGACCGGACGGCTGTGAACGGGTAAACAGCTTCAGCATCACATCGCCGATGATATCCTCGGCATCCGCCTCGCTGAAGTTATGTAATTTTCCGGTTACATACCGTTTCAGGTTCCGGCCCTCCGCGGCGAAGAACTCGAAGAGCTTGTTTTTCTGATCGGTATTCATGCTCACCATCCTTTGAGGTCCCGAAAAGCCCTACGATGTTATAACGATAGAGATGAAAATTTATTGCAAGAAAATAAAAAAATGTTGGGACGAACTGCGTTCGCCCCAACATTGCGAAAATTTATACGATTGTAACTCCGGGGAAGTAGAACTTGACGATGTCCTGCCACTTGTAACCGGCGAGAGCCATTTGCTGTGCACCCTCCTGACTCATACCGACGCCGTGACCGTAGCCTTTGACTTTAAAATAAAACATATCAGCCGGCGCATCGTATTCAACGGTGAACGAGGTCGAGCGAAGTGAATTCTTTACCCCCACGCGGGCGCTTGTGAAGACAAAGCCCCGCAGATCTTTCCCGGTGATGGCTGCTTTGCCGTCCACCGAGACGGTCATTACATAACCGAAACTATTGGTCTTAGTGACGACCAGCCATTTTGAGGGATCGCTGCCGAGCGTAAAGCCGAAATAATCCTCGAGCTGTTGTTTGACGACCGAAGAGGACAGCATGATTTCCGAGGCGTATCCTTTGGCCTTGGCATCCCATTTACTGCAGTCGATACCGCCTGCCAAATAGGTATAGGGCGTGCCGTAGCCGTCCTTGCCGCTTCCGCCCCAGACGTCCACGATATTGTTTGTCATGCCGTTGTTGATTGCACCGTAGGTCGACAGGATCGGGTGATTGTCGATGAACAGCATGTAACCGCCGACTTCCTCGAGCAGTTTATAGAGCCGCTGCATACCCGCGTCCTTCCAATAGGCCTTCATGTCCGACAGATCTTTCAAAGCCGCCGTCGGAGGGACGGTCGTGTAACCCGCATGATAGCGCAGGAAAGTGTAGGAAGCGACCATCTGAGCTTTGATGCACTCGTCGGAATAGGACGGGGACAATTCGACCCCGATGATGCGCAATACGGTGTTGTAATATGTATCCGTGGTCAGCGTGCTGCCGTTTCGCGTTGTCACTTTATCGGTCTGCATGACCTTGAGGCGCTCGCTGTCGGAATAGGATGGGACCGATGTTACGGAAGAGGTTCGGGAGGATGGCGGTTCGGGTATCGTATAGGCCTGTTCACCACTCTCCCAGAATTCATCGTCGTCCCAGAAATCGTTGTCGGGGTCGGCAAGCATCTTCTGGAACTGATCCCAGTCGTTTAAAATCGCCATTTTAGACGCCCAGCGTTCTTCCTTGGTCATAGTGCTGACGGTCGACGGGGCACTCGGAACCGAACTGATCGACGTGGTTACCCCGCTGGCTTTTGAAGAAGATGCCGAGGCTTTGCTGCTGGATTTTTTGGAAGAGGTTTTGCTGCTTGCTTTGGAACTTTCGGGAGCCGATGAAGGAATTGAACTCGAAACGGCCGAACTCGGCAAAGATAATTCCGAGGCGGGGGCGATAATAAGACGGGATCCCGATTCGCTTTCCGATTCGCTGCTTATGCCGGTCGGGGCGAAAACGGGCTGTCCGCTGCCGGTCAGCGAGGTAAGGGCGATCGAGCCGCCTGTGATCAGCACGGCGCCCAATACGATTAAAATGATTTTTAAGCCCGCCCTCATAATCTATGTACCTCCCAAATGTTCAGTCGGCAAATTATTTACGGATTGATATTGACTTTCTTAAGCGTCGTAAACGCACTTTCAATTAAGCGCCCGATATCGAGTGCCGCTTCCGCCGCCTCGATTTCCTCCAAATGAGGTCTGGTCTTTGGGTGCTTTGGCGTGAAAACGGTGCAGCAGTCCTCGTAGGGCAGAATGGAAATATCGTAAGTGTCTAATTTTCGGGCGTTCTGAATAATCTCCTCTTTATCGGTGCCGATCAGAGGCCGGAAAACCGGGATTTCGCAGACTGCATCGGTACAGGCGAGCGCGCCGATGGTTTGGCTTGCGACCTGCCCCAGACTTTCGCCGGTGATGAGGCATTCGCATCCGGTGTCAATCGCCAGCTGCTGGGCGATTCGCATCATAAAGCGACGCATGATGATCGTGAAAAGCGGCTCGGGACATTTATCCGCGATGGCTTCCTGGATCTCGGTGAAACTGACGATATGCAGATTGATGCGGCCGGAATACCGCGAGACCTTGCGCAGCAAATCAACGACCTTCTGTTCGGCCTGCGGTCCGGTATAGGGCGGGCTCTCGAAATGGATGGCTTCGAGAATCTGGCCGCGCCGCGCCATCATCCATGCGGCGACGGGGCTGTCCAAGCCGCCGGAGATCAAAATCATTCCTTTACCGGAACTCCCGGTCGGCAGGCCCCCTGCCCCTTTATGGCTGCCGCAGTGGACATAGGCGGCAAAGTCGCGGATTTCAACAGTGACAATGAATTCGGGATTGTGAATATCGACTTTGAGATTCGAAAATTTATCGAGCAGATAACCGCCGAGTTCGGCGCAGATCTGCATGGAATTCATCGGAAAACGCTTGTCCGAGCGCTTGGCTGCGACCTTGAAGGTCTTGGCGCGGGAGAGCTCGCCGGCACAATATTCTGCCGCCGTCTCAGCGATCTTTTCATAATCTTTTTCGACCACGGCAGCTCTCGCCACGGTGACGACGCCGAACAGCCGGTCGGCGATCTCTTCGGCTTTGGCGATATCGGAGAGTTCGCCCTCTTTGTTTTTGAGTGCGTTAATATAGAAGGTGGACTGGGCAAACGAGACGTTATAGGTTCCGACACGTTTCAGCCGACGGCGCAGATTGCGCAGCAGCATGTCCTCAAAGGTATTGCGGTTGAGGCCTTTTAAAATGGTCTCACCCAATTTTAATAATAATACTTCCTGCATTTTTTCTCCTTATTCGATGAAAACAGCGGGATTTCCGCCTGATATTTAAGTTCTTATTTGCCTTGAAAAACGTTCCTGAGCTAAAATCAGGACTGCCGCGAGAGCGGCGGCGTCGTCGGGGGTGTTCTGCAGGCCCAAACTGACGCGCAGGGTGTATTTGGCGTTTTCGCCGATCAGGTCGGCTGCGGCGGGACTGACTTTGCCGCCCGAACAGGCCGCGCCTGCCGAGACGAGAATTCCTTTCTCCTCCAAAAACCGCATTAAAACTTCTGATGGGACTTTTGGAAGAGAGATGCTTCCGATGAACGGCGAGCCGAACGCGCCGTTGAACAGGACTTCGGTACCGAACAGCCGGCTGCGCAGCGTCTCGAAAAAGGACTTGGCTTTTTCGGTACGCTCGGGCAGAGTTCCGGCCATCTGTTTCGCTGTCTCGGCGAAAGCCCCGATTAAAGCAATCGGCTCGGTACCGGGACGCAATTCGTTTTGTTGATGTCCGCCGTAAAAACGCGGGGTGAGTTTCACGCCTTTCCTGATCCAAAGCGCACCGACGCCCTGAAACGCGCCGATTTTATGTCCGCTGACCGAGCAGATATCGGCACCGAGGGCTTTCGGGCTGAACGGGATTTTGCAGAACGCCTGCACCGCATCGGTGTGAAAGACAGTGTCCGGGGCGATTTTGTGCGCGAGAGCGGCGGCTTTTTTGACCGGAAAAATCAAACCTGTTTCATTATTGACAGCCATGACGCCGCAGAAGATCGTATCGGGCGTCAATGCCGCCGAAAAACTTTTTAAAAAGGCCTCTTCCCCGCCGCCGTATGGAACGAAGACCACTTCGAAGCCCTTGCTCTGCAGCTGTTTTGCGGGATTCGCCATAGAAGAGTGCTCGTCAGCCGTGATGATGATTCTGCCGCTTCGGTGCTTGTCGCAGACGCCGAACAGCGCAAGATTGTTGCTCTCGGTACCGCCGCTTGTGAAAATCAATTCCCCGTCACCTAAGAGATCAAGAAAAATACGTCTGGATTCCGTGAGAATTTGTGCGGTGCGGCGGCCGTATTCGTGCAAAGCTGAGGCGTTTCCCCAATTTTCGCGGGAGAGTTCATTGAATTTTTCAAGCGCCGCGGCACAAACAGGTGTCGTCGAGGCGTTGTCGAGGTAGATTTTTTGCATGGAATTTTCCTTTTTTACACTTTGCTCAGTCGTGTGTATAAGTTCCGCCGATGTTCGCGCCGACTCTGCTTGCTTTGCTGATGTTGGCATTGTGTTGGGAGAGGGTCATTGCGTAATAGAAATTTCCATCGGCGTCGGTGACAAAATAATAATAATCGGTTGCGGACGGGTAAAGTGCGGCCGTCAGCGCCGCGCCGCCCGGATTGCAGATCGGCCCGACCGGAAGCCCGCTGCAGACATAGGTATCATAGACCTGCGTATAACTCGGATCGGTAAAAGTCAGTGCCTTGTCGATGACGTTTTTGACATAATAACTCGTCACGTTCGACTGAAGTTTCGGGTAGGCCTGCGGTTTGAGCAGACGGTTATGAAATACCGCCGAGACGTTTGCCATCTCGAACACGTCCGGGGCTTCTTTTTCGATGATCGAAGCCAGCGTGACCGCCTGATCGAGGGTCATACCCATCTCGGCCGCGCGTTCGCGCAATTTTACAGTGAATTTTGAATTAAAGTTATTCAGGAATTTTTTTATGACCGAGTCGACGCTTTCGTTGATAAAGAAATCATAGGTATCGGGGAACAGATATCCTTCAAGGCGGTAGAATCTGCCGCTCTGGGCACCGCCGGCGGGGATAAAATCATAATTATAAGCGCCGGTGTTGACGGCTTTTAAGAATTCGCTCTTAAGACAGACCTTGTTTTCCTCGAGCATAGCGCCGATCTCGGCGGCATTCATACCTTCAGTAAAGGTGAGACGGACAGTTTGGCTGCTCTGCTTGCGCTGGATGGTACTGATGATTTTATCGTAGGTCATGCCGCCGTCAAGCAGATAGGTGCCGGATTTAAAGGTGCCGTCCGTGTCGTTGAGCATTGTATAAACCGCAAACACCCACGGGTGATTGATTACGCCGGCCTTTTTCATCGCAAAAGCCATGTCCAGCGTTGACCAGCCGGCTTTGACCTGAACCTCACGCTGGGTGCTGTTTTTCATAATTCCCAACACGTCTGAAAAGGATCCGACCATCGAGGCGCCCAGGATAATGCCGCCGGCAACCCAAAACAGGGCAACCGTCAGATCGCCCATCGCGGTGCGGCGGAAACGCTGCCACCGTTCTTTGTAAGTTCCTTTTTCCGCAGAATTTAATTCGCGTGTCTGTTTCATGAGTCCCTCCGAATGATTAAAAGCGTGTCACTGCACCATCATGGCGGCGCAGAGCTTTTCGGCGGCCGCTACGCCGCAGAGCGCCGCTGTCAGCGCTTTGCCGAACATAAGCGCTGCGCCCGCGCCCTTTGCGGTGATGATCTTTCCCGAGATTTCAACGGGATTTCCGGTATAATGGCCGCCGAGCGAATCGTTTTGGCAGCCGGGATAACAGGTGAAGTTTTTGCCGTCCAGATATCCGCGCTGCTGCAGTAAACTCGGGGCTGCGCAGATCGCCCCGATCCAGATGTTATTCTGAATTGCCGTCTCGACCGCGATTTTAACGGTATTGTTTGCAATCAGGTTTTTGGTGCCGACGCTGCCGCCGGGCAAAACCAACATCTCGGCTTTCGCCATATCTACCAGATCCTCGGCTAGATCAGCGTTGATTTTAAAACCGTGCGAAGAGGTAATCTGCATTTTACCGATGCCGACCAGAGCGACTTGCGCGCCTGCGCGCCGCAGCATATCCGCCGGAGCAATCAGTTCGAGTTCTTCGAAGCCGTCGGCCATAAAGATATATACCATGTTCATTCGCTCCTCTCGGTCATGATATATTTTTCATAAAGCATCACCGGATGGTAGGACAGTTTTGCGGTTCGAAGGCCTTCGATGCCCATGTCCTCCTCGCGGTTGATGAGTTCGTATTCGGATAGGGTGTTTTTGGCGAACTCGCGGTTTATCATCGCGTAAGCGCCGATGTATTCGCGCAGGGCTTTTTCGGCGTGGGTCACAAAGCATTTTTCTGTGATCGGCTCGCCGAAAGTAAAAGCGGCGGGAACGCCTTTTACGCGCAGTAATCCGCCTTTGAAGCCGAGTTCTTCGTAGTGGTCGAAACCGAGGGACAGTGCTTTTAATTCGACTTCCGCGCCGGGATTTTCGACTTGGAACAACAGCCACTTGCGGTAAATTTCCATGCAGTCGGGAATGTTTTTTCGCGTGATGTCCTCGTAGGACCAATCAGGATTTTCGGTTTCGAACCGGGTGATGAAATTGCGCTTGGAATGGTACTTTTTGCCCGACAGATTGGCCAAGTCCTCACGGTTGTAGATATAATCGAACTCGTCACGATCCGGCGTGAAGACGAACCGGTCACCGTACATCTCGTGGATACGACCTACGCACTGCTTGCGCACACGGTGTATCGCAAACGGGTGATTGTTTTGTTTGGCATCGTCAATCAAGGCCGAAATCAAATCCCGCAGTTCGGCGTCTTCGAGATTGCCGGTAGGACAAAGATAGCGCTTATAAGGTATATATTCTTTGGTGACAAAAAAGTTGTTGCCGATTTTAATTCGGGTGTCATTGAGCCATGCCCACATGAAAAAGTTTCCGAAACAGTATTCGCAGCCGAGCTCTCCGCTCTCGGCGACAATGGAGTTGATAGCGGGACGGTGTGAGAGGGTGACCTCCTCAAATTGCATATAAGTAACTTCCTAATTTTTAATCTTTGACCGGATGATGTCACTCAGTTCGTCGGGCGGCATCAACAGTCCGTTTTTAGCGCAGTTGATGACCGTCCAGCCCTCGTTTTGTGCGATTTCGAGTCCGGCATCATGCACGGCTTGCTGGTAATCTAAATCGATTTCGTGGATGTCCTCACCCTGCCCCGTTTTGTCCGAGCGCTGTCTGACCAGCTTTTCACTGACTTCGACCGGCAAGTCAAGATAAAACACCAAATCGGGTATGGGTAAGCCAAGCTTTCCGTATTCTGCGTCTTTAAGCCACGCAAGATACGCTTTTCGCTCGGGGTCATGCAGCTTCGCGCCCTGAAAGATCATGTTCGAAGTCGTATAGCGGTCACTGACCAGTAAAACGCCGTCTTCATAATCCTTCTTCCAATCGCTGCGATATGAGCAGAACCGATCGACCGCATACAACATTGAAGCCGCATACGGGCTGATTGCATTCGGGTCTTTGGCGAGTTCGCCGTCCAGATACATCTTTGCGGGGCCGCTGGACGGGCTGTCATAATTGGGAAACTTGAGCATTTTAACCCGGAATCCCTCTGCTTTCAACCGCTTGGTGAGCAGGGCCGCCTGCGTAGTTTTACCTGTTCCGTCGCAGCCCTCAAATGCGATCAATCTCGCCCTCTTTGGCATCGTTCGGCCTCCCGATCGTCGTATCGGTGCACTTGCACACGCCGTATTGGCATGTGCATACTCCAACCCGCTTCTTATATTACCACATTGCCTGTCCATTGACAAGCGTGTAAGATTCAGATAAAATTGAGAAGCGACCGCCCGGCGTGAGTGATTTTCGCCGCTTTACGGTTCGGAAAGGACATCAATCATGTCAGAGGAGAAGAAAAAGGTCTGTTATGCCCCGGTGGGCGGGCAGGCGCTGATGGGCGGCATTATGATGCGCGCCAATTCCACCAAACAGAGCGCTTTTGTCGTCCGTCTTCCGAACGGCGGACTTTTTATCGAAAAAACACCGATCGTCAGCGTTCGGGATAAGCACAAATGGCTGAGAGCACCGGTCATTCGCGGCATCGTTGGCTTTATCGAATCGATGAAAGACGGCTATTCAGCCTTGAATCGCTCAATCGAACTGACGTTTCCCGAGGATGAAGAGACCGGGAAGATGACTGAGAAACAGAAAAAACGGGACGAAACGCTGACTTCGGCGGCCATTTGGCTGGGCGGCGCGCTCGGCATCGTCGCGGCGGTTTTTTTGATGTTCTGGCTTCCGACGTTTTTGGTCAATCTCATTGATCAGCACATCGTTCTCGGCGGATGGAAAGGCCTTGCCGAGGGCGCACTGAAACTGGTCATCTATGTGAGTTATCTGCTGTTATGTACATTAAATAAAGAAGTCAAGCATGTATTCATGTATCACGGAGCGGAACACAAGACGATTTTTTGTTTCGAAAAAGGGCTTCCGCTGACTGTTGAGAATGTGCGGGCGCAGAAGAGGTTCCATCCCCGCTGCGGGACGAGCTTTTTATTTTTAATGCTTGCCGTCAGCATCATTATCTATACCTTTGTGCGATTTGAAGGCGTCACGTCTTCTCCCGCGCTCGACCGGCTGATCATGGTCGGCGCAAAACTGATTTTGCTGCCGGTGATCATGGGTATCGGCTTCGAGCTTTTACAGCTCTGCGGAAAATACGACAATATTTTGACCCGTATCATCGCAGCCCCGGGTCTTTGGTTTCAGCGCATCACAGCCAAGGAGCCGGACGACGACGGTATACTCGAGGTCGGCATTGCCTCTTTGCAGGCGACTTTAAATCTCGAGATCACCGTTCCGGTCGATCCGCCCGTGAAAGCCGAAATCGATCGGCCCGAACCTGCGGAATCAGCAAAATGAGGCAAAGCGCAAAAAAGTTATGCCGTGAGGCGGCAGAAACGCTGAGAGCAGCCGGCGTCGAGAACGCCGCCGCCGAGGCGCGCTGGCTTGCCGAGCGGTTTTTTTGCTGCTCCGCCGAAGAGCTTTCTGTTGATTTTGAGGTTAAAAATCCCTTTAAATTTTTAAAGGCGGTCCAAAAACGGAGCGCCGGAGAACCGTTGCAATATCTGTTGGGTACGCAGGACTTCATGGGCCTGACGATAAAAGTCGGCAGGGGCGTTTTAATTCCGAGGTCGGAAACCGAACTGCTTGTCCGGGCCGGGGCAAAGGCCGTTCCGAGGGCAAAAGTCGTCTGGGATTTGTGCGCCGGGAGCGGCTGCGTCGGTTTGGGGCTGAGAAAATTGCTGCCCGAGGCAAAGGTGTTTTTTGCAGAAAAATATGCGGCGGCTTTGAAAATGCTCCGGGAAAATGTCTCGGAAGATGAATACTGTCGGATCATTCGGGCGGATGTGCGTAAAAATAAATTATTGAATCTGCCGCAGCCCGATCTGATATTGTGCAATCCGCCGTATATTCCGAGTGAAGATATTCCTTCGCTTCAACGCGAGGTACAGCGTGAACCGAAATGCGCCCTTGACGGCGGTTCGGACGGGCTGGAATTTTATCGTGTTCTTGCCTCTCTCGCCAAAGAGCGCCTGAAAGCCGGCGGAGCGTTGTGCGCGGAACTTGGGATCGGGCAGGCTGAAGCGGCAGAGGAAATTTTTTCGGAGTTTGATACCGATTCCTGCAAAGATGCGCAGGGAATTATACGTGTGATTACGGCTGTAAAAACATGGAATGGTAAATAAAACCGGAAGTGCCGCATCGTGGAAGACATGTACATATATGGAGCTGCGTAATCACGATTAATTTGTCTAATATGCACAATTAATATCGAGATTATTGCGTCATTATAATCGCAAAATGCACAAAATTACTCCGATATAGGATTAGGATGGCAAAAAAACCGATCTCCTTTCATCATTCGTTTATACATGTTATAATCGGGCAATCCGGAGGCGTAATGCCTCAGTCGTGAAAGGAGATTTTTCGCATGAAGAAAAAGGCACTTGTCATTCTGCTTGCGCTCGTCATGGCCTTCACCATGTTTGCGGCCTGCAGCGGAAAGACATCAGAGACCTCAAAACCGTCGTCTTCTGCGGGTTCGTCGGTGGAGTCCATACCGAATCAATCTGCAGTTTCGTCGGTCGATTCCACCATCCCGTCGGTCGAATCCGTCGCTTCGTCAGCCGCGTCAATCGCATCGTCGGCTGCTTCAACCGCATCGTCGAAAGCGACATCCTCCAAGACCTCAACAGTGACCGGATCCTCCAAGATCGGGTCGAACCCGGATTATCCGAACCTGCCCCAGGCGATCACAATCGTCCAGGAAATGCATTTCGGCGATTCCACGGAAAACCTGGAGCAAAAGAAGCTCTGGGCCGACACCCTCAGCGCCAGATACGGCGTCAAGATCCGTGAGGACTGCATCACCAAGACCGAAGTCGGTACCGTTTATGCGGCCCGCCTGGCCGCGGGCGAACTGACCGGTGTTGTCCAGAACTACGGTTGGTCTTACATGTTCGCATGGTACAACGAAAACGCTGTTTATCCGCTGGACGAATACCTGAAGAACAATAAAACCTGGAACATGCTGCCGAAAGCGGCCCGTGAGGTCTATAAGATCGGCAACCAGATCTGGGCGGTCCCGAACGGTTGGAACGCGGGTTTGCCGGGCCAGCAAATGGGCATGTGGACACAGGGCATCCGCAATGACTGGCTGAAGAAACTGGGTTTTGCGGACGTCGGCTACACCCTTGACATCGGAACCTTCAAAGACATCATCACCGCGTTCGGCAAGAGAAGCTCGGAACTGGGAGTCACCGGCGTCATACCGATTGTCTTCGGCGGCGACCTCTATTCTACCTATAATATCTTTGCGGCATTCGATGCCTGGGTGTTCGACCCGAACTCCTCGATGGGTTACACTTATAACCCCGACACGAACTGCTTTGAAGACGCTCTTCTGAGAGACGGTGCCAGACAGGCGATCGAGTATATCCGTTACTTTTATGCAAACGGCTTAACTCCGAAATCCACCTTTGACAGCGGCTTCTCGGATATCCGCAACCAGCTCGCGACCGCCAAGGTCGGTTCCTTCTGCCTGTATCAGGCGAGATTCCGCGACCAGGGCCAGTATACGGTCAATAAACTGCTCACGGATAAATTCGGAACAGCCAATGCCGATGCGATCGGCGACGGCTACAGCGAATGGATCAAGATGAACCAGGATACCTGGGTCGATACCCAGCTGGTCGGCAAAAAGACCAAAGCGCTTTGGGCCAACACCGCAGGCGCAAGCGGCTATTGCCTGATGGTCGGAACTCCGCAGCCGGCTGAAACCATCAACTTCTTCGTCGATCTTCTGTATTCTTCTGAAGATGCATGGATTGACAGCTATCAGAACCTGCTCGGAAAAGCGATTATCAGAGAGTCCGACGGCACCTACACCCGCAAGTATTTCGACGAGGCCAAGAAAGTTTACTATGGCAGCGCGAATCTCTGCAACGTCGTTGAAACCGAGCTCTATCCGGCTTCCAAATTCATTATCTTCAATGAAGGCACAAGCAGAACAGCAGCATTGGCAAGACAAAGAGCCACCATCGCTTACAACTCCGCGATGACCCAGGCCGCGATTGCGGCGGGCCGCGTCGTCATCCTGCCCGAGGGTTACAAGGCCGTTCAGAACTATTCTCCGACCTATGTCAAGCACTCCGGCGAGATTACCTCCTATCAGACCTCTTTCCTCTTTGACGGATTTATGAAGAGCAGCATCACGATTGACAAGCTTTTCGCGACTTACAAGAAGAGCATGGCAGCCGTCGGCGGCGACAAAGTCCTGAAGGAAGCCAACCAGGCCTGGGGATGGGTCAACAATTATCAGTCCTACACCTGATAAACCGATACGGCGCATCTGATTACCAATGTCTTCAAAGAGAGCCCGGCGTTTTGCCGGGCTCTCTGATTTTTATTGCTGCAATCATATCACGGAGGGCTATATCAATAAAAACGTCAAATTTCGTCACTTCCGTTTGTACAGAATAGACAAAGATAATGATGGTTTATGCGCCTTTTGCTCATAAATGTTGGGGAAATATTCTTGCATGTAGGATTTTTATAAGATTAATTCGGAAACCCTTTCATAAATTATTAAATTATGTTATAATAGCGAAGTCAAGGCCATTGTGCCTGAGATTTCGAAAGGAGAACTTTTACATGAACAAAAAGGTACTTGTCGTTCTGCTTGCGCTCATGATGGTTATCACCATGTTTGCGGCCTGCACGACAACGAGCAGTGAGACCTCGTCAGTGGCAGCATCGTCTGTCGCGTCGTCGGTCGAATCCACCGTCCCGTCGGTTGAATCCGTCGCGTCGTCGGTTGTTTCCACAGCCGCGTCGTCGGTTGTTTCCACAGCCGCGTCGTCGGTTGTTTCCACAGCCGCGTCATCGGTTGTTTCCACAGCCGCGTCTTCAAAAGCGACGTCCTCCAAGACGTCTACGGCTGCCGGAACCTCCAAGATCGGTTCCAACCCGGATTATCCGAATCTGCCCCAGGCGATCACAATCGTCCAGGAAATGCATTTCGGCGATTCCACGGAAAACCTGGAGCAAAAGAAGCTTTGGGAAGAAACTCTGAGCGCCAGATACGGCGTCAAGATCCATGAGGACTGCATCACCAAGACCGAGGTCGGAACCGTTTATTCGGCTCGTCTGGCCGCAGGCGAACTGACCGGCGTTGTTTACAACTACGGTTGGTCCTATATGTTCGCATGGTACAACGAAAACGCTGTCTATCCGCTGGACGAATACCTCAAGAACAATAAAACCTGGAACATGCTGCCGAAAGCGGCCCGCGAAGTTTATAAGATCGGCAACCAGATCTGGGCAGTCCCGAACGGCTGGAACGCAGGTCTGACAGGCACATCGATGGGCATGTGGACCCAGGCCATCCGCGCTGACTGGGTGAAGAAACTCGGTCTTGCGGATATCGGCTATACCCTTGACGTCAGCACCTTCAAAGACATTATCACCGCATTCGGCAAGAGAAGCTCCGAACTGGGCGTCACCGGCATCATTCCGATCCTCTTCGGCGGCGACTTATATTCCACCTGGAATGTATTCACTGCGTTTGACGCATTCATCTTCGATCCGAACTCCTCGGCGGGCTATACCTATAACCCCGACACGAACTGCATGGAAGACGCTCTTCTGAGAGCCGGCGCCAGACAGGCAATCGAATATGTCCGTTACTTCTATGCAAACGGATATACCCCGAAATCCACATTTGACAGCGGCTTCTCGGATATGCGCAACCAGCTCGCGTCAGCCAAGGTCGGCTCCTTCTGCCTGTATCAGGGCAGATTCGCACAGGGCGGTTACACAATCAACACTCTTGCTACTGCCAAATACGGCACAACAAACTTTGATTTGATCGGCGACGGTTACACCGAGTGGCTTAACCTTTGGGAAAGCACATGGATTGATACCCAGCTGGTCGGCAACAAGACCAAAGGTCTGTATGCCAACACCGCAGGCGCAGGCGGCTACTGCCTGATGGTCGGCACTCCGCAGCCGGCTGAAACCATCAACTTCTTCGTCGACCTGATGTATTCCTCCGAGAATGCCTGGCTCGAAGCGAGATTCAACCTGCTTGACAAAGCGATCGTCAGAGAAGCTGACGGCACTTTCACTCGTAAATACTTTGACGAAGCCAAAAAGGTGTTCTACCTCGACTCCAACCTCGTCGGCGTTGTCGAGACCGAACTCTATCCGGCTTCCAAGTATCTCGTCTATAACCAGGGCGCAAACAAAGAAGTCGCTCTGAAGAGAACAAAGGCCATCATCGCTTACAACTCCGCAATGACCCAGGCCGCCATCGCAGCGGGCCGTGTCATCATTCTGCCCGAAGGCTACAAGGCCGCTCAGAACTACTCTCCGACCTATGCCAAGCACTCCGGCGAAATTATTTCCTACCAGAACTCCTTCGTCTATGACGGATTCATGAAGACCAGCATCACGGTTGACAAGCTCTTCGCAACCTATAAGAAGAACATGGCAGCCGTCGGCGGCGACAAAGTCCTGAAAGAAGCCAACCAGGCTTGGGGCTGGGTCAACGATTATCAGTCCTACACCTGATAGCCGAAAACCAACCGCTTAATCCAGATGTCTTTGAGAGAGCCCGGTGTTTTACCGGGCTCTCTTTTTTATTTATATAATGAATTTATAAAAGGCACAGAAAGGGGAAAATATTCAAAAATAAGGCACAAAGTGTAACTTAATCCGTCATACGGAATCATAAAAGGAGAAAGATGGATTAATAAATTTGAAATCATATTGTCCAATATGCACAAATATAGTATAGATAACATGTTGTTTTAACTAATTGATATTGGATATTAAAAAGATAAAATAGGACTTTGCTAAGTTATTAAAGGCATCTCTTTCATTAATTAACAAATTATGTTACAATCGTGTCAATCTGGGGCGTATCGCCTCAAATTTTGAAAGGAGATTTTACGCATGAAGAAAAAGGTACTCGTCGTCCTGCTTGCGCTCGTCATGACAATCACGATGTTCGCGGCTTGCACGACAACCAGCAGCGAGACCTCGTCGGTGGCAGCATCATCTGTCGCAGCGTCGGTCGAATCTTCCGTCGCCGCACAGTCTTCCGTCGCGTCATCGGTCGTTTCCTCCGTCCCGTCGGCCGCATCCTCCGTGCCGGCAAGTTCCGTCGCGACATCCGTGACCTCGACTACGTCGACAGCCACCACATCGTCGAAAGCGACCTCCTCCAAGGCTTCCACCGGAGCGACCAAGATCGGTTCCAACCCGAACTACGGTCTCCCCCAGGCTCTTACAATCGTTGAAGAGATGCACTTCGGTGATTCAACGGAAAACCTGGAGCAGAAAAAACTTTGGGATGAAACTCTGAGCGCCAGATACGGCGTCAAGATTCATGAGGACTGCATCACCAAGACCGAAGTCGGAACCGTTTATCAGGCTCGTCTGGCTGCAGGCGAACTGACCGGCGTTGTTCAGCACTACGGTTGGTCCTACTTATTCGCTTGGTACAATGAAGGCGCTATTTATCCGTTGGATGAATACCTCAAGGGCAACGCGACCTGGAACAAACTGCCGCAGGCGATGCGCGATCTTTATAAGATCGGCAATCAGCTTTGGGCGGTTCCGTCCGGATGGAACGCGGGTCTGAGCGGCACGTCAATGGGCATGTGGACACAGGGCATCCGCAACGACTGGCTGCACAAGCTGGGCTTTGCAGATGTCGGATATACCCTTGACGTCAGCACTTTCAAAGACATCATCACCGCATTCGGCAAGAGAAGCTCCGAACTGGGCGTGACCGGCGTCGTTCCGATCATCTTCGGCGGCGACTTCTATTCCACCTGGAATATCTTCACTGCGTTTGATGCATTCATCTTCGACCCGAACTCCTCAATGGGCTATACCTATAACCCCGATACAAACTGCTTCGAAGACGCTCTTCTGAGAGAAGGCGCCAGACAGGCAATCGAATTTGTCCGTTACTTCTATGCGAACGGCTATTGCCCGAAATCCACGTTTGACAGCGGTTTCTCGGATATGCGCAACCAGCTTGCGACCGCCAAAATCGGTTCCTTCTGCCTGTATCAGGCGAGATTCCGTGATCAGGGCCAGTATACGGTCAACAAACTGTTGATTGACAAATACGGCACAAGCAACGCTGATTTGATCGGTGACGGCTTCACCGAATGGATCAAGATGAACGAAGATACCTGGGTTGATACTCAGCTCGTCGGCAAAAAGACCAAAGGCCTGTATGCCAACACCGCAGGTGCGAACGGCTACTGCCTGATGGTCGGAACTCCGCAGCCGGCGGAAACCATCAACTTCTTCGTCGATCTTTGCTTCTCTTCCGAAGACGCCTGGTTTGAGCAGTGGCAGAACCTGCTCGGCAAAGCATTCGTAAAAGAATCCGACGGCTCCTACACCCGCAAATACTTTGATGAAGCCAAGAAAACTTATTATCTGAACGCCAACATCACGACCTTTGTTGAGACAGACCTCTACCCGGCCAAGAACTATATCATCTTCAACGAAGGCGCAAACAAGACAGCTGCTCTTGCAAGACAAAAAGCTGTTATTGCTTATAACTCCTCGATGACGCAAGCCGCCATCGCTGCGGGCCGTACCATCCTCCTGCAGGAAGGCTACAAAGCCGCTCAGAACTACTCTCCGACCTATGTCAAGCATTCCGGCGAGATTATTTCCTACCAGACCTCCTTCATCTTTGACGGATTTATGAAGACCACCATTACGGTTGACAAACTCTTCGCGACCTATAAGAAGAGCATGTCTGCCGTCGGCGGCGACAAAGTCCTGAAAGAAGTCAACCAGGTTTGGGGCTGGGTCAACGATTATCAGTCCTACACCTGATAACCCTGCAGCCCATCACTGAATTAAATGGCATCAAGAGAGCCCGGTTTTTTCCGGGCTCTCTTATTTTTGAATGAATTAAAATCATAAAAAGATCGAAAAGGAAAAAAGTTCAGCGTGGTCTGTATACCCGACATAAAAACATCATATGCCGGCGGTATAAATAAAAGGAATGCCGCGAAGGATACGGCATCCGGTACGGTTTGCATTTTTATGAAAGATCAAGTATAATCATAGAGGAAAAATGACATTACAGAACGGGGAGATCGCATGTATTTGCTCGGAATTGACATAGGGACTTCCGCCACGAAAACCGTTTTATTTACCCATGACGGAAAACCCGCTGCATCGGCAAGCGCCGAATACCCGCTTTATCAGCCGAAAAACGGATGGGCGGAGCAGGATCCCGCCGACTGGTGGAATGCTGTCGGTGAAACCGTAAAAAAAGCGACAGCCGGCATAGATACGAAAGAAATCGACGGAGTCGGTCTTTCGGGACAGATGCACGGTTTGGTGCTGCTTGACAAAGAGGACAGGGTTATGCGCCGCAGCATCATCTGGTGCGACCAGAGAACCGGCGCGCAGGCCGAAGAGCTGAATGAGCTGCTCGGTGAAAAAGCGTTGATTGAAATCACCGCAAATCCGGCGTTGACCGGTTTTACTGCGGCGAAAATCCTTTGGGTCAAAGAAAACGAGCCACAGGTTTGGGCGAAAGTTTCTAAAATCATGCTGCCCAAAGATTATATCCGATATATGCTGACCGGCGAATTCGCAACAGAAGTCAGTGACGCGGGCGGGATGCAGCTGCTCGATGTTCCGAAGCGCAGATGGAGCGAAAGACTGCTGAAAGCGCTTGAGATAGACGAAAAAATGCTCCCGAAAGTATTCGAATCAATCGTGATCAGCGGAAAAGTCAACAAGAAAGCTGCCGAACGGACCGGACTTGAGATCGGAACGCCGGTAGCGGGGGGAGGAGGCGATCAAGCCGCCGGAGCGATCGGAAGCGGCATTGTAAAAAGCGGTGCGGCCAGCTGTGCGTTGGGGTCTTCGGGCGTGGTTTTCGCGGTTGCGGATAAGCCGCTCGTCGATCCGAAAGGGCGCATTCATACGCTCTGCCATGCGATTCCCGACACCTGGCACGTGATGGGCGTTGCGCAGGCCTCAGGGCTTTCGTTGAAATGGCTGCGCGATAATTTTTTCACAGACGTTATTTCAACCGCGGGCTCGATGAAGGTTGACCCGTATTATTTAATGGACAAAATGGCGGAAAAAGTGCCGGCAGGGGCGGATGGATTGATTTATCTGCCTTATCTGATGGGGGAGCGCACTCCGCACCGCAACCCCGATTGCCGGGGTGTTTTCTTTGGGCTTTCGGCTGCGCACGGAAGAGCGGAGATGATTCGCTCGGTACTTGAAGGCGTTGCGTTTTCACTGTGCGATTCGCTGTCGATTATCCGTGACCTCGGTATCAAGACGGACTTTGTACGGGTGGCGGGCGGAGGGGCAAAAAGCGCGCTCTGGAAACAGATTATCGCAGATTGTTTTGACTGCGAGCTTCGGACATTAGTCACGGATGAAGGCCCCGCGTTGGGCGTTGCTCTGCTTGCGGGCGTCGGAAGCGGGATTTACAAATCGATTCCGGAGGCTTGTGAGGCAGCGGTGCATGATTGCGCCTCGATTTTGCCGAATCCGGGAAACACCGCGAAGTACAGTTCGTTTTACGGATTATACCAACGTATTTATCGGTCTCTTGAAAAAAATTATAAAGAACTGGCTGAGATAGAAAAACGCTGAAGAGGCGCATGCAATAAAGGCAGAAAAGGGAAAAAGAACAGTGTTCGGAGCAATCCGGACACGGTGTTTCGCAGATGAAAAGGACCGCGGAGCAACATAAAGAAGGGGTGATCAACTATGAAAAAAACACTGATAATTCTGCTTGCATTGCTGATACCGGCCGCTGCGGCGGGCTGCGGCAAAAAAGCGAGCACGTCCGTGACGTCGGCAGTGTCTTCCTCATCGCAGTTATCGCTGTCGTCGCAGCCCGCTTCTGCAATCGGAGACGATTTTGCGGCAATAACATTTGAACTGAATGCAAAATCAACCGCAGACTGGGTAAAATTCAAATCATTAAGCGATCCGATCGCAGTCCGGTATTCGCTTTGGATGCCGCCGGAGTGGACCGCAGCGGAAGACAGCGTTACTTTTACGGATAATTCCGGGCGCATCGTCTGCGAGGTATTGGCGCCGGTCATGCTCTCGGACACACAGGAACTGCCGGATGTCCCGGGTGATAAAGATACGTCCAACGGGAAAATTTCTTCGACCGCGGATATCGGCCTTTCCAATATGCGCGGCAAATGCGTCGTTCGTCAATTATCGGAGAACAGTTCGACAGTGTATCTGTATCAATACTATATGCTCGACGATGACATTGTCTATCGTGTGACCTTCCGTTCCTATACCGGAGACGAAGGCGACAAAGAACTGTTCAACACGGTTATGGACCGCCTTGTTAACGGAAAATAAAATCGTAAAAGAAATGTAGTGAACTTATGAAAAAAACCGTCTCCCTTTCACTGAGCATTCTGCTTTTGTGCGCGGGGCTCGTGCTCTCCGGCTGCGCCGTAAAGGGTCCCGAACCCGATCGGCTGAAAAAAGACCTTAAAACTGCCGGATATTACGAAAACATGATGCCCGATTCGATCAAAGCCATCGAAAAGGACATGTATGCGCAAATGCTCTCCTTGACTGCCGTCAAGACCGAAAAAGCGGCGAAAGACAAGCAGGGCCAAACCGTGTATACCTGCAGACTGACCTTTGAAAACGAGATTCTCCACATCGAGGAGAATTATGCGATCACTTATCAAGACGAGAAAATTACCGCGCTCAACCGGTTGAACGACGGTCGGTTTGTACGGTTGACCGTACCTTCAATGATCGAGGAAGTCGAAACTTATGCTTATCAAAACAACACCGACATCAACGAGCTCGTAGTCGAGGACGGCGTGACGGGGATCGGCGAATATGCCTTCACCGGCTGCACCGCATTGAAAAAAGTCACGGTCGGCGGCGATGTGGTTGCGATGTCTACCGGGTCTTTCAAGGATTGCACAGCACTGGAGAGCGTGACTTTTTCAGGAGGTTACCCGCTTGCAATTCTGAAGGATTGTTTTTCCGGCTGTACGTCGTTGAAAAGCATTACATTCTCTTCGGAGCTTGAGTTTATCGGATCTTATGCCTTCGCAGGCTGTGCAGCCGAGAATCTTGAATTTCCGGAAAATGTCTATCAATACAGCGCCGGAAGCTTCTCTGACTGTAAACACCTGAAGAGTATCAATGTGACTAAATCAATCAATTCGATCGATCCGACCGCGTTCGAAGGCTGTGAGAAACTCTCAAAAATCACCGTAAGCCCCGATAATACTTATTATAAAATGGACGGCAAAAATCTCGTCGAAATTGCAAGCGGCAAGGTGATTTGCACGCTGCACTGATTTTCATCAAGTCATAAACCTCCCGTGTTTCGGAAATAATACCGAAAACACGGGAGGTTTGTTTATTTATGAAAGCGGTTATCATGGCGGGCGGCGAGGGCAGGCGGCTGAGGCCGCTGACAGCGGATATGCCCAAACCGATGCTCAAGCTCTGCGGAAAGCCGGTACTGGAATATATCCTCAAACTGCTCGAAAAACACGGGGTAAATGAGGCCTGGCTGACGCTCGGGTATCAGTCCGAGAAGATCATCGAACACTTTAAAAACGGAACCTTTGCAGGAATAAAATTGAACTTTATTGTCGAGAAGACCCCGCTCGGCACGGCCGGTGGGGTCAGGAGCGCGGTCGGCGATATCGATGAAGAATTCATCGTCATCAGCGGCGACGCGCTTTGCGATATCGATTTGACAACAGCAATTGCTTATCACCGGGAAAAAGGAGCGGATGCCACAATCATCACGCGCAGAGTCAGCGACCCGCGCGAATACGGTCTTGCCGATATCGGCACGGACGGGCAGGTGCGCGGATTTTTGGAGAAACCGGGGTGGAGCGATGCCTTCACCGATATGGCCAACACCGGTATTTATATTTTGTCCGGATTATGCTGTAAAAGCATTAAAGCGGGCATTTTTTCTGATTTTTCCCGGGATGTATTTCCTTCGTTAGTCACGAAAAACTCGTTGTATGCGTATCGGAGTGACGGTTATTGGCGCGATATCGGAGATATTACGTCTTTCGTCGAAGCGCAGCGTGATTTGATAAACGGTAAAGTTGAGTGCGAAGTCGAGGGGGAGCGTATCGCCGGATGTATTTATTCGGAGGGTAAACCGAAGGGTAATTTTTCAATTGACGCGCCTTGCTATATCGGCAGAGGGGCCCGAATCGGTGACGGCGCTGTGATCGGCGAAAACTCGATCATCGGTGATAACGTGATCATCGGCGCACATGCGCGCACGTCCGGCTGTGTGATGATGGATGGAGCCGTAATCGGAGAAAATTCACTGTCGCGCGGCTGCGTAGTCTGTGACGGAGGCGGTATCGGAAGGAATGCGACGGCAGCGAACGGTTCGGTAATCGGGCCGCGGTCGCTGCTCGGGGACGATGCGGTCCTCGGAGAAGGCGTAGTTTTGCAGGAATTTGAAGTTGTGCCGGACGAGACTATCATGGTCGAAACGCCCGAGAAAACCGCACCGCAATTACCGGAGATCGGGGATAACGTGATTGCAGGTCGTCTCGGAACCGTAATTACGCCTCAATTTTGCCTGCGGCTCGGGCAGGCGCTTGTCACTGCCTGCGGCGACCGCCCCGTCTGTGTCGCAGATGATGGCTTAAACGCCTCTTATATCCACAAGCAAGCGCTGACCGCCGGAATTTTGGCTGAGGGCGGGCAGGTCTACGACACCGGTGTGATGTTCGCCGGGCAATTGTCCTTTGCGGTCACCGAAAGCGGGGCTGCAATGGGCATTTTGGTCGGCGGGTATGGCCAGGGGATCAAATTCGTCGGTGCAACGATTCCGAATTCGCTTCAAAAACAAATCGAGCCGCTGATATCACGAAATGCGGCGCCGACCAAAGGCGGTATCGTGCGGCTTCCGGAGATCATGTCCGGGGTTTCGGCTTTGTGGGAGAATCGGTTGATCTCGTCTCTGCCGAATCGGGTGATTGATTTTTCGGGCAGCTTTTTTTGCAAAAATTCCGTCGTTGCCGAAACGGCAGCCAAGATTTTTATGCAGCTGGGCGGCAAAAGCGGCGGAGACACATCTTTCAATTTCACTGCGGATGGTACCGAATCCAATATCAGCCGCGCGGTGAAATTATTTTGAAAAATGAACAGATTGTTGCCGTCTGCGCCGCATATGATTTTCAAAACGGCGCAGACGTCGTGGTAACGCATTCGGCGCCGAGGGTGCTTGAAAAAATCGGCGAGCGGTTCGGAAAGCGGGTCTACCGCCAGATCGCCTGCAGAGAGACCTGCATATGGTCATGCGACGGCATCAGCGCATTGATTTATGCGCTTTCCTGCACCGGAAACAGCGGTGAACTGATGCGGGCTGCTGAATCTCTGCCCGAGGTCGCCGTCTATTCGGAGGACACCGTCATCGAGGGCGGAAGCGCCCATATCCTCGGAAAATTGCTCGCCAGAGACGGCGGTGTGCGTACAGAGCGCGGCGTTGCGATGCCGACCGGCGCGGGCTGGATCACCGTACGCCCTTCAGCCGACGGCAAAACCATTAAAATCATCACGGAGGCTGCAAGCACCGAAGTGGCAAGAGAACTGTGCGGGGATTTCCAGAAATGGCTGGACCTTTGACCTCTGACGGACAGCGCGAACCGCGCAGTATCCCTCATAATTCAAGAATATCTAAAGATAAAATATCAAAAACAGAGAAAAAAGAAGATAAAGTCAGAAACGGGACCGTTGTTCTGCGCGGATACGAGCCATCGTGTTCGCGCAGAACACACTGACCTTATTTGACCTTGAAAATTAAAGGTCAGGGAAGGTATAATAGCACCATAAAGGTCAAGGTAAGTCAAAGGCAAACCTTGATATGAGAGGATGACGAAACGATGACACTGTCCGACAGGATCGCCAAACAAATATTCGATCTTCTCGAGAAATCCGACGGTGAGACCGAAATCCAACGCAATAATTTGGCGGCTTTGATCGGCTGCGTGCCGAGTCAGATCAACTATGTCATCGCCTCCCGGTTTACACCCGAAAACGGATATGTGGTGCTCAGCAGACGAGGCGGCGGCGGTTATATTCGGATCACGCGGGTGAGTTCCGAAAAAAACCTGATGCTGATGCATATCGTCAATTCGCTGGCGGATGCCGTAGATATGCAGAGCTTATGCGCCATTTTACAATCGCTCGGTTTCAACGGACTGTTGACGGTACAGGAAGCCGAATTGATATTGGCAGCCTGCAGCGACAACGCGTTAAAACCCGCGGATCCGCAGATGCGTGATGTCCTGCGGGCATCCATCGCAAAACAATTATTCATCAAGATCGGCAGTAAGGAGTGATCATTTCTATGCTTTGCGAGAACTGCAAGAAAAACGAGGCCAATACGACCCTCACAAGAAACATCAACGGCCACGTGACTGTACAGCATTTATGCGCCGAATGCGCAGCTAAAAAGGGACTCGGCACGATGGGCAGCGTCTTCGGCAGCATGCTCTGCGGCATCTTTTCCGATTTTGTCGGAACAAATCCCGCAGCCAAATGCAAGGTTTGCGGCAGTACATTCGCCGATTTTACTCGCACCGGAAAAGCCGGCTGCCCGAATTGCTACGAGGAGTTTTACCCGCAGCTGCTCCCGACGCTTCAAAAAATCCACGGCAAAACCGGACACGTCGGAAAAGCCGGTACGGTCAGAGAGAATGCGGCGAAGACCGATGAACCCTCCGAGACGGAGAAAAAAGCGGATGAAAAACCTTCGTCTGCGCGTGTTCCGACCAAAGAAGATAAAATCGAAGATCTCAAGGCGCGTCTTGCCAAGGCGGTCGTTGCGCAGGAATATGAACAGGCGGCGGCTTTACGCGACGAGATCAAAGCGTTGGAAAAAAATGAATCTGTTTGACAGAATTTGATTCCCTTCGAAAGGAATGATTTGATATGAAAGAGAAATGGTATAACGAGGCCGGCGCAAACGAGCCCGTCGTAATTTCGACCCGCATCCGGCTTGCGCGAAATCTGTGCGATATTCCGTTCCCGCAGCTGCTCGACGTCAAACATAAAACCGAGGCGGCCGAAAAAGTCATCGCCGGGTTCAAAGGGGCATTCGGTGAACGAGCCGAGGAATTTGATATCATCGATATGGGAAAACTCAACGGTGAGGCGGCTTTTTCTTTGGCGGAAAGGCGCCTTGTCAGCCCCGAATTCGCGGAAGCGGGCGCAGGCGGATTTTTGATTTTATCCAAAGATCATTCGATCTCGATTATGATCAACGAGGAAGACCACGTCCGCATTCAGGCGCTTGCGTCCGGTTTACAGCTTGAAAACGCGTATGCAATTGCCGACGAGATCGACGATATGCTCGATAAACAGCTTGGATTCGCCTATGACAAGCGGCTCGGCTATTTGACCGAATGTCCGACAAATTTGGGTACCGGCCTGCGTGCTTCGGTGATGCTCCATTTACCTGCGATGCTGGCGTTCGGCACGGTCGGGCGGTTGGCGGAGACGGTTTCGCGCCTCGGCTTCACGGTACGCGGGGCCTACGGCGAAGGCTCGGACATCAAAGGCGGATTCTTCCAAATTTCGAACCAAATCACATTGGGCATTTCCGAAAAGAATGCAATCGATAACCTCTCGACGGTGGTCAGACAGATCATCGCCACCGAGGAGGAAGAACGCAAACGCCTGATCGTTCAACCGGAGGTACTGGATAAAATTTGGCGCTCGCTGGGCATTTTGCGCACGGCGCGCATGCTTTCAGGCGACGAGGCGATCGAAATGGCTTCGTATCTTCGGCTCGGTGTTGCCTGCAGCGTCTATAAAGGAGAGAAAATCGATCTCGGCGCGCCCGGCAAGCTGATTGCGCTGACCGGTCCCGCGACCCTGGCAGCGAAGAGCGGAAAAAAACTCACAGTTGCCGAAAGGGATTCACTGCGGGCTGAGACGGTTCGAAACATAATGAATGAAAAACAAACGTAAAAGTAACTGTAAGGAGATTTAAAATGTACGTCTTCGGCGGATTTAACAATAAAGCGAACGAGGTTATGAGCGCCGCGATCGACCTGGCTATGCAGATGGGGCACACTTATGTGGGCAGCGAGCATCTGCTGGCGGCGCTGGCGAGCCCCGAGAGCGGATATGCGGGGCAGCTGCTCGGCGAAAACGGCATCACGGCCGAAAAAGTGGGTGAGATCATCGGATCCGCCGTCGGAAGAGGCATGCCGACCAATCTCAGCCCGGCTGATCTGACCCCGCGCAGCAAATATATCGTCGAGGCCGCGATGACCATCGCCCGAAACTCGGGCGGAAATTATGTAGTGCCCGAATATCTGCTGTTGGCTTTATGTGCGGAGCGCGACAACATGGCAATTTCGATTTTGAAAAAACTCGGCATCGACCCGCAGACCATTGTCGGCGCACTCGCGCAGAACGGCGGCACTCCCGAACAGGAGCCCTACTCCGGCGAGGAACCTCCCGCCGGAAGCAACGAACATCCCTCGGGGAAACCCACCGGCAACACCCCGATGCTGGCACAGTTCGGACGCGATCTGACCGCGGCGGCAAAAGAGGGGAAACTCGATCCGGTCATCGGGCGTGAGCAGGAAGTCCAGCGGATTATTCAGATTTTATCCCGCCGCACCAAAAACAATCCCTGCCTCGTAGGTGAACCGGGCGTCGGCAAAACCGCGGTAATTGAGGGGCTTGCCCAAAAAATCATTGAGGGTGTTTTGCCCGATCAATTGAAAAACAAGCGGATTTTTTCGCTGGATATGGGCGCAATGGTCGCAGGGACTCGGTATCGCGGCGACTTTGAGGAACGCCTGAAGAAGGCGATGGAAGAGATCAAAAAAGAGGGCAACATCATTCTCTTTATTGACGAATTGCATACCATTATCGGCGCGGGCGCGGCGGAGGGCTCGGTGGACGCCGCCAACATCCTGAAACCCGCTCTGTCAAGAGGCGAAATGCAGGTGATCGGCGCGACGACTCTGTCCGAATACCGAAAGCACATTGAAAAGGACGCGGCGCTCGAACGCCGCTTCCAGCCCGTAACTGTCGGCGAGCCCTCGCAGGAAGATTCGATTGAAATATTAAAGGGCCTTCGCAACCGCTATGAAGCCCATCATAAAGTCAAAATCACCGATGGGGCGCTGGAAGCCGCGGTTAAACTCTCGACGCGCTATGTCGCCGACCGGTTTTTACCCGACAAGGCCATCGACCTGATCGACGAAGCCGCCTCAAAAGTGCGGCTTGCGGGACTTTCCGAACCGCCCGAACTCAAGCAGATTCAACAACAGCTCGAGATGATCGAAGAGGAAAAAAAGAACGCGGTCAAACAGCAAAACTTCGAAAGTGCTGCCGCTCTGCGCGATGACGAGAAGAGACTGCATGCCGAGATGGATAAAAAGCGCGGCGACTGGGAACGCGAACGCGCCGAGACCAGACTCTCGGTCGACCGGGAAGATATCGCGGCGATCGTTTCCAGCTGGACCGGTGTGCCGGTTTCCGAACTGACCAAAGAAGAAGGGCAGCGGCTCATCAATCTCGAAGGCCGTCTGCATGAGCGCATCATCGGGCAGGAAGCCGCGGTTACCGCGGTTGCCAAGGCCATTCGAAGAGGCAGAAGCGGACTCAAAGACCCCAACCGTCCCATTGGCTCCTTCATCTTCCTCGGTCCGACCGGCGTTGGCAAAACCGAACTCTGCAAAGCGCTTGCGCAGTCGTTATTCGGCGACGAGCGTGCGATGATCCGGCTGGATATGTCCGAATATATGGAGAAGCATACGGTCTCCAAGATGATCGGTTCGCCGCCCGGCTATGTCGGATATGAAGAAGGCGGGCAGCTGACCGAAAAAATTCGCCGGAAACCCTACAGCGTGGTTTTGTTCGATGAAATTGAAAAAGCCCATCCTGATGTTTTCAATATACTGCTTCAAGTACTCGAAGACGGTTTCCTGACCGACTCGCAGGGGCGCAAAGTCGACTTTCGAAACACAGTTATCATCATGACTTCCAATGTCGGCGCGTCGCGATTGGTTGAAAAACAGCGCTCACTCGGATTCACCCAAGTTGACGAACGGGTCGATCTCAAACAGGCGGTCATGGAGGAGCTGAAACGCGCGTTCCGGCCTGAGTTCTTGAACCGTGTCGACGATATTATCGTCTTTGACCGGCTGACCGAACCGCAAATCTGCGATATTGCCCGTCTGATGCTCAAAAACCTTTGCTCCAGAACCGAGCAGAACGGTATTTCACTCGACTTTTCCGACGGAGCGATTGAAAATATTGCGAAAGCCGGATTTGATCCGATTTACGGCGCAAGACCCATTCGGCGGGTGATTCAAAACGAAGTCGAAGACCGGGTAGCGGAGGGCATTTTGTCCGGCGAATTTAAACCCGGTGACATTGTAAAATGCAGTTCGGAAGATGGGAAGCTGGTGTTCGGAGCGGAAGTAAAAAGTATCTTGTGATACGGGTAAACACGGTTCACTCCTGCATTGAAATACTTGACAATCGCAAACAGCAGTGGTAAATTAAATGGGACTTAGCACTCCCGAGAAATAAGTGCTAACAAAGGGCGGTGAAGACAGATGGACAGAAAACTTGCGATCCTGATGACGGTGGTCGAGGAATATATCAATACCGGCGAGCCGGTCGGCTCAAAGGCAATTGCGGAGGCATTCGGCAACACCATCTCCTCCGCCACAATCCGAAATGAAATGGCTGCATTGTGCGATATGGGTTTTCTCGAACAGCCGCATACCTCTGCGGGCCGCGTCCCGACCGTCAAAGCTTACCGGATTTACGTCGACGGCATTACGGGGAAACGCTCTGCGCCGGTACGCAAAAAGCTGATCGACGAAGCCGTCAAAGAGCTCGCCGCCGACAGTAATCCCGGCAAGAATGCAGGGAAAGCGTTATCGGAACTGGTCGGATTTCCGACCTTATCAGCCAGAGAACGAGCTGCCGACAAGATCGCCTGTGTGCGTGTGATTCCGATCTCGGATCAAATCTTTACGGTGATTACGGTCACCGAGAGCGGCAGAGTCGCCAACTGCCCGGTGCGGTGCAGAAGACGTCCGTCCGAAGCCGCGCTAGAGCGTTTTTCACAAGCTGCATCGGTGACTTTTGCGGGAATTGCCGCCGGAGACCTGAACGCCGCTTTGATCCAGACACTCGGAATGCGCGAGGGCGAATACCTGTTTGAACTGACCGAATTCACCGATGCATTGGCCGAGACCATCTCGGTGCTCGGTGCGCCCGAGATCAATCTCGCAGGTGAGCAAAATCTGTTCGCACTGCCCGATTACGACACGGTTCAACTGCGCGAGCTGCTGCATATGTTGGCCAATCACCGGATTTTAGCCGATTTACTCAAAAACCGAAACCCGGGCATCGGGGTAGCGATCGGCCCCGAAATTCCCCTGCCGCAGCTGTTCGGCTCAGCGTTACTTACTTCCCAATACGGCGACCCGGAGTCGCCCGCAAAACTCGGTATCATCGCTCCGATAAGGATCGATTACAAAAATATGATTGCGGAGCTGGAATATTTCACGCGCAGCGTTGAGAAGCTCCTGCGAGACCAAGAGAACGGAGGAGACACAACCGATGGATGAAGAAAAAGTCACACCTGAGGAAAAAGCGGAGGAGGACACTCATAAACATTTAAAAAAATCCTCGAAACAAGCCGAGATTGACAAACTCACCGCAGAACTGGCCGAAGCCAAAGATATGCTCTTAAGAACGGCGGCGGAATTTGATAATTACAAGAAACGCACAACCCGCGAAAAAGAAGCGATTTATTCCGAAGTGACCGCGATGACGGTCGGAAAGATGATCCCGGTGCTCGATAATCTTGAGCGGGCATCATCTGCGGGCGGTGACGCCGCACAGATTCAAAAGGGCGTCGAGATGACGCTGAAACAATTCTGCGATGCATTGAATTCTCTCGGCGTCGGCGAGATCGAGACCAAAATCGGCGATCCGCTCGACCCGAACTTCCACAACGCCGTGATGCAGACGCAAAATCCCGAGCTGCCCGAGGGCTGCGTGGGCTGCGTACTGGCAAAGGGCTATAAAATCGGCGACCGTGTGATCCGTCACGCCCAAGTCGCTGTCACCAATCAATAATTTATAAACAACTCAAAATTACATGGGAGGCAACATTTATGTCAAAAGTTATCGGTATTGACCTTGGTACAACCAATTCCTGCGTGGCGGTCATGGAAGGCGGAGAGCCCGTCGTCATCGCCAACGCCGAAGGTGCGCGCACGACACCGTCGGTCGTCGCTTTCTCCAAAACCGGCGAGCGCATGGTCGGCCAAGTCGCAAAGCGGCAGGCTATTTCGAACCCTGACCGCACAATCAGCTCGATCAAACGTAAAATGGGCAGCGATTATACCGTCGACATCGACGGCAAAAAATATACCCCGCAAGAGATCTCCGCAATGATTCTGACAAAGCTCAAAACCGATGCGGAAGCCTATCTCGGCGGCAAGGTGACCGAAGCGGTCATCACCGTTCCGGCCTACTTCACCGACGCACAGCGCCAGGCCACCAAAGATGCGGGCAGAATCGCCGGCCTTGAGGTCAAGCGCATCATCAACGAACCGACAGCCGCGGCACTTGCCTACGGCATCGATAAAGAAAACGACCAAAAAGTCATGGTCTATGACCTCGGCGGCGGCACCTTCGATGTCTCAATCATCGAGATGGGCGACGGTGTTCAGGAAGTTTTGGCCACTGCGGGCAACAACCGTCTCGGCGGCGACGACTTCGACGAACGCGTGATGAACTGGATGGTAGCAGAATTCAAACGTGAGAGCGGAATTGATCTGTCGGGTGATAAGATGGCAATGCAGCGGCTCAAAGAAGCCGCCGAAAAGGCCAAGATCGAACTTTCAGGCCTGACCACATCCAACATCAATCTGCCGTTTATCACGGCGGATGCGACCGGCCCGAAACACCTCGATCTGACTTTGACCAGAGCCAAGTTCAACGAACTGAACAGCGATCTGTTTGACAAGACCATGGGTCCGATGAAGCAAGCGCTGTCCGATGCGAGCTTAAAACCCTCCGATATCCATAAGGTACTGATGGTCGGCGGTTCCACCCGTATCCCGGCAGTCATCGATCTGGTCAAATCCTTTATGGGCACCGAGCCATTCAAAGGCATCAACCCCGACGAGTGCGTCGCGGTCGGCGCATCCATTCAAGCCGGCGTTCTGACCGGCGACGTCAAGGGTATGGTTTTGCTCGACGTCACTCCGCTGACCCTCGGCATTGAGACCATGGGCGGCGTCTGCACTCCGCTCATCGAACGCAACACGACGATTCCGGTCAAGCGCAGCCAGATCTTCTCGACGGCGGCAGACGGCCAGACTTCGGTTGAAGTCAACGTCCTGCAGGGTGAGCGCCCGATGGCGGCCGACAACAAGAGCATGGGCAGATTCCATCTCGACGGCATCGCACTGGCTCCGAGAGGTGTACCGCAGATCGAGGTCACGTTCGACATCGACGCAAACGGTATTGTCAACGTCTCGGCAAAAGATTTAGGCACCGGCAAACAGCAGCAGGTGACGATTACGTCCTCGACCAATATGTCTAAGTCCGACATCGAAAAAGCCGTTAAAGAGGCCGAGATGTTCGCCGAACAGGACAAGAAGCGCCGCGAGGCAATCGATATCAAAAACGCCGGCGAACAAGCTGTTTATCAGACCGAAAATACCATCAAGGAACTCGGCGACAAGCTGACCGAAGATGAAAAGAAAGCACTGAACGAAAAACTTGATGCGTTGAAAGAAACACTGAAAGGCGAGGACAACGACAAGATCAAGGCAGCGACCGAGGAACTGCAGAAAAAGTTCTATGAGGTCTCAACCCGCATCTATCAGGAAGCCGCAAAGACACAGCAGAACCAACAGGGCACTGCCGATCAGGGACCGCAGGGCGGTAACCCATACGGCGATGCCTCGCACGCCGGAAATCCGCACGGCGGGGACGGGACTGTCGACGATGCCAATTATAAAGATGTCACCGACGACAGTAAAAAATAAGCATTCATCATAAAATAAATTATGCCGCAGACCGGAAGGTCTGCGGCATATATGAGTAACGGAGCGTAACATGGCTGACAAACGGGATTTCTATGAAGTTCTCGGCGTGCAGAAAGGCGCGTCCGATGAGGACATAAAAAAGGCTTATCGGCAGGCCGCCAAAAAATATCACCCCGACCTGAACCCCGGAGACAAGACCGCTGAGTCGAAGTTCAAGGAGATCAACGAGGCTTATGAGATCTTGTCCGACAAGGACAAACGCGCGCGTTATGACCAATACGGGCATGCGGGCGTTGATCCGAACTACGGCGCCGGACAGGGCGGGTATAACCCGTTTGCCGGCGGCGCGGGCGGTTTTAACGGCGACCTCGGCGACATCTTCGAGAGCTTTTTCGGCGGATTCGGCGGGTTCGGCGGAGGCGGAAACCGGAGGACGCAGAGCGGCCCGATGCGCGGGAACGACATCGAGGCCCATGTGATGCTCTCCTTTGAGGAGGCGGCTTCCGGCAGCAATAAAACTGTTGAGTTCAGCAAAGTCGAGGCCTGCGACCAGTGCGCAGGTACCGGCGCTGCGCCGGGGACATCTCCGAAAACTTGTGCACAGTGCGGCGGAAGAGGCCAGGTGCGCATCACCCAGCAGACTCCGTTCGGGGTGGTACAAACCGCAAAAGCCTGCCCTTCGTGTAACGGCACCGGAAAGACCATCGAAAAACCCTGTTCCAAGTGTAACGGTCAGGGCAGAATCCGGCGCACTCATAAAATCTCGGTGGATATCCCCGCCGGAGTTGACAACGGCTCTGTTGTAACGGTTCGGGGGCAGGGAAATTCAGGCGCAAACGGCGGTCCGGCGGGCGATCTTTTGATTGTCGTGTCTGTCAGACCGCATCCGATTTTCGAACGTGACGGAAATGACCTCTGGGAGGAGCTGACCATCACGTTTGCGCAAGCGGCGCTCGGCGCGGAGGTCATGGTTCCGACGCTTGACGGGAAAATCTCGCTCAAAATTCCCGCAGGGACCCAATTCGGGCACACCTTCCGTGTAAAAGACAAGGGTATTCCAGATGTTCACGGACGCGGGAAGGGTTCGCTCTACATCAAGCTCAACATCGAAGTGCCGACCAGGCTGACCACGCAGCAGCAGGAACTGCTGCGGCAATTCGACAGCGGCGTCACGCAGGCGGATAAAGACAAGAAGAAAAAGTGGAAATAAGAGTGTCATTGAAGCAGTGAGTCCGGAACCTCTCCACCGCCTACGGTGGTCCCTCTCCCGGTAACATCATACCGTTAACGGCATTACGGGAGGTTAGACGAACTCCTCGCCGCTCAGTATGTCATACTCTATTCGAAAGGATTAATTAAATGCAGCTTTTTGAAATCACCGTGACCGTGGCGCAAAAAGACCTTGAGACCGCACAGGATATCGCCGTTGCGGTCGCCGACAGCGGGATTTATGTCGAAGACTATTCCGACCTCGAGCAGGGGTGCTTTCAAATCACCGGTATGAAGCTGATTGACGAAGAGCTCTTGAAAAAAGACCGCAAACATGCTGTGATTCATTTATACTTTAATACCGATGCAAACATTGAAGAGAAGAAGGAGCAGTTGAAAACGCTCCTCTCCGATGCGGGCGTCGGCTTTGCTTTCGGTGAGCGCGAGATTGTCGAGGATGACTGGAGCGAGGCGTGGAAAAAGTATTACCACGCGGTAACGGCGGGCAAATTTAAAGTCGTGCCCTGCTGGGAGGAATATGAGAAAAAAGACGGCGAGATCATATTAACCCTCGATCCGGGCATGGCGTTCGGCACCGGAACCCACGAAAGTACGCGGCTGTGCCTTGAAATGGTCGGCGAAAGCGTCAAAGGCGGTGAACGGTTTCTCGATATCGGCACCGGAAGCGGGATTTTGGCCATCGGCGCGCTGCTTGCGGGGGCAAAAGAAGCCCGCGCTTTTGACATCGACCCCGCTGCGGTGAAAATGAGCCGCTATAATGCAGAACTGAACGGGTTAGGAAACCGTTTCGAAGCAAAGCAAGGCGGGGCGGATGAATCATACGGAAATGGATTTGACATTGTCGCTGCCAACATCGTGGCCGATGTGATCATCGCGATTCTACCGACTGTAAAGAAACTAATTAAAAAGGGCGGAATTTTTATCACCAGCGGAATCATTAATCGATATGCAGACGGAGTATCCAAAGCCGCTGAAGCACAAGGGTTTATCATCGAGACCAGCCGCTCGGATAACGGGTGGACCGGGATGAGAATGATTTGGAGATAATTATTATACCCGTGGGATAAAATTAGAACATATTACGTATCGTAAATATTACGATACGAACTTCCGTCAATAACGATAACACGTATTGAATCGATCTGACATATTGTATAGCGGACTGCATGTGCCTGTTATGAAAGGTGCGGCAGCCGCTTCCCTTGCAAAAATAACAAAGAAGGGTCATCAATATGTGTCCGACTGAATTGTGCCAAAACTATCGGGGTCAACTCGAAGAGTCTATTCTGGACGAAATTTGCGATGCGGGCTTTTATGCGCAAATCGCAAATGAAGCGCCTACCCCGATCCTGAAAGAACTCATCACCAGCATCGTCGGTGATGAGTACGGTCATGCCCGCATACAGGCCTCCCTGTTGGGAATTTGTCCGCCGCCGGTTGCAACCCCGCCGAATTGCCCGTCAGCAACCGGAAATTTTGCGGCTGACGTGAGGACCGCAATTGACGGTGAACTGGGTGCCATCACCCGCTACGCCGGCCTCGCCATCTGCGCGCCGAATGATGAAATCAGGTATCTTCTGACCTCGATTCTGGGCGACGAGTACGCCCACGCGAGAATCTGGATGGCTATGCTGCTCGCTCCGACGCTGAATCCGGATAGATTTAATAAACCGGACAGCCGCTAGACAGAAAATGATCGGGGCATAGATTCCGGGTTGTGCCAATGTTCATATCAGGCCGGCAGGAATCAGTATAGTATAAAAATCCATGAAATTGAAAAATCAACGGGCGGTTTATCCGCCCGTTTTTTTACGGAATGTAATCCGATGCACTACGGCACAGTAATCTTTAGAAATGGAGTAAGAAGTGAAAGATCGTTTATTTCAATTTATTTAGGGTGTTCTGAATTGTCTCAACCGCTTCTTCGACGGGCGGGGTGACGCGTTGGGATTTGTCGCGGGTGACCAGCTCGACGCAGTTGTTTTGCAGATTGCGCGGGCTGACGATGACGCGCAGCGGAACTCCTAGCAGATCGGCATCGGCGAACATCGCTCCGGCGCTGACCGGGCGGTCGTCGTAAATCACTTCGATGGCTGCGTTTTGCAAGGCTTGATAAAGATCGTCTGCGGTTTTGCGAACTGCTGGATCGTCAGGGCGGACGGCGCAGAGATGCACCTGCCACGGGGCGACCGAAAGCGGCCAGATCGGGCCGTAATCGTCATGGTGAGCCTCACAGATCGAGGCGGCAAGCCGCCCGACACCGATACCGTAACAGCCCATGACCGGGGTTTTTGTCTCGCCGTTTTGATCGAGGTAAGTCATGCCCATGGTCTCGGTGTATTTGTCGCCGAGTTGAAAGATGTTTCCGACCTCGATACCGCGGGACAGTTTGAGCGTCTTTCGACCGCACTTGGGGCAGATGCCGCCTTCAATCGCTTTGGCGAAATCATGATATTCCGGTGTGCCGAGGTCGCGGGCGAGGTCGAGGCCGATATAGTGGTATTCGGGCTTGTTTGCGCCGCAGCAGAGGTTGTTTGTGTTCATCAGAGAGCGGTCGAACAGCACCGTGCAATCACCTGCTAAGCCGTAAGGACCGATGTATCCGGCGGCGAGAGCGTTGTTTTCATCGAGCGCGGCGGGGCGGATTTCGCAGCCGAGAAAATTGCTCAGCTTGGTCTCGTTGACTTCGATATCGCCGCGCAAAAACAGCACGACGAGCGAGCCGTCCTCACACTGATAAACGACTGCCTTACAGCTCTTTTCTTTCGGCAGGTTCAAAAAAGCGCAGACATCTTCGATGGTTTTCGCACCGGGAGTGTGGATGGGTTTCAGTTTCTCCGAAACCGGGTCGGGGGCGTTTTGAATGATGCATTCCGCCGCCTCGCGGTTGGCGCTGTAATCGCAGTTGTCACAGAGCACGATGCTGTCTTCGCCGATGGGGGTCAAAAACATAAACTCGTGTGAGATACTGCCGCCCATCATGCCGGAGTCCGCAGCGACGGAGATGACCGGCAGCCCGACACGGCGGTAGATGTTTTCATACGCCTTATGGCAGGCGGCGTAAAATTCTTCAAGGTCGGCTTGTGATGTATGAAAGGAGTAGGCGTCTTTCATCGTGAACTCACGCACGCGGATTAAGCCGCCGCGTGGGCGCGCTTCGTCTCGGAATTTGGTTTGAATCTGATAGATCATGAACGGATATTTGGTATAACTGTTGGCGTATTCGCGCACCAGTTGGACGGCGGTCTCTTCATGGGTCATGCCGAGCACCAGCCCCGCGCCGCTGCGGTCGCAAAAACGCCCCATCTCCGCACCGATGCTGTCGTACCGGCCCGACTCCTGCCAAAGCGAGGCGGGCATCACGACCGGGAAAGTGACCTCCTGACCGCCGATAACGTCCATCTCCTCGCGGATGATGGTCTCAATTTTGCGGGTGATTCTGCGTAACGGCGGATATGCCGAATAGATACCGCTTGCGACGGCTTTCATATAACCGCCGCGCAGCATGAGTGCGTGGCTTTCGGCGGTGCAGCCGTTGGGCCGCTCCTTGTATCGGTCTCCGACCAGTTTTTCGAGTTTCATGGCGTTTCCTCCTTCATATAAACAAAAACGCCCCAAGTCAATGCTTAGGGCGAACAATGTCGCGGTACCACCTAATTCGTGACCGCATATAGGGCGGTCACCTCTTTTCTCTGTGACGGGAGAACCCGGCAGCGCTTGTTTCGCGCAGCGGCTCCGAGACGGGTTCGGCAGTTGTTCATGAAGGGCTCTCACCGGCCGCCTTCTCTCTGAATACGAACAAAACTTGCTTACTGGTTCTCTTCAACGCCTTTATCATTCAATTTGTCTTAGTTTAGCATGAATTGGGGGAACTTTCAAGTGCGGAATGAAAACGGACACCGGTTGTTATACGGCGCTCGGTTTTCATAATTAAAAGTTAAAGGTGAGATGATTCGCCGTTCAGATTGGCAATGGCAGCGCTGTTGGGAATGATCTCTTTTTGTCCCTTTTCGCTGCCGAGCAGTTCGGCAAGCGCTTTGGCCTCGGCGTTGGCTGAGTCGAAAATCGCATAGTAGGTGATGGAATAGGCATAAGTATCGTTAATGATATTGTCGATGTCCGGTGTGATTCCGTCGATTGAAGCGATTACGCCGTTTAGACCGGCAGGGCCTCGGGTTCCGCGGATATAATAGGCCGGCCAAATCAAGACAACGCTATCATCTCCAACGTCGACGGTCGCTGGGTTATCCAATTCGCCGAAATCGCTGATGACGGTGTCGGGGAAGGTCTCATAATGGATATCAAGCAATTCCGGGATTTCGGTTTGAGAATATCCGCCCACAGGCACAAGCCGTCTTTGGACGCCCTCGTCGTTGACATAGACCGTCTTACCTTCGAAGAATAGAGCATGAATCTGTTCGCTCGTCAGGTTGAATTGTGGTTGTTCTTTGGGTTCCTTGGTCCGGGTTACGAAGATCACTGCGTCCTTAGCAACGGGCACCTTACCTAAGGTAAAATCGCCAGTCTCAAAGGATTTGGCCAATTCGTCTGACCAAGGTGCAAAAGCGAGATCGTAAGGACGCTCATAAGAGCGAGTGCGATTAAATTTATCGGCGGCGGCAATGGCGGCATAACAAGCCGAAATACTGCGAAAATTGGTCATAAAATCCGCTGGCGGGTGGCCTTCTGAGTAGTAATAATAATACAAACCAATCGGAATCGAATGTGTATTAAAACCGGTAACCGCGAACTTCAATAACAGTTCCGGAGGGAGGGGTTCCGAAACAGCGGAGGGTATGGATGAAGTCTTTCCCCACGAGACGGGTGGAAACGAAAAAGCATGAGAAGTTATGAAATATGATGAAGAGGTCTGGCTGATTCGGGAAGAATTGCTTTCCGGCAAATCGGAACAACCAAAGAGAAGGCAAAAAGCCAATCCCGAGATCAAGACGAGGAAGGAGAAATTAATCCTTTTGTTCATGTCATCCCTGCTTTCAACGATCATCCATATATTTACACAATAACATGATCTGTGTTGAAATGCAAGAAAATATGCCTTTTTTCTTTACAGGTCTTATAAATATTGGTAAGTGAGACTTAAACCTTCGGAAAAAGAGACCTTGGGCTGCCAATCGAGGATTTGTTTTGCTTTGCGGCAATCCAGCGCACTCTTTCGGACATCGCCGAGGCGAGGACCTTTTGTAATTAGTTTGTTGGTTGATCCGGTAATAGCTTTGATCTCTTCGAAAATCTCGCGCATGGAGAGTTGTACACCGGTGCCGATGTTGAAAATGTCGTTATCTCCCTGGTCAAGACACTTTAAGACCGCGGCGCAGACGTCGCCGACATAGACATAATCCCGATAGGTGCCGTCCGGCATATCCGGATAAGTCAGCAGGGCGGCGTCCTCGTTTTTTAAGCATTTATCGAAAAAGATCGGAACCACGCCGCACTCGCCTTTCGGTATTTGGCGTGGGCCGTAGACATTGGCGAGGCGCAGGACCGTATAATTGAACGAATAGAGTTTATGAAAAACGGCGAGGTAATTCTCAGAGGTTTTTTTGGTTAGTGCATACGGGGAGACGGCATCGGGCAGATAGGTCTCGGCGGTGGGAACTTGGTCGGCATCGCCGTAAATCGCCCCGCCGGTGGAGATAAAGATAAATTTTTTCAACCCGGTTTGGAGGCCGGAGAGAATCAGGTTCAATATGCCTTTCAGATTGATGTCTTCGTCCAACATCGGGTCTTTGACCGAATCAATGACCGAGGCCTGCGCGGCAAAATGGACGACGATCTCTGGGCGCTCGAGCTCGAACAGCTTTTTAATTTCAGGGTTGCGGATATCCTGAAGATAAAACTTGGTGAACGGAAGAATTGTTTTAAGGTTTTCGATTTTGCCCGTCGAAAGGTTATCGATGACGACCACTTCGTGGCCGTTCTGCTCTAAAACGTTGACCATATTTGAGCCGATAAAACCGGCTCCGCCTGTGACAAGGATTTTCATGTAGCTACTCCTGTATGAAAGAATTGGTTTCAGCCAATAATCAGACCAAGTACAATATTTACCATCTTAGCATAAAATACATGAAAGGTAAATGAAAAAAACATAATAAATATTTAAAAATTTTCTTGACATGGGTTGCAAACAATAGTATAATACTCTAACGCTTATCATGGGACGGTATGCCGCTAAAAGCGGATAGGACTTCCCGGTGCAGCTCGGACAAGTGTCGGAAAGCGGCAAAAGTTCGTAAAAACAAGTTCCGGATTCACCAAACGGGAAAAATTTAACCTCTTTACTTTGACAACTCAGGTCGCCGGATTCGGTGGCGGCCGATTTTATAAAAACGGAGTGATACATCAGTGGTCAACGTGAAACCTGTGATGCTCGGAAAAACCGAGCGCAAGAGTTTCTCACGCATCAACGAGGTGGCCGAGATGCCCAACCTCATCGAAGTTCAGCGCGACTCCTACGAGTGGTTCATGCGCGAAGGGCTGAAAGAAGTCCTGCGCGACGCCTCTCAAATCTCGGATTATAACAATAATCTGACGCTGGATTACATCGACTTCCGCACCGACAAGGAACCCAAATATTCCGTCGCCGAGTGCAAAGAACGCGACGTCAGCTACACCACCCGTCTGTTCGTCAAAACCCGCCTGCACAACAAGACCACCGGCGAGATCAACGAGCACGACATCTTTATCTGCGATCTCCCGCTGATGACCGAAAGCGGAACTTTCATCATCAACGGCGCGGAGCGCGTGATCATCTCGCAGCTCGTCCGCTCGCCGGGCGTGTACTTCGACATGGCTTACGACAAGAGCGGCAAACCGCTCTATTCGGCTACCATCATACCGAACCGCGGCGCCTGGGTCGAATATGAGACCGATACCTCGGACACGTTCTATGTCCGCATCGACAAAAACCGCAAACTTCCGATGACTTGTCTCGTTCGCGCACTCGGCATTCCCGAGACCGATGCCATCAAGGGCTTGTTCGGCGAGGATGACCGCATCGAATCCACCCTGCAAAAAGACGGAACTCGCAATACCGAAGAAGCGCTGCTCGAGGTCTACCGCAAACTGCGCCCGGGCGAGCCGCCGACGGTCGATTCGGCTTATTCGCTTGTCAACGGCCAATTTTTTGACCCCCGCAAATATGACACTGCCCGCTTCGGACGATTCAAATATAATAAAAAGCTTGCGCTTTGCGACCGCATTGTCGGTAAAATCCTTGCCGAACCGGCCGCCGATCCGATGACCGGCGAGATCCTCGCCGAAGCCGGCGAGACCCTGACCCGCGAGCGCGCCAAGTTTTTGGAAGACCGCGGTATCGACCGCGTACTGCTCTCTGTCGAGGACAAAAAAGTCGTCGTCTTCACCAATAAGATGGTGGACATCCGCGGCTTTGTCGATCTGACCGAAGATGAGATCAGGGAAATCGGCATCTACGAAAAGGTCTATTTTCCGCTGCTTCGCGAGATTTTGGACAAGGAGCTCGACCGTGATGCGCTGAAACAGGAACTATATGAGCGCCTGAACGATTTGATCCCCAGACACATGATGTTTGAGGATATTTTAGCGTCCATCAACTACCTCAACGGTCTTGCAAGCGGCGTCGGCATTATTGACGACATCGATCATCTCGGCAACCGCCGCATCCGTTCGGTCGGCGAACTGCTGCAAAACCAGTTCCGTATCGGCTTTGCCCGCATGGAGCGCATCATTAAAGAGCGCATGACCCTGCAGCTGGCCGACAGCGAGACCGTCACACCCCAGAGCCTGCTCTCGATCCGACCCGTATCTGCCGCGATTAAGGAGTTTTTCGGCTCTTCGCCTCTTTCGCAATTCATGGATCAGGCTAACCCGCTTGCGGAATTAAAACACAAACGCCGCCTCTCGGCACTCGGACCGGGCGGTCTTTCTCGTGACCGCGCCTCTTTTGAAGTCCGTGACGTCCACTATTCGCATTATGGCAGAATGTGCCCGATCGAGACCCCAGAAGGCAGCAACATCGGTCTGATCTCCTATCTGGCGACTTTTGCGAAAATCAACGAATACGGTTTCATCGAAGCGCCTTACCTGAAAGTTGACAAAGCCACGAAAAAAGTCACCGAAACCGTCGAATACATGTCCGCAGATACCGAAAACAATTACATTGTCGCGCAGGCCAACGAGCCGCTGGATGAGGAAAGACGCTTCGTCAATCCCCGTGTCAACGCTCGTTACCGCGATCAGATCCTCGAGATCGAACGCGATAAGATCGACTATATGGATGTCTCGCCGAAGATGGTCGTCTCGGTCGCGACCGCGATGATCCCCTTCCTTGAAAACGACGACGCCAACCGCGCCCTGATGGGCTCGAACATGCAGGGTCAGGCCGTCCCGCTGCTCGTCACCGAACAGCCGATCGTCGCGACCGGCATCGAATACAAAGCCGCATATGACTCCGGCGTCGTGCTTAAAGCGCGAAATGCCGGTATCTGCACATCCGTCACTGCTGACAAGATCGTGATTAAATCCGACAACGGCGGCGAAGAGAGCTATCATTTAATCAAATTCATGCGCTCCAACCAGGGCACCTGCATCAACCAGCGCCCGATTGTCGAAGTCGGCGAAAAAGTCGAGGCGGGGCAAGTCATTGCAGACGGCCCGGCCACCTGCCAGGGCGAGATTTCACTCGGCAAGAACGTGTTGATCGGCTTTATGACCTGGGAGGGCTACAACTACGAAGACGCGGTCCTCATTAATGAGAAGATCGTGCGCGACGATGTGTTCACCTCGATTCATATCGAAGAACACGAACTCGAATGCCGCGACACCAAACTCGGACCCGAAGAAGTGACCCGTGATATCCCGAACGTCGGCGAAGAAGCTTTAAAAGACCTTGATGAGCAGGGCATCATCCGCATCGGCGCGGAAGTGCGTGCCGGAGACATCCTCGTCGGTAAGGTCACCCCGAAAGGCGAGACCGAGCTGACTGCAGAGGAACGGCTGCTGCGCGCCATCTTCGGAGACAAGGCCCGCGAAGTCCGCGATACCTCGCTGCGCGTTCCGCACGGCGAATACGGTATTGTGGTCGACCGCAAGATTTTCACTGCAGAAAACTGCGACGAGATGGCGCCGGGCAACAATATGGTCGTCCGGGTTTATATCGCGCAGAAGCGCAAGATCTCGGTCGGAGACAAGATGGCGGGCCGCCACGGAAACAAAGGCGTAGTGTCCCGCATCCTGCCGCAGGAAGATATGCCTTTCCTGCCTGACGGAAGGCCTTTGGATATCGTTTTAAATCCGCTTGGCGTTCCGTCCCGTATGAATATCGGTCAGGTTTTGGAAGTCCATCTCGGCTACGCCGCGAGAGCGCTCGGCTGGAAAGTCATGACCCCGGTCTTCGACGGCGCGAACGAAGAGGATATCCGCGAATGCCTTGCGAAAGCCGGCCTTTCCGAAGACGGAAAATCCGTGCTGTACGATGGTCGAACGGGAGAACCGTTTGACAACCGCATCACGGTTGGATATATGTACTTCCTGAAACTCCACCATCTGGTTGACGATAAGATCCATGCCCGTTCAACAGGTCCTTATTCGCTGGTCACGCAGCAGCCGCTGGGCGGCAAAGCCCAGTTCGGCGGCCAGCGTTTCGGCGAGATGGAAGTCTGGGCCCTTGAGGCCTACGGCGCCGCCTACACATTGCAGGAAATTCTGACCGTCAAATCAGACGACTGCAACGGCCGTGTAAAAACCTATGAATCCATCGTAAAAGGGCAGAGCATCCCGACACCGGGTATCCCGGAGTCGTTCAAGGTGCTGATCAAAGAACTCCAATCGCTTGCGCTCGACGTCAAGGTGCTCGACGAAAAAGGCGATATCATCTCACTGAAACAGAATTTCGACGATGATGATATCCTTACCCCGAATCAGGAACATGAGGAACCTGTCTTTGAAGCCGAATATGTCGACGATTCCGATTTACCCGACGGCGACGAAGAAGGTGAAGAGGGCGAAGGCGAGGATGCCGAATTTACAGCGAACGGCGAATTCGAGGATGATGCTTCGGACGATACCGTCAGCGACGGCGACGACGAATAAAGAGAGGGGCATACAGGTATGGAATTTAATGTTTTTGACAGTATAAGAATCGGGCTTGCCTCACCCGACGAGATCCGGTCCTGGTCTTACGGCGAGGTCAAGAAACCCGAGACCATTAACTACAGAACTTTAAAACCCGAGCGCGACGGACTTTTCTGCGAGCGCATTTTCGGACCGACCAAGGACTGGGAATGCCACTGCGGAAAATACAAGCGCATTCGTTATAAGGGCAAGGTCTGCGATAAATGCGGCGTTTTGGTCACGAGAAGCAAGGTGCGCCGGGAGCGCATGGGCCACATCGAACTGGCTGCGCCGGTGTCGCACATCTGGTATTTCCGCGGGATTCCGTCCCGCATGGCGCTGATCATGGATATTCCCGCAAAGAGCATCGAAAAAGTGCTGTATTTCGCGGCTTATATCGTCACCGATCAGGGCGATACCCCGCTTGAAGTAGGCACCTTGCTGTCCGAGAAAGATTACAAGGACATGCGTGAAAAGTATGAAAATGAGTTCGAGGCCGGCATCGGCGCAGAAGCCATCCGCAAGCTGCTCGAACGCATCGATCTCGACGGATTGTCCGAACAGCTGCACTCCGAGCTGGAGAATGCCTCCGGCCAGAAAAAACTCCGTATTTTAAAACGGCTCGAGGTCTGTGAGGCCTTCAGAAATTCCGGCAACCGCCCCGAATGGATGATCCTGACGGTGCTGCCGGTCATTCCGCCGGATATCCGCCCGATGGTCCAACTCGATGGCGGCAGATTTGCCGCAAGCGATCTCAACGATTTATACCGCAGAGTCATCAACCGCAACAACCGTCTGCGCAAACTGATGGAGCTCTCGGCTCCGGACATCATCATCCGGAATGAGAAGCGCATGCTGCAGGAAGCGGTCGACGCCCTCATCGACAACGGCAGACGCGGCAGAACCGTCACCGGTCCGTCCAGCCGTCCTCTAAAGTCCCTTTCCGATATGCTGCGCGGCAAGCAGGGCCGGTTCCGTCAGAACCTGCTCGGCAAACGCGTCGACTACTCCGGCCGTTCGGTCATCGTCGTCGGCCCGGAACTGAAAATGCACCAGTGCGGTCTCCCGAAGGAGATGGCGCTTGAATTATTCAAGCCGTTTGTGATGAAGCGCCTCGTCGAAACAGGCGCCGCAAACAATATTAAGTCAGCCCGAAAGATGGTCGACCGCGCGGGTGCCCCGGTTTGGGACGCGCTCGAACTGATCATCCAGGATCATCCGGTTATGCTGAACCGCGCGCCGACGCTGCACCGCCTGGGTATTCAGGCCTTTGAGCCCGTGCTGGTCGAAGGCCGCGCCTTAAAGCTCCATCCGCTCGTTTGTACGGCTTTTAACGCCGACTTCGACGGTGACCAGATGGCCGTACACGTCCCGCTTTCAGCGGAGGCACAGGCAGAAGCGCGTTTCCTGATGCTGGCGTCCAATAACCTGTTAAAGCTGTCCGACGGTATGCCGATCACAGTTCCGACACAAGATATGGTGCTCGGTTCTTACTATCTGACGCTTCAAAAAGAGGGCGAACCCGGCGAGGGCAAAGCTTTCCGCGACCAGAGCGAAGCGGTTTTGGCTTATAACAACGGCGACATCACTCTTCACTCCCGGATCAAAGTCCGTGTCACCAAGACTATCAACGGAATCCAGAAGAGCCGCGTGATTGAGACCACCATCGGCATTTTGATCTTTAACGAGCCGATTCCGCAGGACCTCGGCTTCATCGACCGCAGTATTGAAGAAAATATCTTTTTACCTGAGGTCTCGTTCCTCGTGACCAGAAAAGCCCTCGGCAGCATCATCAGCAAGTGCATCGCGGTCCACGGCAGCGCCGTCACCGCCGAGATGCTCGATAAAATCAAGGCGCAGGGCTTCAAATACTCCACTAAGAGCGGCCTGACCATCTCGGTCTCCGATGTTAAAATTCCGCCGCAGAAAAAAGAGATCCTCGCGGCGGCAGATCAGAAAATTCTCGACATCAACAAGAGATTCGAACGCGGTTTCCTGTCCAAGGCCGACCGTACTTCAGCGATCCTGAAGACCTGGAACGACACCACCAACGAAGTCACCAAAGCACTGAACGACTACCTCGACCGTTATAATCCGATCAATATGATGGCCGACTCCGGCGCGCGCGGTTCCAAAGATCAAATCCGCCAGCTGGCAGGTATGCGCGGATTGATTGCGAATACCAGCCGTCAGACCATCGAAATCCCGATCAAATCCAACTACCGCGAGGGCTTGAATATTCTGGAATACTTCATCTCCTCCCGCGGCGCGCGCAAAGGCCTTGCCGACACCGCGCTGCGTACCGCCGACTCGGGTTATCTGACACGCCGTCTGGTCGATGTTTCGCAGGATGTCATCATCCGCGAAATCGATTGCGGTACCAAGGAAGGACTGCTCGTCCACGAACTCAGCGACGGTGACGAGAAGATCGAAGGGCTGCGAGAGCGTTTGATCGGCCGTTATGCGGTCAACCCGGTCACCGACCCGAAAACAGGGAAAGTGATTGTCGGAATCGATAAGATGATTGACGCAAATGACGCGGAAGCCATTTTGGACGCGGGCGTCACCGACGTCCTTCTGCGTTCGACGCTCGGCTGCAAAGCGAAACACGGCGTCTGCGCAAAATGTTACGGTGCGAACCTTGCGAACGGAAAGCCGGTTCAGATCGGTGAAGCGGTCGGCATCATCGCCGCCCAGTCCATCGGCGAACCCGGCACCCAGCTGACGATGCGTACCTTCCACACCGGAGGAGTCGTCTCGGCTGAAGACATCACACAGGGTCTTCCGAGAGTCGAAGAACTGTTTGAAGCCCGCAGGCCGAAAAACAATGCCATCGTCACCGAGATCAGCGGCGTGGTTGAGATTCAGGACGTCATCCGAAACCGTCACATCGTGGTCACAAATGAGCTGACCGGTGAGTCCAAATCCTATTTGATTCCGTATGACGCCCGTATTAGAGTTCATAACGGCGACTATCTCACGGTCGGCGACTCGCTGACCGAAGGCGCGCTCAACCCCGCAGACGTCCTTGCGACCAAGGGCGCGGAAGCCGTTCAGGATTATCTGATTACTGAGGTGCAGCGCACCTACCGCCAGCAGGGTGTTGAAATCAACGACAAGCACATCGAAGTCATCATCCGGCAGATGATGCGCAAAGTCAAGGTCGACAATCCCGGCACCACAGACATGCTGCCCGGCTCCACGGTCGATAAAATCGCTTTTGACACCAAAAACGACGAGATCCGCAAGCACATTGAAACGGGAGAAAACGGCTTTGCTATTGCAACCTGCCATCCGGTCATCATGGGGATCACCAAGTCGTCGTTAGCGACCGAGTCGTTCCTTTCGGCGGCCTCCTTCCAGGAGACCACCCGCGTCTTGACCGACGCCGCCATCAAGGGCAAGAGCGACCCGCTGCTCGGACTCAAGGAGAATGTCATCATCGGAAAACTGATCCCCGCCGGTACGGGAATGGAATGTTACAGCGATATCGAACTCGAGGAAAACCTGTCGAGGTAAAAGCGAAAGAGTTTGACAAAATCGGTATTGTTGTGATATACTACCAAGGTTGCCGTTTCGTCGGCGGCCTTGTGCCGGTAAAACGGCAGAAGATTTTATAAGCAGGAGGTGAAACAATGCCAACCTTTAACCAACTGGTGCGCAAGGGCAGAGAGACGTCAGTCAAGAAGGCAAAAGCACCCGCTTTGCTGCACGGTCTGAACACCAAGAAGCAGATTCCGATCGAGCAGAACAGCCCCCAGAAACGCGGTGTGTGCGTCGCCGTCAAAACCATGACCCCGAAAAAACCGAATTCCGCCATCCGCAAAATTGCGAGAACGCGTCTCACAAACGGAATGGAAGTGACTTCTTACATCCCGGGAATCGGCCACAATCTGCAGGAGCACAGTGTGGTGCTGATCCGCGGCGGTCGTGTCAAGGACTTGCCGGGCGTCCGTTACCACATCATCCGCGGCACATTGGACACGCAGGGCGTCGCGAACCGCAATCAGGCGCGTTCGAAGTACGGCGCGAAACGTCCCAAAGCCGCAAAGAAGACAACGGCGAAAAAATAACCGTTTGTTTTCAAAAATTCAGTCAATGACGAGAAGCGTATTCGCATAACGATATATCGCCTCGGCATTGGCCCGCGGAACAAAGTTGAAAAATAAAATTTTTAACTCAGGAGTTTGATTTATAAAATCAAACATCCCCCAGAAAGTAATTTATGGGATGAAAATGTTCCGAGTACCGTTGAGCTCATTATTAATGAAGGAGGGAAGAGAAGTGCCAAGAAGAGGTGCGGTGGCAGGACGTGACGTTCTGCCGGATCCTATTTACAATTCCAAGACGGTTACCCGCCTGATCAACAACATCATGCTGGAGGGCAAAAAGGGTGTCGCTCAGAAAATTGTATACGGCGCTTTCGAGATCGTAAAAACCAAGGCGGATAAAGATCCCCTTGAGGTCTTTGAAAAAGCGCTTGAAAACATTATGCCGTCTCTTGAGGTAAAGGCCCGCCGTGTCGGCGGCGCCACTTACCAGGTACCGCTCGAAGTCAGACCCGCGCGCAGACAGACACTCGGCATGCGCTGGCTGGTCAGCTACTCGCGCAACCGTTCGGAACGTACCATGGGCGAGCGGCTTGCAGGCGAGATTTTCGATGCCTACAACAACACCGGCAACGCTGTCAAAAAGCGTGAAGACACGCATAAGATGGCCGAAGCCAACCAGGCGTTCGCACACTTCCGCTGGTAGCGGGTGAGAACCCGCGGTCAAACGCGGGGAAGCATCTGCTGGCGTAAGCATCGTAGCGCGCGCTGCCAACCTCGGTGCAATTCAGGTTTTTAAATTTTGAATTTTTGCATTGCGGTTGCAAATACCAAGCAATATTTTGTTTTTTATTTCAGGTAATTTATTCGGAGGATTTTTTTCAATGCCAAGACAGGTCTCTTTGGAGAAAACAAGAAATATTGGCATCATGGCCCACATCGACGCCGGCAAAACCACGACCACCGAGCGCATTCTTTTCTATACCGGAAAGACGCACAGGATGGGAGAGGTGCATGACGGCGCCGCCACCATGGACTGGATGGAGCAGGAGCAGGAGCGCGGAATCACGATCACATCCGCCGCAACGACCTGCTATTGGAAGGAACACCGCATCAACATCATTGATACGCCGGGGCATGTCGACTTCACCGTTGAAGTCGAGCGTTCCTTACGCGTACTCGACGGGTCGGTGACGGTCTTCTGTGCCAAGGGCGGCGTTGAGCCTCAGTCCGAGACCGTTTGGCGTCAGGCGGACAAGTATAAGGTTCCGCGCCTTGCGTATGTCAACAAAATGGACATCACCGGCGCCGACTTTTTCCGCGTCATCAGTATGATGAAGGACCGTCTGAAATGCAATGCGATTCCGATTCAGCTCCCGATCGGCAAGGAAGAGAATTTTGCGGGTTTGGTCGATCTGCTCGAGATGCAGGCGTATGTCTACACCAACGAGCGCGGCACCGATATTCTGAACGAACCGATTCCCGGCGATATGAAGGAGCTTTGCGAGGAATACCGCGCCACGCTCATCGAAGCCGTCGCCGTCACCGACGACAACCTGATGGAAAAATTCCTCTGCGGCGAACCCCTTGAGATCGATGAGATGAAAGCCGCGATCCGCAAGGCAACAATCGACAACACGATGGTTCCGGTGGTTTGCGGGACGTCCTATAAAAACAAAGGCGTTCAGAAACTGCTCGACGCCGTCGTAGATTATCTCCCCGCGCCGACCGACATCGAATCCGTCAAGGGCATCAATCCCAAGAACGACGAAGAAGAATACAGGCATTCCTCCGATACGGAGCCGTTTTCCGCGCTCGCTTTCAAGATCGCGACCGATCCTTTTGTCGGAAAGCTCTGTTTCTTCCGGGTCTATTCAGGCACACTCGACGCCGGAAGTGGCGTCTATAACAGCACCAAGGACAACAATGAGCGCATCGGACGCATTTTGATGATGCACGCCAACGACCGCACCGATGTCGAGACCTGTTACGCAGGCGATATCGCGGCAGCCGTGGGGCTGCGCAACACCACGACCGGCGACACGCTCTGTGATCCGAAAAAACCGATCATTCTCGAGTCGATGGAATTCCCCGAGCCGGTCATCCGGGTCGCAATCGAACCCAGAACCAAAGCCGGTCAGGAGAAGATGGGCATCGCCCTCGCCAAACTCGCGGAGGAAGATCCCACTTTCAAGACTTATACCGATGAGGAAACAGGCCAGACGATCATCGCAGGCATGGGCGAACTTCATCTTGAGATCATTGTCGACCGGATGCTGCGCGAATTCAAGGTCGAGGCCAACGTCGGCAAACCGCAGGTCGCCTATCGCGAAACCGTGCGCAAGCTGTCGCAGGCCGACACCAAATACGCGCGCCAATCGGGCGGACACGGCCAGTACGGCCACGTCAAGATCAAGCTGGAGCCGAACGAAGCCGGAAAAGGTTTCGAATTCGTCAACGCCATCACCGGCGGCGTGATCCCGAAAGAATTCATCGAACCGGCCCGTCAGGGCATTGTCGGCGCGATGCAGGCGGGCGTTTTGGCCGGATATCCGGTCGTCGACGTCAAAGTCACGCTCTATGACGGTTCTTTCCATGAAGTCGACTCGTCTGAACTCGCCTTCAAAATCGCCGGTTCAATGGCTTTCAAAGACGCGATGTCAAAAGCCGATCCGGTTCTTTTGGAGCCGATTATGAAAGTTTCGGTCATCGTCCCGGAGGATTATCTCGGCGATATCCTCGGCGACCTGCAAAGCCGCCGCGGTCAGATTCAAAGCATCGACGATATGGCGGGCGCAAAACAGGTGAACGCGCTCGTACCGCTTTCCGAGATGTTCGGATATGCGACCGATATGCGTTCCAAGACCCAGGGCCGCGGGCACTATACGATGGAGCCCTGTCATTATTCGGAGATCCCGAAAAACGTCTCAGAGAACATCCTGAACGTGCGCGGATCACGCTCCAACGCCTGACGGCGGACTGTTTGGTCGGTTTTGGATAAAACCCTTGCAAAAGCGAAAAAATATGTTAAAATATCAAACGTAACCAATTTAGGAGGAGAGTACAATGGCAAAAGCAAAATTTGAACGCACCAAGCCCCATGTAAACATCGGTACCATCGGCCATATTGACCATGGCAAGACCACTTTGACCGCAGCGATCACAAAGGTCCTGGCGATGGCAGGCGGCGCGCAGTTCATGGCATATGATCAGATCGACAACGCCCCGGAAGAGAAAGCCCGCGGCATTACAATCAACACCCGTCACGTCGAATATCAGACGGATGCCCGCCACTATGCACACGTCGACTGCCCGGGGCACGCCGACTATATCAAAAACATGATCACCGGCGCGGCCCAGATGGACGGCGCGATTCTGGTTATCGCAGCCACCGACGGTCCGATGACACAGACCAAAGAGCATTTGCTGCTCGCGCGTCAGGTCGGTGTTCCCTCAATCGTCGTCTTCCTGAACAAAACCGACATGGTTGACGATCCCGAGTTGATCGAACTCGTCGAGATGGAAGTTCGTGAGACTCTGAGCTACTACGAATTCCCGGGCGACGAGATCCCGATTGTCAAGGGTTCCGCAAGAAACGCTCTCGAGAGCAAATCCACCGACCCGAACGCCCCCGAATACGTCTGCATCCATGAACTGATGAAGGCCGTTGACGAATACATCCCGACTCCCCAGAGAAAGGCCGATCTGCCCTATCTGATGCCGGTTGAAGACGTCTTCACCATCACCGGACGCGGCACAGTCGCAACGGGCAGAGTCGAGCGCGGCACCGTTAAAATCGGCGACACCGTTGAGATCGTCGGTCTGACCGAAGAAACCAAGACCACCGTCGTCACCGGTCTTGAAATGTTCCGCAAGACCCTTGATTTCGCCGCGGCCGGCGAAAACGTCGGCGCTCTGCTGCGCGGCGTTCAGCGGTCCGAGATCGAGCGCGGGCAGGTTCTTTGCAAACCCGGCTCCATCAAGCCGCACACCAAGTTCAAGGCTCAGGTTTACGTCCTGACCAAGGAAGAGGGCGGCCGTCATACCGCGTTCTTCAACAACTATCGTCCGCAGTTCTATTTCAGAACGACCGACGTTACCGGCGTCATCAATCTGCCCGAGGGTGTTGAGATGTGCATGCCGGGCGACCACATCGAGATGAACGTCGAACTGATCACCCCGATCGCCATCGAAAAAGGTCTGCGCTTCGCCATCCGCGAAGGCGGCAGAACCGTCGGCTCGGGCTCCGTCATCGACATCAACGAATAATTCCGGTTTTAAACGGCATCAACAGAGGCACTTTTGTGCCTCTGTTTTTTTATAAATATTTTTATGATTTTTGCAAGCCAATCAGATTTTATTCGTATTTTTTCTATTACAAAAAATATCTCTAGTAAGTAACTTGTTTACAAATTAATTAAATGCTTACCACGTGCCCGTCTGACAGGCGGATAATCCGGTCGCAGAGATTGCCCACCTTTTCATCGTGGGTCACGATCACAATAGTCTTGCCGAGCTCGGTGTTGATCTTGCGAAATAGAGCCATAATGTTGTCCTCGGTGGCTTCGTCAACCGATCCGGTCGGTTCGTCGGCAAGCAATACTTCCGCTTTTTTAACCAGTGCCCGCGCGATTGAAACACGCTGCTGCTGCCCGCCCGAGAGCTGCCCCGGATAATTTTTGGCTTTGTCGGCAATCTCGAGCATTTCTAAAACCTTCATAACCCGTTTCTGGATTTTTTTGCGGCCCAAGCCCTTGTACTTCAACGGCAATGCGACGTTGTAAAACACCGTCTGATCCTCGATCAAGGCAAAGTTCTGCACGACTAACCCGATATTGTCCTTGCGAAACCGCGACAGGGCGTTCGGATTTTTGAGATTAACCGGCTTGTCTTGAAATCGATAATCCCCCTTGTCCACCTTGTTCAGCCCGGCCATGACATAGAGCAGCGTTGATTTTCCAGAACCGGACTTACCCATCACAGCGCACATCTCGCCCTCTTTGATATCAAGCGTCGCGCCATTCAGGGCTTTGACCAGTCCGTCTCCCTTTCCGTAATACTTGTGGACGTCTTTCAATTCAATAATGTTTTCCATAATCTCTCCCCCAATCATTATTCTCTTCTCAGCGCGTCACCCGGCTCGACCCGCATGGTCTGCACAAACGGCACGACTGCAATCAGGATATTAAACACCAATGCACCCAAATATGCCACCAGCATTTCCGGGCTGAAAAACGATTTCAAATTAAGATATCCGACTTTTGCAATAATGAAATATACACCGTAACTGAGTAAAAACCCCAAGTGGAATAAAATCATCAATCGTCCGAACATCCGCCACAGGGTAAACGAAGTCGAAAACCCAAGCATCCGTTGAACCGCCACCCGCTTTCTGCGCCGCTCGGCCCAAAACAGCGTCAGCGGTACCGTCGAGAGCACCACGCAGAAACAAGCAAAGATCAACATGATCAGGTTCAACAGCTCCATATTGAAAAAACCGGACACTGTAAACGCTGAACTTGGAACTTCCAACTCAACAACTGTGGCACCGGTCGAAGTAATAATTGCGCTCAATTCTGCCTTTAACTCTTCTTTACGGTTCTCGCCGACGTAGTCCACAATAAAAGGATTCAATTGACTCACATATGCCCCGTAGGCATCCATGTTGAACATTCTGATCATATTTACATCGCTTACTACCGGATATCCGACAGCTCCGATTGCTTCCCACTTCTGCCCGGTGGTCTTGTCGATATAGTAATCAACACCGTCCTCACGTACGACGGACGACATATAAACGCTCTTTCCGAAAACGCTATAGTGTTTTCCAATCCCGAAATCAAATTCATCGAAATATCTGCCGTATGTCACTCGAATTGATGCCGGAATTTGACCGCTGAAAGCGACCGCGTAATCACGCAGCGGTGCGCGCTGATAAATAATCACATCGCCCTCAGTTTTAACAAAACTCATCACCTGCTGCGTGATGTCGATTTTTCCGGTCACATCTCGCATAGCCATAACGAATACATTCTGGCTAAATAAACCTTGCTCGGCTTGATTCATTTCATATTTCTCAACCGCATAACTGCCGAAAAATATGGTGCCCACACCAATCGCCGCAAAGATGATTACAAGCGCGAACTCTTCGATTTTTATCCGCAATTTCGCATGTTTTTTACGCGTTTTTTTAAAAACCGTATCTCTTTCCATATATCCACTTATTCCTTTCCCCGCAGCAGCGTGTCGTATTCCACAACGGAAATTTTAATCAGCGGGAAAGCAAGCGCAATCAGTGAAACGACCAAGCTCACGCCAACGGCGCATGCGGCGGAGAACGGGCTGATTTCCGAGACGTGAACCCCGAAAATGCCCATTTGGCTATATGTAAACACCCCGCCGCCGAAAAACAGCGCGCATAAAAACGCCCCGATATTCGAGATAAACATGATCACCAACACTTCGAACACCATGAACCACTTGATGTGCGCCACCGTCCCGCCCGAGATCAAATGAATGGTATAGGTTTTGAATGAAGCCATCAGTTTGTTAGCTAAATTTAACGACAAGCACAAAGTAGAACTGGCGAGAATCAATACCGAAGCCAGCAATAATAAGTCGAAATAATCATTGGCACTCTGTTTGAAGCTGTCACTGATCATCATCACGCGACGCGGCGAAAGCGTGGAGAATCCGTTTTGCTTGACATATTGATCGATTGGATATGATACATCTTTTGTGAAAATGATTCCCTCGCATAAATTTCCTAATTGCATGATATATGATACTCTTCCGTATTTTTCGTAATATGATAATGTCGAATATGCAGGATCATTCCTATCCGGCTCTGTCGGCATTTTCATGAGGGTGTAATCCAGATAGGGAATCAATATATAAGTATCTAATGATACAATCGTTTCAAAGTCCTGTGCATCCGGCGGTAAAATCGAAGTTCCGGGTTCGAGAAAACCTACAATCTGATAATCTTGCGGAAATCCGTTATATAAATACGATGCACCTTGCAAAATATCGCCAACCTTATAATATTCGTGCCATGCCCAGCCGCAGACGATTGGAATCAACTTGGCGTTATAATCGGTGTGATCGAAATTTCGAAAGTCGATTCCGACCGCTGTCTTTAGATTAAATCGTTCGAAAACACGGGCGTCGATCGAATACGCTGCCGCATTCGACAGATATTTACCGGTACTCTCTATAAAAATTCTTTCGCGCGCCGCATCGAAATCCTGATAACCGACCAGACAATTATCCCCAACCTTTAAATCATATAAAGAAAGAGCGCTATCCGTAAAATGTAAAAATTCGAACTCCGGTGCGGCGTTGATCTGTCGGAAGTAATTGCGCAATCCTTCGACCTGCCCGTCGGTATAGTCAAATGTATTTTCACCCATATTCATTGGTTGCTGGATGAAAAACCGATACTCATCCACCGGATATGCCGAATAAAAGTCGTTCACGCGTTCTTCGTTGTGCTCGGCATATCCCATCGCGCCGATAATCAGAAACAAGCCGACCACCATCATCACAATGATCAACGCGGAGAGGAGCTTTCGGCGTGTCAAGCTGTGAAACGCCTGCTCCAAGATAATTTTCATTAAATTTCACCTTCTTTATTCGGCTTTAGTCAGCACAATATCCTCGCCGTCCCTTGTTAGTATCAGTGTTTTCCCATCCTCGCTCAGTAAATAGCTGTATTCCTTGTTTTCTATATCTAGATATAATCCGCTCATGATTAACTTACCGTCTTTAATCAGGTATTCACCTTCGTTTTTATTATCATTACTTCCTCCACCCACTGAAGCTATTGACACAATATACGACATTGTACCGTCTTTTTTAAAGATGTAAGTAATTTTTGCCAGCGATTCCTGATATCTCCATTCCCCAATAAACGCTTTTTTCGATGAACATCCTGCCAATAAAATTATCGTGATCGTTAATACGGTTGCTACCAGTGCCATATATTTGCGTGTTTTCATGAATCATGTCCCCTTTCAAATCTAAGTTCGTAAAGTGGATATCTCATTTTTAAAACGTATGAATCACTCAGTTTTGGTCATTAATATAATGCGCCGCCTCATATTGCGAGACATCCACACCTGATTGCGCAGCAATATAATCCAGAGCGGTCTGAAAATATGTATCAACTGTGAACTCAATCGGTATAGGAATAATATAGTGCTTTTCAAATAACAGATCATTCCAACTGCTTTGGAAGTCCCAATCATCTTCCTCATCCACCACAAGATAATCCAGTCCCCAATACATGATTCTGCCGTCTAACATCTCAACGAATTGCAGGTAATCCTGACAGCCGACATACCGCTTGACCCCGTCGAGAATTTTTATCGGCTCGAAAAACTCGGCTTTATATTCTATCAGTAATTCGCTCAAAGCCGCAGGTCCGTAATTTTCAACCTTTGGCAGCGTCCCATTTCCGAGTTCTCCATAAGCGTTTGTCCCCCATGCCCATAAAGAATTATCTTTTTTGATTATCAGGCAAGCTGTATTGAAGTTTCCGCTGTAAATCACTTCTTTCACACCACTCATAATTAAAACAGGTGTAGTAAAGATCGAATGTATACTATCGGAATGCATCGTTTTTTCTCCGCCCTGTAAAAATAAATCGCAATCGTTACAGCCCCATCCATATAGGTCACCGTTTTCGGTTACTGCATATGCCGCCCGCCAACGACTGTAGTACATGTTTTTCACGTTTTCTAGCACCTTGTATGGTTCGGAAACAACGCAATCAATCGTACTAAGGTTCAAATCTCCGTATTCACCGTTACCACATTGCCCGAATTCATTATTGCCAAAACTCCAAAGTGACCCATCTTTTTTTAATAAAAAGACCGTTCCGCTCGCCAAGTATCCTGTGTACATCTGCTTTACACCTTCAGCAACTTTAAATTTATTTTTAAGGTCACCGTAATAGAATGTATAAACCCATACAGATCCATCTTTTTTTAAGCCGATAAATCCGTTGTTATCAATTCCATATGCTACCGATTCTAAATCTACCACGCCAGTATCGATCAATACATCTCCGGTCTCATAATTTTTTTCATTTGAGTGGTCATCAAACATTATATATGAATAAAGGTCACCCGAAGATGTAATATAAAAATTTTCAAAAATATATGAAACATCATCCCGCACCACTTTTGGTGTTGTCGCCTTTTTATCAGACCGGAAACCCCATTCTAACATTTTATAATCCCATGTGACCGCTCTTGTCATATAAAGAGTTTTTATATTCGAATAGATCCGCGTGGGGGAGTTGTTATATAACACATCGCCTTGGCCTAATGAGGAGACATTTGCCAATGAACCAGAGGTACTTTTTGAGCTCTCTCCCCCCAAATAATTGTCAAATCCCCAAGTGTATAATTCACCATTACTATCAACAAAGTTTTTAATCGAGCGAGTATTTCCTGATATAGGAATTTCATATCTTTTTTCAATAGTTATATTTTTATTTTCGCAACTTGTTAAAAATACCATAAGTGTTACTGATAATAAAAGCACTGCCCTCTTTATCATCATAATAAATCCTTTCATATATTTTAGCTAATTATCATATACTAAATTCGGTGAACCGGCGTGGGAGAACCCACGCCGGTTTTATTATTTAATAAAGATAATCTTTATTAATTTCCACCGGGAAGAGACTCAATGACAAAAACAACTATATGTGAAGTTGGTTACATCATGAGCCAAAGCATCTTGATAAGTTAAACCACTAACATAAACTTGGGCGCGTGCCAAGGTACCGCCGGGTTCACCGTAACCCCAACTGGTTCCGGCTGTAGTTGTCAAACAACACGAGAACGGTGAATCAGAATAATATGCCCATCCATTAGCAGCATATACCCAAAAGCCGTCTGGTTGTTGATATTCGTCTTGATCGTAATCACCGTCAATCGAACAAACGGCGCTCATCGGAATGACAGCGAGTGACGCCACCATGAGAACCGCCATCAGGACGATCAGATATTTGCGAATCTTTTTAAACATTTTTATTTCCTCCTTATATATTTTACCATATTCGACACAGTCGGTCAATACCATTGTGCTGCATACTTTTTAATTCACAGGCGGATGATACCGGCTTTCGAAGACCTGTATTCCTCGGAAGCCGGTCAAACAATCTCAATCAGTACTTCCCGTACGGGCCCTGTTGCCCGACACAGTTGACAGGAAACATGCCGTTTGATCCTCTCCGATTTATTATCGGCGAAACCAACTTGATCAGAATCGTTTCCAATGAAAATCAAACGCATCCGAAAGAAAACCGATTTCCATGCTCCCATCGCGTTTTCACCTCCTTCAAATCGTAATTTTATTAAAACGAATTCGCTTAATAAGCCTTCGAATAACGGTTACATATTAATAATTAATATGCATATTATAACTCATATATGTAACTCTAATTTTGCGCTATATCCCTTCTTTTATTGAAATTTCCTCATCTATTTCTTCCTCAATCTCTATCTTCTAGTATATTACACCAAATCCAAATAAATGTCAATACAATTATAACAATTAATAATCGACATTAAATCTTAATTTTCGACATTTAAAAAATGATATATCCGGTATTCGGGATTTAGAACAGGAACTTCGATTGTTTTATGAGTGAAAGGGGCGTTGAGGATGGCCGATGCAAAGTTTGTCGAGCGCGCGTATGACTTATTTTCCGGCACCGTCTATCGCGTCTGCATGATGTATCTCAAAAATCCGGCAGATGCGGAAGACGCCGTGGCGGACATATTCTTAAAGCTCCTTTCTCACCCAAAAGCGTTCAACGGGGACGATCATCTGAAGGCCTGGCTGATCGTCGCCGCGAAGAACAGATGTAAAAACGTCCTTGCCAACTGGTGGAGCAAAACGAGGGTGGAGTTCGACTCCATCCCTGAACCCGCCGCGCCAGCCGAGGATTTGACGGTGCTCGCAGTTGAAGAACTCCCCGAAAAATACCGGGAGGCACTGTATCTTTACTACTACGAGGGATATACCGGCGCGGAGGCGTCCAAGATGCTTGCAATCACCGAATCAGCATTTTGGTCACGCGTGAAGCGCGGGAGAGAATTATTGCACATGGAAATGGAGGAAGAGTGCGATGAGGGAAAAAGAGTTCAAAGCGGTATTTGACGGCGAAAAATACGTCATGCCGCAGGAGTTGAAATACCGGGTTAAAAACAGGATTTCGGAAATAACAGCAACCGCAAAACCGTTTGTCAAGCGGTCGGTTTCGGCGATGGCCAGCATCATCCTTGCTTCGGTTTTGGTGGTCACGGCGGCTGCGGTCGGAGGGATAGCGCTGTTTAAATCGATTTACGGCGAAAACATCGAGCCGATCATGCCGTACAGCGAGATCATCAACACTAAAGCATCGGATGAAAACTACGAATTGACGCTGCATGAGGCGGTTGCCGATGAATACACCACCGCGTATATCTTCTCGGTCAAGCGGCTGACGGTCGGGGTTTCGAAGGCGATTGATAACGGAAGCACGATGATATTTAAGAGCTTTGCTCAGGTGAATTTAAATGCCGATCGTTTTCTCGAATATTATAATTCGCAAGATAACCCGGAATATTTCACGACATTTAACGGGTACAGCACTTTTGAAAATCAAATATTCGCATACCAACAGCTTGTTTTAATTCGCCCCAATGCGGCATTTAAAGAGGAAAATGATGCGAAATATCTGATTCATGCGATCGATAATTTGAAAACAGAGGATACCGATTACTATGCGCTCTATGTTATAAACGGTGAGAATCAGACGTTAAATATCGGCATAGGAACTTGCGGTAGTTGGTACGGCAATTTTTCCGGCGGTCCGGAACTTACATTACCGAAAATGACTCAGAAAGCGCCGTCGGTCACCCGCTCGGTGCAGGAGTATTACAGGCAGTATCTCAAGCAGACGCATCCGACAATGCTGTTTAACGGCACTCGGCTTGCTGATACCGTGACGATCACGCCGCTGGCGGTCTATGTGAAGAGTACCGGTGCGTTAAGCAGTTCGGGAATGCAGAGAGCTGGTTTTATGGATTATATCAACGGTTCATTATATCGCAGCGCCGAACTTGTGTTTGGCGATGGCACAGAAAAGACACTCACCGAGATGTCTCAGGACGAAATGGGCATCAGAATTTCCGCCAATACGGGTATATATCTGTTCAATGAAGTAATGGACACATCGCAAGTCAAGTCATTCATGGTCTATGACACGGTGGAGTTCCCGATGGATGTAAATCTGCCGGTGATTGACCGGGAGACCGGAACCGAGATTGTACCCAAATACGAAGTTTTCGATCTGGTATTTGATCTCGGAAACGAATTGGTCACTTATCTCGATGGGATGTATCCTGAAGAGCGAAAAGAAGGATACAAGTATTGTGGAAGCCCGCGTTACGAGAGCGAGAACTCCTGCACAATTAACGGGCATGATTGCATGATCACCCTGACCGGTTACGAACTAAATGGGGAGACCTTCTCCGCCGCAGCTGACCGGATGCTGCAGGAATACTTCATGAAATACAACTGGGCGGTTTCCAATACGACGATCAAAGATGGAACTTGCTCCTTGGGCAATGTCCGGTATGCCGATATCACAGCTAGTATTCTGGGCGGTGCGATGACTCATACTCACTACTTCTTCTTCGAGACGGGCGGAAAGCTGATTGTTTTGCAGTTGAACGAAAACACGAATGCTTGGCCGTATTATTCGCTCGATGCGCTTTTACAGTTGATTACGTTTAAGTGAGGAATAACCTGATGAAAAGAACGGCGAAAGCCGTTCTTTTTCGCTTACTCGGCTTTTACAGCCGGTAATGAATCCCTCCACCACTAAAGCGCTTAAACGGCGCTTTAGTGGTCCCCCTCCCTTTAACAAGGGAGGTAAGGTTGGCGGCAGAATCCCTATTGACCGACAAAGTTGGAAAGTGGTATAATGGTATGCGGTGAGAATTGTTCTCACGCAGGGATGTTCTCACATAACAAACCAATAAACGAAGGGTATGAATCAGATGTCAGTATTAAAAGGAGCATGTATTATCGGTCAATCGGGCGGTCCGAGTTCCGTGATCAACGCAAGCGCTTACGGCGCAATCAAAACCGCGCTCGAGAGCGAAGCCATCACCAAGGTCTACGGTGCCTGCAACGGCATCAAAGGCGTATTGGACGGAAAGCTCATGGATATGGGCAAAGAGGATCCCAAAGAATTGGAATATATGAAATATACGCCCTCGTCGGCACTCGGCTCCTGCCGCTATAAGCTCAAGGACCCGTCGGTTGACGACAGCGATTATAAACGCATTCTCGAAGTGTTCAAAAAGTACGACGTCCGCTATTTCTTCTATAACGGCGGCAACGACTCGATGGACACCTGCAATAAAATTTCGAAATACTGCCTTGCCAACGGCTACGAATGCCGCGTGATGGGTATTCCGAAGACCATCGACAACGACCTCGACGGCACCGACCACTGTCCCGGTTACGGCTCCGCCGCCAAGTACATCGCCACTTCGGTCATGGAGGTCTACCACGACGCGCATGTCTATGACACGGGAATGGTCACAATCGTCGAAGCTATGGGCCGTAACGCCGGCTGGCTGACCGCGAGCGCCGCGCTTGCCGTCGAAAAGGGCTGCGGGCCCGATCTGATTTATCTGCCCGAAGTGCCGTTCGATCTGGACAGCTTTGTCGCTAAAGTCAAGACCATTTATGAGAAGACAAAAAAATGCCTCGTCGTCGTATCCGAGGGTATTAAAGACAAAGACGGGAAATATATCTCCGAATACGGCGCCGACCTGACCAAGACAAAGGACAGCTTCGGCCATGCGCAGCTCGGAGGCCTCGCTTCCTTCCTCGCGGACACCGTGAAAAATGCCACCGGCGCAAAGGTACGCGGCATCGAGCTTTCGCTTCTGCAGCGCTGCGCGGCGCACTGCGCCTCCCAGACCGACATCGACGAGGCGTTCAAAGCGGGTAAAGCCGCCGTCACAAACGCCGTCAAAGGCGTGACCGACAAGATGGTCGGTTTCGAGCGGGTGTATAAAGACGGCAAATATCAGTGCAAGATCAAATTGTTCGATCTGACCGTCGTCGCCAACGCCGAGAAAAAGATTCCGCTCGACTGGATCAACAAAACCGGCGACGGACTGAACAAAAAATTCATCGACTACGCGCTGCCGCTCGTTCAGGGACAGACCAAACTGCCTTTTGAGAACAGTTTGCCGCGGTTTGTGAAACTGAAGAAAGTGCTTGTCAAATAAAAACCGGAATAACCTTATACGAGAGACCCAAACGGAGGCGATTATTGTGAGCGAAATCAAAACCATCGGCGTATTGACCAGCGGCGGAGACGCTTCGGGCATGAACTGCGCAGTGCGCGCGGTTGTGCGTTCCGCCATCAGCAGCGGCATGGAGGTCTTTGGCATCAACCGCGGTTATGAGGGACTGATTCACGGCGATTTTCAGCAGATGGAGATCCGAAGCGTTTCGGAGATCCTGCACAGAGGCGGGACAATTCTGTATTCCGCCCGCAGCCCCGAATTCCAAACCCCCGAGGGTCTGGAACGCGCCATCCGAAACTGCAAGCAATTCGGTCTCCAGGGCATCGTCGTCATCGGCGGAGACGGGAGTTTCCGCGGCGCGAGCGCGTTGTCCCTAAAGGGCATTCCTTGTGTCGGCATTCCCGGCACCATTGACAACGACATCAGCGCATCCGACTATACCATAGGAGTCGATACGGCGCTGAACACCATCATTGACGCGGTCGACAAAGTGCGTGATACCTCGCACTCGCATGACCGCTGTTCGTTGATTGAGGTCATGGGACGCGACTGCGGATACCTTGCGCTGCACGCGGGCGTCGCAAGCGGCGCAATGGCAATCCTGGTGCCCGAAATTCCGATCGACCTTCAAAAAGACGTCGTCGAACCGATGCAGAAGATGAGCCGGGCGGGTAAAAAACACTTCATCATCATCGCTGCGGAAGGCATCGATTATCCCGGCGGCGTGGCGCAGCTGGTCAAAGACATCGAAAACGCGACCGGGGTCGTGACCCGCGCGACCGTGCTCGGGTATGTCCAGCGCGGCGGTTCGCCGTCGGCAAAAGATCGCGTGATTGCCACGATGATGGGTGTCCATGCAGTCGACCTGCTTGCCAAAGGCATCGGCAACCGCGTGGTTGTGCAAAAAAACGGCCAAATCGTCGACTTTGATATCGCCGAAGCGTTGAAAATGACAAAACCGTTCGACAAAGAACTATATGAGCTCAACAAGCGGATTTCGCTGTGAGTTTTCTGAATTAAATGATTTCGATGTTGTAAAACATACGAATTCGGTGTATCATAGATGGCGGTACGTTTTTCGTGCCGTCATCTGTTTTTCGGAAAGGAATGCTCGATAAAGATGGAAAGAGCAATCGTATATGCCGACAACGCGGCGACGTCCTGTGTGTCGGAATCGGTTTTTGAGGCGATGAAACCGTATTTTTGTGAAAAATACGGCAACGCGTCGTCGATTTACAGCTTGGGGTATGAGAGCGAAAAGGCGCTGACCGCGGCCCGCGAACAGGTTGCAAAGGCGATTCACGCCGATCCGAGTGAGATTTATTTCACCGGCGGCGGCTCCGAGAGTGACAACTGGGCGATCAAGGGCGCGGCGTTTCAAAAGGCCAAGACAGGCAAGAAACACATCGTCTCGACCGAATACGAGCATCACGCGGTGTTGAATACACTCGAGGCGCTTAAAGCGCAGGGATTTGAACCGACGCTCATCAAGCCGACAAGCGAGGGCATTATCACGCCCGAAGCGATTGCGGCGACGATTCGTGAGGACACCGCGCTGGTCACCGTGATGGCGGTCAACAATGAAATCGGAACGATCAATCCGATCTCGGAAATTGCCGCTGTATGCGCTCAAAAAGGCGTATTATTTCATACCGATGCGGTACAGGCGGTCGGGCATATCCCGGTTGACGTCAAGGCACTCGGCGCGGACATGCTGTCATTGTCGGCACATAAGTTTCACGGCCCGAAAGGCGTCGGCGCATTGTATATCAAAAAAGGCGTTCGGATCATGTCGCTCATCAGCGGAGGGCAGCAGGAGAACGGTAAACGCGCCGGAACCGAGAATATCCCGGGTATCGTAGGACTCGGCGCGGCGATCACCGAAGCGGTTGAACATCTGCCCGAGGAAAGCATACGGATTGCCAAACTTCGGGACGAGCTGATCGATGGGCTGCTTGCGCTGCCGGCAACAAGGTTAAACGGCAGCCGGACGCAGCGGGCGCCGGGCAACGCCAATATTTCGTTTGAGGGCGTCGAAGGCGAATCGCTGCTGCTTTGGATGGATATGAACGGTATCTGCGCCTCGTCGGGGTCGGCCTGCACCAGCCGGTCGCTCGACCCGAGCCATGTATTGTTGTCGATCGGATTGCCGCATGAGATCGCACACGGTTCACTGCGGCTGTCACTCGGACGGTACAATACCGAAGCGGACGTGGATTATATCCTGAAAACCGTGCCGCCGATTGTGCAGAAACTGCGCGCAATGAGCCCGATTTGGGCCGGACGTATTTAGGAGGTTTATATGTATACCCAAAAAGTGATGGATCATTTTATGAATCCGCGCAATGTCGGCGAGATTGAAAATGCCGACGGTGTCGGTGAAGTCGGAAATGCCCGCTGCGGCGACATCATGAAGATGTTTTTAAAAATCGACAACGGCATCATCACCGACGTCAAATTCAAGACATTCGGCTGCGGCGCGGCGATTGCGACGAGTTCGATGGCGACAGAGTTGATCAAAGGAAAATCCATCGATGACGCGCTCAAGCTGACCAATAAAGCGGTCGTAGAAGCGCTGGAGGGATTGCCGCCTGCGAAGATTCACTGCTCGGTACTGGCTGAGCAGGCCATCAAGACGGCGCTTGCCGATTATTACCGAAAGAAAGGCATCGATCCGGAACCGATTGTCGGCAGGATCATCGACTGCGAAGGGTGCCATGAATAGCATTTTGGTCGCCTTATCCGGCGGCGTCGATTCCGGCGTCTGTGCTTTGATGCTGAAAAATAAGGGGTACAGAGTCGGCGGGATCTATATGATCATGTCGAAACAGCACGAAAATGGCATTGAGAAAGCCGAAAAAGCCGCGAAACAACTCGGAATTCCGTTATACACCGTTGACGCGCGAAAAGAATTCGGAGAGACCATCATATCGTATTTTATCAATGAATATGCAGAGGGGCGTACGCCGAATCCCTGCGTGCGCTGCAACCCGGCAATCAAATTCAGGCAGCTGCTCGCATGTGCCGATCAAAACGGATATCAATACATCGCAACCGGACATTACGCACGAACCCAAGACGGATTGATTCGAAAAGCCGTCTGCGAGAAACGTGACCAGAGCTATATGCTTTACCGGCTTGAAGACGATGCCGTAAACCGCCTGTTGATGCCGCTCGGAGACGTTCATGATAAGGGCGAAGTGCGGAAAATCGCCAAAGAGAACGGGCTGGACTGCCACGACGCGCCCGACAGCAGCGAGAATTGTTTTCTGCCCGATGCCGATTACGCCGCATTTTTGCGTGAAAAGCTCGGGATATTACCGGGAGATTTGGTCTCACCGGACGGCCATGTATGCGGCAGGCACGAGGGGATTTACAATTTTACGATCGGCCAGCGCAAGGGCGTCG
>Ga0116171_10000176_pt1 | contig 66871 bp, 57 predicted proteins | sample AD_JPNHW2_MetaG_FD_89798 | JGI IMG/M metagenome (GOLD analysis project Ga0116171, IMG submission 89798) | Active sludge microbial communities of municipal wastewater-treating anaerobic digesters from Japan - AD_JPNHW2_MetaG | ecosystem: Engineered > Bioreactor > Anaerobic > Digestate | place...
CTGTTCCTTGGTTCCATGATGGGTCTTATATTTTCATCCAATCTGATCCTTTTATACCTGTTTTGGGAGATGACCGCGCTTGCCAGTTGGAGATTGATAGGGTTTTTCAGGGGAGAGAAAGAGATCTACAGGGCGAATAAGGCGTTCCTTGTCACGGTTTTCGGGGCGCTTCTCATGCTTCTCGGCTTCCTTATATTGTACGGACAGACAGGTTCTTTCGACCTTTTGACGATCAAGTCAGCTTTGGCGGATAAACCTGTGTCTAATCTGGCGGTACTTTTGATCCTGGCCGGTATTTTCTCGAAATCGGCCACTTTGCCTTTTCATACCTGGCTTCCGGACGCAGGTGTTGCGCCGTCGCCGGTCACGGCCTTACTTCACGCGGCTATACTTGTGAAGATAGGCGTGTATGTTTTTGCGCGTCTTTTTGTGGCAACGATACCGCTCAGCGTGTTCTGGCAGGTAGGGGTGCCGGTAATAGCCGCGGTCAGCGCTTTGGTCTCGGCCGGAGCGGCTCTTATAGATACGGACATAAAACGCATAATTGCGTATTCGACCATTAGTCAGATCGGTTTTATTTTTCTTGGGCTTTCGGTTTCATCGGAAGTAGGCATTGCCGGGGCTTTGCTTTACATTTTTATGCATGGTCTGTCAAAAGCCGGACTTTTCTTATGTGCCGGCATAGTGGAACAGAACACGCATGAAAAAAATATAAGAAAACTGGGCGGGCTTGTGTCGGCGATGCCGATCACGGCCAGTGCTTTTTTACTTTGCGCGTTTTCTGTTATGGGGATACCTCCGTTCGGAGGTTTTTTCTGTAAATATATGGTCATAACCGGAGCGGTCATGTCGGGACATCCCGCGATAGCGATAACGTTTTTCGTTGGGGCCATATTGACGGTTTTGTATCTTTTCAGGCTTTATAACGCGGTGTTCATGGGTGAAATGAAATGCAATCATGTCTCGGAAGGGTCGGTAACTATGCTTATCGCGGTAGCCGCTCTCGCGGCGTTATCCCTTTTGGGCGGTCTATTCATAAACTATCCGGCTGAATTAGTGCAGACGATACTGTCACAGATAGCGGTGGTGGCGAAATGACAGAAAATTTGATGATGGCGGCGATACTTATTCCATTCCTGAGCGGCATGGCGCTTTTCCTTACACGAAAAAAAGCCAGCCTTTTTAAGGATATATTCGCGGTTGTTATCACGGTGGTAAACCTTATTGTGGCGATCGCTATGATCGGCAAAGAAGCCGTGATAAAGACGCCATGGGTCGGGTACGGAGCGGAGTTCTCACTCAGGGTGTATCACTTCAGTTCCTTTATATGTTTCGCGACCGCGGTTTTTAGCGTGTTGATAGCCGTATATTCAGCGGTTTTTATGCGGAATAAAAGCGATCTTAAACGATACTACGCGTATTTCCTTATATCTATCTCGTTGGTGAACGGCGCCGTTCTGGCCGACAATTTGATACTTATGCTGTTTTTCTGGGAGGCGATACTTGTCACGATATTCGGGCTTATCGCGATCGGGGGGAAAAACGCTTTTAGGACCGCGACAAAAGCTTTTATCATCGTCGGCGCGTCGGATCTGTGCATGATGGTCGGTATCGCGATGACGGGTTATCTTGCTGGAACATTCTCTATATCCGGCATAAACTTGCCGATAAATTCACCTATGGCGGTGATCGCTTTTCTTATGTTATCCGTTGGAGCGCTTGCCAAGGCCGGGGTAGTTCCTTTCCACAGCTGGTTGCCTGACGCGGCTGTTGATGCGCCGCTTCCTTTTATGGCCTTTATGACGGCGGCGTTCGAAAAGTTTTTAGGCATATATTTTCTCGCTAGGATAACAATGGATATCTTTCAGCTTACTCCGGCGTCTGGTTTAAGCGTTATCTTGATGGTTATTGGCGGGATATCGATACTGCTCGGGTCTTTCGCAGCGTATGTTCAGCGCGACATGAAAAAGATGATGGCGTATTCGAGTATCAGCCAGGCCGGATATATGATACTCGGTATAGGGACGTGCCTTCCGGCCGGGATAGTCGGCGGGCTTTTTCATATGATAAATCACGCGATATATAAATTTGGTCTTTTTCTCGTCGGCGGTGCGGTGGAAAAAGAGGCCGGGACCACCGATCTTTCCAAACTCGGGGGATTAAAGGCTAAGATGCCGGTCACTTTCGCGTGTTTTGTTATCGTGGCGTGCGCTATTTCCGGCGTTCCGCCGTTCAACGGTTTTTTCTCTAAAGAAATGGTGTATGACGGCGCGCTTGAGCGAGGCGTTATATTCTATCTTGTGGCTTTACTAGGATCTTTTTTTACGGCCGCTTCTTTTTTAAAACTCGGGCATGCCGCGTTCTTAGGTAAAGAAGCCGATAATAAAAAACAGGTCAAAGAAGCACCAGTATCCATGTTGATTCCCATGATCATTCTGGCGTGTTTGTGCGTTCTATTTGGTTTATACAATTATTTTCCTCTCGCTAAATTTATTCAGCCGATAGCCGGCGATAAGATCCTTCATGGACATAATTTCTGGGGGATGCCGCATAACTGGGGACTTGTGGCGGCCGGGTTCATTGTTCTTGCCGCGGTGATTTTTTATCACTGGACTATGTTCAAAAAATCCGGGAGAGCGTTGAATGTATCGGACAGGCTTCGTTCAGTAAAGGGGCTTGCGGTTTTTTATGATATGTCCGGAAAAAAATATCTTGACCCTTACGATATGGCGGGGCGCGTGGTGTTTTTGTTCGCGCGTCTTCTGTGGGCATTAGACAGAGTGACCGATTGGGTATATGATGTGTTATGCGTGAAAGTATGCTGTGCGTTTTCTTATGGTATAAGGAAATTGCATACCGGCAGTTATTCGGCGTATATATTGTGGTGTTTGGCCGGGGCGTTGTTCATGATGTTTTATATTTTGCGGTAAAATAATTTAAGGAGAAGGAATGCCGTCGTTACTGATATTGTTGCCGTTAGCGGTGCTTGTTATTTTTAATCTGCCGCTCGGGATGGCGATGAGAAGATTGTACTACTGGATAGTGGCTACGGTGCTTGTTGCCCAAGGTTTTTTTGTGGCGGTAACGCCGTTTTTTGACTGGAAAGCGTTGAACGATCCACTGGCCATGTTTTTTGAATATAAACTTTCGATCGACGCGTTCAGTTTGATCATGCTGTTCATTATCGCTCTGGTCGCTTCCGTGTCATTGCAGGTCGCGAGATACACGATCGAACCTGGAAGGAAAACGGAAGGTTTTATTAATCTCCTTCTGGTCACGGTCATAGGTATGAACGCGATTGTTATGGCGAACGGCATCTTCTCGCTGTATGTTTTTGTCGAGGTCGTCGCTGTTTCTTCTTTCATTTTGATAGCGATGAATAAAAGCAAATTCGCGATGGAGGGGGCTTTTAAATATCTGATATTGTCCGCGGTCGCGTCGGTCATGATACTTTTCGCGATCGCGATACTTTTCTTTATTTCGGGCGATACTTCTTTCAGTTCTGTGCAATCGGCCGCCAAGGTACAGGCCGCGAGCGCATATGTGAAGATCGCTATGATGCTTCTTATAGCGGGATTGTTCATAAAGTCCGGTATAGTGCCTTTTCACGGATGGCTGCCTGACGCTTACACGGAATCTCAGGCGCCCGTATCGGTTCTTCTCGCGGGTATAGTAACGAAAACGGTAGGCGTGTATGCGCTTATAAGACTTATGTATTATGTTTTCGGGATGTCCCCGGCGGCACAGAAAATTCTTATGTTCGCGGGGGCGCTTTCGATAGTAGTAGGCGCGTTGGCGGCGATAACTCAGAAAAATTTTAAAAAGATGCTGGCATATTCCAGTGTGAGTCAGATGGGTTATATTATTCTTGCTCTTGGTTGCGGCACAACTATGGCTATTATCGGCGCCGTATTCCATCTGTTGAATCACGCGATATTCAAGTCGCTTCTTTTTGTAAATTCGGCGAGTGTCGAAAAGAGCCTCGGAACGGTGGATATGGAAAAAATGGGAGGGCTTGGGCAGAAGATGCCGGTCACGGGTTTTACTTCCGTGATAGCGTTCTTATCCACGGCGGGGATCCCGCCGCTTTCTGGTTTTTGGAGTAAACTTATCATCATCACGGCGTTATGGACGGCGGGAAATACGGGCTACGCGGCGCTGGCCTTGGTGTCCAGTATCATTACGCTCGGGTATTTTTTATCGATGCAGAGTATGGCGTTCTTCGGGCAGGTCAGGAACGGCCTTGAAGACGTGAAGGAATCCGGTATGGGGCTGGCGATCCCGCAGGCGATATTGGCTATCGTTACGATAGGGATCGGTCTGCTTTTTCCGGTCATTTATAATTTGTTCCTGATGCCGCTCGGGAACATATTGAGGTAGATATGGGATTAAAAATATTTCTTTTGATAATGCTTTTGATGGCCATTGTCTGGACGGTAATGACGCCAAGGCTGCTTCGCTCTGTCGTCGGTCTTGCCGCCGTAAGTGTTATTCTTTCCATGATAATGTTCTATATGGATTCTCCGCTCGCGGCCGTGTTCGAACTGTCGGTGTGCGCGGGGCTTATTCCGGTGATATTTTTCACAACCATAAGTTTTACGCAAAGGGTTGGGCAGGAAGAATTGATAGAGCGCAAAAAAATCATTTTCAGGCAATATGTTTATCTGCCGATAATTTTAGCGGTAGTGGCCGTCGTTATGTTATTATCTAAACCGGTGGTCGATTTTGTTTTTCCGACGGCGCCGGTTGTCCAGGATGTGCGTAAGGTGTTGTGGGACGATCGTCATCTGGATCTTTTGGGGCAGATCATCATTATTCTGGCAGGCGCACTCGGTATAGTCGCGCTTTTTAAGGAGACAAAGAAATGACGACTGATATCACGCAGTTGATATGGATTTTCATGATATTCATCACGCTATTCTTGATATCGGGATTTTATTGCATGGTGATGTCGTTTAACTTGATACGCACGCTTATCGGGCTGGAGATACTTATAAAAGTAGCTACGTTATTCATAGTGCTTGCCGGGCATGTGACCGGGAATACGGCGCTAGCTCAGGCCCTTGTGGTGACGTTAATTGTTATAGAGGTTGTCGTAATGGTCGTGGCCGGAGGTCTTGTTCTGTGCATATATAGGAGTAACCGGACCATAAACGCCAATGAACTTGTTAACCGTAAAGGATGATAGAGAATGTCTGAGATGAGTCTTTTCACTCCGCCGATCGCGTTTTTGATCGTGTTCATCGCGATAGCGGGATTGTCTCACATGTTGTCCGGATGCGCCGCTAAAAGGAGCTCGAAAACGTCCGGCGAGGAAAAATCATACTCGTGCGGAGAGGAATTCGATGGGCATATGATTCAACCTGATTACAGCCAGTTTTTTCCATTTGCGTTCTTTTTTACGATACTCCATGTCGTCGTGCTTACAATAGCGATAATCCCTCTCGAGACCGTTGAATCTCTTTTTTCCGCGGTGATATACATAATGGGCGCGGTATTGGGGCTGTTAATACTTCTAAGGAGATATCAATAATGGGTTTCTGTTCTAAAATAATCAACTGGGCAAGAAGAAAATCGCCGTGGGTTCTGCATTTCAATACCGGCGCCTGCAATGCCTGCGATATCGAGATAATCGCGTCGCTTACGCCGCATTACGATCTTGAAAGATTCGGCGTGTTGCTGAAAGGCACTCCGAGGCATGCCGATGTATTGCTTTGTTCTGGTCCGGTCACGCGCCAGATAGAGTCTAGGCTTAAACGTATATACGAGCAAATGCCGGAACCCAAATTTGTTGTGGCCGTCGGGACATGCGCGTGTTCGGGCGGGGTGTTCAAAGGCTGCTATAACGTGAAGGCCGGTATCGACGCGGCAATCCCGGTGTCGGCGTATATCCCCGGTTGCCCGGCGAGCCCTAAAGCTATAATCGACGGGGTGGCCAAACTTATAAAAAGCCTTGAGGAAAAAGAAGAGAACGAGAAGAAAAACGCGAAGTGTGCGTGTCAGAAAAAATAGGGAAATAAAATGGCCGATGAGACAAAAATAAAAGAGGAACTTGAATCTAAGTTCGGTTATTTGAAGGATAAAACTGTTCTTAAAAGGGACAGGCGCATATATGTCGATATTAACGCTGAGAATTTTCATGAGGTGTTCCAGTATATAGCGAAAAATATGCATTTTAACGCGTTGCCGGCCGTTATCGGTCTTGACGAAGGCGCGACTTTTGGCATCATATACGTGTTGTGCAAGGACGGGAGCGTACTTTTGGACCTTAAGGTCCATCTGGACAAATCCGATCCCGAGATAGAGTCCGTCTCAAAGTATTTTTTAAGCGCCGACGCGTACGAGAGAGAATTGACGGATCTTTTAGGTATCAGGGTCAAGGGGCTACCGAACGGTCCCAGATATCCGCTACCGGACGATTGGCCGGCGGGAGAATATCCGCTTAGGAAAGACTGGAAAGGTTCGCGGTGCGAGGTATCGGAAGGAGACAATAATGCATGACATTCATGATTTCGGGGACGTGAAGGTCCCGGTGGGGCCGCAGCATCCGGCGCTCAAAGAGCCGGAAAGTTTTTTGATAACGCTTCGCGGAGAGAAGATAACGGCGATGAGCATAAGGATGGGATACAATCACCGCGGTATCGAAAAAGCATGCGAGGAAAGAAGCTACATCCAGAGCATGTACCTGCTAGAAAGGGTTTGCGGGATATGCTCACATTCGCATTCCACGTGTTATGTTCAGGCCGTGGAGGAGATTGCGGCGCTCGATGTCCCGAGGCGCGCGAAATATATCCGCACCTTGGTCGGGGAGCTGGAGCGTATCCATAGCCATCTTTTATGGCTCGGCGTCGCCGGGCATGAGATCGGTTTCGATACTTTGCTTATGTATTCCTGGCGTGATCGCGAGATTGTTATGGACCTTCTCGCTAAACTTACGGGCAATAGGGTGAACTACGGGATAAATACAATAGGCGGGGTCAGACGCGATGTGACTTCCGATCAGATGAAAGATGTCCTTAGATCGATGGATCTTCTGGAAGAAAGAACGAAATATTATATTGAACTCGCGCAGGATGAAATTACTTTGGCTAAAAGGTTGTCAGGTGTCGGTAAACTTACGTATGACGACGTTATAAAACTCGGTGCGGTCGGGCCTACGGCGCGTGCTTCCGGGATAGCCAGAGATATAAGGAAAGACGATCCTTACGCGGCGTACGGGGAATTGGATTTTAAGGTTATTACGGACGATCATTGCGACGTATTCGGGCGTACGGTGGTGCGGCTGAAAGAATTGTTGGAGTCATACAAGATCATACGCCAGATATCCGAAAAAATGCCGGAGGGGCCATTGACGGTCAGGGCTCCGAGGAAAATTCCGGAGGGCGAGGCGATAGCGCGATATGAAGCGCCGCGCGGTGAAGACGTGCATTATGTCAAATCTAACGGGACCGAGCGTCCGGACAGAGTAAAGGTCCGTGCCCCGACTCTAGCGAATATACAAGCCGTGGCGCGTATGCTTGAGGATGGATATCTTGCCGACATGCCGATAGTTATCGCCGCGATCGATCCATGTTTTTCATGTACCGATCGCACGACCTTGATCAACGATACCGGCCTAAGGAAAAAAGAGACCATGGATTGGGCGACTTTAAGGAGTTTGGGTATAGAATCTTATAAACGACGCGGGGTGTGTTTTGACAAATTGAATCGGAAACTCGAAAAGGGGTTGAAGAAGTAAACCGTATGATAACACAACTGTTCAACATACTGATATTCCCCGGGATACTGTTCCTGATAATTTACGGGTTTTTCGCAGAATATATCGACAGAAAGCTCTATGCCAGATTTCAGAACAGGATAGGACCGCCGTGGTATCAGCCCGTGGCCGATTTTTTCAAACTTGTAGGTAAAGAAAATATCGTTCCTGAACAGGCGGATAAAACGGTTTTTAAGCTTATGCCCGTGTTCGCTCTGGCGTCCACGATAACGTCGTTCTTTTATATCCCGCTTTGGAGAGAGAAGGCGTTGTATCATTTCGGCGGGGATGTCATAGTTGTTCTTTATCTTTTGACCATACCGACGCTTACGTTCTTTTTGGCCGGATGGTACTCGCGCTCTGTATACGCCATGATAGGCGCTGTTCGCGGTCTATCGCAGTTATTCGCATACGAGGCCCCGCTTTTCGCCGCGATACTTTCTGCGGCGCTTTTGGCGGATACATGGACGCTCAGTGATATAACCACTTTTTACAGAAATCATCCAAGCCTTTGGCTTGTTAATATACCGGGGTTCGTTATCGCGCTGATATCGCTTCTTGGAAAACTCGAGAAAACGCCGTTCGATATTCCCGAAGCCGAGACTGAGATCGTAGCCGGAACATTTACGGAATACACCGGTAAATTATACGCGCTGTTCAGGATGACGATGAACATAGAGCTTGTGGTCGGAGCGTCGCTTCTCGCGGCGGTTTTTATGCCTTTCGGTTTTCAGCTTAATCCGGTTCTCGGCGTTCTGGTATACATATTAAAATCGCTTTTTATTATTTTTATCGTGGCGCTTTCACGTACCGTGGTCGCGAGACTTAGGCTCGATCAGATGGTCAGTTTTTGCTGGAGGTTTCTGGCACCGTTGTCGTTCCTTCAGGTACTTATCAGTGTCATAGCGAAGAAGGTGTTCATGCCATGAGAAGACCCGGAAAAATAATCAGACAGGTATTGGATCATTTTTTTATTAAGCCGGTGACCACCACATATCCGAGGGAGAAGTCACCTATGCCGGCGGGGTTTCGCGGGCGGCTTAAATTCAGCGCTGAAAAATGTATCGGATGCAAGATGTGCATGAGGGATTGTCCTTCTTCCGCCATAGAGATCATCAAGGTCGCCGATAAACAGTTCAAGGCCGTCGTTAATCTTGATAAATGCATATACTGCGGACAATGCGTCGATTCCTGCCTTAAAAAAGCCCTTGAATGTACCGGTGATTACGAACTGGCGGCTTTTTCCCGGGATAAACTCAAGGTGACTTTCGATGCGGAACCTAAAGAAAAACCTGCAGCATAAACTTTCCGGCGCGGGTTCCATTACCGTGCTTGCCATCGGATCGGACCTCCGGGGCGACGATATCGCCGGTGTCCTGGCATCTAAATATATAGAAAAAATTGCGAAAGCCGAAAAAAAGAAAAATATTAAAGTCGTGTATGGTTGCACGGCTCCCGAGAGCGTGACTGGGGAGATCAAAAAGAACAAACCGACGCATCTTGTGATAATAGACGCCGCAGATATGGGCGCCAAGCCCGGAGTAGCCGGTCTTATCGAGGCGAAAGATGTTACCGGGGCGTCTTTTAGCACGCATATGCTGCCGCTTAAAATATTTTTGCAATATCTGTCACTCTTTTTAAAGTGTGAAGTGGTAATTATAGGGATACAGCCGAAAAGCCTTTCTTTCGGGAAACCCTGTTCGGCTATTGTTGATAAAACCGCAAAAAAACTAGCCGAGATCATTGTGCAGTGCGCTTAGAATGATACTGTGTATGCTTGAATGATAGAGATGTCGGGGTGTCTTTCAGATCCGAGGCAATAGATAAAAATCAATTACGTATCGGCGTGAGTCAAACGCCGGAAGTATAAAAATAACACGAAGGATCGGAAAGACACCCCGACATCTCAAAAAAACATGTAGCATTTTGGAGACCAAAGATGTGCTATTCGATACCCGGTAAAATAATCTCGATAGATAAAAAAATAGCCACGGTGGATTATTTCGGGGAAACGAAAAAGGCCGTCAATGAATTCGTCGGGGCGAAACCCGGGGAATTCGTGTATGTACAGGGCGGATTTGTCATAGATAAGGTCTCTCCTAAAAAAGCCCTGCGAGTTCTTGCCGACTGGCGCGATATTTTTTTCAAGCTTAAGGCCGCCGACGCGCGCATTTCGAGGCTACCGGAGGATATGCCGCGGAATAGCAAGGTCCTTGGCGTGTTCAACAAGATCAGCGGGAATTCTATCCCATCCTGGAATGAGATAAAAGAGATCCTTGAAATTAAAGACAGACGCGAGTTAGAACTTTTATACAATACCGCCAATTCCGTCAGACAGAGATATCATCAGAACTCATGTTGTGTGCACGGGATAATTGAGATATCTAATTTCTGTGAAAGGAACTGTTTTTATTGCGGGATATCTTGCCTCAACAAAGACCTTAAAAGATACCGCATGACAAAAAAAGAGATAATGAAAGCGGTGGATATCGCCGTCAGAAAATACGGGTTTAAGGCTCTAGTGCTTCAGAGCGGCGAATCCGGGCAGTATTCTGTGAAAGAATTGGATGAAATAATTCGCGGGATAAGAAAAACATACGGCGTCCTTGTGTTCATAAGTTTTGGTGAAATGGAGAAAAAAGACCTGAAAAGATTATACGACGCCGGGGCCAGAGGCCTTCTTATGAGGTTCGAGACATCGAACAAAGAACTGTATAAAAGGCTTCATCCCGGATATGACTTGGACGAACGTTTAAAATGCATAAAGGACGCATGTGGTCTCGGATATTTGATCATCACCGGAAGCCTTGTGGGCATTCCCGGCGCCACGGTGGATGATGTCGTGAACGATCTGTATCTCGCGAGTGATCTTAATCCCGAAATGCTTAGCTTCGGGCCGTTCTTGCCGCATCCCGACACGCCGCTTGCCGGCGCGCCGCGCCCAAAAGAGGACGATATCCTTAAAGTTCTAGCCCTTGCTCGTTTTATAGGCCCGAAGGACGCTAAGGTCGTGGTCACTACCGGTTTTGAGACGCTTACACGTAGCGCCCGCCGAAAGGGGCTCATGGCCGGAGCGAGTTCCGTTATGCTGAATGTTACACCGGTGGAGAACAGGAAACTATATTCGATATATCCTAACCGCGCGCATGAACGCGAAACTATCCGCCGCCAAATTGACGACACCATACAGTTGTTGAAAAAACTTGGCAGAGCGCCGACGGATCTGGGAATGAAACTGTAGAAGGGCATATCTTCATATCATAACTTGACATGTGTTGCGATTTGTGGTACAACTATACCACTCAAAGATAAGAATTAAAAAGCCATAGAGGCGGCATTGTCCAGTGACGGACGGTGACGCCTATTTTTTTTAACCTTGAAAAGGGTTGCTTTGGATAAGGCGAAAAAGGTATATCGCTTAATAAAAATTTACGGGCTGGTATCCTTTATCCCGGTGGTTCTTTTTTCCGGCCCGGTGGGCGGATATTTTTTGGGGGATTTTTTTGTTAAACGGTTTGGGTGGCGGAGCTGGGTAATAGCTTTGTTTGTAGTGGCCGGATTTTTGGCATCAATAAAAGAAGTTATCAAAATAGTGAAGATGTTGATAAGGACCGATCAGGAAATTGATAAAGACGAAAAGGCAGATGCATGGCGGAAGAAGCAGTAGCACAACCAGAGTTTCCTAATTTTATCGGCGTGATCCTGAAGATGTTCCCGGATGCCCGGTGGAATCATTATGTCCATATCTGGGAAAGCCTTATTTTCGCTGTCATAGTCGCTGTGTTGGTTGCGGTAGTTACTTTTATGGCCGTTCGGAAACGCGCTATGGTCCCGGGCAGGTTGCAATGCGCGGTCGAGCTTCTTGCTGGGGGATTGGACGGTTTTCTGCGCGCCGTGATGGGTGAAAGCCGTGGCAGAAAATATGTGCCGTTCATTGGTACGCTTTTCGTTTATATTATTACGATGAATCTTCTGGGATACGTTCCTTTTATGAAAGCCGCAACATCCGATTGGTCTATTACGATTGCTTTGGCGCTCTGCGTTTTTGTGTACGTGCAGTTCACGGCGTTTAAAGAGCTTGGTTTTATCGGATACGCGGATCATTTGGCTGGTACCCCGAGGGGGTTTCTGGCGTATTCTGTGGTGTTGCCGGTACTTATGTTTTGTATCCATATTATTACGGAACTTTTGAAACCACTGACATTGTCCCTTCGTCTCAGAAGCAACGTATGGGGGGACGAGATGCTGCTCGCACTTCTTGCCGGGTTCGGTGTCGGGGGTTATCCGCTTATGTTTTTCAGTACGTTCATTACGCTTATTGCCGCGGTCATACAGGCTGTAGTGTTCAGCCTTTTAACGTCGATATATTTCGCGTTAGTTATGGGTCATGAAGAAGAACCAAAGGAGGAGAAACATGGATTTTAAGATAGGGCTTGCGTTTGCGTTACCGTTCGCGGTTGGATTAGGCACAATGGGTGCCGGTATAGGTCTTGGCCGTGCCGTAGGATCTGCTATGGACGCTGTTGGAAGACAGCCGGACGCGCTTAGCAAAATACTGATCGTAATGGCTACGGGTTGCGCGTTCATCGAATCTGTCGCTATATACGCGCTGGTATACGCTTTTATACTTGCCGGGAAACTATAAAAAAAGTTGGTAAACTATGGACTTATTAAGCATGGTTTGTACGAGTGAAGTTCTTATCCAGATAGTTAATTTTCTTATACTTCTGGCGATCCTGCGTAAATTTGTGTGGAAAAAGGTGCTCGCTCTTTTAGATGAGCGGAGAGACCGGATCGCGGCCGAATTCAAGCGGATAGACGACGAGAAAAATTCTATCGAGACGCTGAGGCATGAATATGAGAATAAACTTAAGGATATAGAGCTTGCTGCCAAGGCCAGGATGCAGGAATCTATCCGGGAAGCGCAGAGAATAGCCGACGGTATCAAAAAAGATGCTCAGGCTGAAGCTGTTCGCATACTTGAAACGGAAAAGGCGGATATCGCGCGCGAGTTCGCGAAAGCTAAGGAAGAACTGAAAGGGCAGGTAGCGGAACTTGTTATCGCGGCGACCGAGAATATTATGGAAGAAAAACTTTCGGATACAACCGAAGAGCAGGATAAAAAGATGGTCGCGAAGTTCATCGCCGATATGGAAAAGGCTGTATGAGAGAAGATGTGCTGTCCAAAAGATATGCGGAAGCGTTGATCGAATCGTCAGGAGATCTGGACGGGATCAAAAAGACCGTCGCGGAAGCCAAGGCATTGCGAAAGGCGCTGAACGATGTTCCGGAGCTTGCGGGATTTTTAAAACATCCGCAGATAGCCGCGTCTGTTAAAAGCGAGGTTATGAGCAGGGCTTTAAGCGGTCATTTTTCGGTGGTATTCCACAATTTCGTGAAGCTGCTTATCGATAAAGCCAGGGCAGAGATTCTGCAGGATACGCTGGATTATGTTATACGCCGTTATTCGTATGCCGGGACGCAGGTAGTGTTGCTTAATACTTCGGTCCCGTTGGATGAGGCGCTTATATCCGATATCAAGGGCAGTGTAGAAAAAAAGATAAAGAAAAAAGTGGAGCTTTTTGTGGGATTGGACCCAAATTTATTGGGCGGGTTGGAGTTGATAATCGGCAGTACCGTTATAGACTGTTCTATAAAAGGTAAATTGGGCCGGTTGAAAAAAAGATTAAAAACGGTTAGCGTGGTGGATCATGGAAATAAGATCTGATGAAATATCCTCGATAATAAGGAAAGAACTCGAAAAGTACAAAAGCGAACTCAAAAAAGAGTCCGTCGGACGCGTTACTCAAGTTGGTGACGGTATAGTCCATATTTACGGTCTCGACGACGTAATGGTCGGAGAGTTGATAGACCTTGGGCATGACATTAACGGGATGGTGCTTAATCTCGAGGAAGATATAGTCGGCGCGGTCATTTTCGGAGTTGACAATCCTGACAGGTACATTAAAGAAGGCGATATCGTACGCGGTACCGGAAAGATCGTACAGATCCCGGTAGGTAACGCTCTGATAGGAAGGGTCGTTAACGCTCTCGGGATGCCGATAGACGGCAAGGGGCCGATAGCCGTTGATAAATACAGACCGTTGGAAGGAAGGGCTCCTTCCGTCGTGGAACGTCAGCCGGTAAATAGACCTCTTGAGACCGGGATAAAGGCTATCGATTCCATGATACCTATAGGCAGAGGACAGAGAGAGCTTATAATCGGCGACAGACAGACAGGGAAAACGGCTATAGGGATAGACGCGATAATCAATCAAAAGGGAAAAGGCGTTAATTGTATCTATGTGGCTATAGGACAGAAGCTGGCTAACGTTGTCGGTGTGGTTGAAACGCTTCAGAAATACGGGGCGATGGAATATACAACGGTTGTTGTGGCGTCGGCTTTGTCGTCGGCGTCTCTTCAGTATCTGGCGCCTTACGCGGGATGCGCGATGGGCGAGGAGTTCATGTTCTCGGGTAAAGACGCGCTTGTGATATATGACGATCTTTCGAAACATGCCCAGGCGTACCGCCAGTTGTCGCTTCTTTTAAGAAGGCCGCCGGGACGCGAAGCGTATCCGGGCGATATTTTCTTTTTGCATTCGCGTCTTCTTGAAAGGGCCGCGCGTTTAAAGGACGATCTCGGTGGCGGTTCTCTTACGGCGCTTCCTATCGTAGAGGTGCAGGCGGGGGACATGACGAGTTACATCCCGACCAACGTTATTTCGATCACGGACGGACAGATATATCTGGAAACCGACTTGTTCTATTCCGGCATTAAACCGGCCGTGAACGTGGGGCTTTCGGTGTCGCGTGTCGGCGGAAAGGCTCAGGAAAAGGCCATGAGACAGGTAGCGGGGCCGCTTCGTATAGACCTTGCGCAATACAGGGAACTTGTTGCTTTCACTCAGTTGGGCTCTGAAATAGATAAAGCCGCGCAGATGCAGCTTACAAGGGGAGAGCGTATGACGGAGGTCCTTAAGCAGGATCAGTACGCACCGCTTTCTTTGGCGAAACAGGTTATGATCATATACGCCGGGACTAAAGGCTTTCTTGACGATCTCGCCGTGACGGATGTGGAAAGATTCTCGGGCGAGTTTTATACGTTCGTTGAGGAACATTATCCGGATATGGAGAAAGAGATCGATACCAAGAAGATATTGGGCGATGAGTTGATGAGAAAAATAGAAAAGGCAATTACTGAATTTAAAACGGTTTTTGTTGTAAAAGCGAGATAGATAGATGGCGTCACTTAAACAGATCAAGAACAGGATAAAAAGCGTCGAGAACATCCAGAAGATCGCGCGCGCGATGGAAATGATATCCATTTCCAAATTGCGGCCGTTCCAGCAGAATCTTGTGAACATGAAACAGTATTTTGCGTTCTATGAGAATATTTTCGCCACGGTGCTAGCTAATTCCGATGACGCCGAGCATCCTATGCTCGCTAAACGGAAATATCAAAAGGTCGTCACGCTTTGTGTCGTTACGTCGGATACCGGACTTTGCGGCAGTTACAACAATAACCTTATACGCGAGGCGGAGAAGTTCATAAAAGCGACAGAATGCAAAACAAAGGGTGTGGAATGCAGGGTCGATATCGTGGCTGTCGGCAAAAAAGGACAGAAATATTTCAAAAGGGCCGGTATGGCGGTTAAGGATTCATATTTGGATTTTCACGGTAAATACGCCATGCCGAAGGTCGACGAAATAACGACAAAACTTGTCGCGAGTTTTATGAACACTGAAACGGATGCTGTTTATGTCGCATACACGAATTTTGAGTCGTCGTCCAGGTTCAGGCCCGCGGTACAGAAAATACTGGATATTGAAAGGAATAGTTCGAAGAAGGAAGGGTATCTGATAGCCGAGCCGGAGATATCGGTGATGCTTGACGATCTTTTGCCGGAATACATAAAGAACAGGGTGCGATTGATGTTCCTGAATTCTTTCGCTTCGGAACACGCTTCGCGCGTTCTCGCGATGGGTGAGGCGAACAAGAACGCCAAGGAGCTTTTGGAACAGTTGATACTTTTTAGGAATAAACTGCGTCAGGCGGGGATAACGAACGAGATCATCGAGATAGTTTCTTCCGCTAACGCGATAAAAGGATAAAAATTTCGGAGGAGTGTATCATGAAACAGGGGAACGTTATTCAGGTGGTCGGGCCTATCGTCGACGTGAAGTTCGCTAACGAGGATGTGCCGCAGCTTTTGAACGCCGTCGAGATCAAGGACGAAAAACGGAATATCAATATCGTTCTTGAGGTCGCTCAGATCATAGGTAACAATACGGTGCGGTGTGTGGCTATGAGTTCGACCGACGGATTGAAAAGGGGTATGGCCGCGGTGGATCGCGGTACGCCGATAACGGTTCCGGTCGGGCCTCAGACCCTCGGCAGGGTATTTAACGTTCTTGGCGACACGATAGACGGGAAAGGCGCTCTCCCTAAGCCGGACAGTCGCGAGGCGATACATAAGACTTCCCCGAATTTTCAGGAACAGCTTTCTGTCACAAAAATATTCGAGACCGGTCTTAAGGTTATCGATCTTCTCGCGCCGTTCCCACTCGGAGGTAAAGTAGGGCTTTTCGGCGGAGCCGGTGTTGGTAAGACCGTGCTTGTTATGGAGCTTATACGTAACGTCGCCATGGAAATGGAAGGAGCTTCTGTTTTCTCCGGTATCGGGGAGAGGACCAGGGAAGGTAATGAATTGTTCCTTGAACTGAAGGAATCCGGGGTTGACAGTAAGACCGCGCTTGTTTTCGGTCAGATGAACGAACCGCCGGGGGCGCGTCTACGCGTAGGGTTATCGGCGTTAACGATGGCGGAATATTTCCGGGATAAGGAAAAAAAGAACGTGCTTCTTTTCATCGATAATATTTACAGGTACATACAGGCAGGTTCCGAAGTATCAACGCTTCTCGGAAGAATGCCGTCGGCCGTGGGATATCAGCCGAATCTTTCAACCGAGATCGCGCAGCTAGAGGAAAGAATAGCTTCCACGAGTAACGGTTCGATAACGTCGGTTCAGGCTATTTACGTTCCGGCGGACGACCTTACTGACCCGGCGGTAGTCGCGACGTTTACGCATATCGACGCGAGGATCGTTCTCTCAAGACAGATATCGGAACTCGGTATATATCCGGCCGTTGATCCGCTTGATTCGACTTCGAGGATACTTGATCCGAGAGTAGTGTCGGCCGAACATTACAATACGGCCATGAACGTTCAGAAAATATTACAGAGATATAAAAGTTTGAAGGATATTATTTCGATCCTCGGTATCGACGAACTTTCCGACGAGGATAAGCAAATAGTGTATCGCGCGAGGAAGATACAAAGATTTTTCTCACAGCCGTTCTTCGTCGCCGAAGCATATACCGGCATCAAAGGAAAATTCGTTAAAGTTAAAGAAACCATAAAAGGTTTCGATATGATATTGAGCGGTGAACTTGACGCGCTTCCCGAACAGGCGTTCTTCATGGTGGGGACCATAGAAGAGGCCATCGAAAAGGGCGAAAAGATAAAACGAGGGAACGTGTAATATGGCGGCGTCAGCTTTTAAACTCGACATTTTGACACCGACAGGCAGATTTTTTAGCGGGGATGTTGTTTCCCTGATCGTTCCCGCCATTAACGGGTCACTTGGAGTTCTCGCAGATCACGCGCCGCTCGTCGCGTGTCTTAAAAAAGGTGATATATCCGTGACGGATCCGTCCGGTAAGGTTACTACCTATACATCCACCGGCAGCGGTTTTATGGAAGTGGTGCGTAATAAAGCCGTACTTGTCGCCGATTCTATCATAAAGAACGTGAAGGCCTGAATGATTTGCACATTTGGGCGACATAGTGTATTTATTCATATAACGTCTGTTCTATAAATTAGTGCGGAATATGATTATACGGGCTTGGGGAAGCCTAAAATGAACGAAGAGAATGTCTCGTTTTTTAAAGGGATAAAGAATTTTGTTATCGGCAGAGCCCGGAGTGTTCACGATCCGCAGCTTTTTCATAAACTTTCACTTGTGGCTTTTTTCGCCTGGATAGGTCTAGGTTCAGACGGTTTGAGTTCCTCTTGTTATGGTCCTGAAGAATCTTTTCTTGCTTTGCAGGGGCATGCGCATCTGGGGATATTCGTCGCTTTAGCCACGGCGGCGACTATTTTCATAATAAGTGCCAGTTATTCGCAGATCATAGAGTTATTTCCATCCGGCGGCGGCGGATACATGGTGGCGAGCCGACTTATTTCTCCTTCGGTGGGGTTGGTTTCCGGATGTGCTTTGATAGTGGATTATGTCCTTACCATCACGCTTTCGGTCGCCAGTGGTGCCGACGCCTTTTTCAGTTTTTTACCGCATGATCTATATTTTTTACGGTTACCTTGCGCTATAGGGGTTCTTTTTTTGCTGATAATTCTTAATGTCCGCGGTGTTAAGGAATCGGTGCTTTTAGTTGCCCCAATTTTTGTAACTTTTCTGATAACACATGCTGCCGTCATTATATATGTTGTATTCGCGAATGTATCGAATTTTGACGATTTCGCGATCAAAACGACGCAGGAACTGGGCAATTCCACAGCCGAACTTGGTGTGGCGGGAGTGTTTATCCTGATGATGAGAGCGTACAGTATGGGTGCCGGTACATATACCGGGATCGAGGCCGTAAGTTGCGGAGTTCCTATATTGAGGGAGCCTAAGGTTGTAACGGCTAAGAAGACCATGAAATATATGTCGATCTCCCTTGCGGTCGTCGTGCTCGGGCTTATGTTGGGATATTTGTTCTTCGGTCTTGAGCATGTGCCCGGAAAGACCCTGAACGCGGTACTTTTTGAGAGGATAGTCGCTGATTGGGGAGGCGGGTTCGGGAAATGGTTCGTGGCCGTGACCCTTTTTTCCGAAGCGTTGCTTCTTTTCGCTGCCGCGCAGAGCGGTTTTTTCGGTGGGCCCAGGGTATTGGCCAATATGGCGAGGGATAGATGGTTTCCCTCACAATTCGCTATCCTCAGCGAACGCTTTGTAACGCACAACGGTATTATTCTCATGGGCAGCGCCGCGCTCCTCGTCATGGTGCTGAGCAAGGGATCGGTTAAATTCCTTGTTATCCTTTATAGTATTAACGTATTTATCGACTTCTTCCTTTCACAGCTTGGGATGGTGTTCTACTGGTGGGGACAGCGGAAGACTAACGATAGATGGAAAAGAAAGATCGCAGTTGTCGCGACGGGATTCACGCTTACATCATTCATATTATTCTCAGTTGTAATACTTAAATTCAAAGACGGCGGATGGATGACGATACTTATTACTGGGTTTTTGATCGTTATCGCGATATTAATAAAACGTCATTATATGACTACGGCGAAACAGCTTAGGAGATTGAGCAGTCTCATCGATACGATCGATATAACCCAGCTGAACGAAGTTAAGAATAATCCCGATAAAAAGGACCTTGCGGCCGTAAAATACAACGCTAAATATAAAACCGCGGTTATTTTTGTTAACGGATATAATGGGCTGGGATTGCATACGCTTTTCAATGTGATAAGGCTGTTCGAAGATACGTTCAGGAATTTCTTCTTTATTCAGGTGGGTATTTTGAACGCCGGCAATTTTAAGGGGCCTGAGGAATTGGATCGATTAGAATTGACGGTAAAGAGCGACCTTGATAGGTACGTTCAATTCATGCGCAGTCAGGGGTTTTACGCCGAAGGATTCTCCGGTATCGGCACGGATCCTGTGGAACATATGTGCAATATCGCGTACAAGATCTATGACCGCCATCCGAACAGCGTGTTCTTCGGTGGACAGATGGTTTTCGAAAAAGAGACATTTCTCACGCGAATGCTCTATAACTACACGACATTCACCATACAGAGAAAATTATATCAGCACGGCATCCCGTTCCTGATAATGCCGATCAGGGTCGAGTAAGGCATCCGGGATATCCTGTGTCCTCAGCTTTTGCTAAATAAGTCACTCCCGCGCGTTTTAGGCTATTTGATCATAACACGATTCCTTGGATTTTTTATTTGTTTTTACCTGACAGCTATGGCTGCTACTAGTAACCTCTAATGGGTAACAATAAATTATGTTAAATATAAAAAAGCTACTAATCTCGTCTTGTTTCCATTTTACTGCAGTGTAGACTTTCTTTTAGTGGAAGAAAAAGGTAACTAATTAAAAGTTTTAAGAAAGTTCGCGTAAAATAAGGAGTTTATCATGAAGTATTTAGGTAAACACATTGTTAGCGATATGCGACACACTTTAATGTTTAAAGTGTTCACTCTGTTCACCGCCCTGACATTTTTTATGACGCCGATTGGAGGTGTGGACCTTACGCAAATTGCCTCGGCCGTTGAAACCCCTATATCAGGTAAGGATGCGATCAGTGGTATGCCGGGCATGTCCGGTCAGGTTCTTGATGTCCGTGAATTTTCCGTACCCATGCGGCTCGGTGAGATAAAAGACGCTTTTACCGGGACTAATGGTAAAACTATTATTCACATACAAGACGCGCATTGTAATTACGCCGCGCAACATACCATAGCTGATCTGGTCGGGTATTCAACAAAAACGTACGGTATAGACCTGGCTTTCATGGAAGGCGGTATGGGCGATTATGATCTTAGGTCGTTTTTTAATATCGGCAATCCGGTCACGCGAGAGAAAGTTGCTGATATGTTTGTGAAAGATGGAACTGTAAATGGTGCGGAATATTTAGCTATATCAAACCCCGGGATTTTGGAACTATATGGTATTGAAGATGAGTCTTTATACAGGGAGGATCTTTCCGCATACCGCCGCAGTATAGTTCACAAAGATGAGATAGACAAATATCTCAACATGCTCACACATTTTATCAGCAATATGAAACAAAAAGTTTATAATCCCGACATGCGGGAAATGGATGAGAAAACCGCGCAATACAGGGATAACAAGAGAGAATTCAAGGAATACACGCAATATATTTTAAAAAAAGCGAAAGACACCGGCGTGGATTTGAATAACTATAAAGGGATATCGTCCCTTATTGAGATCCTGAAAGCCGAAGGGGGCATAGACTTTAATGCCGCCCAAAAAGAAAGAAATCGTCTCGTGGATATGCTGAATTCCAAACTAAGTAAAAAAGATATGGAAGACCTGATGTCCAAAAGTTTAGAGAATAAGAGAGGTGACATCAGCAACGACGCGTACTATTCGTACGTTTTTAGAAAGGCCAGATTTTCAGACATAGATTTAAAGTCCATGCCGAACCTTATAAAGTATTCCGATTATCTTAAAAAATACGACATGATAGACAAAACGCAGGTTTTTGGGGAGCTAAAAGACCTTGAAAAAGAGTTAATGGAAAAATATGCGACAACTCAGGATCAGAAAGACCTCTATACGTTGGATAGTAGATTGACCATACTCAGGAACATGTTCAACGCTCTTATGGTGAAATCGGAATTTGATTATTACATGTCTCACAAGAAAGATTTTGATATTGATAATTTCACGGATTTTATCGGCAAAAAATGTTCCGCATATGGATTTAATTTTAAGATCGATCGTTCCATAAGTGTACTAGACGAGTATCGCAAAGACATGGAAGAGTTTTATTCATGTTCGCTGAAACGTGATGACGCTTTTATTAAGAATATAGGAAAGAAGATGACTGGCGAAAACAGACAAATGGCGGTTCTTGTGACAGGAGGTTTTCATAAAGAGCACTTAAAACAACTTTTCAGGGACAACGGGTACAGTTATGTGGAAATAATGCCCAAATTCGGACAGACACCCGTGGAGAACCCGTATTTTAAACTTTTATCCGGGAAGCAAAGCAACCTTGATGATTTTATTAAAAAAGCCATGGAATATACTCCGGACAAATCCACAATAGCGGTAGAAAGTTTATTCAGCCGGATGGGGATAGACTCGAGCAAACAGTCAATGATAGATATGAAATTACGGCTTTTTGAAAAACTTATTAATAAACCGGGAGAGGATTTTATACTTAAAACGGAATGGGGAGAAATCGTTTTCAACACAAAAGCTAAAGGCGTGGATACCACAGGCAAACCTTTACCGGGGTTTGAGGTAGATGAAGGGGATCTGTATTTATCGGCTACCGTAAGACCGTTCCCGAAAGAGGACGCACAAAACATAGATTTTGGTGGCAAAGAATTTGATGTGGCTCTTGTAAATGGGGACATTTTAACGAAAGAGCAACAGGAAGTTTGGATAGACGTGCTGGGAATAGCGGCAAGCGTTATGGATATAAATGACCAATCTAATCAATCCTTGAAAGAGGATTTACGCAGAAATTTAATTTATCGCTTGAGGCAAGAAGGCATGAATAGAAGGCTTGGTGAAACAGAGGCTCAAACACAGGCTGAGGCACTTGTGAATAACATATTAAATAATCCCCGTATACAAATAAAGATCTGGAAACAATCGATCGGACGTCGCGGTGGTCATATTGGGGTAAGTTCGCGCTATGAGAAAACGGATGCATCGGGGGTGACCAAGGAATATGCCGAGTATGGGATGATATATCTTAGCCCTAGCCTAAAAGATCATAAGAACGGTATGCTTATAGGGCTTTTGCATGAATTAGGGGCGGTTTTACGTTTAACAGACGCTGAAAACGTAAAGTTTGGTGCGGATGATAAGAAACTTGCGGAAATTGCCATGATACTGGCGGAGCGGGCAAAAGATCCGAATAATATATATACAGAGGAAGTGAAACCGGCAGACCCGAGACGTGATATGGCCATGATGCTGCCGGCGAGTTACAGAAATACATTTGAAGACGAATTGGAAGCCGCTGTACAAGCGGTAAAAGCCCTAGGAGATAATCTTGAGCTTGAAAAAGTAAACGTCATTATAAATGCTATCCTTAATATGAAATTTGAAGTTTATTTTAAATCCGATAAAGCAGAAAAAGCACAGCTGTTGGCAGAAATGAATGCCATGGAAAGATTGAAGTTGATAAGAGGTGTGGCTATAACAATATTAGAAGGGAAAGACAATATGAATCCGGAACAGTTGGATGGTTTGAGCAGCGTGCCGGGTATGGTTTTCATTTTTTTGAATCGGATTATGGAATCTGAAAATGTGAAGGAAATGATGGCCAAAGAGGATAAGAAACTTGTTGAGCGTGTGCTGCTGAAAAAGGATATAGAAGCTTTGGTCCATGAAGCTGAAAAACTTCCGGCCAATAAGCCAGGAGATCCGGATATTGGGTCTTACGCCAGACAAATAAATCCCGAGGTCAATAACAACCAGGATTTGAGAGATGGACTTTCAGAGCTACTCGATGCCATAGAACTACAAAAGAGGAGAGCTGAACGTGAAGGTCTTCCTATCCCTCTGGAGTATGATAATGTCATAAATAAAATAAGACCGTTGTTGGCTAAACTTCAAACCGGGGAACGTGGTGCTAGAGACATGGCCATGACGCTTCCAGCGGTGGTTGACCCGGAACTTTTACAAGCTTTTAATGGCGCCCGTGTAAAAATTGATAGATGGATACAACAAATGGGAGACAGTTTTACTGCTGCCAGTGAAGCCTGGTTGAAATGGAGTGATGGTGTCAAAAAGGGAACGATAAAAGTAGATGCACATACGCTCGGGAACATAACCGAAATAGAAGGGAGAGTTAAAATCGCCAAACAAGCTGCAGATGAACTTACTTCCTTGATGGGAAGTTTTAATGGCAGGGATAATTTGAACCGAGAAGAAATGGAACAAGTCTATTGGGCTTGGGGGGCGCTCCATGATGCTAGCCGAAAGCTTTTGGAATTTATGGAAGATTCTAATCGCACTCCTGATGATGATAGGCCGGTAGGGTTAATAGCTAATTGGGATCAAAATACTAAAAATCACCCCGAGTTTATGCCGCTTGCAAGTTTTAGTAAAGTTATTGATGAAAATTTCTTTACGTTAAATGAAGCTTTTGTGTCACAAGGAAATAGAGGAGATGGCGATAGGGCGATGACGAAAGACGAGGGTGTCTATAATATAGACGTTATCGATTCGGGTGTATATATTATGAAAGTTGAGGGTAAAAATTGTATTCGTGTAGCTCCAAAAATGGCGCCATTGACCAAAACAAACTTGCCGGCGGTTAAACAGGCCTTTATCGATCTTACAAAAAGAGTGTTTGAGGCCGCGCACAAGGGGCTTTTTAATAGTGAGCCTCTTTTTCAGGCCATATCCATCGGGGACCTTTTAAAGGATAAGGATAGATCCTCCGAAGCGCAGAACCTTGCCACTCAGGTTAAATCCGCTCTTCAGAAAGGTGTAGTGAAAATGAAGATCGGCAATATCACGTATATGATATTTGACGAGACGGACGATAAGCAGGTTAAATCCGTGTTAGTGGGGGTAGATAAAGTGTCCAAAGCTTTGATCAAGCTCTGGACTGATAAAGGTATTGTATCAAAAACTCCGACGGAGAAAGAAATGGCCATGATTAACGAAAAGTTGAAAAGCCGCATAATCATAGCGGCTTATGCGGACGCTGTAAAAGATCAGTTTAAGGATATCAAGGATAAAGCGTTTATGCTGTCTTTAACGCGGGATCCGAATGAGGAAATTGCCGTCACGCCTATAGGGAAGGTGGGCGAAGCCGGGCTTGCCATGTTCAGCCATTTTGAGAAAGAGGAAAAAAGAGCCATAGATGCGACTTCGGTAACGGGTGATGAAATGGGTACGTCCAGGGAATTGGTCGCAAAAGCTTTACTTGCTATTTCCGGTATAGAAGACATTGGCACCATTTTAGCGATGGCCGCTCAAATATTGGCTAACGGAGATTTGCGCAAGATGTCAGGTTTGTTATTTATACAGGTGAGGCCGATAGATATCAATATTTTGAAAGAGATAAGCGAAGCCGAGAGAGAAGTGTTGAGAGCGCTGTAATCCGCATACAGAAAGGGCGGGAAGATCGTTCTTGTTTTTATTGTTGTAGGCCGCGGCGTGTCGCCGCGGCTTTTTTATGCCTTTGGGACGTTTCCGATTTTGTTCGGAGATGTGTCCCACTTCTAATCTTAGAGTTGTCCCCGATCCAATCCCAGATCTGTCCCCGCGCTGAGATCAGACCTGTCCCTTATCATCTATTTTCGATTCTCTCCGGGGTTAGGATCCGCGCCGTGGGGTTTTGGAGGCATTGCGGCGATACCGAATTAGCCGACAAAACCACACAATTTGCCGGGAGACGCGCAGGATGCCATACCCCGTTCTGCTATGGCTGCGACAAAATACTTTAATGTTATGGATCCCCGATTGAAGTATTCGGGGATGACATTGCGTATGATGACATCTCGAGCAGGGCAGGGAATGCCTGAGCACATCCGCGCGAAGGTTGAGCCAAATGCCTGGCAGTGGGATCCGAGTACTGGAACGATTTGCCGTTATCCGATTAAAAATATTTTACGCGTCAGCGCGAGTCAAACGCCGGGAGATCAAAAATGAAAAGGCAAAACGTGAAGCACGCAGGATCCCCCGGCCAGGCATTATTTCTATATTGTGGATCCCCGCTTCCGCCTTCGCTCTTATATTAAAAGCTCCCACAGCTACGGCGGACTCGATGATATTGCATATGATGACATCTGCAGCAGGGCAGGGAATGCCTGAGCCCCGCACGAAGAAGGATCGGCCTCGTCCGGAGGCCTCGGCACTCCCTCGGACATTGCGTCCTCGGTCGCAGGGCGCCCCGGCCTTGCTTTGTTTTTGGATAAATGTTACCGAATATCTACTGTCAGAATACGGCGAACCCCCAAAACCGAATTATTGCATATTGGGGGTTTGTGTGCTATATTTGAGTCTACTTATTTAGGTTTTTCTTTGTTTTTCACGGTTTGCCGCCTTAGCGCGCGGTTTTCTATTAGGAAACACAATATGGAGGAAAGAAATGAATAAGAATCTTCAATGGAGACTGTTCGGGGTAATCGCCACAATAATCGTTTCACTTTGGCTGATATGGCCGCCTTTCACGACGAAAGACGCGCAGGGTAATGTCATCCAGAAGGGGAAGATCAATCTTGGCCTCGACCTTCAGGGCGGTATGCATATCGTTCTCAGGGTCGACACGGCAAAAGTGCCGATGGACGCTAGAAAAGACGCCATAGACCGGGCGATGGAGATCATCCGGAACAGGGTGGACCAGTTCGGCGTAGGTGAAATGTCGATACAGAAACAAGGGGCGGAAACGATCATAGTCCAGCTCCCCGGCGTGACCGATCGCGAAAGAGCGCTGGAGATCATAGGAAGAACCGCTCATCTTGAATTCAAGCTTGTTTCCGATAAACCGGACGACCTTAAAAAAGCCATAAATAAAGAGCCCGTACCGGGGTTTGAGCTCAAATATTCCGAAGGCAGGGAAAAAGGCGGCAGTGAGCCTCTTCTTGTCTCGACCGAAGCCGCTCTTACGGGCGATCTTCTTGTGAACGCGAAAACAGAATTCAGTTCTGAGAGTTTCGGCGAACCTTATGTTTCTCTTACGCTTAACCCAAAAGGGGCGCAGTTATTCGCCGATCTTACCGCCACAAATGTCGGTAAAAGGCTAGCGATAGTTCTGGACGGTAAAGTGATTTCGGCGCCGGTCATACGAGAGCCCATTCCTTCCGGCCAGGCGCAGATAAGCGGAAATTTCTCGGTGGATGAGGCCAACGACTTATCGGTAATATTGAGAGCGGGTGCGCTTCCGGCTCCGGTAGTTGTTGAGGAAGAAAGAACCGTCGGGCCTCTTCTCGGGGCCGATTCGATAAAAAGCGGTATGCAGGCCACCATACTCGGCGGCATACTTGTGGTGATCTTTATGCTTTTATATTACAGGCTTAGCGGTGTCGTCGCGAACATAGCGCTTGCTCTCAACTTGTTGCTGATCCTGGCCGGCTTAGCGTTATTCCGCGGTACTCTTACTCTGCCCGGTATCGCCGGTTTGATATTGACCATCGGTATGGCGGTCGACGCTAACGTTCTTATTTTTGAAAGGATGCGCGAAGAGATGAAACTGGGGAAGACCCTGCGCGCGTCCATAAACGCCGGGTATCACCGGGCGCTGTCGGCGATCATTGACTCAAACCTCACAACTATCATCGCGGCTATGCTGATATTCAAATTCGGCACGGGCCCGATACGGGGTTTCGCCGTAACGTTGACTATCGGTCTTTTAGCGAACCTTTTTACGGCTGTCGTGGTCACAAGATTGATATTCGACATACTTTGCGATCAATTCAATCTTTCTAAACTTTCATTCGCGCAGTTACTGCAAAAAGAGACGAAGATAGACTTCATAGGGAAAAGAAAAATATGTTACATCGCGTCCCTCGCTATCATTCTGCTCGGTGTGGTATTATTCATTATGCGCGGTGACAAAAATTACGGCGTAGATTTCTCCGGAGGTACATTGCAACAGCTCATGTTCGATAAACCGGTCGATACGGGTAAACTGCGCGACATCCTTAAAGATATCGGTGTCGGTAACGCGGCTATACAACAGTACGGTGACACTAAAGAGGTTATCATACGCACACAGGAAGATATATCCAAAAAAATGAACGCCGAATTGAAATCAAAGATGTCGGATAATCCGTTCAAGCTTTTAAGATTGGAAACCGTAGGCCCGGCCGTCGGGCGTAACCTGCGCCAGAACGCGCTCTTAAGCCTCGGGCTTGGTCTACTCGGTATCGCCATCTACATTATGTTCCGTTTTGACCTTAAATACGGGGTCGCGGGCATTATCGCGCTTATTCACGATGTGCTTTTCGCTGTTGGCGCCATGGTCATAGCGCACAGACAGTTCGATCTTACGATAGTCGCGGCGCTGCTCACTATCGCCGGTTATTCTATAAACGATACCGTGGTTATTTATGATCGAATAAGGGAGAATCTGCGGCTCGTGAAGAAAGCGAGTTTCGCGGAGATCGTGAACCTGAGTATCAATCAGATGCTGCCTCGAACGATATTGACAACCGGCGTAACGATGTTGGTCGTTATCGCCCTTTTATCTGTCGGCGGCGAAGTTATTAACGACTTTTCGTTCTGTATATTCATAGGGTTCTTCGTCGGTGTATATTCCACGATCTACATCGCAAGCCCCATGGTGCTCTCATGGCATGCTCAGAGAGTCGAGGAAAAGAAGAACGTTCCTCAGCAGGGTGGGAAAAACAAAAAGAAATAAACCAGATAGATCTTCAAACAACAAAAACGCCGGGACATCATCCCGGCGTTTTTGTTTACTGTCTCCTTATTGACGATAACGTTCGTGGATATGTTTTGCATGATACCCGTTTCGTGTATAGGAAGAACTGGCGAAACGAGAAGTTCTGTCGTTTAGACGATTTCCTTTTTCGGAGAATTTTCTGATAATTTTGGCGCCTCGGGACAATCCTTCCCAGTGTATTATCGCTCCCGCCTGTTCGGAAGTTCTGCGCGCTTCAGAAAAATACCCTGTTATTTTTGATCTCCAGGCGTTTGATGCTTCGCTGAAGCGTAAAATATTTTTATCTTTTGCGGGTATTTTTCTTAAGTGCTCGAACATTCCGAACAGGCGGATTGCGGGAATGACATTGTTATGATAATGACGATTGAAGTAAGGACGGGGATGCCCGAGTCCCGGACGAAGGAGGATCGGCCTCGTCCAGAGGCCTCGGCACTTCCTCGGACATTTCGTCCTCGGTCGCAGAGCGCCCCGACCTTGCTTTGTGTTCGATATTCTAAAACTCTTGCTTCGTCGGCACTATGCATTGTGATAAAGAGACGTTTGTGTTCTTTCTACCGGGGACGCTTGAAATCCCCTGCGAGGATTTTTTTCGCTCAGCGTTCGGCCTCGCTCTCTCCGCCTTTGGCGGAGATCCGTGCCCGCTCGGCCTCTCGATGCCCCGTACGAAAGAACACAAACTTCTCTTTACAAATAGTGTTCTCTGCCGGCGCTACGCAGGAAGAACACTTTACTCGCGTATTTACCGCTGTTACAATAAGGATACATATGGATAAAAAAATGGAGAACATAAACTATCAGGATTGGTATGCGTCCGCATACGCCGAACTGACTGGTTTTGGTGTGTGGCTGAAAGGCGGGGAGATGAACGCCCTGCCGAAAGAAGAATACGCGAAAAGACCTTTTCGGATCCTTTTTACACGTCTTTCCACTTATGTGGATGTGGCTGATTCATTTACACATAGTTTTTTGTATCAGATAGCCGCGGGTCTCCCCGGTATTTATCCTGACATAGCGTATTTACCGCCTGAGGCGGATGCCCGGATATTCGACCGGGATAGCGTCCCATGGCTTTTGGGTACAACCACAAAAATCGGGCCGCGCGGTTTTGATGTTATAGGTTTTTCGAATTCTATCGTGCAGGAACTGATCAATATCCCGATACTGCTAAGAAAAAGCGGGATCCCGCTCGTGAAGACTGATAGGATAAAAGACGATAGCATCCCTATATTACTTTTGGGCGGGGCGAATGCCATACATGCCACAGCGCTTTGGGGAAAAGAACCCTTGGTTGACGGTATCTTTATAGGGGATGATCCACAATATATAGGAAAGCTTTTCGATATATCCGGCCGGATGAAAAAAGAAGGCGCCGGTAAACGCGATATCCTTGAGGCGTGGGAGGATGTTCCGGGATTTATCCAGCCTGATATTCCAAGAAAAACGAAAAAAGGTATCATGCCCGGGACGAAGGGCGCGGTGATCTTTGATAAAGGCATTATTCCGTACGGGGAGGAAAATATCGGGAGCTCTCATTTGATGATCAGCGACGGCTGCCGCGGTTTATGCAGCTTTTGCTCCGAGAACTGGAATAAAAAGCCGTACAGGGAATCCGGCCTCGGGACATTGCTTGATAAAGCGCTGGAATTAAAGTCCGAAATGGCGCTTGAGAAAATAAACTTATACAGTTTCAATTTCAATATGTATTCTCACTTTTATGAACTTGTGTGGAAGCTATTGCCGTGTTTTGACCAGATCGGCCTGAAAAGCCAGCGTTTCGATATGTTAGCGGTAGATCCCGAGATGATAAATTACGAGACGGCTTTCGGCAAAACCAGTTTTAGTTGCGGCCTTGAGGGTATATCGGGACGCGTCAGGCGATATCTCAACAAAAATCTTGATGATGATCTTCTCGCGAAAAGCTGTGACCTGGTTTTTCGGGCTCACGCGCGTGAGCTTAAGATGTTCCTGATCTGTACGGGATATGAAGAAGAGAGCGACATGGATGAATTCGGAGAGTTTTTGGGTGCGCTCAAGAAGATGCGGGAATATTCCGGCAATAGGACGCGTGTCATCTTTTCGATAACCCCGCTTGTCAGATTCCCGTGGACGCCGCTTGAATTCGATAAGGCGTTTGGCGCGGACGAATATGCTCAAATAATAAAAAAGATAAAACGCGCCGTTTCCGACTCCGGTTTTGAGGCACGGGAGGCCATGCCGGTGAAAGAATATATGGTTTCACAGGTTTTGGTGAGAGCGGACAACGAAAAGGTTAAAGACGCTATGATCACGGCCGCTCTTGAGTCGGATTTTGTGTATTATAGGAATATCTCCGACGAATTTTATGAAATATTTTTCAAAGTTCTCAAACAGGGCGGTATTAATACCAGCGATATGTTCCGCGCGATGTCTTTGGAAGAAGCTAATGTCAAACCCTGGGTCTTTTGCGAAACAGGCACGGATAGAAAAAAGTTGTGGGACATTTTCAGGAAGAACATTTCGTTCAATGAAGTGGGCGGGTCGCTTGCCGTACTATCGAAGGAACGCCCCGTGGCGATAGAGGAATTGAGAAAACGCGTCGCTTCCATAAGAAAGAACAGGGGCCGTTTCACTTTTCTTGTGTCGGTTTCAACAGAGAACCGGGCCCTTGTGAGGAAATATTTCGGAACGGTGCTTGCGCGAGCAATTATGCGATCCGAAGAGAGACTTATACCTTTATTCAGAACATATGTTTCATCATATTGGGCGGCGTGCGGAAAAGAACCCGTGTGGATAACTGGGGCTGATCTTATTACGTTGGAATGGGATACTAAGGCGAAGGATATGATTCCGGAATTGTGCGCTAAAAAAACGTTCATCGAAAAAGTTAATAAAGAACTCGGTAAATGGGGCGAATTAAAATGTCTCGCGCGGGATAAAGATCCTTACGTGTTCAAGATCATGTTTAACTCGCCGCTTGTTCTCAAATTACAGGAATATTTAAAACAGAACGGAATGAAATATACCTTATATAAACTTGGCGAGGGAAACTATTCGTATAAATTCACAAAAGAAACCGTCAAGAAAAAGATTATCGCCGAATTATACGCCGAGACCGTAACGCGGCAGGACGCCGGCGGGGCAGTTAAAGAACACTGCGTTACGGTGATCCCGTCGGAAAAATTTTGTGCCGATGATTTCACACAAGGTGCTTTTGTTTTTTCGGATAAAAACGACCGCGCGAAGGTAACGATTACGGCCGATCTGGTCATCTAACTCGAAAGAAAAGATAAAACCCCCAAAATAAAAACCAGCATATTATTTTTTTATTTTGACAAGTATTTGTACTTGTTATATACTTGTTACATACATATCGGAGGTGCAGAAAATGGATATGAAAATCAGAAATAACGAGAATATTTTCTGGTGGTATAAAAAGCAGGGGGGATCAATGGACTTTTTCAATGATGTCCGCAAAAAAGGTATCAATGAGAGAAAACTCGAGAATAAGGTTAGGAACGATGTGATGAGCAAGCAGGTGTACAAACACGAAGTGAATATCGTTTTTAACAAATTCTATCGGGATCAGGTCACCGAATTATATAATGAGGTAATGAAACGCAAATAAACGGCGTTCTATTTTGGGATATCGGATGCGGTTTTTTTATCGTGGTATTCCGTGATGGGTAGGGGGCATAAAAAAGCGTATCCCCGTTGTAATGGGGGGTACGCTTTTTTATTTAAAGCGAGAATATCTTGACAAAATATGCCAAATATGATAATTTTACAACCTCACATGACCTCAAGTTATGTACAAGGTTTTAATTTAAATACAGGGGATGATGTTTTATGGCAAATGCGACTAAAATTAAGAAAAAGGAAGAAGCTACCCACAAGTGGTATGTGGTTGACGTGAAAGACATGGTTGTAGGAAGGGCTTCCTGCCAGATAGCTAAATATCTGATGGGGAAGAACGATCCTTCGTATGTTCACCATGTTGATTCAGGAGCCGGTGTTATCGTGCTGAACTGCGATAAGATACGGATCACCGGGAACAAAGCTAATTCCAAAATGTATAAGTTTTATTCGGGATATCCGGATGGGTTGAAAGAGATCAACTTTAAGGATATGATGAAGAAAAACCCGAAATATATTATCGAGCACGCTGTTAAAGGCATGCTTCCGAAGACGAAGATGGCCGACAAGATAATGAAACGGCTCAAGCTATACGTGGCTGCGGAACATCCGCATGCGGCGCAGAAGCCGGAAGTGTTAAAGTTAAACGTGAGGTGAATAAATGTCAGAAGTTAAAGAGAGGAAACAGCTTATAGGCCGGCGTAAGGAATCCGTGGCGAGAGTGCGGTTGGTTCCGGGTTCGGGGAAAGTTATAGTGAACGGCAGGGCGTTCGAGGAATATTTCCCGAGAGAAACCCATCGAATAGATGTGGTCAGGCCTTTGGTTGCGTGCAATATGTTGAATAAATTCGATGTGCTCGCTAATCTTACCGGTGGCGGGGAGACGGGTCAGGCAGGGGCTTTGAGGATGGGTATAGCAAGGGCTCTTACCGTATTGGATCCGGCGACACGGGCGATATTGAAGAAAGAAGGATATCTTACGCGCGATCCGCGAGCCAAAGAGCGTAAGAAATACGGGCGCAAGCGTGCAAGAAGACGTTTTCAGTTCTCGAAACGTTAATAGTTTTAAAACATATACTTACGACAAAAAGACCTATTCTGATAATTTTATTGACAGGGTAGGTCTTTTATTTTATACTTGGATTTTCTACGTCTTATACATACTATTATTTTAGTGTTTCAAGAATAAAGTTTGTAACGGATACGGTGAAAAAATGATAAAAGCTGGAGTTGTGGGATTTACAGGATACACGGGGGCCGAGGTTGTGGCTTGCTTAGCGCGTCATCCGCAGGTTGAGATAACCTCTCTTGCCGGTCGAATGGATACGCCTGTAAAATATGCCGATCTTTTCCCGAAAATGGGAAAGGTTGTCACGCAGGTGTGTAGAAAGATAGATGTGGACGAGATAAGCGCGAGCTGTGACGTGGTGTTTTTGGCTCTTCCGCATACGGTATCGATGGATTATGTCCCGCTTTTTCTGGAACGTGGGAAAAAGGTGATTGATCTTTCTGCCGATTATCGTCTTTCCGCTGATGAATATCAGAAATGGTTCAAGACGGAACACAAAGATCAGAATAATCTTATGAAAGCCGTGTATGGACTTCCGGAACTTAACCGCCGCAGTATTCAGGGCGCTTCGCTTATCGCGAATCCGGGTTGTTACGTGACAAGCGTTCTTTTGGGAACTCTCCCGATAGCGAAGATGATAGCTAAGAATGGTATAACCCCGATAGTCGATTCAAAGAGCGGGGCCACGGGCGCCGGCAAAAAGGCCGAAACATCCCTTCTTTTCAGCGAAGTGGATGAGGATCTTAAATGTTATAAAGCCGATACCCATCAACATATCCCGGAGATGGAGAAAATACTTGGTCAGGCCGCTGGCCAGCGTGTTCAGGTCCATTTTGTGCCGCATCTTTTATCGATAAAACGCGGAATATTGTCCACGATATACATCAAGGACGCGGAGTTGCCCTCTGCGCAGGAGATACATGGCATGTATGAGAAATTTTACAAGGATGAGCCTTTTGTGCGAGTCCGTCAGATAGGGGACCTTCCGCGGATAGCGGATGTTGAGGGGACTAATTTTTGTGATATAGGCATTACGGTCTCGCGCGGACTTTTGATAATAGTTTCAGTTATTGATAATTTGTTGAAAGGCGCGTCGGGTCAGGCCGTTCAGAACATGAACATAATGTGCGGGTTCGACGAACGGGCGGGTTTGCTTTAATTGCAAGGAGCAGGAGATGAAAATTAAACTTCCAAAAGGTTTCAAGGCTAACGGAATGCATTGCGGTCTAAAGAAAAAACGCAAGGATCTCGCGCTTTTTTATTCCGTGAAACCGGCTAAATGCGCGGCGCTTTTTACGTCAAATCTTGTAAAGGCTGCGCCTGTTGTGTTTTGTCAGAAGCAACTTGCGAAGACTAATTGTATACGGGCGATCATTGCCAATAGCGGGAACGCGAATTGCATGACCGGCGAGCGCGGATTGAAAGACGCTAAGCGAATGGCGAAAGAAGTCGCGCGTGAGATGCATCTTTCAGAAAAGACCGTTCTGGTCTCGTCTACCGGTGTTATAGGGCGGCTTATGAATATGGATCCTGTCATAAAAGGGATACCGCATCTTGTGAAAGGTTTGTCCGAGGAAGGGATAATCGAAGCGGCCGAAGGGATAATGACGACGGACAGGTTTTATAAAATATCGTCGAGGACGCTTAACGTCAAAGGCAAAAAAGTGACTATCGTAGGGGTGGCGAAAGGCGCGGGTATGATAAACCCGAACATGGCCACGATGCTTGCGTATATCATGACGGACGTGAATATATCCGAGAAGGCGCTCAGGAAGGCGCTGACTGCTGTGAACGAAGATTCGTTCAACGCGATAACCGTGGACGGGGATATGAGCACTAACGATACCGTCGTGCTTCTGGCTAACGGTGCGGCTGATAACCGGATGGTAACCGAGAAGGGACATGATTTTGAGAATTTTGTGAAACAGCTCGGGCATGTAATGTCTGAGATCGCGGACATGATAGTACGAGACGGGGAAGGTGCTACGAAATTCGTCGAGGTGACGGTTAAGGGCGCCCGTTCTTTTAAGACGGCGAAAAAAGGCGCGAAGGCGATCGCGAACTCGGTGCTTATGAAATGCGCAGTTCACGGCGGCGATCCGAACTGGGGGCGTGTGGCTTCATCGATAGGCTCCAGCGGGATTAAGTTCGATCCGAATAAAATGGATGTTGTGCTTGACGGTGTGGTGTTCCTTAAAAATGGGCGGTTTGTCGATCCGTCGGCTGAAAAGAAAAAATATGTTTTCAAGGATAGTGACGTGAGTATAGAAGTGAATCTGCATCAGGGCGATAAAGACGCCTGCGTGCATAGCTGCGATATATCCAAAAAATATATAGCTATCAATTCCTACTATACCACATAGAGCTTTCCGGAAAATCCCAAGAGGTGAATAATGGAAGAAGCTATACGCAAAAGCGAAGTGCTTATTGAGGCTTTGCCGTACATAAGCAAGTTTTTCGAGAAGGTCGTTGTTATAAAATATGGCGGCAGCTCAATGGACGATAAAGAAGCGCAGAAGCGAGTCCTGCAGGATATAGTTTTTATGCGCTGCGCAGGGATGAAGCCTGTGCTTGTTCACGGTGGCGGGCCGGAAATAAGTAAACGCCTTGAGGAAGAAAAGATAGAGGTTAAATTCATCAACGGACTACGCGTGACTTGCGAGAGGTCGATGACGATAGTTGATGAGGTGCTTTGGGATATAAACAAACAGCTTGTCGCCGAGATAAAAGCACTTGGCGGGGAAGCGTTCGGTCTTAGCGGTAAAGAGAACAGTATGATACAGACGGTGCCGAAACAGTCGGAAGAGAATCTGGGATATGTGGGAAGTATAGACGCAATAGATACGACGATACTCCAAAGGTTGATAGATACAGATATTATCCCGGTTATTTGCCCGGTCGGGAAAGGCAAGGACAATAAACTTTATAACATTAACGGTGACGAAGCCGCGAGCAGTATCGCGATGGCGCTCAAGGCCGAGAAATTCGTTCTTATGACGAATGTGCGCGGCGTTCTGCGCGATAAAAAAGACCCGGCGTCGCTTTTGCATTCTTTGACCGCGGAGGCAGTGGAGATCCTGATAAAAAGAGGCTCGATCGAAGGCGGCATGTTACCCAAGGTCAACGCGTGCCTTAACGCGCTTAAAGGCGGGGTTCGCAAAGCGCATATCGTTGAGGCGAGTTTGCCGCACGCGCTTTTGCTTGAGTTTTTCACCGATAAAGGTATCGGTACGGAAATAGTGCAGTGAACAGAGGTAAGAAAAGATGAAAAAGAAAACGGATCTGAACGATGTGAAAAAAATGTACGATAAGTGCATAGCGCCGTCGTACGCGAGGAAAGACCTGTGTATTACGAAAGGTAAAGGTGCGGTCGTTAAAGATATAGACGGTAAAAAATATCTGGATTTTTTTCCGGGGTGGGCCGTAAGCGGCATAGGGCATACGCATCCGACCGTTGTGAAAATGGTCAACGCTCAGATGAAGAAGATATTGCACGTGTCGAATAATTTTTATAATGAATTACAGCCGCTTCTCGCGGAAAAAATAATAGAGAATTCTTTCTCCGGAACGATTTTTTTCGGGAATAGCGGGGCCGAGGCCAATGAGGCCGCGATAAAGATCGCGCGTAAATACGGCAGCGCGTCAGGGCGTTACGAGATCATCACGATGGAAAAGTCTTTTCACGGGCGCACTCTCGCGACACTTACGGCGACGGGGCAGGATAAAGTGAAGACGGGGTTTTCGCCTCTTCCGGAGGGTTTTAAATATGTGCCATTCAACGATATCAATGCTTTGAAAGCTGCGATATCGGATAAAACGATCGCGATCATGCTTGAACCGGTACAGGGTGAGGGCGGAATCAACGTTGCGGATAAGGCTTACATCGAGGAGATCTCGCGTGTTTGCAAAGAAAGGGATATGCTTCTTATATTCGACGAGGTCCAGACCGGGATGGGGCGTACGGGAAAAATGTTTGCGTTTCAGAATTACGGCATTACGCCGGATGTTATTACGTTAGCCAAGACGCTTGGCGGCGGTTTTCCGATAGGCGCCATGGTGTCGGGTGAAAGGCTTCGCGGTATTTTTTCGGCGGGATCGCATGGATCGACGTTCGGCGGAAGTCCCGTAGTGTGCGCCGCGGCTCTCGGGGTTTTTGAAGTTATAGAAAAAGAGAAGCTTCTTAAAAGCGCCGTTAAAATGGGCGCTTATCTTGTGAAGAAATTGTCTGACATAAAAAAGAAGCTACCGATAGTGAAAGAAATAAAGGGTATCGGTCTTATGATAGGTGTGGAGTTAGCGATGGACGATGCGGCCGTTGTGGCTGATAAATGTATGGCGGAAGGTTTGCTTATTAATTGCACACAGCATAACATAATACGTCTTTTGCCGCCTTTGAATATAAAAAAGGCCGAGGTCGACGCGGCAATGAAAATATTCGCGAAAGTGTTGGAGGAGGTATCATGAAAAAAGATCTTGTGAGCATAGGGGATCTGACGACGCAGGAGATATTCGAACTTCTTGATCTAACGAAGAAGCTTAAGAAAAAACCGCTCTCTCACAGACAGGCGCTGGCATATAAGACTTTGGCGCTTATTTTTCAGAAGCCTTCTAACAGAACACGGATATCGTTTGAGGTCGCTATGACACACCTTGGAGGATATACGTTATATCTGAGCCCGTCCGAGATAAGCATGGGGGTCAGGGAACCCGTGAAAGACGTGGCACAGGTGATATCGCGGTACGTTAACTGCATTGTGGCGAGGGTCTTTTCGCATAATGACGTGCTTGAGCTGGCGTACCATTCCGGCGTGCCGGTCATTAACGGGCTTTCCGATCTTTCGCATCCGTGCCAGGCGCTTAGCGATATTTTTACGATACAGGAAAAGTTCGGGGGCCTTAAGGGCGTGAAACTCGCGTATATAGGTGACGGGAATAATGTTCTTAACTCATTGATAATGGCTGCGGCAAAGACCGGCATTGATCTAAGCATTTCTGGCCCGCGTGGATACGAACCGCAGAAGGATATTTTTGAAAAAGGGCAGCTTGTCGCTAAAACGAACGGTTGCGAGATAACATTCGATAAAGATCCGCATAGAGCGGTGAAGGATTGTGATGTCATCTATACCGATGTCTGGACCAGTATGGGACAGGAAGAGGAAAAAGAAAAAAGGCTTAAGGATTTTAAGAATTATCAGGTGAATGAGGAACTTGTTAAAAGCACCGGGAAGGACACATATATCATGCATTGTCTGCCGGCGCATCGCGGCGAGGAGATAACGGACGTTATCGATGGCAAGAATTCCATCGTTTACGATCAGGCGGAGAACAGGATGCATATGGAAAAAGCTGTTTTACTAAAATTAATGTCGGGGAGAGTGTAAGAAAATGTCTAAGAAAAAAGCGGTTCTGGCTTATTCGGGCGGTTTGGATACTTCGGTTATCATCAAGTGGTTGATGGACAGGGGATATGAGGTCGTGTGTTACATGGCGGACGTAGGTCAGGGTAAGGACGCCACTAACGCGAAAAAACGCGCGCTTAAAATAGGGGCGGTAAAATGTATAGTGGCCGATCTCAGGGAAGAATTCGTCACGGATTATGTTTTCAGAGCGCTTAAGTCCGGTGCGTTATATCAGGGTAAGTATAATCTAGCTACGGCGCTTTCACGCCCGTTGATAGCCGACGGTATGGTGGATGTGGCCAAGGCCGAAAAAGCCGATTGCGTTGCGCACGGATGCACGGGTAAAGGTAATGATCAGGTCCGTTTTGAGGTGACTTTCAAATTGAAAGCTCCAGAGCTCAAGATCTTCGCGCCTGTCCGTGAATGGGAACTTAAGACGCGTGAGGAAGAGATCGATTATGCGAAAAAACACAATATACCGATAGAGCAGACTAAGAAAAAAGTCTACAGTATCGATAATAATCTGTGGGGCATAAGCGTCGAGGGTGGGGCTCTTGAGGATCCGTGGAATGAACCGCAGGATAATACTTTTGTGACTATATCGAAGGTGGAAGACGCGCCATCGAAACCGGAATATGTGACCGTGAGCTTCAAAAAAGGTATTCCCTGTGCGATAAACGGGAAAACATATGCGCCGATAGCCCTTATCGAAAAACTGAATGTGATGGGAGCGAAACATGGTATTGGCAGGGTCGATATGGTGGAAGACAGGCTTGTAGGGATAAAATCCCGTGAAGTATACGAGGCTCCGGCTTCCGAGATACTTTACTGCGGACACACCGCGCTCGAGGAACTCGTGCTGGACAGGGAGACGCGTCGTTATAAAAGAGGCGTTGCCGATAAATATTCCGAACTTGTGTATTACGGGCTTTGGTTCACGCCGCTAAAAGACGCGTTGGACGCTTTTATAGACAAAACCCAGCAGAATGTGACGGGGGATGTTAAATTGAAACTATATAAAGGGAAAGTTACGATCGCGGGCAGGAAAAGTCCGTATTCACGATACAAACTTAAACTTGCGACTTACGGCGAAGGCGATGTGTTCGATCAGAGCCTTTCGAAAGGTTTTATAGATCTTTGGGCGATGCCGTATAAAAAATAGAGTTATGTCATTCCCGCACGCATTTCGTGCCCGCCGTAGCTATGTGGGCATTTATAAAGAAAGCGAAGGCGGAAGCGGGAATCTATGATATGAAAATGAGATGATTTAAAGGCATGGATGCCCGATAAAAGCATTCGGGCGTGACAGGGTTGATGTCATTGCGAGGAGCAATGGTCAAAGGTTGGCGACGAAGCAATCTTTGGGTAGCGAATAGAGCATTACGCATAGATTGCTTCGCTTCGCTCGCAATGACTGTAGAAATTCGAAATTCGAGAATAGATGATCATGTAGGGGCGGACCCATGTGTCCGCCCAAAACGGATAGAAATTCGAGATTCGAAATTCGATGATAAAGGAGAAATAACATGGCGGAAAAATTATGGGGAGGAAGGTTCGGGGCCAAAGACATGGATCCCGAAGTTATGAAGTTCACTTCGAGCCTTTCCGTCGATAATATTCTTGATAAATACGATTGTCTCGCGAGCAAGGTGCATGTGGAGATGTTGGAGAAGTGCGGGTTTCTTTCGAAGGATGAGAAGAAAGAACTTATTTCCGCGCTGGACGAGTTCGCGCAAAAAAAACGCGACGGCGCGATAAAGCTCGGGGAGTATGAGGATATCCATTCCGCCGTGCAGTCGTATGTGGAAAAGAAATGTCCGGATGCGGGTAAAAAACTGCATACGGCGAGGTCGCGTAACGAGCAGGTGGTCAATGACGTTCGCCTTTATTGCAGGGAGATGTGTTCGCACGTGACTATGCTTATAAAAGCGCTTCAGAAAAGCATAGTGGAACTCGCGGACAAAAATATAGACGTTATCGTGCCGGGATATACACATCTTAATCACGCGCAGCCGGTATTGTTCTCTCATCTTCTTATGGCATATGTCGAGATGCTGGGGCGTGATGTCTCGCGTATCAATGACGCCGCTGAGCGGGCCGACATGTCCGTTATGGGGTCCGGCGCTATCGGCGGTTCGTCGCTGGATCTTGACCGTAAATTCGTGGCCGAGAGGTCGGGCTTCGCGTCGATATCGGCTAATAGCATAGATGCCGTAAGTGATCGCGACTTCATGATAGAGATATTATCTGCGATTTGCATGATCGCCGTTCATCTTTCGCGTATAGCGGAGGATCTTATACTGTACAGTACGAAGGAATTCGATTTTATAGAGATAGGTGAGGCGTATTGTACGGGTAGTTCGCTGATGCCGCAGAAAAAGAATCCGGATGTGCTTGAACTGATCCGCGGGAAATCTGCGGGTGTCATAGGTGCGCTTAACTCTCTTTTTGTTCTGGTAAAAGGGCTCCCGCACGCGTATAACCGTGATCTTCAGGAAGATAAAAAATTCCTGTTCGAGTCAGCCGAGGTTGTGGCCGCCGAACTGGCGCTTATGGAGGGGTTAATGGGAAGCCTGAAAGTGAACGCGGATAAAGCGTCGGAACAGTTGAACGACGAATTTATCTATTCGACGGATCTGGCGGAATACCTTGTAGCAAAAGGGGTGGCGTTCAAGGACGCGCACCGCATTATAGGGAATATCGTCAGGCATTGCTGTGAGAAGAACATAAATATATCGGATCTTTCCCTGCCGGAACTTAAAAAATTCTCGGCCGAGTTGGATGAGGATGTGTACGGGCTGTTGAACCCGGAAACATCGGTGAAAAGGAAAAAAACGTACGGGAGCACTAATCCCGGGTCGGTGAAAAAAGAAATATCGTCGTGGCGTAAAAAACTTGGAAGGTGATGGAAATGCATGAATTTGAGTACAGGGACAGTATGTTGTATTGCGAAGGGATATCGATAACCGATATAGCGAAGCAGTACCCGACGCCGTTTTATCTTTACAGTTACAAGACGTTGATGGACCATTATCGTAAGATAAAAGAGGCGTTCAAGGAGCTTGATCCGCTTATATGTTTTTCGATGAAATCGAATTCCAACCTGAACATATGCCGTGCGCTTGTGAACGAAGGCGCTGGGCTTGATATCGTTTCGGGAGGGGAACTGTTCAAGGCGGGTAAGGTCGGATGCCCCGCGAACAAGATAGTTTACGCGAGTGTTGGAAAGACCGAACGTGAGATAGAGGCTGCTATAAAAAAGAATATCTTGTTCTTTAACGTGGAATCCATACCCGAACTCATAATGATAGATACGGTGGCGAAACGGCTTAAGAAAAAGCCGCGTGTGGCGCTTCGTCTTAATCCGGACGTTAAAGCCGATACGCACGATTATATAACTACCGGAACGAAAGAAAAAAAATTCGGTATAGATTTTCAGACCGCGGAGAACATCTTTGATAACGCGAATAAATATTCCAACGTTCTTCTGAAGGGCGTGCACGTGCATATCGGGTCTCAGATAACCGATACCGAGCCTTTCAAAAAAGCGATAACGAAGGTCCTGGAGTTCATCGACAAAAGTAAGATAAATATCGAATACCTGAATATCGGCGGCGGGTTCGGGATAATCTACAAGGAAGAAAAAGCGCGGACGGCCATGGATTTTGCGGCGCAGATAATACCGCTATTGAAGGATAAGCCGTACAAGCTTATCCTTGAGCCGGGAAGATTTATTGTTGGGAACAGCGGGGCTTTGATAACGAAGGTTCTTTATGTGAAAACGACGTCGAGCGGAAAGAATTTCGCGATAATAGACGCCGGTATGAACGATCTGATAAGGCCGAGTTTGTATGAGGCGTATCATGAGATACTTCCGGTAGTTCAGCTGAAGGCTGAGGTAAAAAAATATGACGTGGTCGGCCCGATATGCGAGAGCGGCGATTATCTCGCGCTTGACAGGGAATTCCCGGAGATAATACCGGATCAGTATCTCGCGGTTATGAGCGCCGGCGCTTACGGATACGCGATGGCGTCCAATTACAATTCAAGGCCTCGTCCGGCCGAGCTTATGGTGATGAACGGGGAAGTGAAAATTATCCGCAGGGCGGAGATGTACAATGACCTTATCCGCTGCGATAAAATGATAAAGGAACTAAAATGAAAGAAAAGTACGGCATAAATTTCACGAAGGCCGTCGGATCCGGGAATGATTTTATCATTCTCGACAATAAGAACGGTGCGTTGGACAGGAAAAAACTGAATTATAAAAAGATCGCCATGGATCTTTGCCGTCAGCATCTCGCGATTGGAGCGGACGGGATACTTGTTCTTGAAAAGTCAAAAAAGGCTGATTTCAGGATGAGGATAATAAATCCGGATGGGTCTGAGGTCACGATGTGCGGTAACGGCGCGAGATGCAGCGCGCTTTACGCCTCGAAAAAAGGATGGGGTAATAAGCTTTCCTTCGAGACAGGCGCAGGCGTTATTTCGGCCGAAGTCAAAGGCGACAGCGTGAAATTGAAGATGAGCGATCCGAAGGATATAAAACTCGGGTTGGATCTGTGCGTGGGGGACGAACGTCTTGAGGCACATTTTATAAACACCGGTGTGCCGCATGTCGTGTGCTTTGTGAAAAAACTTGAAGGTTATCCGGTAAAGGAAACAGGATGTACGATACGTTATCACGAACTATTTTCGCCGAAAGGTACTAATGCGAATTTTGTCGGCGGGGTAGCGGATAAGAACATAGCGGTACGCACTTATGAACGTGGTGTCGAGGATGAGACGCTCGCGTGCGGCACCGGGTCGGTAGCTTCGGCTGTGATCGCGGGACTGTTGAATAAAGTGAAGTCGCCGGTGACGGTACTTACAAAAAGCGGCGAAAAAGTGAAAGTGTATTTTAAGATATCCGGTGAAAAAGTCACGGAAGTTTATTTGGAGGGGAAGGCCAACTTAATATTCGAAGGGAGAGTGTAGGCCATGTTTAAAGGAGCATATGTAGCGCTTGCTACGCCGTTCAAGGACGGAAAGATCGACGAAAAAGCATACAGGAAATTGATAGAGTTTCAGATAGACAACGGTATAGACGGTATTGTGCCGTGCGGGTGTACCGGTGAGGCCGCGACGCTTAGCATGGAAGAACATAAAAAACTGATAAAGATCGCGGTCGAGACCGTGCATAAAAGGATACCGGTTATAGCCGGTACAGGGTCAAATTGCACGCGCGAAGCGGTAGAACTGACTATGACGGCGAAAAAGGCCGGATGCGACGGGGCTCTTATCATAACTCCGTATTACAATAAGCCTACGCCGGAAGGTCAGTACAGACATTATTCTGAGATAGCGAAGAATGTCGATATACCGATAATGCTTTATAATGTTCCGTCAAGGACAGGGATATCGCTTTCGCCCGCTACAGTTGCGAGACTTTCGAAAATAGAGAATATCGTGGCGATAAAAGAAGCCGCCGGCAGTGTGCAGCAGGTGATGGATATCATCGCTCTTTGCGACATAACCGTTCTTAGCGGCGATGACGGTTTGACTCTGCCGTTCATGTCGCTCGGTGCTAAAGGCGTGGTCAGCGTTGTAGCGAATATAATCCCGCGCCAGATACATGAGCTGGTGCAGAATTATCTGGACGGGAATTTGGAGAAGAGCCGGTCGATACATTATGACATCGTCGAGCTTTGCAGAACTATGTTCGTTGAGACCAACCCGATACCGGTCAAAACGGCTATGTCCATGATGGGCCTTTTGAATGAAGAGTTTCGTCTGCCGCTTTGTGAGATATCGGATGAGCATAGGGCAAAAGTGAAACAGACGATAAAAAAATACAAATTGATATAACGGGGTTATTATGGTGAAAATAGGGATATATGGCGCGTGCGGGAAAATGGGGATACGGATCGCGACGCTTGCGCTTAAAGATAAAAAGATGAAGATTGTATCCGCCATTGAGCGGCCGGACCATCCGATGATCGGTAAGGATCTCGGAGATGTCTTGGGATGCGAAAAGCTTGGGGTTATTGTCGGTACGGATCCGTTCGAGACCGCGAAAAAGATCGATTGTATGATCGATTTTACCTTGCCGGTACCGACGATGGAGCATTTATCAGAATGTGTCAGGAACAAGACAAGAATGGTCATCGGTACGACCGGGTGTTCGCCTGTCGAGGAAAAGAAAATAAAAGCGGCCGCTAAAAAAATAGCGATTGTTTTTTCGCCGAATATGTCGGTCGGAGTGAACCTGGTTTTTGATTTTGTCGCTAAAGCCGCGAAGATCTTAAGTCCTGAGTTTTCGATGAGGATAGACGAGACGCATCATGTTCATAAAAAGGATTCGCCGAGCGGCACCGCGAAGATGATAGCGAGAGTGATGAAAGAAGCTTCCGGCAAGGACGTGCCGATAGAGGCGTTTAGGGAAGGCGAAGTGGTGGGTAATCACGGCATAATTTATGAAAGCCCGTTCGAGACCATCGAGATAAGACATGACGCCAAAACCCGTGACATTTTTGTGGTAGGGGCGCTGAAAGCCGCAAAATTCATATCGGCCAGAAAAAAAGGGATTTTCAATATGGCCGATGTGCTTGACTTGAAATGATGTTTTTGTATTTGGCGTTGCCGTGCGAAACGGATAGAGATTCGAGATTCGAAATTCGATGATAAATTTGAGAGAGGAAAGAAAATGAAAGTCGATTACGCAGACAGATTGAAAAAATTGCCGCCGTACCTTTTTGAGGAAATAGATAAAGCTAAACAGAAAGCTGTATCCGAAGGAAAACCGGTCATAGATCTCGGTGTCGGCGATCCCGACAGGCCTACGCCAGATTTTATAATCAAAGAGTTGCAGAAGGCTGTTCTCGATCCGGAAACGCATAAATACGCGCTTAACAAAGGTCTGCGCGTGCTCCGCGAGGAAATGGCGAATTGGTATAAAGAGCGTTTCGGGGTAAAACTTGATCCGGATACGGAAGTGCTCCCGCTTCTCGGGTCGAAGGAAGGAATAGCCCATGTGCCGCTCGCTTTTATAAATCCGGGCGACACGGTGCTTATTCCGGACCCGGGATATCCTCCGTATAACTCAGGCTCGGTGTTTGCCGGGGCCGAAGTGTGCAGGATGGGGCTACTTGAGAAGAACGGTTTTTTACCCGAGCTCGACGCGATAGATAAAAAGGTTGCGGAGCGTTGCAAGCTTATGCACATAAATTATCCGAATAATCCGACTGGCGCGGTGTGCGATAAAAAATTCTATGAGAAAGTCGTGGCGTTCGCTTCTAAGAACAATATAATCGTTTGTTCCGACGCGGCTTATACGGAAATGAGTTACGACGGACTTGAACTGCCGAGTTTTCTTGAAGTGAAGGGCGCGCGAGAGGTCGGGATAGAGTTTCATTCGCTTTCAAAAAGTTTCAACATGACGGGCTGGCGTGTCGGCATGGCGGTAGGTAACAAGGATATACTCGCGGGGCTCGCGAAAGTAAAAGGGAATATAGACTCCGGGATATTTACCGCGATACAGTGGGCTTCGATAGCGGCTCTCAAAAAATGGAAAGATGTAAAGGCCGAGTCTAACAAAGTATATACCGAAAGAAGGGATGTTCTTGTGAACGGTCTGAATAAGGCCGGATGGAAGGTAAAGGCCCCGAAAGCGACGTTTTATATATGGGCTCCGGTCTTTGGAAAATATAATTCCACGGAACTTACTAAGGCCATGCTTGAAAAAGCGAATATCGTCGTTACGCCGGGTAACGGGTTCGGCGAATACGGCGAGGGATATATCAGAATGACGCTTACAGTCAATACCGACAAGCTCGAAGAAGTGGTGGCACGTGTTAAAAAAGCGTTCTTTTCATGAAATCCGGAAGATGACGAATGGCGATAGTTTATCTGGGCATTGGATCGAACATAGGTGACAGAGAGAGGAATTGCAGGAAGGCGATACGAGAGATCTCTTCTCTTGATAAGACCAGCGTTCTGAAAGTATCGTCTTTTTACGAAACCGAACCGGTAGGCGGTCCTCCGCAGGATAGATATATAAACTGCGCGGTGAAAATAAAGACCGGTCACTCTCCGGAAAAGTGCCTTGAGGTCTTTAAGGGCATCGAGCGGATGATGGGTAGGGAAAAGGCCCCGAGAAATTGTCCGCGCGTTATTGATATCGATATTTTGATGTACGATGATCTTGTCCTTCGGGGGGAAAACATAACTATCCCTCATGAACGGATGCATAAAAGAGAATTTGTTCTGAAGGGAATGAACGAGATCGTTCCCCGCTTGGTTCATCCTGTTCTAAAAAAACGCGTTAGAGAACTTTATTCAGCTTTATTATCGAGCGGTGAAAAGAAAAAGATGAAAATAATAAGAAACGTCAACGAAATGAAAGCGTATTCCAGAGCGGTTCACAAAAAGGGAGGAACGATAGGTTTTGTTCCGACCATGGGATATCTTCATGAAGGGCATATGAGCCTTGTCCGCGCGGCGAGGAAAGATTGTGATAGAACGGTTGTAAGTATTTTTGTCAACCCTACGCAATTCGGGCCTAAAGAAGATCTTAAAAAATATCCCCGTGATATGGACCGTGACGTTAAGATGCTTACGAAAGAGAAGGCGGATGTGGTTTTCGTTCCGGAGACGGACGAGATCTATCCCGAAAACTTCGCGACTTACGTGGAAGTGTCGGGCCCTATTGTTTCGGGTATGTGCGGCGCGTCGAGGCCCGGCCATTTTAAAGGCGTAGCGACCGTTGTTACAAAACTTTTTAACATCGTGTGCCCCGATATAAGTTATTTTGGCCAAAAAGACGCGCAACAGGCCGCGGTGATAAAAAGGATGGTAAGGGATCTTGACCTGGAAACCCGGGTTAAAGTCATGCCGATAGTCCGTGAAACTGACGGGTTGGCGATGAGCTCGCGCAATAAATATCTTTCGCCGGAGGAAAGGGCCCGGGCCGTGAATATCCATAGAGCTCTCAACAACGCGAAAGATATGATAAAACGGGGAGAAAGGTCCGCGAAAAAAATAAAAAATAATATCAATTCGATACTAAAAAAGAATAAGATAAAGACTGATTACATTGAATTGGCGGATAGAGATAGCATGAGCCCCTTGGATGTTCTGGAAAAAGGGAAGACTATTATCGCCGTGGCCGCGTATGTGGGCAAGACAAGACTGATCGATAATGTTATCGTGTGATGATATCGAAAAGAGGGGAAGATGAAGATAGTGGATTTTGATCAACAGTACAAAGAACAGCTGAAGAAAAAGATCATGGATCTTAAGAAGGAAAGGGACGCGTGCATTATCGCGCATAACTATCAGCGTGACGAGATACAGGATATCGCCGATATTACCGGGGACTCGTACGCGCTCGCGGCGGCTGTTACGAAAGTGAAGAATAAGGTCATAGTTTTCTGCGGGGTTTCATTTATGGCGGAAAGCGCGTCGATCTTGAACCCGAATAAAACGATATTGCTTCCGGTCAGGGAAGCCGGATGCCCATTGGCCGAGATGATAACCGTGGAGAAATTGCGTAAGAAAAAAGCTGAATATCCTGAAGCCGCCGTTGTCTGTTACGTGAATTCGTCCGCGGCTATAAAAGCGGAAAGCGATATTTGCTGTACTTCGGCCAACGCCGTAGAGGTTGTCCGATCCATGAAAGAAGACAAGATCATTTTTGTGCCGGATAAAAATCTGGGGCGATATGTTAGGGAACAGGTGCCAGAAAAAGATATTATCCTCTGGGATGGTTATTGTGTGGTTCATATGAGACTTACGCAGGAAGAGGTTCTACAGGCGAAAAAGCTTCATCCGGAAGCTGAATTCATCGCTCATCCGGAATGCAGAAGGGAAGTGCTGGAACAGGCGGATTATATCGGGAGTACGGCTGGTATGATAAAATATGTTAAGGAATGTCCGCGCGAAGAATACATAGTCGGTACGGAAGTAGGGATAATTTATAAACTGCATCAGGATAATCCCGGTAAAAAATTCTATGTACCCGCTGAACATTTTATATGTGCCAACATGAAACTTACAACACTAGGCTGGGTAGCGAGAGCGCTTGAAAAAATGGAATACGAAATAAAGGTTCCGGAAGAGATCGCCGTGAAGGCGCGTAAAACACTGGAGCGTATGTTAGATGTGACACAGCGTAAGAAAAATTAACGGGGATCAGTGTATGGCGAAAAAGACGGCTGTGATTATAGGATGTGGAGCCATAGGCAAGGTGCTCGCGAAAGCCCTGGTTGCGGATCTGTCAGGGGAAGTCGGGGAAATATATGTTTATGACGCCGATCAAAAAAAGATGGACGAGATCCGAAGATCTTTTTCGAAAATAAAAGCGGCGAAAGATATGAAGGACGCCGTAAAGGTCGCCGATATCGTTCTTGAAGCGGCCTCACCTAAGGTGTCGGGCGAGCTTCTGGATATGGCTGTTAACGCCGGAAAAGATGTCTTGATCATGAGCGTAGGCGGGCTTTTGGACAAGGACCGGGTTTTTGAAAAAGCGCGTAAGAAAAAGGTAAGGATACTCGTTCCGTCAGGAGCTATATCCGGAATAGACGCGCTGAAGGCCGCTAAAATAGGCGGTTTGGATAGTGTTATGATCACCACTCGCAAACCCCCTCTTTCAATTAAGGACGCGCCATACGTTAAAGAGAATAATATAGATGTAGTGAATATAAAAGGCGAGAAGGTTGTTTTTGACGGTAACGCGCTTCAGGCAGTCAAAGGTTTTCCACAGAACATCAACGTGTCGGCCGTGCTTTCTTTGGCCGGTATCGGTCCTGAAAAAACAAAAGTTCGTATCATTGTCTCTCCGGAATATACAAAAAATACACATGAGATCGAAATATTAGGGAAGTCCGGGAGGATAAAAACGGTTACTGAGAATGTGCCTTCTCCTGAAAATCCAAAAACCAGTTATCTTGCCGCTCTTTCGGCGGTAAGCCTATTAAAGGATTATTTTGACACGGTCCGCATAGGGTCATAGCCCTTGACAAAAATACCCCCCTTTAGTAATATACGTTAAATCCACTTGAGACTGATAAGTTTTTATTCTTCTTTGCGAAAACCCCGGATTTTTTGCGCGTGGGTTAGACTGTGGTGGTTAAGAAAACAAAAGTTTTTCAATTCAAGCGTCTTTTTAGCATTTTAAAATAGAATACACTATACCATGACACAATCAGGCTGTGATTTTGTACATCTTCATGTTCACACGCAATATAGTCTTCTTGACGGGGCATGTCGTCTTGATGAACTGCTGGACAGAACCAAACAATTTAATATGACGTCGTGCGCTATCACCGACCATGGTAATATGTTCGGCGCGGTGGAGTTTTATGAGAAAGCGCTTGATCGCGGTATAAAACCAATCATGGGGGCAGAGATATATCTTGCGCCCGAAAGCCGGTTCGATAAAACAAGCCACGGGGTAAAAGGTGCCGGGTTCCATCTTGTTCTTCTTGCCCAGGATGCGGTTGGGTACAACAATCTTATCAATATAGTGTCTATAGGTTTTCTTGAGGGTTTTTATTACAAACCGCGTGCCGATAAAGAAGTGCTTGCAAAATATAGCAAGGGCTTGTTCGCGCTATCAGCGTGTCTGAAGGGCGAGGTTTCGCACTATCTTTTGACCGATCAGTATAAAACCGCCAAAAAAGCCGCTCTGGAGTATGCGGATATATTTGGAAAAGGTAATTTTTATCTTGAGGTCCAGGATAATAATCTTGATGAACAGAGTAAGCTCAATAAAGAACTTGTGAAGCTTGCAAAAGAAACCTCGATACCTCTTGTGGCTACGAACGACGTTCATTATTTGGAACAATCAGATGCGAGGGCGCATGATGCCCTGATCTGTATACAGACACAGAGTACGTTGAACCAGACAGATCGCATGAAGTTCCAAACGGATCAGTTGTTCTATAAATCCCAGGAGGAGATGAAACGTGCGTTCTCAGAGATTCCCGAGGCTATAAAAAATACGGTCGATATTGCCGCTAAATGTGACGTTAAATTCGATTTTAAAAAACTCCACCTGCCATCGTTCACGGCGCCAGATAATAGGAATAACGATGAATATCTTTATCAGCTAATAAGTGACGGTGTAAAAAAAAGATACCCTGTCATGACTGAGGAAATAGAAAAACGTGTCGCCCATGAGTTCGATATAATAAAACGACAGGGATATGTTAGCTATTTTCTTATAGTCTGGGATTTTATCAATAAAGCGAAACAGATGAATATCCCGGTGGGGCCGGGCAGGGGATCGGCCGCGGGCAGCCTTGTTTCCTACGCGGTGGGTATAACGGATATAGATCCGCTTAAATACGGACTGATCTTTGAAAGGTTCCTTAACCCGTCCAGGGTGAGCATGCCCGATATTGATATAGATTTTTGTTTCGAGCGCCGCAGCGAGATAATCGATTATGTTATTAGTAAATACTCCAAAGAGAACGTCGCGCAGATAATCACGTTTGGTACGATGATGGCCAAGGGTGTTATAAGGGACGTCGGGCGCGTTATGGGCCTAGCGTACGAGGAAGTGGATAAGATCGCGAAACTTGTTCCGACCGATCTAGGAATAACGCTCGATGAAGCTCTTGAGAAAGAACCTGAATTAAAAAAGATCTACGATACGGACCCGGTCATAAAGGAATTGATAGATGTCTCAAAACGTTTAGAGGGGCTTAACCGCCATGCGTCCACGCACGCGGCCGGTATTGTTATATCGGATAAACCCCTTCATGAAAGGATACCGCTTTACAAAACGGCCGATGGACAGATCTCTACGGGTTTTACGATGAGTTCGCTGGAAAAGATCGGAATGCTGAAGATGGATTTTCTCGGGCTCAAGACCCTTACAGTTATAGATCAGGCCGTGAAAATAGTGAAGCGTACGAGATCGGTTGATCTGGATTTCAGTAAGATCCCGCTTGATGATGAAAAGACTTTCGGGCTTTTCTGGAAGGGTGAGACGACCGGGGTGTTCCAGCTTGAATCCAGCGGGATGAAGGATCTGTTAAGGAAGATACATCCGGATTCTTTTGAGGATCTGATATCTATACTTGCTTTATACAGGCCGGGTCCTCTGGGAAGCGGGATGGTCGAGGAATTCATTAAAAGAAAAAGCGGAGAGCTTGTATTCACATACGAACATCCCGCGCTTGAACCTATCCTGAAAGAAACTTATGGTGTTATCATTTATCAGGAGCAGGTAATGAAGATAGTTTCGGCGCTTGCCGGCTTCAGTATGGCCGAAGCCGATAACGTCAGAAAGGTCATGTCGAAAAAGAAACCGGAGGCGATGGCCAAGATAAAAACGCAGTTCATGGAAGGGTCCGCGAAAAATAATGTCGACCCCGCCGTGGCCGCCAAGATATTCGACCAGATAGAGTATTTCGCCGGGTATGGTTTCAATAAATCTCACAGTACGGCGTACGCGGTGGTAAGCTACAGGACGGCGTACCTTAAGGCCAACTATCCCATCGAGTTCATGACGGCGCTTCTCGCGAGTGAAAAAAATAATACCGATAAGGTATCGGAATACATCGGAGAGTCGATACGCATGGGGATCGAGATCCTGCCGCCGGACATAAACGAGAGCTTCAAGGATTTTACGGTCGTTGGCACCGGTATAAGGTTCGGGCTTGTCGCCGTCAAGAATGTCGGCGAAGGCGCGGTGGAGTCTATAATTGACGCGCGAAAAAAATCAGGGAAATTCACGTCGATATACGATTTCGCCGAGAAAGTGGATACACGCACCGTGAATAAAAAGGTCATAGAAAGTCTAATAAAATGCGGGGCGTTCGATTTGACTAAGATATTCCGATCTCAGGGCATGGCCGTTCTTGATAAGGTTCTGGAGCTTGCCCAGAAAGTGCAGAAGGACCGGTTCAAGGGACAGTTGTCATTTTTCGACGAAGGGCAAGCTATAGAGAATTTTAAGGGAAGTTTTCACGATATCCCTGAGATCCCGGAGTGGAACGAGAGCGAACTTCTTGCCAGCGAAAAAGAGATGCTGGGATTCTACATATCGAAACATCCGTTGGCTAAGTATGAGAAAATATTGAATTCGTATTCTACTTGTAAGATATCGGAACTATCGGGTCTTTCCGACGGGCAGAAGGTCCTGATAGGGGGGTTGATAAACAAGGTGCGTATTACGGTCACCAGGAAAAAAGGCGAGAAAATGGCGATCGTTAGGCTAGAGGATCTCGATAATTTTGTTGAGGTGCTGGTATTCCCACGGGCTTATCAGAAATGCGCCGATCTGGTCCTTGAGGACGCCTTGGTATATATCGATGGTACCATAAATTTGCGTGAATCCGATCCGAAGATCATAGCCGAGGACATAATCCCGCTTGAGAAAGTGAAAGAGCTTTTCACAAAGTCCGTTGTCATAAAACTTATGACTACTGGACTTGAGGAAAAACTTATGAGTCGTATAAAGCATATTATCAAAAGTCACAAGGGGAATATCCCCGTTTTTGTGGATCTTTTGTCTTCGGAAGGTAGAAAGGTCCGCCTTTCAGTTGATAAGGAGCTGGCGATATCGCCAACCAACGAATTTATCGCCGAAACTGAGAGTCTTATAGGGGCCGGTAACGTCAAATTTATAGTAAAATAGCGTAAATCATATCGGTATTGACATAACCCGTAACCCGTGGTAGCATAACAACTTATCAGACCTGCCTTTTATTGAAAACAGCCGAGGCTTAGGTGTAAGAAAAACGTGGTTTTTTTCGCAAAATACATTATAACTCTATTAATTCAGGGGGTGTTTTATGACTAAAAAAGACATTATTATCAGAATTTCCGAGGAAACCGGGCTTAAACAGATAGACGTGAAAGAGGTCGTGCAAAGGACCTTTGATATTATCGTTGATACCCTTTCCCGGGGGAAGAAAGTGGAACTCAGGAATTTCGGTATTTTCAAGGTGAAGACCCGCAAAGGCAGGGTCGGCCGGAATCCAAGAACGGGTGACAGCGTTTCCATCCCGGATAAAAAAGTCGTCAGTTTCAAACCGGGTATGAAAATGAAGATCGATGTGAAAGAAAATGTCTAAATACCATTCTTTACGGGGAATGCCGGATATAACTCCCGAAGAAGCCGGGCTTTTCAAATGGATAGAGGACAGGGCCAGAGAGACTTTCCGTCTCTTCGAGTTCTCCGAGATCCGCACGCCTTTTCTTGAAGAGACCGAGGTTTTTGTAAGGAGCATAGGCCAGGATACCGATATTGTGGAAAAAGAGATGTACGCTTTCACCGATCGCGGCGGAAAGAACGTCGCACTTCGGCCGGAAGGTACGGCTTCCGTCATACGCGCGTATATAGAGCATAACTGGAGCGCAAATCAGGATATCACCAAACTTTTTTATATAGGTCCGATGTTCAGAGGAGAGAGGCCGCAGAAAGGCCGGCTCAGGCAGTTCCATCAGATAGGAGCAGAGATCATTGGCGCGTCGAATTATCATTTAGACGCAGAAATGATATTTAACCTGCATTCCGTTCTGACCAACATGGGGATCGTGGGTTTCGAGATACAGCTTAATTCGCTTGGGTGTGATAATGACCGGGTGAATTATAAAAAGGCGCTGTTTGATTTTCTTAAAGAACGCGAGAGCGGACTTTGCGAGAATTGCAGACGCAGAATGCATACGAACGTTTTGAGAGTCCTTGATTGTAAGGTGGACACATGCAAGTCCGTTATTTCGGGCGCGCCGAGGATCACGGATCATCTTTGCGCGGATTGCGAAAAGGATTACGCGTCGCTTAAAAAATTGCTGAAAGATTCCGGGATAAACTTTTCGGAAAAAACCACTTTAGTTCGAGGGCTGGATTATTATACAAAAACCATTTTCGAGGTCGTTCATTCCGCGCTTGGTTCGCAGGACGCGATAGCCGCCGGTGGCAGATATGACCGGCTTTGCGAGGAAATGGGCGGGCCTAAGGTTGGCGCCATAGGTTATGCGATGGGGCTTGAAAGACTAATAATGGCTGTAAATAAAGACAATGTGCCTATGCATAAACCGGAAGTGCTTATCGTCGCTGTGGACGATATGTCCAGAGATCACGCTTTCGCTGTTACGAATTATCTCAGAAAACGCGAGATCGCCTGTGACATGGATTTTTCCGGCAGGTCTGTAAAGGGCGGTATGCGTAAGGCGAACAGGGAAGGCCGGAAATGGGTAGTGATCATCGGAGAGAACGAGATAAAGAACGGTAAAATAGTTCTTAAGGATATGACGTCTGGGACACAGGATGAGTTGGATACGGATAGTGCCGTGAAAAAGATACTTGGTGAAAATTAAACGAGAGGCTGAGAGGAAAAATGCTTAGGACACATGATTGCGGAGAGCTTAGAAAGACCGATATTTCAAATAAGGTTACTTTATGCGGATGGGTGGCTACTCGTCGCGACCACGGGGATATAATCTTTGTTGATCTCAGGGATAAACACGGCGTTACGCAGATAGTGCTTGATCCTCAGAAAAGCAAAATAGCACATGAAAAAGGTCATGAGATACGTAATGAGTTCTGCCTGAAAGTGATCGGTATTGTCGCGCCGCGTCCGGAAGGTACGATTAACGAAAAACTTTCCACTGGTGAGATCGAAGTTGATGTTGAGGACATAGAGATACTTTCAAAAGCGCGTGAGCTTCCGTTCGAGATAAAGGACGGAGAGAATGTTTCGGAAGAAGTCCGTCTGAAGTACCGCTACCTTGATCTAAGACGGCAATCGATGCAGGATAAGATGCGGATGAAGCACGATGCCTATAAGTTCATGAACGATTTTATGGACGCGGAAGGTTTTACGATGGTGGAAACGCCGATACTTACCAAGTCTACTCCCGAAGGAGCTAGGGATTATTTGGTCCCGTCAAGACTTCAGGAAGGTATGTTTTACGCTCTGCCGCAGTCCCCGCAGTTATTCAAACAGCTTCTTATGGTGTCGGGCCTTGAGAAATATTATCAGATCGCGCGTTGTTTCCGCGACGAGGATCTGCGCGCCGATCGTCAGCCGGAATTCACACAGCTGGATCTCGAGATGTCGTTCATAGAGGAAGAGGACATATTCGGGGTCTGCGAAAGACTTTTTAAAGGGTTGTTCGAAAAAATGGGCGGATATAAACTGGAGATACCTTTTCCTCGCATGACCCATCGCGAGGCTATGGAAAAATACGGGTGCGATAAACCGGATACAAGATTCGGCGTTTTACTGCATAACGTGACGAACGATATAGCCGGGTGTGATTTTAAAGTATTCAACGAGCTGGTGGCCGCGGGCGGGACTATCACGGCGCTTGCCGCTCCCGGGTACAAAGATATCAGCCGAAAAGACATAGATGATCTTACATCGTTCGTTGGGGAATACGGTGCGAAGGGATTGGCATATTTCAAGGTTGAGGAGAACGAGTTGGTCTCTCCGATAACGAAATTTTTCAAGAAAGAAATACTCGATAAATTGCGCGAAAAGACCGGCGCGAAAACAGGCGATATGATTTTTATGGTGGCCGACACCAGACAAGTGTCGCTCGCGGCGATGTGCGCGCTAAGACTCAAGATCGGCAGGGATAAAGGGCTTATCAAGCCCGGAGTTTTTAACTTTTTATGGGTAGTGGATTTCCCTCTCTTTCAGTATGACAAAGAAGAAAAACGTTGGGTCAGTGAACATCATCCGTTCACGGCTTTTCATGAAGAAGATATAGAAAAAATAAAAAGCGGAGATCTTGCCGATATCCGTTCCAGATCGTACGACCTAGTGTTGAACGGAAGCGAGATAGGGTCCGGCAGTATAAGGATACATCGCAGCGATATGCAGCAGATGATATTTAATACTCTGGGCATGACCGAGGAAGACTGCCGTGTGAAATTCGGGTTTTTACTTGAGGCGTTCAAATTTGGTCCGCCGCCGCACGGTGGGGTGGCTTTTGGTTTGGACAGGGTAATGACTTTATTCACTGGTGATTCATCGATACGAGAGATCATAACTTTCCCAAAAACGCAGAAAGGTATTTGTCCGCTTACGGACGCACCGTCGTCTGTGGATGATAGACAACTGCGGGAACTCGGTATAAAACTCAGAAAATAGGCTGTAATGCCGGAAGGCAACAATGGTTGATTCGAGTCCTATGTTTAAACACAGTACGCTTATCGATCTCTTCAAAAGAAGAGAAGCGATATCGGTGCTTCTTATCCTTGTTTTTCTTCTTATAATGCTGACCACATTGTTTTTGAATCCGCAGCTTTACGAGGGCAGTGCCCATGAGGGAGATATCGCGCTCAATGACATATACGCGCCTTACGATTTTGCCTATGTATGGGGTGTGGACCAGGAAAAGACCGCTATCGCTCAGCAGGACGCCGTGCGCAATACCCCGTATTATTTCAGACGTGACGATGAAGTGGAAAAGGAAATAAAAAAGACTATAGAGGCCATATTTACGGCGATAGAGGTAGATAAAGCCCAGAAAGATATGCCGTTCGAGAAAAAGCTGGCGGACCTTAAAGATAAAATAAAGATCGCCGTTCCTGAAAAAAACTATAAAGTACTTCTTGACCGTGAGGGCGAACTTTCCGGAGTGAAAGACGAAACGCTCAAAATGGTCGGTAACATGCTTAATACCGGCCTTATAAACGACGAATCTGAAGCGCTTTTATCGAAGGATTCCGTTAAAAAAGTTATCATATGTGTGACCGATCAGAGCAAGAACTCCGATATGGAGACTAAGGATCTTCTGCCGGTCAAGAACATCGCTGCGTTTGTAGAAACTTATTCACAAAACTTTTTCGGAGAAGACAAGTCGACTCGTCAGGCCGCGGCCGCTATAGCTACGGCCGCTTTCAAGGCGAATCTTGTTTTTGACGACAGACGTACGAATGAAGAAAAAGAAAACGTCAAACAGCGTACCTCAGCTATCCCTCAGACATTGTATGTTAAAAAGAACGAGATCATAGTGGAGAAGGGGCAGCGTGTCGAAGCGAGGCATGTTGCGGAATTGACGAAGCTGAAAAACCTGATGGAAGAAGAAAAGTCGCGGGGATTCCTTTTGGGGATGGTGCTTTTGTTCCTTGTTATGGGAGTTATCGGAACGGTTTATCTTGCGATAATGAAAGAGAAGAACCTTCTAAAAAATCCGAAAGATCTGGCGATCATTTTTCTGAATATGGTGATAATGCTGGTTATGTCCAATTTTTTTATAAGGTTACCGCATCCCAGCTATTTTATACCGCTTGCCGGGATGAGCATGATGATAATGCTTCTTGTGGATTTTAATACGGCTTTTTTGTGTACGATGATAATCGGTTTTGTGATCTCGGTTATGACGAGCGGTGGTGTGGGAATAGCCGTAGTTCTTATAACCGGAAGCGTCGTAGCGATGTATTTCGCTAAAGGCGCCAGGCGCCGTGCCGAGATATTGTGGGCAGGTCTAATGGCGGGGTTTGTCAATGTGTTCACGATAGTGGCGTTCGGGATGATAAATGACGTGGAAATGGCGCAGAACCTGAGGGATGCGTTGTGGGGTGTGGCTAACGGGGTTTTATCCGGCATTGTTGTTATGGTGCTTCTTCCTGTTTTTGAATATGTTTTCAAGGTCCCTACCAACATAAGTTTGCTCGAGATGTCGGATCTTAATCATCCGCTGCTTAGAAGATTGGCCGTGGAAGCTCCAGGCACGTATCATCACAGCATTATGGTAGGGAATCTTGCGGAAGCTGCGTGCGACGCGATAAGCGCCAATAATCTTTTGGCGCGTGTCGGCGCGTATTATCACGATATAGGGAAATTGGCTAAGCCTCAGTATTACAGTGAAAATGAGATGGGAGAAAAATCCAAACATTCTAATCTCGCGCCTTCGATGAGCGCGCTTGTGATAAGTAAACATGTAAAGGAAGGCGTTGACCTGGCCGAGAAATTTAAACTAAACAATACGATAATCGATTTTATAAAACAGCATCACGGGACGAGTCTTATTTGGTTCTTTTACCAGAAGGCGCTTGAGAAATCCTCGGAGGATGTTGTTCTTGATCAGGACGATTTCAGGTATCCCGGCCCAAAACCGCAAACTAAAGAAGCGGCGATCGTGATGCTGGCTGATTCCGTCGAGGCGTCAAGCAGGTCTTTGCATGATCCCACGCCGGCCAGCGTTCGAAATCTCGTAAAACGTGTGATAAACAATAAGTTCATTGATGGACAGTTTGACGAATGTGAGCTTACACTGAAAGATATAAATAAAATTTCGGACGCTTTTGTAAGGGTTCTCGCTGGCGTATTCCATACAAGGGTTAATTATCCGGATAAGGATATTACGCCGGCAGGCGGGAGCAAGATAAATGGCAAAAGCAAACTGCCAAAACAAAAATCGTAAAGTCGGCGTATCTCTGCGCAGGATGGAAGCGGTAGCCGAATATGCGCTTAATGCGCTTAAAAAGGGTAACGCGGAAGTTAATATCGTCTTTGTCGGTAATAAAAAAATATGTTCTTTAAACCGTAAATATCTTGCATCGAAAAAAACTACGGATGTGATAGCGTTCTGGGAAGAGGAAGCGGCAAAGTCTCCTGAGAACGGTATGGTTTTTATGGGAGATGTGGCTATATCAACCGATAAAGCCGTTGAGAATGCGAAAAAATTCGGGACAGCGCTTAACGAGGAGATCGCGCTTTATGTGATACACGGTATACTTCATCTCGCCGGTTTTGACGATATCGATGAAAAAGATAGAAAAATAATGGAACGAAAACAAAATGAGCTTCTTGAAAAATATAAAAAGGTCCTATAATAGAAATTTCTGGCACAGTGTTAATTTCGCGCTTGAGGGGATAATCCATACGCTTAAGAGCGAACGGAATATGCGCATCCACTTTATCGTGGGTTTTTTTGTTATTATCGCCGGAATATGTTTTGACCTTACGTCGGTCGAGATGATGATACTGCTTTTCGCGACGTCGTTCGTTCTTGTCGCCGAGATGTTTAATACAGCGATAGAATATCTGGCCGATGCTGTTTCCGGGGACGAATATCATCCGGCCATAAAAGTGGTGAAGGATATAACCGCCGGGGCCGTATTTGTCTCGGCCATAAACGCCGGGCTTACGGGATACATACTTGTCGTTAACAGGTTGAATTTTCACACGGGAAAATTCTTTTTCAAGATACGTAATTCGCATTGGCATACGACATTGATAGCGCTGATCGCCTGTATCGGGATAGTGCTTTTGATAAAGATAATACGCAGGGAAAAGGATCTTTTACGGGGCGGCATGCCAAGCGGGCACACTGCTGCCGCGTTCGCGATATGGATGGCGGTTTCGCTTATAACGCTGAATTCGCTGGTAAGCGTGCTTGTGTTTTTTCTCGCGTTTATTGTCGCGAGAAGCCGCTTGTACAGCGGTATTCATAAAACGTGGGAAGTGGTGGCCGGCGGTTTGCTCGGCGCGTTGGTAACTTTACTAATATTCCAGGTGATATCATGAACAGAACTGTATGGAACAGGATCGTAATTAGCTTTCTTGACGGGATCGTGACTTTGATACCTATAGTGATCACGGTCGCGATAGTGAAATTTGTTGTTCTCAAAGTGAATAGCATAGTGCTTAGCCCTCTTCTTAAATTATTCTCGTGGCGCCGGGACAATATTGAACATATATTCATGGCGAAGACGATAATCCTTGTCGGCGTGATCATCGCGATAATTTTAATAGGATGGGCCGCGAGACAGATCGTGGTAAGGCGCATTTTTGCCTGGTGGGAGCAGTTGTTTCTCCGTGTTCCAGGGATCGGATGGGTGTATAAAACAGTCAAGGAAGTATCTAACGCGCTTTTCGGTGGACAGGGAAAATATATTTTTAAGTCAGCTGTTCTTATCGAATTCCCGCGAAAAGGGTTATATTCGATCGCGTTCGTAACTGATGAAAACCCGGTCGGGGAATTGTGTGAAGCTGTCGGAGAAAAGGTTGTAAGCGTTTTTATGCCGACCGCGCCTAACCCCACTACGGGATTCACCCTGATATTGCCGCGGGGTGAAGTGAAATTCCTGAAGATGTCGGTCGAGGATGCGATGAAGATAGTTATATCGGGAGGGGCTGTTACTCCGGCGGCTCTTAAAGTATCCGGCGAGTGAATACGGTAATTTGAACAAAGGGATCAGAAGGATATGTCGGGACTTGTTGCTAACGGGATCATTCTCAGGAAATATCTTTTGAGAGAGACAAGCTATATCCTGGTGATCTTTACGAAAGAATTCGGTAAGATCAGAGGAGTTCTAAAAGGCGTGAGGGATCCGTACCCGCAGTTCGCCGGTAATTTTGAGATATTCACGCAGTGCAGCGTGGTTTTTTACCGGAAGAAAAAGAGCGCGCTTGATCTTATCTCGAGATGCGAGATGGTGGATTTTTTCTACCCGGCGAGAAAAGACATTGAAAGGTTGACATATTCAAATTATTTTATAGAATTAGTAGACACGGTTTCCACGGATCATGATCCGAACGAGGGGCTTTACGGTGTTTTGCTCGACGGGTTAAGGGCGATGGCGACCGACGCCAGCCCAAAACGCGTGGCGAGGATATTTGAGATAAAGTTTTTAAGTAATATCGGGTTTGAGCCGGACATGTCCAGCTGCGTGAAGTGTTCCTCCCCGGCGGGCGACAATATGTTTTTCAGCGCTAAGTCGGGAGGATTGTTGTGCGCGACATGCGCCGGAAAAGACGCCGGGAGTTTTGCGATGTCAGCCGGGGCCGTGAATTTTATTAAAAAGATACAGGAAACGCCGTTCTCAAAAACGATGCAGATCAAGGTCGCCAGGGAAGTGGGTGCTGAGATAGAGAAGGCGTTGAAAAGTTTTATGAGATATCATCTGGAGCGAGAGACCCGTTCCATGAGGTTTTTAGAGGATATTGAAAAAAGAGGTCTATGTGATCGGATGACAGTGTGATCGGTCGGTTTATAGATTGTGACCCAATAAAAATATACTACAAAAGGCGTAAAAAATGAGTGAAGAAAAGAAAACGAGCGCGGTGGACCTGAAAGAGATAGCCAATCTTTGCAAGAGAAGAGGTTTTGTTTTTCAGGACAGCGAAATATATGGCGGGATAGGAAGCGTTTGGGATTACGGTCCGCTTGGAGTGGAGCTGAAGAAAAATCTGAAAGAACTCTGGTGGAAACGTATGGTGTATGATCGGAGTGATATCGAGGGCCTAGACGCGGCGATATTGATGAACCCTAATGTGTGGAAAGCGTCCGGTCATGTCGGCTCTTTCGCGGATCTTATGGTGGATTGCAAAGAGTGTAAAAAAAGATTTAGGGTGGACAAGATAGAAGGAAAGGTTTGTCCAGAATGTAAGGGTGCTTTGACCGAGCCGAGAAGTTTTAATCTGATGTTCAAAACCCAGGTGGGATCGGTCGAGGGACAGGCGATAGATGTGTATCTGCGGCCCGAAACGGCGCAGGGGATATTCGTTAACTTCGCGAATGTTCTGGTTTCCAGTAGAAAAAAACCGCCGTTCGGCGTGGCTCAGATAGGAAAATCTTTCAGGAACGAGATCACGACCGGGAATTTCACTTTCAGATGCAGGGAATTCGAGCAGATGGAACTTGAGTTTTTCGTTAAACCCGGTGACGATGAAAAATGGTATGAATACTGGGTGAACGAGCGTTTCAACTGGTGGATATCGCTCGGTATACGCAAAGAGAACCTTAGGCTTCGCGAGCACGCGAAAGATGAGCTGGCACATTACGCGAAAAGATGTCATGACATAGAATTTATGTTCCCGATGGGTTGGTCCGAACTTGAGGGGATTGCGAATAGAACCGATTATGATCTTAAGAAACATAGCGAGATCAGTGGTGCCGATCTTTCGTTCTTTGATGAAGCTACGAAAGAAAGATATATGCCGTATGTTATTGAACCGTCCGGTGGAGTGGATCGTGGGGTCCTTGCCGTTCTTGTGGATGGATACAGGTCTGAACAGGTGAAAGATAAGGAAAGGGTATATCTCGCTTTGGATTACAGGCTCGCGCCGATAAAGGTCGCGGTCCTGCCGCTTTTGAAGAATAGGCCGGAGATAGTCGAGATGGCGCACAAATTGCGCGATGATATTAGAGGTTCTTACCGTGTTGTTTATGATGATACTGCGGCAATAGGAAGATTATACAGAAGACAGGATGAAATAGGAACACCGTTCTGTGTCACGGTCGATGTTGATTCTCTGACCGACGGGAAAGTCACGGTGCGTAACAGGGATACGATGCAGCAGGAAAGGGTAGAGGCTTCCAGGGTTAAGGAAATGCTGGCGCCTAAGCTTTGTATGTGAACCCGCGATGATCAGTGCGCGGATTGAAAATTAAATAGCGCGAGCTGTTTCGCGTTAAAGGTTTAAAACAAAAGGAGAGTGAGTAACATGGCCAAGAAAGTAGTAAAAAAGGCCGCGAAATCGGGAAAATACGTTTATTTTTTCGGCGGCGGAAAAGCAGATGGTAACGAAAGTATGAAAAATCTTTTGGGCGGTAAAGGTGCTAATCTCGCGGAGATGGCGGGACATCCGAAACTCAGACTTCCGGTTCCTCCGGGATTCACTATCACGACGGAAGTATGTACGTATTATTACGACAATGGAAGAAAATATCCTTCGGTCCTCGAATCTCAGGTTAACGAAGCGATGGCGAAGGTCGAAAAAATAATGGGCAAAAAGTTTGGCGATCTTCAGAACCCGCTTCTCGTTTCCGTGCGTTCCGGTGCGAGAAAATCCATGCCGGGTATGATGGAAACCGTACTTAACGTCGGTCTTACCGAAAAAACTATTCCGGGTTTGATAAAACAGACCGGCAACGAAAGATTTGTTTATGACGCGTACAGACGTCTTATAACGATGTATTCCGACGTTGTTATGGAAAAAGCCGGCGGGATAGAACCTAAAGACGGAAAAGGCATAAGAAAAGTGCTTGATGAAAAACTCAGCGAAGTGAAAAAATCACGTGGTTATAAAGCTGATACCGAACTTACGACGCAGGAATTAAAGGACCTTGTTGCGGATTATAAGAACACGATAAAACGGGTCCTCGGAAAATCATTCCCGGACGATCCTAAAGAACAGCTGTGGGGCGGTATCAGCGCCGTTTTCTCAAGCTGGAACGGTAAACGTGCTATAGAGTATCGTCGCATCGAAAGAATACCTGATGAATGGGGAACGGCAGTTAACGTTCAGTCCATGGTTTTTGGAAATATGGGCGATGATTCCGCGACCGGTGTTGCGTTCAGCCGTAATCCGGGTAACGGGGAAAACTTTTTCTATGGCGAATATCTTGTGAACGCTCAGGGTGAAGACGTCGTTGCGGGTATACGTACCCCATCGCCGATCAATGAGCCTTCAAAGAACGATCAGAGTGAGCATTTGACCACGCTCGAGAAGCTCATGCCGGCTATTTACAAGGAACTTGATAGCATCAAGACACGCCTTGAACAGCATTACAAAGATATGCAGGATATCGAGTTCACGATCGAGAAAGGGAAACTCTTCATGCTGCAGTGCCGCGTTGGAAAACGTAACGGCGTTGCTGCTGTTCGTATGGCGACCGATATGTATAAGGAAAAACTGATAAGTGCTGAAACTGCGCTTATGAGGGTCGCTCCGAATCAGTTGGTAGAGCTTTTACTTCCGATGCTTGATCCGAAAGCCGAAATGGCCGGTTCCATCGCTAAAGGTCTTCCAGCGGGGCCGGGTGGCGCGATCGGAAGAGTTGTTTTCACGCCCGAAGACGCTGTCGCATGGGCGGCAAGAGGCGAAAAGGTAATTCTTGTCAGGGAAGAAACTTCTCCGGAAGACGTTGACGGTATGCATAAGTCGCAGGCTATTCTTACCAGTAAAGGCGGTATGACATCGCACGCGGCTCTTGTTGCGCGCGGCTGGGGAAAATGCTGTATCGTCGGATGCAGTGACATAGAGATAGCCGAAGACGGCAAATCAGTAAAGACTAAAAAAGGCAATGTGATCAAGGAAGGCGAATGGATAAGTCTTAACGGTACAAAAGGTCTTGTGTACCAGGGGAAACTTCCACTTGTCGACATCAATCTAGAAAACAATAAATCATACACGGAGCTTATGAAACTTGTTGATAAGTTCCGCGTTCTTAAAGTGCGTACTAATGCCGATACGCCGAAGGATGCCGCGCAGGCCGTAAAGTTTGGCGCCGAAGGTATTGGGCTTTTTCGTACAGAACACATGTTCTACGGAGAAAATAGCGAAAAACCGCTTTTCCTTCTTAGAAAGATGATAGTTTCCAAGACGGTGGAAGAACGAAAAAAAGCGTTGGCTGAACTTTTCGTTTTCGTGAAAAAAGATATGAAGGCCACGCTGGAAGTCATGGGAGAGAGACCGGTAACAATACGTTTATTGGATCCTCCTCTGCATGAGTTCGTTCCTCATAGCCAGGATAAACTTCAGGCTCTTGCCACAGAACTTAACGTGGATATGAATGAGCTGAACAAAAGGGCGGAATCGCTTAGCGAATGCAACCCGATGTTGGGGCACCGCGGCGTGCGTTTAGGTATTACATATCCGGAAATAACCGAAATGCAGGTACGCGCTATACTCGAAGCCACCGCTGAACTTATCAAGGCCGGCAAAAAGACGTACCCTGAAATAATGGTACCGGTAACATGTACTTCGAACGAACTGGTTCACCAGAAGGCGATAGTGGACAGGGTGTATAAGGAAGTTTGCGTTAAATTCGGGCTCAAAAAGTTCGATTTCATGTACGGTACGATGATCGAGATACCGAGAGCCGCTCTGCAGGCCGCCAAAATGGCCGAGGTCGCGGAGTTCTTCTCGTTCGGTACGAACGACCTGACCCAGATGAGCTTTGGGTTCAGCCGTGACGATATCGGAAGTTTCCTTCCGGATTATCTCGATAACAAGATTCTGCCGGCGGATCCTTTCCAGACTGTTGATGTGGACGGCGTGGGCGAACTTATAAAGTTCGGTATTGACCGCGGACGTTCGGTAAGGAAGAATCTGAAGGTTGGTATCTGCGGTGAACACGGTGGGGACGCGGATAGCGTTAAGTTCTGCCATAAGGTCGGCATGAGCTACGTTAGCTGTTCTCCGTTCCGCGTGCCTATAGCGAGACTTGCCGCCGCGCAGGCCGCTGTGGAATGCAAAAAGAAGTAGATTGAACGATCCGGATACAGTCCCGGCTTTGGGGCCGGGATTGTGCCGGGTCTTTATTTTCGGCGTTTTAAAAAAAGGAAGACCGGACGATGGAAGCAATAAAACTATATCTAAAGGATATACGATCACTCCCGCTTCTTACCCCGCAGCTTGAAAAAGAACTGGCGCGTCGCGTTAAAAAAGGTGACGCCAAAGCCAGAGCGGAAATGGTAAAAAGCAATCTCAGACTGGTCATTAACATCGCTAAAAAGTATAGTTATCTGGGAGTGCCGATGCTGGATCTTATCGAGGAAGGGAATCTCGGGCTTATGAAGGCCGTAAGCAAGTACGATCCTGAGAAGGGTTTCCGTTTTAGTACTTACGCCGCGTGGTGGATAAAGCAGTATATAACTCGTGCTGTAGCTAATCAGGGGAAAACAGTGCGTATCCCGGTTTATGTGATGGAAATGCTTATGCGCTTTCAGAAAGTGAAAAAACAACTTTCACAATCGCAGAGAAGAAATCCCCAGTTGAGCGATATCGCCAAGAAAATGAAATTACCGCTCACCCGTATTAAACAGTTGAATCGTATGGCGTCGAATATCGCGAGCCTTAACGCCCCGATAGGCGAATCCGGCGGTTCGGAATTCATGGATCTTATTGAAGACGAAAGTATCGTGAACGCGGTGGATGAGCTTAGCAAATTCCTTTTGTCCGAAAGGATAGAGGGGCTTCTTGATAAAATGACGCCGCGCGAGCGAAAGATCCTTACGCTCAGGTTCGGACTTGTGGAAGGTGTGGCTCATACGCTCAGAGATACCGCCAAACATTTCGGTATCACGAGAGAACGGGTAAGACAGATAGAGGCCGCGTGTATGGGTAAACTTCGCAAGATGATGGAAGATCAGGAAAAGGACGCAGAAACACGTCTTCTGAGCGGAGAAGGAAAAACCAAACAACCGGCGGCTGTACGGTCCGCTACGACAAAACATATTAAGAAAGTGGTTTTACCTGTGGCGGCGCGAAAAAAGAAAACCGCTAAAAGGAAAAAATAATTCTTTTAAATTATGCGTCGTAGAAATTTGGTGGGAGTGGCTGGACCGGTGCATGAGGACGAGTAGTGGTAGCTTGGAAGTTTTGTAGTACGTTAGTTCTTTCATTTGTTTTTCATACGTTTTACGTGCGCCTGTAGCTTCCCCATGCGCCGTAGAAATTTGGTGGGAATGGCTGGACCGGCGCATGAGGACAAGTAGTGGTAGCTTGGAATATTTTTGAGTGCGTTAGTTCTTTTATTTGTTGTTCATACCTTTTGTGTGCGCCTGTAGCTCAGTTGGATAGAGCGATTGCCTCCTAAGCAGTAGGTCTCCGGTTCGACTCCGGACAGGCGCACCAACCTTCGCCTTGCTAATTTAATCTCACGGTGTTTGACTTGTCCTCCGAAGCCAACTAAGATAAAGTGATTTGGCGTATGGGGAAGCAATCCCTAAAAAATATACACTTTCTATCTTTTAGATGTCTCGCGTCATCCTGCGCGTTTCGAGAAAAGCCCTGTTATTTTTGTTCTCCCGGCGTTCGCCTAGCGTAGATGCGTAATTTACTTTTATCTATTGTGGGCTTTTCTCTCCAATGCTGTTATGTAAAGTGTCAAGCTTCCGGCTAAGACATAGAGTCTCCCTCTTATAA
>Ga0116171_10000177_pt1 | contig 66522 bp, 42 predicted proteins | sample AD_JPNHW2_MetaG_FD_89798 | JGI IMG/M metagenome (GOLD analysis project Ga0116171, IMG submission 89798) | Active sludge microbial communities of municipal wastewater-treating anaerobic digesters from Japan - AD_JPNHW2_MetaG | ecosystem: Engineered > Bioreactor > Anaerobic > Digestate | place...
AACTATCAGACGCCGGAAGCAGTATATAATAACCGGCTGATTGCAGAAGCGACGATGCAGCAAAGTGTCCTGCAAGTCGCCGCTTCTGCTTCATAAAAACGTAAACTATTTTAGGACTGGACAGTTGTTATTTTTCTGTAAAAATAGAAAAATAACTAATTAAAAGGTAAAAATTAAAAGTTAAAAGTTATCAGAGAAGATGGAGTCCTGGATCCCCGCCTTCGCGAGGATGACAAGTTGCCGATGTAGCGCCGCATTGTATGCGGTGGACAGATCGCATGGCATGCGATGGGTGCAGAAGCTTGTAGCTGATAGCTTGTATCTTGTAGGGGGTTGCGCAGTAAACCCTTTTCAATGAACATCGCAGATGTGGCATCCCATAGCCTAAGGTGTGAACCTCAGGTAGATTGAAACCATTATCCTCTTTTCTTTCCGCTTAACCCTTTATGGGTGACATCATTCTTATCGCTGTCACCTCTATCGAGGTTTGTGAGGTTATTCTGTAATTCTTTCCTGAGGTTTACACCTTAGGCTATGTGCGATTACCCTTTCAGGGTTTAACTGGCACAGATCATTAATAAGTTGAAAGCTCACACCATAGATTTTGAGTGTTTTGACTCGGGAAAACAATTCAACCTTGACATCCAAAGTGTTACGCATTAATTAATAAGATAACGATGGTTGGAAGCTGTACATCAGCTTCCAACCTTATTAGGAGTTTGGCATGAAGATACGTTTTTGGTTGCTCATTCTTTTTATCATCAGTTTGTATGCAAATCTTGAAGCAGAAATCTATCATGTCGGAATTGAAACCCAATATCTGTATCATACGATCCAATCTGCAGTAGAAATCTGCTCAGAAGGGGATACAATTTATGTGCATCCGGGTTTATACAATCGATCCGTAGAAATTCAGAATAAAAGTATTTCGTTACTCAGCCTCTATGCAATCTGACAAACACCTTTAGGAGTTAGAAAATGTCGATAAGAATGGCAGCTGTAGCATTACCCATAATAAATGACTTTACACAAGCGAATGGGGTGTTTGAATTTTATATTGAATCAGCACGCCTTGAGAACTGTGATCTCATCATATTTCCAGAAGCGATTATTGGAGGTATCGAACTAAGCGGTAACTTTACGATCGATAAGAATATGGCTCATGAACTTGATTGTCCGTTGATCAAAATGATTCGTGAGTTGGCTTCAAAATACACCATCGGAATTGGATTTGGCTTTCTGGAATTGCTCGAGGATACCATTTACGATTCATACATGCTGATTAACGACACGGGTGAAACGATACTCCATTACAGACGGATATCCAACACTTGGCTACCTCGTGACATTGATTTTGCTCATTATGCCTGTGGTGATGATCTTACAGTAGTTGATACAGCTTATGGCAGAATAGGCGTTTTATTATGTGGTGATTTATTCGATGAGGACATCACAAAGAACCTAAAATTCAAAAAACCAGATTTGTTGCTTCATCCAATGTCCAGAGCATTCCCCCTTGCGAATGATATGCAGGAAAAATGGGATGATACTGAATTTCCATACTATCTTGCTGAGTATAGAAAGTTGAAAATCAATACACTGACTTGCAATGCCCTGGATTTAGTTCAACATGAGCCCAACATATATTGCGGAGGAGCCTGGTTTGTCAAAAAGAATGAGGTTGTAAACTGTCTTCCCTTGCTTACAGAGGGCATCTTAATCGTAGAGAACTCCATCGTAATCTGAGCTTGAATTCCGAAAAGCCTGTTGGTGGCTTTGTACAATAAAAAATCCCGAAGGCATTTCGAACTCCAAGGGGGTTGGTTTCCAATGAACATTGCAGATGTGACAGCCCATAGCCTAAGGTGTAAACCTCAGGTAAAATAGGATGATTTGACTCGTGAATATAATTCATTCTTGACATCCTGTATTAAAAATTTCTCATGAAATTTACTCATTATATAGGGAGTAAATAAAATGAAACCCAATGCCTACAGAAACGTATTTGACAACAACATTGCCCAACAATTCAAGAAAGCCGTTCAAATCATGACCGCCGAACCATCCAGACTTCTCTTTTTCATGAAAATGCTCAAGAACCAGGGAAAAGCAGCACGCCTCAGGAAAAAACTCGCAAAAGAAGGTACAGAAGTACCACCATTACTGATCATCAGTGTTACCAGCGTATGCAATCTTTCCTGTTCCGGGTGTTATTCCAAATTCCTGCATCGCGATGTGAAAAAGGAAATGGATTTGGAGAAATTCAAAAGTGTATTGGAGGAAGCAAGACAATTGGGAGTGTCGATCATCCTGCTTGCCGGAGGTGAACCGCTCATCCAGAGATCCATGCTGGAAGCGGCAACGCAATTCCCGGAGATCATGTTCCCGATATTTACGAACGGTACGTTACTCGATTCTGAATATATCGAGTTCTTCAGTAAATCACCGAACCTGATACCTGTGATCAGCATCGAAGGCAGTGAGGATGAGACCGATGACAGACGGGGTGAAGGGGTGTACCAGAACTTCAGGAATATCAAGGAAAATCTGAACTGGAACCGTATCCTCTGGGGAGTGTCCCTGACTCTTACAAGAAGAAATTATGATGACCTGACAGCACGCGAGTACATGGAACAGTTAATGGATAAGGGATGCAGGTTGTTCTTCTTCGTTGAGTATGTCCCCATACAGGAAGAATGCGATGAGATGGTGCTGACTGAACCGCAGAAGAAGGAAATCCAAGGAATTGTGAATCGGTATATGGCGGAACTGCCGGCAATGTTCGTTGCCTTCCCAGGTGATGAAGAACAATACGGAGGCTGTCTTGCAGCAGGCAGGGGATTCCTGCATATCAATCCGGAGGGGAAGGTCGAGGCTTGCCCGTTCGCTCCGTATTCCGATACAGACCTGAAAGATACGACCCTGAAGGACGCACTGTCTTCCCCATTATTGAGGAAGATTCGTGAAAACCACCATCTTCTCAAGGAAACGGAAGGTGGATGTGCGTTGTGGGCGAATAGGAAGTTTGTGAAGGAATTAAGAGATAAGAATTAAGAATTTCATAGAATTTGGGACTAATACCCCCCCCTTGAGGAGGGGGGTTATTAGGCATTGTCTGTCGAAACATAAAGGGAAGGCGATGCACTGAGCTTGACGAAGGTGACACGGAGTGCCGGATGAGTTTGATTACAGGAGTACAGAGCTCATGTCGTCGTGCGATGTGAATTTCAATAGATAATTTACGGTTTATCAAATATTACTTGTCAGAATTCCATAGAATAATGGTAAATGGTCCATGTAATGAAAATTAATAAGGGGTAACTCATTAGAAATTGCTCATGAACACAATTCCATTTTTCCATTAAGTACGTATATTATCTAAGGAGGTTGAGTCCCGGTGAGTGAATCATCTCTGTTTGCTCTACCGGGAAAAGCATTTCGTTACGTTTCAGTATCTATTCATCGTTCATATGTCACGAATTGTGATGAATGCAAAATGGAAGAATAGGAGAAAAAATGCGTAACACCACGATTATATTATCCCTCATGATATGTCTTTCCCCCTTTTTTTGCTGGGGAGTATATCATCAGACAAGCATCATACCGGGAACATACCACGCAGGATCGATACAGAATAATTTGGCTTATCTGTCAGCCGGTACCAACTTTCCTGTATCACTCGACATATATGATATTTCAAATGAACAGAATCCAAGTTTACTATCCTCCATGAATTTATCTGGAATCAACCAGATTGCTGTGAGAGATAGTGTTCTTTTTGCAACAGCATCTACAGAAAATGGACATCTGTACATCGTAAACGTATCGAATCCATCCCAACCACAATTGGTCAGCAATACAAACTTCGATTTTGATCAGGATATGGCAAATCTACTTGTATATGATCATTACATATTTTCCACTTTCCAGAATAATCTTCAAATCTTCAACATTGCGAATCTGTCTCAACCAGTGCATATAACGTCTTTCCCGTTGGGTGATTCAACGATGACAATTGGTAAAATACAAACCAGCGAGCACTATCTGTACTGCACAACAAATCATAATTTTCAAGTATATGATATTTCATTCCCTCCAATTCCCTTATTGGATGACGCCATCGACACAGAATTTCGAAATCAGGTGGTAATCGGAAATGGTGCAGCCTTTTTAAGCGGTTACTATTCATTTTCGGATGATATTGACATTATCAAAATCACTGACCCTTGTCACTTGCAGCATATAGGAACCATACCATCACCTGGGCAATTCATGTATTATGCAAATGACCATCTTTATGCTGCCTCGATCCAGCAAATATCTGATTATGACGTTAGTAATCCCTATCTATTGAATTTCGTAAGCTACTACGATACAGGTTGGTATAGAATCATAGATGCAGAGGGGGGAAACCTATACCTGCTCAGTACCCTTGGAGTGCAGAAGTTGAATTTTCAGAATCCGAATAATCCATATCTTGTTGGTTCTTACCATTTACCCATGTTTGCGAGTTCAATCGAGTTTGGTGATACAAATGCAATAGTCTGGTCTCATATATTCAACCAAATCATCAATATTGCAGACCCAAGCCAAATATACTCAAGTGGACAACTCACATTACCTGAATGGGCATTTCCCATAAAACTTATCGGTCACTATGCCTATATGATCGATCAAACTGATTCGACGATTTATGTTTATGATATAAGTGATCCACAGGTACCTCTGATGACGAGTTCTTTGCATGTTCCACTCATGAATGATGTGCAAGACATGGAAATCGATGGCAATTACGCTTATCTGCAAAGCTCGAATAAAATCACAGTTTTGGATATTCATGTGATCAGCGACCCGCAGGTTATCGGTGGGATTGAAGTAACTGATCATACAATGATAGGTTTAAAAATCCATAACGGGATTGCATATGCAGTAACAGATATTGGAGGGGTCATTGCTTATCATATTTCAAATGCATCTGACTTCAATCTCATTAGCAGTTTTATCAATCCGGTAGAGCAAATCGATATCAGGGGTTTTGAAATATCCGGCAATGTTGGGTATCTTGCTGCAAGAGAAGAAGGGATTCAAGTACTGGATTTATCAGATCCAACAAACATAACGCTGCTGCAAACAATACAAATGTCTTCAAACGAATCGATCACACCCATTGCAATTGCTTCTCATTACCTGTTTTTTGGTGATAATAGTCGTAACACTATATACACGTATGATATAACAATTCCGACACAACCGGTATATGTCGCTTCATTCCCTTGGAACTGCCGGGCAAGTAAATTGGTGTCGCATGGAAACCTTCTTTATGCAACGAATGGACGCAGCATCGAAGTGCTTTCGTTTCCCTGGTTGACTGCAAATCATGACGATATGCAGACAAAAACACTATTGGATTCAAACAATTACCCGAATCCATTTAATCCTGAAACAACCATTACTTTTTCAATACCCAGGCAAACGGATGTTAAACTTGAGATCTATAACATACGGGGACAAAGGGTAAAAACACTTGTGTCAGGATTCATTTCTCGCGGTTCGCACCAGGTCAAATGGGATGGAAAAGACCAAAAGGGAAATTCCATGGGATCAGGTGTCTATTTTTATCGAATAACTACTCCAGAAGGAAAAGTCACAAAGAAAATGCTATTGCTAAAATAAACGGAAACAAGAGTGGGAGAAGCCATGAACCAACTTCTCCCACAATCAAAATCAATGCAAAATTCAACTCGAAGATGCGATTTATCGAACTCCTGAACTCTCATGTGCACTCAGTAATCCACTCAGCCTGCCTGGTGCAGCATAGGTTTTGATACTGCTGATATTCGGATTTCCAATCGCATCATGCAAGACATGGTAATGCCCTTTACTGTGCAGAAAAAATGATCTGCACTGATCAGCAGATGACCTCGGAACTTCAAAATTCAAAAGGGATGATTCTCCATTTGACATCACATAGTACTTATCATCGTCCCTGGTCATCTGTTTCGTAATATCCCGACCCTTGTCTTCGACAGCATTCAGTAAACCGATGCGATGCATGGTGATTGGTTGTTGCTCTGAATAATCCATAGCTGCGTAATCGATATCCCAAAAATGGGAACCCCATACGAGTTTCAGTTGAATCGGATTGTCGCTGTCTTCATACAGGTCGAGAGGTAACACCATATCCTTGTATGCCATGGGACCAACAATTTCATAGTAATCAACGTATTTCCAACGACCCTGATGGTTTACGTATACAGAAAGTGGCACATTCTGTGATGATATCCAACTTTTCAGCATAGATCCGGGTGCTTTTTCCAACGAGGAAATGACCGATTCATATCGATCTCCGAATAAACCATAAAAATGATTCATCGTATCATTAAGCCATTCCGTATTCTTTGCTCTGATAATGAGTTTCCCGAGATGTGCATTGTGGGGTCGATCAAAAGTCAGATACAATTCATTCGTGTTCTTTCCTGTATTGGCAGATCCGTCATCAGAAAATCCCATATTATCCTCTGCCGCCAATTCCTTCAAAACATCCTGGTTATTTTCGGTGACAGCTTCCAAAGGTTTCTGCGGAGAATGAATCGTCAGATACTTTCCATGTCTATCCAGTAATACATCTGTACCGGATGCATGATCGACCGCAATTAACTCAGTCAAATTCGTATATTGTATTTCATTCAACTCATTGGTCATCTTCAATTGATATTGATTCCCAATTGGATTCAGGTTTCTGATCGGCAGATAATCATCTCTTTCCAGACTTGTGAATTGCGCTCCGCTATAGATCTCACCGCTAAATTCAAAGGATTGCCCGTTATTTGCATAGATGAATGGACAGGAGATGATGTCATTGTTGGTCGTATCCGGTGGTGCAGGATTGTTATTAGCTTTCCGATGATGGGCTGAATTAATCGTGATTAATGCAATGACCGTACCTATTAATATGAGTGAAGTAGCAGTCCGGACGAAAGTCAATTCTTTATTGATCTTCAACGTTTCCATTCTATCGATCTGGCTGACAGGAATTGAAAACGATACATCATTACCCCCCGGGAAAGGAACAGATGGATTCACATATACGTCTATATTGCTATGCTTATTAAAGATTTCCGTAGAATAGGGCGTAAGAATCTTCAGGGTGCCTTGTAAGGAGTTTGCATCCATGGTTGCATTTGTCAGGTAGTATATCATATTCTTATTTTGTTCAGAATTCCAAATCAGATGGATCAGTTTGCCATTCAAGGTAGGTTGAGGATTCTTGGGAACATTGATTTTTTCATAACTGGCACAGGAAACAAGAATGAATGGAATGAGTATGAATATGATCAATCTTACGATGATTTTGGAAAAGAACATAGCCACCTCCAATGATTGATGCAAAAAAAATAATAATTCATGATTTTATTATGCATTTCTCCTTCCTTATTCGTCAAGTATGAACTGTAAATCGAAGAATTTTCAAGACAACCTATTGATTTCCTTACCTTCGATCCTTGATTATCTGTCATTCTATAGCCATCTATGAAAGATCGTGATTTCTGGTGACAGACATAGGTTGAATCTACCGGATATTGTCGTTATTCACTTTCTCCTTGACGTCAAAGAAGTTACAATTTTTTGATTTCAATCTCAGGAATAGGTCGGGAGGACCAAATGGAATATCCATTCGAAGTAATCGAGAAAAAATGGCAGAAGAAATGGAAGGAAAAGCGTATATTCAACGCCGTAGACTTCAGTGACAAGCCGAAATACTATGTTTTAAACATGTTCCCTTATCCATCAGGTGCTTTGCACATGGGGCATGTTTCCAATTATTCCATCGGTGATGCCATTACCAGGTTCAAGTTGATGCAAGGTTATAATGTAATGCAGCCCATGGGCTATGATGCATTCGGAATGCCGGCAGAGAACTTTGCCATTCAGCATAATTCACATCCGAGACTGACCACTGAAAAGAACATGGAGATCATGGGTAAGCAGTTCGAAGATTTCGGATTCGGTATCGACTGGGACAGACCTGTTGCTACCTGTAAACCTGAATATTATAAATGGGGACAGTGGCTCTTCAAGAAACTCTATGAAAATGGATTAGCATATAAAAAGACCTCTTTCGTGAACTGGTGTGATGAATGCCAGACTGTGCTTGCCAATGAACAGGTGGAAGATGGTAACTGCTGGAGATGCGGAACTGTCGTGCGTCAAAAGGAATTGGAGCAGTGGTTCTTCCGTATCACGAAATATGCAGAGGAATTGCTTGATTTCTCGCACATGATTGATTGGCCCGAACGCGTCATGGTTATGCAGGAGAACTGGATCGGCAAGAGTTTCGGAACTGAGATATTCTTCAAACTGGAAAATTCTGATACCATCATCAAGGTATTTACGACAAGACCCGATACAATATTTGGCGTAACCTTCATGGCACTTCCTCCGGAGCATCCACTGGTGAGGGAATGGTTGGAAAAGGAGCCTGCTGACAGCAAGTTAAGGGTTTTCTGCGATAAAGTGATCAATGAAGACAAGATCAATCGTACTTCCGAAGATACAACCAAGGAAGGTGTATTTTCCGGTCGTTATTGTATAAATCCGGTCAATGGAGACAAGGTACAGATCTGGATTACCAATTATGTCCTCATGGATTATGGCACCGGGGCTGTTATGGCGGTGCCTGCACATGATCAGAGAGATTTTGAATTCGCAGGGAAATATGATATTCCAATGAAGATCGTGATTCAGAATGAGGATCAGGATCTGGTGCTCGAAAAGATGAAAAAAGCCTACACTTCACCCGGATATATGGTGAATTCAGAGAAATTCAACGGTCTTGCCAGCAACATGGCAAAAGAAAAGATAACACAATGGCTGCAATTGGAGAATTACGGGAGTGGTACGGTTACCTATCGCCTGCGCGACTGGGGTGTTTCCAGGCAGCGTTACTGGGGAAATCCAATCCCTGTGATCTATTGTGACCACTGCGGTGTTGTTCTTGTTCCCGATGAGGACTTGCCTGTACTTCTTCCAGAAAATGTACAGATTGGAAAGACCACACAGAATCCGCTACTTTCAGTTCCAGAATGGATCAACGTTCCGTGCCCGAAGTGTGGTGCACCCGCAAGACGGGAGACCGATACCATGGATACATTCGTGGATAGTTCATGGTATTATGCCAGATATACTGATCCAAAGAATGACAACAAGCCATTCGATACAGCCAAGAGTGATTACTGGCTGCCTGTAGACCAATATATAGGCGGAATCGAGCATGCCTGCATGCACTTGCTGTATGCACGCTTCTTCCATAAATTCATGAGAGACATTGGGCTTGTGAAGTCGGACGAACCTTTTGCACGTCTGCTGACACAGGGAATGGTGACCAAGGACGGGGCTAAAATGTCCAAGTCCAAGGGAAATACAGTAGATCCCCAGACCTACCTGGATCGTTTTGGTTCAGATACGGCTCGCGTATTCATGCTATTTGCCTCACCTCCTGAAAAGGATGTGGAATGGAATGACGATGGTGTCGTGGGAGCTTTCCGCTTCCTGAATCGAATCTGGAGATTGATCGAATCTCAGCAGGAATTGATTCGCAAGCATTATGACCTGCTTGCAGAGCATGATGATTTGAGAAAAGAGATTGCTGATCTTCGTTACAGCACTCATTTCATGATACGGAAATGGAATGAGGATATCGAGAACAGGATGCAGTTCAATACTGCCATCGCTGCCATCATGGAGCACTTGAATAATGTGACGAACATCAAGCAACCTGATGCACTCACGAACGTCGAAAAGGCTGTATATGCCGAAGCATGTATTATGATGCCTCGCCTGCTGTATATCTTTGCTCCCCATATTTCGGAAGAACTCTGGTCAATGCTTGGAAACGAAACCTTCATTCATGAAGCAGGTATTCCCACTCATAAGGAAGAGTATCTGGTCAAAGACCTCATTACCTATGTCATACAGGTTAACGGCAAGGTGAGGGGTAAGTTAAGCGTTTCACCAGACATTGAGAATGAAGACTTGGAAAGACAGGCTGTCACGAATGAAAATGTAGCCAAGATGTTGGAAGGACATCAGGTGAAGAAGATATTCATCGTACCGAACAAGCTTGTAAATATCGTGATATAAACTTAAGATAACATTTGTTTAAAAGAAGCATCCCTGGGGTGCTTCTTTTTTTCTCTCATCATCAAGAACAATCCAACCAGGGCGGGAAGTACACCCGTAATAATGAAGATGGTCAGTGAAGCAGTGACCGCATACTCTCCCCTGATTCCGTAACGCTTGAAAATATGAACCGCAAAGGTCTCCCTCAATCCAAGCCCCGAGAACGTAATGGGAATCGTATTCGCAAACAGCACAAGCGAAGAGGAGATCGCTACTTTATCAAAGCGAATCGGATAGAATGTATTCAAAATGATCCAATATTGGATGAACGTGAAAAAGACTGTAATGATCTGGTTCAGCATGACCAGGGGCGCTGCTTTCCTGTATTCCTGTCGGAGTGGTTCCAGGTTCGGTCTGAGTCGCATTGCAAAGTATAGACCAAGTGGAGAAAAGGTAATCAGCAAGGCGGCGATCAGCTTCAATGGCAGTGAAAATGAATAGAAATAAAAGAAAGTTGCCCAGATAGCAAAGAACCAGTTCGTCCAAGTGAGAAAGAACTTCTCCATAAGAATGGAAAAGAAGGTCTTCCTTTTACTTGTGTTCTCGATAAAAAAGACTTTTCCAAAGCTGGCATGTCCACCGGGTATCAGGAATCCGAGCGCGAGACCAATAAGGTAGGATTTGAATATTTGTCTCTTACGTGAAGAAAAGCCTGGATTCAGATGAAGCATCATTTTCCAATTCCGATATTGAAGATACAGCTTGATGCAGGTTGTCACGACTAACAGAAAAAAGGTGAATAAACTGAATTTCATGAAATTGGCAGCCACGACCTGCATGTCCATCTTCCTGAAAATAAAATACAGGATGACGATGGAAATAGCCAATTTCAAAAGAAATTCAAGCCTTTTCCTGGTTACGCTTTCCATTTTGCCTTTACGAATAAGCTGATGATGGAGAAGAAAATCGCATAATATGGATATACCAGAAGAAAAATGTAATCCAGTGGGTGGAATCTCTCATGATGGATGATCAGTGAACATGAATAAAACAGGTATATAGGGAGAATAATGCCTGCTAAATAAACCCAGTTCATGTGATGAACAAGCAGGAACGGCAGAAAAATAAAGAAGGCAAAAACCAAAGCCGTGAAAAGTATATAGTAGGTTGACGAAAGCTTGATCTTCCCATACTGTCTGATCTCTCTATCAAGCAATTGTTTGAAGGTGTATTTTTGATTCTGCTCGATCATTGTCTCATCGGAATTATAACCGATTTTATAATCTAACTGATGCATCTTTTTCAGTAACAGCTTGTCATCACCTGCATGGAAATCACCCAAGCCTTCATGACCGCCTATGTCTTCATACACAAAGCGTCTGATTGCTATATTTGCACCGGAACAACTGAATGGAATTCCCATGCCCACGGTGGAGCAGAAAAGACCGGATGAGAATATCCGTTTTACGCGATAAATAAGAGATAGGTGTTTCATCCTTACATAACCGATTACCATTCCAATGATTGTGTAGAAGTAGCTGTTATAAGATGAAATCCAATGAACTGGAACTTCCGTATCAGTATCGGTGAATAATAAAATATCCTTCGTTGCATGTTTTGCTGCAAGAGTAAGTGCTTGTCGCTTCCCCTTTCCTATCTTTTCACTTTCTTTCACTTGGAAAACCTGTATGTTGTTTTTCTCATTTGCGAACTCATTCATTTGATTGAACGTATCATCCGATGAAGCATCATCAACAAGAATTATTTCGTATAGCTCAGTTGGATAATCAAGAGCTTTCAGAGAAGCAAGGAATCCTGGTAATCTTTCCGATTCGTTTCTTCCCACTGCGATAATTGAATATGTATGTTGCAAGGGAGTGTTTGTTTTCCATTTCCTGAACATGGCAAAGCTCATGTTCAATAGGATAATCACATAAATCAGAAGAATAACATCCATATTAGAATTCTGTTCGATAGCTGAATGTAAAATCCTGTTTCCAGTTCGTTTCCTGTGTTTTGTTCATCATAGTTCCGATACGGAAATAATGATGCGTCAGCGGATGCAATTCCATGTATGCTTTGATGCTTGTTGTATCTGTTATTTTTCCTGCCAGCCAATGCGTCTTGGTTGTCTGAGTATTAGGAATCAACGCAGGGTCGCTTGTATTTAACGTAAAACTGTTCCCCGTACTGCCCTGCCTTGTATAGGAAGCATTTACACCCAGTGATAATGGAAGATAATTGAACCAGTAATCAATCTCAGTGGAGTAATTCAGGCAGTTGGAGCCAAGTGGATAACCGAGGGCAATACCATCATTCGAGAACTTATTCCACCTGATAAAGTGGGTATATGTCCATGGTCTGACGGCAGTCATCTCAATATTAATGCGCGGAGGAAGAAAAAGTGTTATCGGTATTCCGTGTAATTTTTCTCTAATCTGCTTATTTCTGCAATAGGATAGTCCTGCCTGCAAAGCATACTTGCTACCCCACCAGTCAGTCAGTATCTTGCTTTTAGAGAACTCATCCAGAAGCAGGTTATGATATAAAGAAAAGTCACTTTTGAATTTCCAATTGAATCCGCCGAATATGAGTACATTGTCCCTGTCTTCCAGGTTATGCTCAATGATTCTCCAGAACGCATGAGGCAGGATATAATTCAAATCCACACTTCGATTCCCGTAAATGATCTCTTCCCCGATGAATCCTTCAAAGCGGTCTGGGACAGGTTCCCAGGAAAGCTTATGCATCACGATGAACTTATCCACTCGCGAAGAATCTGAAGTTGCTGAACTTTGCGGTTGGTAATAGACAATTTCGTTTTTATCGGGTGTTAATGCTCCATGTACGTACTCGAGCTTTAGTGTCCCCAGTTTACATTGTGCTTTAAAATAACCAAAATCATTAGCTTCATCATTCAGAATAACACTTCCGCTGATATCATTACCCACATGGAACTTTCCTCTCCCGAAGGAAACACCAAGGGCTTCACTTCCGTAGTAGAGAGAGCCAGTCAAATGATCAATATAGATGGTCTCATTATCCGGTTGCCTGAAACCCACTATTAATGGGGATTGCTCATAATAATGCCTGTCTCCCGTGAAGTGTCCAGCCCACCAGTCTCCATACAGAAACAGGCTATTAGCAATGAGAGACTCTACCCGTAGTCCTTTATACAGGAAGAAATAATAGTCTTGATTTCTCCTTTGATAATCGACACCACCCATGACACGAATTTGCACGATTTGGACATCATTGGGTTTATAGGCAAAGAAGATACCTTCATCATCTGGTTTTGATAAGTACTGGTTGAAGGAGCGTTTGATCTTTTCGATGGATGATACTGCTATATAGGTTGAAGAATCAGGAATAAGTACTGTCCTGAATATTGGAAGTGTTGGTTCTTCTAAAATGGAAGGATAGACTTTTGTATGAAATTGATAGTATGGACCCATTCCAAATAAAAAATCCTGCCCCAAAAAGAAGGAGCAGGATAATAAGATGATTATATATATACGCTTCATATTAATGCATATAACTTAAAAATCACTGACCGATAGCAGTTTGACAGTCGCTTCCACTTCACTTTCAGAGATATGAAGTTCCTTCGCAATTTCCTTGTTACTCCAACCGTCATGAATCAGTTTTACAATTGTTTTGCGTTTTGCTTCTTCATCGACAAAGATGGAAGGTTCTCTGCGTGGTTCATTATAAACTGTAAAGGTAGTTTTGGGTTTTGGTTCAGAACGTTTTGACTTGAGTATGATGATAATAATGATGAACAGGACTATGATCAGGGCTAAAGCCAACCAAAGTGGAATCAGGGTAGTCAGCAGTAGTTCAACAATACTAGGCTTTGCCGGCTTCGGCATTTTCACAGTCTGAAATGTAACAGCTTCTGTAGATGCCTGCGCTTGTGCCGGCTTCGGCTGCTGTGTAGCGACAGGTTGGGATAGGCTACTGTCGTAGTCACTATCGAAGAAATCATTCAAGGAAGATGAATCGTTTTGAATCTTATCTTTCAGGGTTTGCACAAACTGATATTCTCTCGAGTCTGCAGGAACTTTTTCCAATCTTGCCAGAGCCTGGCTGTATTTCTTCAATCCTGCCAAATCCTTGGCTATATAGTAATTGACCTGCTTCTTATCCGGAAAGGTGGATTCAAGGTTCACATAAAGGGGTAGTGCTTTGGCAAATTGATGCGTGGCAAAATAGAAGTTGGCGGTTCCCAATCCTGCTTCAAAAGTTTTCGGCAGGTTTTTGGGGAATATATCGAGAACTAGTTTATACCCTTCCTCATCCAACCTCATTTCTTCCCTGCGAACAGGCTCAGCTGTCTGAATGCTAATTTCAATGCCTGATTTCCCGGTTGAAACAAGAATTGAATGTAATATCTGGCTTCTATCGATGCGTGGTTCCACAAAACCTGCACCTTTCGCAGCACTTGGTATCTTAATCACTAATGTATTGGTTGCGGTATTGTTCTCAATCTGGTATTCAACACGACTGCTGAATACAATGACAGTACGATTCACATAAGAATAATCATGTGTCTTGATTACCTTGAGTGAAGGCACCGCCAACAGACTGCCCACGAGAATAAGCGCGATTAGGATAAGAAGAAACTTTCGCATTTGCTACTCCTTGGCAGTGGATAATCCTGTTTTTTTATTAATGAATTTTACAGATTTCCGTCAAGAATTATTTGCCGCACCCGGTCATGTCAACTGAACGAAACAATCCGCAAATATGTACTTTTATCTGCTGTTCAGTACTTTATCAAGGAGGTTATAAGTCTCTCTGACGTTTTCAAATAATTCACGGTAATTTGCATCTCTGTCAATTTTCATCCCCACCACTTTCCTGTCTACATTGGTCTCCCCCCAATTGTAAGCAGCGATGGCAAGGCTCCAATTATGATTGTACTTATTCAAGAGATATCTCACGTATTGAGCGGAAATCCTGATGTTGTAATAGGGAAAGTAAAGTGAACCCTTACGATAATTCGGATCCAAATACCTGGCAGTTCCTTCTCGAACCTGTCCAGGCCCAAGGGCTTTCTGTTTGGAAATTGCCAAACTCCTGAATGTGCTTTCCTGGCTGATCAGGCGATAAAAATACTTGGCATTCAGATCGTAGTGATGCGCCTGCCAGATAACGATCAGCCTGACTGTAAAAGGATTATACAGCAGAATGACAATTGTCAGGATAATGAACAGGAACCAGATAATGAATGCTTTCATTTTTTCAGTTTGTGCCTTAAAAAGATGATATTACGCTTAATACGTTCATTCTCCGGATCGAGACTCAACGCTTTTTCAAAATAGCTGAGGATCTCTTCATATGGACGTTCAAGAGAAATCAAAATAGCCCCTATATTATTGGGAATCTGTGGATTGGAAGGGTCAAAGGATTCCGCTTCCTTTAAGTGTTCCAGCGCTTCGATCAAATGACGGTTCTCCACTTCTGCCTGTGCCTGGTTCACCAGCTCTTTTGCACAAACATTCTTTTCCCTTTGAATCGGGTCTTCAATCATTACCAGGTACTTCTGGTAGGAAATATTGGTTGGATGCTGCTCACTCAATTTCCGATAACATTGCATGGCTTCATCCCAGTTCCTGAGCATCAGTTGTGTCTGCGCATAGGCAAGAAGCGCCATCTCGTTATCGGGAACAGCAGACAACACCTTATGCAGATAGGAAGCAGCATCTTCATATTTAAGCAGACTCAGAAGAATGATGCCCATGTCATACTGGTGCACCGTGGTATTTGCTATCATCAGGACTTTCTGCATCCAGTTATAGGCTTTCTGATATTTACCCTTCATCATGCAGGTAATACCCTTGTAGTGGTAATATTTCATACGGAAGTAATCGAATAGGTCTTTCAGCATAATGTTTCCATTATCTCAATTTATTGACCATAATGCGTTTGCTTGGAGTGAGAAATTCCTCACTTGCCCTACGAATGCTCTGCGTAATCTCATCATTAGAGATATCAAGCAAATGCCCTATCTCATAAATGCGCGTTTTTTCACTACTTTCCAGCCTTCCATCTAAAAGAGCGATGGGAATCAGCCTTTCAAAGATAATGAACTTCTCTCCGTCATGCAATTCGGCAAAATGTCTGCATATCGCCTCAGTCCGACGCTTCAGATCGTCCAAATCCCTGAAACTCAGGTAAAGTTCAGGTTGAGTAGTATAGTCTGCAAGCCATTCAAAGAGCATCTTCCATTCTTTTTCCCCCACTTCGCCGCCTGCCATGGCAAGATAGTAACCTGCTGTTGAGATGAGTTCCACTATCTTCTTGTCTTTTTCCTTCTTGGGATGAATCTCGAGGAGGTTCAGCAGCTCCATGTTCTGCTCCAGGAGAACTTTCCTGGAAATGGGATTGGGCTGTTTCTGCAATGGGTAAATCTCGGAATTAGAGAAGAGTTCCAGATTCCTGATGCGAACCAAATGATTGGGATGTGTGGAAACTGTATCGCCCATGGCAATTTCACGTATCTTGTCCAACTGCTTCAGATATTCGTCTACATCGAAGCAGAGAATCTCTTCCGATACACCCGATGCAAACTTGAAGAAGCACTTGCCGATCACCTTGATATCAGGCATGGCAAGAAAGCCAATCCTGTCCGATGTGCTCTCCGCATATCGCTGCCAACGCATGAAATTCAATGCGATGATGGCTGGAATTTCTTCATTTTCACGATTTGCCAATATCCTGTTCACCACATCCAACTGACTGTGCTTATAAATCAAATGTCCAATCTCATGCCCTATCACGAACCGCAATTCATCATCACCCAGTAAATTGATGAGAGATGAAGTAAAACAGATCATATGCGGTACAATGTTGAAGCCGTTAATGGAAAATGCATTCACTTCCGGTGAAGCCTGGAGATAAAAATCAATATCTTCATGAAAATCGAGAAATTCAGACACTTCCCTGCATATATCATATAAGCGCGGAGCGATAACCCGATTCAATTTCACAGTGTGAGAAAGCAGATAATTGGTAATATCCTCGAGTTCATCTTTATTATCGAATATGTCATAATAACTCGAAAGAGCAAAATCCTCTTCCAACATTCTTACCAGTTCTGTATCTGCTTCAAAACGCAGGTTCTCATAATTGAATTTCGCCAATCATCCTCCAGAAGTCATTTCAAAATGCTCTAAAAAACAGACTTTGCACTTCATGCTATTTCATTGGAATAACTGATTGGATGAGAAAATATGCCATTTCTGTCAATCGATTTCTTTCATGTTGAGCACTCCATCCCTGCCTACATCAATAAGATGATATGAACACCAAACTAATGAACAATTACCAGGGAACAACCTAAACAGGTTTCGATGATTGTTCGGTTATCTTTAGATTATACCTAGCTCATCTTTCATTGATTTCATAACAGACCCTAAGGGACTCTTCTGGACACTTAACTTATTTCGTTGACATAAATTCTGGTACTAATTTTGCATCACCTTCCCTATCAGGAAATAATGTGAATGAATAGGTAATAAAATTCGAGGACTCGTTACAATGAAAAGATTATTCTCTTATCTTACTTTGTTCCTGCTGCTTACAACAGCAATGGCAATAGAAAATACCGCTCAGACACTCCCTCAGCAAACAACTGAAATACAGCAGATCAGGGATTATTATACTCCAGTACAGGGATTAACGGGAACAGCCCTGAAGACTGGTTTACATAACCTGATCTCGACAAATACATATTCAAGTTACGACGGTGCCAAAACCATCATGTTCCAGGATCTCGACAATAATAATGGCGTTGTACGTTGTGTTTACACCGGTCAGGATTTCACCATTACTTCCGATTATAACGGTTCTTCAAGTCCCAATACAGAGCATACTTATGCCCAAAGCTGGTTCACAGCTTCTGCCTCTGTTGAGAAAGCTGATTTGCACCATCTCTTCGTTACAGAATCAACAGTCAATTCTTCCCGTGGAAATCTTCCTTTCGGAAAGGTAATTACTCAAACCACTACCTATTCAACATATAATGGTTATGTAAGTAAGAGAGGGACGGATTTTAACAGCCAGACAGTCTTTGAACCTGCTGACCAACATAAAGGTGATTGCGCAAGAGCTCTTTTGTATTTTAATGTGAGATATAATGAAACCCTCACACAGGCAAGTGTCGACATGCTTCCCGCGTGCCTGCAATGGAACCTGCTGGATCCTCCAACTGCTGCAGAAGTGACCCGAAATACTGCGATCCAGTCCACTCTGACCAACCGTAATCCATTTGTGGACCATCCTGAATATGTGAATTCCATCTGGTTGGGAACAACCAATAATACGATGCTGAATTTCTCTTCTGCTTCTGCTTCAGTCGCTGAGAATGTCGGCACCACCCAACTGACCATTCAGATTCTGCATCAGAATGTTTATGCATCCAATGCTCAAGTGTATCTGGTCAGCGGTAATGCAGCTCATATCGGTAACTTTACTCCTGTTACCATCAACTTTCCGATGAACAGCAGTACTCCGCAAACAGTTACGATCAATGTTACCGATGATAACATCGTGGATGGAAATGAAACCTTTGTGTTTGGTATTAAGAACGCTTCCGGTGGTTATTATGCCATTCCCGGTCTGCAAAGCACTTTTACACTGACGGTTCAGGATGACGATGTTATCGCGAATGATGATAACACTGCTGTTACAGGTATATTTGGAATTCAATCGGTTTACCCAAATCCTTTCAACCCTGAAACCAATATCAACTACAATGTGAGCAAGGCTGAACATGTCTCATTGGTCGTTTTTAATGTTAGAGGTCAGAAAGTGAAAACCCTGGCATCTGGTTCCATGGCTTCAGGCAGCTATGATACCAAGTGGAACGGAACCGATGAAAATGGTACTCCTGTCAGCAATGGCATATATTACCTCAAGATGCGCGAGGGTAATAAGATTTCTTTGAAAAAGATCGTTTTGATTAAATAAATAGCAGACAATTTAAGAAGGGGTCAGAATGAATCTGACCCTTTTTTTTATCCTCGCTTCATGTATTTTTCATCATTATGGCATTATTATTTGACAGGTAATATCAACCTGAAATATATTATATGTAGTATATTTTGCTCTTGAGAAAGAGTAGTATTTGTTTTTCATAAAATATTAACAGCCCAAGGAGAATAAATGAAACATCCGCAAAGCATTATCTTACTATTCCTGACCTTGCTGGTATCCTCTGCATTTGCACTCGATATCAGTAGTGGAGCCACGATCACGGAAGGCTTCAATGTAATGACTGCCCCGGTTAGCACATTACCAACAGATTGGAGAATTGATAAGATTACGACAGTCCGTACCGTGGGAACCTATGCTGCAGCAGGCACAGCCACGGAACGAAGCGCCGGCAACAGTATGGCAACCACCGCAGCGAATGGTATCTATAACTTTGGTGCAGGTGATGCAGCATCAGCAACCGATAGAGCACCGGGATGGTTATCTTCCAGTTCTGCAACCAAAAGCGGAAATCTCTATTTAAGATTAGTCAATGCTGGTTCTTCTTCAATTGGAAGTTTCACGATTTCTTATGATGTAGAAAAATATAGGAATGGTACTAATGCAGCCGGTTTCACAATCCAGATGTTCTATTCAACCGATGGATCAACTTGGACAAATGCCGGTAGTGATTTCCAGACTGTTTTTCCAGGAGCAGATGCTGATAATGCAGGCTTTACTTCTGCTCCAGGTTCTACGGTATCTGTTTCACTCAAACCCCTCACACAACCTTTGACTGCAACGCAAAACATCTATCTTGCATGGAATTACTCTGTTACAAGCGGTTCCACCACCAGTAATTCCCAAGCATTGGGAATTGATAATGTGATCATTTCAGCGGTTCCAGCAGGACCTTCTGTACCAACATTGACAACTGTCGCTGTTACAGGCATTACTCAATCATCTGCAATCACCGGTGGTAACATCACTTCCAATGGTGGTTCTGATATTAGCTCCAAAGGCGTATGTTGGAATACGACAGGTAATCCTACCATTGCTGATGGCTTAACCTTTGACGGTACTGGTATTAGCAATTATGTGAGTACCATAGATGGACTGGCACCTTCCACTTTATATTATGTAAAAGCTTATGCAGCCAATGCCATGGGTGTTGGATATGGTAATGAATTATCATTCACGACCAGCGGAACCACTCCCCCAACCGCACCCGTTGCCTTGGATGCTACGGCCATTACAACGGATTCTTTCACTGCCAATTGGAACTCAGTCTCGGATGCCACTTCCTATAGATTGGATGTATCAACATCCGGTACATTTGATGTATTCGTAAGCGGTTACCATGATTTGACAGTGACAGGACTTTCACAGGCTGTGAGCGGGTTAACCCCAGCCACACCGTTTTACTACAGAGTTCGAGCTGTTAATTCAAATGGAACCAGTGAAAATTCCAATGTGATATATGTGCAAACAGCCAATATACCTGTGATACCGGATGCTCCAGTTGCGATTGCAGCCACGGGTCTCGCTTCCACTGGCTTTACTGCCAACTGGAATGCTTCGAATGGTGCAACCAGCTATCGTTTGGATGTATCAATGTCAGATACATTCGCTTCCTTTGTCACTGGATACCAGGATTTGACTGTAAACGGTCTTTCACAGACAGTCAGTGGTTTGGCACCTTTATCGGTCTACTTCTACCGTGTTCGTGCGTTTAACGCAGCAGGAACAAGTTTTAATTCGAACCCGATCATGGTACAAACAACGGAAGCTGCTTCAACAATCCTCACTGAAGGATTTGAAGGTTCCACGACTGCTGCTCCGCCAGTAGGCTGGACTCTTTCCAGTCCGGGATCCTACATCCTTTCGAATGTAGCAAATGCACACGGAGGTACATGCTACGGTGGTTTGAATGCTCTCAATGGATGGATCAGTACACCTCAATTGGATAATCCCACTGAAATGACCTTCTGGTGCAGAGCATCGGGAACAACATCCAATTTCACCATATCCATCCAGAATTCGGCTAATGGAACAGATTATACGGATGTAACGACTTTTGTAGCCAATGGTACCGATACAGGATCCATTACCAGCACATACACACAGAAATCCGTCAGCCTGAATCTCACAGGAAGTAATTATCTGCGCTGGTTTGTATCAGTTAGAACCGGTGGAAGTTTCTACTTTGACGATGTAGTGGTCAATGGAGGATCAGTTACCCCAGTCCTGCCTTCCATCCCAGTGGCTTCTGATGCAAGTTCCATTACGGCAACAAGCTTTACAGCAAATTGGATAGCCTCCACGAATGCATCTTACTATCGCCTGGATGTATCAACTTCGAGTAGTTTCAATTCCTTTGTTACCGGATTCAATGATCTGGTTGTTACCGGATTGTCACAAGCCGTCACTGCTTTAGATCCTGAAACATTCTATTATTATCGTGTCCGTGCAGCAAATACTGTCGGAACAAGCGACAATTCAAATATTGTTCAAGTCTATACAACAAGCAATCCTGTCATTCCAAATGCTCCTGTTGCTACACAGGCAACCAGTATTTCCGCCATCACATTTACAGCCAATTGGAATGCAGTTACAACTGCAACCGGCTATAGACTCGATGTATCCGCTTCTCCCACTTTCGGTTCCTACATCAGCGGGTATCAGGATTTGGCAGTGGATGGAGTTTCCCAGGTAGTCACCGGATTATCTGCTCTTTCTACTTATTATTACAGAGTACGTGCGGTGAATAATGCCGGGACAAGTACAAATTCCAACAGCATTTCAGTTACTACTACCAATACTGACCCCTATAACGGATATTACAACCCTGTCGTGGGATTGACCGGGAATGCGCTGAAAACAGGTTTAACAAACCTGATCAGCACCAATACCTATAGCAGTTATGATGGTGCGAAACTCATTATGTTCCAGCAGTTGGATAATCATAATGGTGTGGTAAGATGCGTCTACACAGGGCAGGATTTTTCAATTGCCCCAGATTATAACGGATCATCCAGTCCAAACACGGAGCACACCTATGCTCAAAGCTGGTTTACAGGTCCTGCTTCCGTGGAGAAGGCTGACCTTCATCACCTCTTCGTCACAGAGTCAACCGTCAATTCTTCACGAGGAAATCTTCCCTTCGGAAAGGTGATCACCACCGCAACCACATACGCCAGTTACAATGGATATGTCAGCAAGCGTGGAACTGATTTCAACAGCCAGACAGTGTTTGAACCTGCTGACCAGCATAAAGGTGACTGTGCCCGTGCGCTGTTGTACTTTAATGTACGCTATGGTGAATCCTTGACCATAGGGGGAGTTGATCAGCTTCCTGCCTGTATCCAATGGAATTATCTCGATCCGCCAAATGCGGATGAAATTGCCAGAAATACATTGATCCAGGCAACATTAACCAATCGCAATCCATTCGTTGATCATCCGGAATATGTGACTTCCATTTACGTTGGGACAACAAGTAATACGATGCTGAATTTCGATCCTACAGTTTCTTCTGTTTCCGAAAATGTGGGTACGGTTCATCTTTCGGTACAAATTCAAAATCCGAATGTATATGCTTCCACGGCAACAGTGGTCCTTAAAAGTGGAAATCCAGCCCATATAGGCAACTTCACGCCTGTAACCGTTACATTCCCCATGAACAGCGCCACACCTCAAATAGTGGATATTAACGTTACTGATGACGATATCGTAGATGGTAATGAAACCTTCGTGTTTGAGATACAGAATGCTCAAGGGGGTTATTATGCAATACCCGGACTGGCGAATGACTATACTCTGACCGTTGAAGATAATGAAACAGGTATCCAGGTTCCGATTGCCCTGCCCGCAGTGCAAATGGGCAATACTGCCTTCCTGGCACATTGGGTGGCACCAAACGGAATCACTTCCTTTGCCCTGGATGTTGCTCATGACAATGGTTTTACCAACTTCCTCTCAGGATTCAATAACCTGATCGTAAATGATACAACATATTCTGTGACCGGATTGGTAGAGGGACAAACCTATTATTACCGTGTTCGTTCCATCCTTAACGATGTACAAAGCACAAATTCAAATGTCATTACAATCATACTGACTGGTAATCAAGACCATGTAGTGAATAGTCTTAGAGCCGGTATTGAATCCGTATATCCCAATCCCTTCAATCCCGAGACAACCATCAAATACAATGTTACAAAACCCGGTGATGTGAGCATTGTTATTTACAATGTCAAAGGACAGAAGGTTAGGACTCTTGTAGCCGATCATTTGAATTCCGGTTCCTATACTGTGAAATGGGATGGCAATAATGATAAGGGGCAATCCTGCAGCAGCAGCGTTTATTACCTGAAGATGCAGGAAGGTAATAAGATATCACTTAAAAAGATCGTTCTAATGAAATAAAGTATATCTATCGAGAAAAAGAGGCATGCCAAGCATGCCTCTTTTTTGTTGCTATATCAATGGTAGAGACGCCCTATACGGGCGTCTCCTTCAAGATATGGAGTTCAAACATCCTTCGGGACATAGGATGAATTGTGACCAATAGGATGTGCGGACTTCATATCGATGATTTATGTCGCCCCTCCGGGGCTCGGTAGGTTTTTGGGTTCCTTTCCTGAGGTTGCGCTTCGCTTCACCTCAGGCTATGGGATATCGACCTTCCAGGTCTATAAGGAAGGGGAATCAATGACCATTTTGAAGTCCGTATCGCCCCACTATTTATACAGCAGACTCATCATATCCATAAGCCAAACATTACGGAAGTTATTACGTGAGACACCGCCGCTACACCAGATCGTTGCCGTATTGTTTTCCTGGTTGAGCTCGATGTAGAAGTAAGCTCCCCAATGAGCCCATGAAGGGCACATTTTTATATACGCATGCTTATGGGATAATTCCAACAGGAGATAATTCCTTTGCAGACAAATGGTTTTCATGATCTCCACGAATTCATCTTCAGTGAGTTTGGTTTCCAGTTTTCTGCTTTTCCATTTCAAGTGCTTTTCCGGATTTCCCTTATTGAACCATGTGAATGAATAGACGAACACGGACAATAAGAGAAAAATCAGTATCCATCCTATCTCATACCATAGAGTATAGATCATATTCCATCTCCTTGAATCATACTGATATGATCAGTGCATTTTAAGTTCCCAAGTTCGATTTAATATGCCTCTATTAGTAGCGTATTTTTCTCATGTAGCGGGTAAAAGCCAATCATGAAAGAAGTGTAGTGTGAATCCGTGACCTGTAAAAAGAAAAGGCGACCGAATGGTCGCCTTTGATAATAGAAACGCAGTCGCGATTACTTCAGCATGGTGCTGATAAGGAATGCGGTTGCGAAAGAGATAATTGCGTACAATTCGGGATACACTGCAAGAATCAGTGTCTTACCGAACACATCGTTACCCTGACCAAGGCTGTCGATACCGCAGGAAACGATCTTCGCCTGCTGAATGGCTGAGAAATAGCAGACCAAACCCACGATGGCACCGGCTGCAAAGATAGCGCATGCATTCAGTAAAGGCATACCAACCATGATTTTGGCTTTCAGAATGAAGAATGCGCCAAATCCGTACAAACCCTGTGTACCGGGAAGTGCAGAAAGAAGCATGCAGTTACCGAATATTTCATCATTCTTTTTAATAGCACCGATAGTGGCACTACCACCCATGACTGTACCTGTGGCACTGCCCAATCCGGACAAAGCAACCATCAGGATCATACCTGCCCAAGCAATGAACAGCTCGGGAGAAATTCTTGCTACTTGAGTTGCAACAGTTGCGAGAGAATCGACCATTGAGACCTCCTATTTTACTCTTTTGTTTTATTTATTTTTTACTACCGAAAGGCTTGTATTCCTTTCCACCTCCGGAGAAACCGGAGTTTTTATAGAATTCTACAAAGGTAAGACGCATGGGATGAACGAATCCTCCCAATGAGCCCAACGCAATATTGACAGAATGTCCGACGACCATGAATACGATGAAGATGATCGGTCCGATAATGGGAATGGAGCCGAACTGCTGTGCCATGGAATTGATGACGAATCCCAGGATACCGCCCGATACACCGAGTGCAAACAAACGAATGTAGGACAGCAGGTCTCCAAAGAAGCCCGTCACAATATTATACATTTCCCAGATTCCCAATCCCAGGTTCACAAAGATGTTCTTCCCAGGTGAATTGAAGAAGAATATCAGGAATAAGGCAACGTAAATGACATATGGCATGTATTCTTTTAAAACAGCAGGTGGATTTGCACCAAGCATGGGTGAGCCAAGAACACTGACTGCAATCATGAACAGGAATGTTCCAATGGTGGAAATCCCCGCCTTGAAGCCTCCATTCTTTACTCGGTTGAAGAAATTCATGATCACGCCAAATAGAATCTGGATCACGCCAAGCAGCAACGCAAAGTTGAATATCTGTGTTTTATCGGTTATCGGTATGTATTTACCGATTCCCTTGAATTTGGTCATGTCAAAGGCGAGTAGTGAACCCATTACAAACCCCATGACAGCTGTAGACAAGCCCAGTACCTGAGCAAGCGACAGCAAGGGTTTGACCTTTGGATCCTTGACTTTGAATTTGAAAAAAGTTGCCGCAGCGAAAATCAGGAGCCCGTATCCCACATCGGCAGTGCAGAATCCGAAGAACAGCATGAAGAATGGGGCAAAGAAAGCAGTCAAATCGAGTTCCATATAAGATGGAAGAGAGTACAACTTTCCAATGGGCTCGAAAAGCTTCGCATACCAGTTATTCTTGAGCTGGATCGGAACTTTATCATCTTCTGAAGGTTCCTCAGCATAATAATAGATGCTCTGCTTTTCAAGGAATTCAACCAATCCCGCTTCGAGTGGTTTGGAAACCCATCCTCTCAGGATGATGATCTGATCATCAGCATCCTTGATGACATTCATGCGGGTATCTTCGAACTCGAACTTTGCCATCAGGTCATCCCTGTATTGAATCAGGTGGGGAAGTTCCCTGGCAGCACAATCATTGAATTCCTGTTCTATCGTTTCCTGTTCAGCGACTAAGTCCTGCTGCTTGTGCAGCGCTTCAGAAAGAGAAATGTCGGGTAGCTTGTAATGTTCAGCATCGATATTGATCTCTTCCTCTGCTTTATGAATGACGGCAAAATACAATACCTGTCCAATTGTCTGGATGATCTCGATGGAATAGGTTTCCATCCATTCATCCTTGAACTTGTTCTTGGAGCAGATATATAAATCGATATAAATATCCTTCGATTCGAGATCATGCAGCTGCTGGCGTGAGAATTCACCCCAGGGTTCCAGATTGGAAATGATCTTACGAACCGATAGTATCTTCTGTGCAATGGCATCCTTTTCACGAATGCGGGAATTCAGTTGTGTGATGATCTCTTCAGGGGTCCTGGTGAGAGGCACATCCTGAGCCTGCTGATTGCGTTTCTTCAGGAAATGGATCGCCTGCATGGCTGCATCGATCTTATCCCTGCTTTCCTTGAGAGCCGGATCATGTGCGCCAATTGTACGAATGATATGCAGCACACCGAGATTCTGCAGGTTCTTGAGGAAATCATCGTAATCGTTGTGATGGATCAGGAACGTGTACTTTTTCATTGGTATTATCATGATGCCACCTCACTGTTCCTGTTCTTCATAATCTTCTGACCTGATTTTGAAAGGTTCTCCTCGTCTTCCAGGAAGCGCTTGATCTTACGGATTGCATCCTCGTAAGCCGGGATCTGGACTTTCTCATAGAGGTTCACTTTTTGGGTGGTCTTCTTTCTTACCTGGTCCAATATCCTCATTTTGCGGATATAGAACTGTCTTTCAATCGTGATGGCAGAAAGTTCTTCTATGATCTTGATACCGTCGAGATACCACTTCGGTCTGTTGAATACGCTGAACTCCGCATAATCATAGGTGATGTTACCCATGATTGGGATCTTGACCCCTGCGATCTTCTTGGTGTGCATTTCAACGTTCCGAATGCTGATCAGTTTGGTATCGAATTCAGTCCAGAGACGCATGAATTTCTCCAGGGCAGCTGTCTTTTGCTTTACCTTGGCTTCAAATTCAGTCGCCATATCACGGGCACGCTTCACTTCCATACGAAGGGCAGACTCCTTGTTCTTCAGGGTGGGAAGAGCACGCACTCTGACTCGCAACTGACGATTCAGGTCGTTCAAGGAAGTTTTGTTGTATTGAAAGCGTACTGCCATAATCTGAAATCCTAATTATCTTTCTTTGGCCAGTATTGATCGACAAATTCCTTCTTTATACCGACTTCTGCCTGTGAGAAGTATTTGGCAAAGAGGTTCCATGAAGTATCGAGCATGGTATCGACATCGATATTCACATCGATGGCGAGCAGTTTGTTTGAATATTCCTTCGCATATTTCAGGAGACGTTCATCATAATCAGTCAGGTCGAAACCGTTCTCCAACTTGGTCTTTGCATTGGCTGCATCGGCATAGAGACGAACGGCAGCATTCATGACCTGCGGGTGGTCGGATCTTGTCTTGGAACCGATCACAAGCTGTTTCAGACGTGACAAGCTGCGGAACGGGTCAACGATGACCTTTCCGATATCGGTGTCACGACGGAGGAACAACTGACCTTCCGTGATATATCCTGTGTTGTCGGGAATTGCGTGCGTGATGTCTCCACCGGAAAGTGTGGTCACTGCCACGATGGTGATGGAACCGCCTGCAGGGAACTGCACCGCCTTCTCATAGATACGTGCCAGGTCTGAATAGAGTGAACCGGGCATACTATCCTTGGAAGGGATCTGGTCCATACGGTTGGAAACAATACTCAAGGCATCGCAGTAAAGTGTCATGTCGGTGAGCAGAACGAGAACCTTCTCATTCTTCTCCACGGCAAAGTATTCTGCTGCAGCCAGGGTCATATTGGGTACGAGAAGTCTTTCCACAGGTGGATCTTCCGTCGTATTCATAAAGGAAATGATACGGTCGAGGGCACCTGCATTCTCAAATGTATTCTTGTAGAAAAGATAATCGTCATGAGACATACCCATTCCGCCGAGAATGATCTTATCAGCTTGGGCTCTCAATGCCACCATTGCCATGACCTGATTGAAAGGCTGGTCGGGGTCAGCGAAGAAGGGGATCTTCTGTCCTGTGACAAGCGTGTTGTTCAGGTCAATACCTGCGATACCTGTTGCAATCAGCTCAGATGGCTGTTTACGGCGTACAGGGTTCACAGAGGGACCACCGATCTCGACTTCAGGGCCTTCCACTTCCGGACCTTCGTCGATTGGGTCGCCATAGGCATTGAAGAAACGACCGGCAAGAAGGTCACTTACCTTCAGCACCGGAGGTTTGCCGAGGAATACGACTTCAGCGGCTGTGCTGATGCCTTCGGTACCTGAGAAGATCTGGAGTGTGACATTGTCATTCATGATCTTCACGACCTGGGACAGTCTTCCGTCCACAATCGCCATTTCCTCGTTACCGATTCCCGTTGCCTGTACTGTACAGGTGGCTTTGGTGATTTGATTCAATTGTGTATATATTCTTTGAAATGCTCTGGTTTCCATTATTCCACCCCTCTTTCCTTAACAGATTTCCGAACTTCTTCTTCGAACTGTTTGAAATTATCAGACTGGAACTTGGAATAGTTCATCTGCTTGCATAGGTTGACGATGTTCTTGAAGAAAGGCATAACCTCTTCGAAGGTATCGAAACGAAAATCTGTCTTGCAGATATCGAGAATGAGCTTCATCATGTACTTCTGTCTTTCCATCGGAGTGGATTGGTCGATCTTGTCGAATCCGTCCTGTTGGAGAATGACAAAGTCAATGAGCTCTGATTTCCAGAACTTCTCGTGATAGTTCAAAGGCACACCGTCATCACCGAGGATGTTGATCTGCTCGTAGGCTTCACGACCACGAAGGAGAATATCCTTGGCAAATGTGACATCTTCAACCCAATTCGGGTCGATATTTTTATTCATATATTCCTGGAGTTCAGGATATTCGAGGTATTTGGAATAACTGTCGATGGGATCGACAGCCGGATAGCGCTTACTGTCCGCTCTCTGCTGGGAAAGTGCATAAAAACAGCGGGCTGCCTTCTTTGTGGATTCGGTAACCGGTTCCTTCAAGTTACCACCGGCAGGGGACACAGTACCGATAAAGGTAATGGAGCCTGTTTCACCATTATTGAGATAGGTGAATCCTGCACGGGAGTAGAAGTTGGAAATGATTGCCGGCAAGTCCATCGGGAAAGCGTCCGGTCCGGGAAGTTCTTCCATGCGGTTTGACATTTCACGGAGTGCCTGTGCCCAACGGGAAGTGGAGTCTGCAAGCAGCAGGACTTTCAGTCCCATGGAACGGTAGTACTCGGCAATGGTCATTGCCGTGTAAACAGAGGCTTCACGAGCTGCGACCGGCATGTTGGAAGTGTTACAGATGATGATGGTTCTTTCCATCAGTTTACGACCTGTACGCGGGTCATCCAGTTCGGGGAATTCCACGAAGAGTTCCACCACTTCGTTGGCTCTTTCACCGCAGGCTGCCACAATGATCAGATCTGCTTCCGCATGTTTGGATAACTGGTGCTGAAGCACTGTCTTACCACAGCCGAAAGGACCGGGAATGAAGCCTGTTCCACCTTCAGCGATGGGATTCAGACTGTCGATGATACGAACACCTGTTTCCATCAGTTTGAAGGGACGTGGTTTTTCCTTGTAGGCTTTAATGGGAAGCTTCACAGGCCAGTTCTGGACCATGGTCACATTCATCTTGTTGCCCTTGGCGTCAGTGAGAGTGGCGATCACATCATTCACATTGTATTCACCGGGTCCTGCCACACTGGCAACGGTATATTTGTCTTCCAGTCCAAGAGGAACCATGATCTTGTGATTGATCCAATTTTCCTTCACTTCACCGAGGAAGAAACCTGCTTCCACGATATCACCTGTTTTGGCAATGGGTTTGAATTCCCATAATTTGTCTTCATCCAGAGCATGGGTTCTTTCACCACGCTTTAGGAAGATACCTTCCATTTTGTTGAGATCATTTTGTAATCCATCATAGCTTTTAGACAGCATACCAGGACCAAGGGTAACTTCCAGCATCTTGCCAGTGAATTCAACCTTGTATCCCACCTTTAGTCCGCGTGTGCTTTCGAACACCTGGGCATAAGCGGTCTTGCCCAAAATCTTGATGACTTCCGCCATCAATGGTGTGCCTTCCAGATCGATGATACAGATCTCATTCTGAGAGACTGGACCATTAATCTCGACGAGCACCAGATTGGCGATAACCCCTTTGATGCTACCTGTTGTCATCATATTCTATCCTTTTTCGCTAATGTAAAATCTTCACTGAATTGGAAGCTGTCCTCCAATTCATCCAATATGCTCTGGAATTTATCCTTCCCCAATTCCGGTTTCAACTTCTGCCATCTTTCGGCAATCATGACCTTTGCCAGATAACCGAGGATGATATCCATGTCGAAGTAGTGAAAGAAATTCCTATCATCTATCCAATTCCATTTCAGTTGATCCACCAACCTTTCCCTTTCCATGATATCAGGATTTTCAAATATCTGGAACAGCTTATCGAGATATGGGAACATATGGGAAACACCAAAATCAGTGGCATTGCTTAGGCGGATGATATTGCTGACTTCATCGAAGCCCACAATCTCCTTTTCATGAGGAATGCCGTTCTTTCTGCAATACAGGGCAGTCTGCAGATTATTGATGTTTCTCTCGAATTCGAACCATTCGCGGATGAAAGCATTGGGACTGGATAATACGTGTTCGTAGAATAACGTGGTCAGTTGGTTTTCCCAGGACAATTCAGGATAAATAGGTATTTCTTCCTTCACTGCACTGAGGAACCTTTTCATGAATTCAGGCAATATCTGTGGATCCTTGATTTCATCTTCAAGGACGAATGGGGGATAATTTCCCTGGTTTTTCCAGGGTTTATGCAGGTTGAGAGCCAAACTTAACAGATTATCCCTGTCATCCGGAAGAAATAGAAGTTCAACCAATTCATAATCATCTTCATGAATATGGTACTTCATATCCTGCCTGAAGGCATCCAGATCGCGCGCAGGCTTTGCATCTTCTATGGAAATAGAAGGTAAGCCGGCTACATAATAATAATATTCTCTACCCATGGATTCTATTCACCATAGAGTATTTTAATGGCTCTCGGGCGAAGATAGTGCTTAAAGAAATTGGCGAAATCCTCATCGGTGAAGTTGATCTTAAAACTACCGTCTGCAGGTCCGATTGAATAACCGGATTTCAGGTTTTCGCTGTATTCAACCTTGATCCCCTGCTTGAAGATATTGGAGGCAGATTGTTTGAAGAAATCATCCATTTCCTTTTCCAGGTTCTTCGGAAAAACCAGTGCTATCTCACCTGATTCATCACCTTCTTTCCAATTCTGGATGGTTGCTTCCACCATTTTCTTCAGGAAACCGCTATCTTCCCAGATCTTATCAGCAGCAGGGTCTATTGCTTTCGTGATGATAAGTTCGGAGATCTGCTGCTTCAGGGCACTCATTGCCTGTTTTGCAGCCAATTGCAGTTCGGCGTTAACATTCTTGCGGGTTTCATTTGCTAAAGCTTGAGCTTCCTGCCGAATACGATTGGCATCGTCCTCGGCTTTCTTCAACGTATCTGCAGCCTTGGCGTTGGTTTCGGCAAGTATGCGATCTGCTTCCTGCTTCGCCTTGTCAACACCTTCCTGGTAGATTCGTTCGGTTAATTCTTGAAGTTTATCAGCCATCGTCTTCTCCATTATTGCTTTTTCTCAAGTTTACTCAAAGACTAAAATCCAATTATACTTGTCAATTGAAATTAAAGGGTTTATAATAAGTAGTGCTGTAGCGTTTTGCGGTATGAACCTGCCTGGACTTCCTGTTTAAATTTCTTCTTTTTTATTATTCATTCTGAATCAGGAAAGCGCTTCTTCTATTGCGTCTATGACCACTTTGTCTAATGGCTTAACAGGGGTTTTGAACCGATTAATGATCTTTCCTTCCCTCGAGATAAGAAATTTATTGAAATTCCAGGTGATGGTTCCATTGAATTTGGGGTTAGTTTCCTTGCTGGTCAGATACTTGTAGAGAGGATGAATGTCCTTTCCTTTCACCGATATCTTCCAAAACATGGGGAAAGTCACATGATAATTCACCTGGCAGAAGTGCAGAATTTCCTCATTGTTACCGGGTTCCTGGTGCAGGAAGTTGTTGGCTGGAAAACCAAGAATAACGAATCCTTTATCCTGATAACGATCATAAAGTTGCTGCAACCCGCCATATTGTGGTGTATAACCGCATTTACTGGCAGTGTTTACGATTAATAACACTTTGCCTTTGTATTCATCAAGTGACTTGTCAAAACCATAGATATCCTTCACGGTAAATTGATAGATGGATTGTGTTGTTTCCATGCCTGTTCCTCCAAGAACATACTTTTACTAAAAAAATAAACATATTCGTTCCATAGAACAATCAAAACAATCACAGCGAACGACTCTAAAAAATTACTGAATCCTCACTTAAATTTCCCTTATCCATCTCTTACGTTTTAAGAGAATCTTAAGAGAGGCTTGAGGGATGCTTAGGTGTTGTTTAAGTGTCGCTCTTTGAGTGCTGATTTCAAACAGTAAGCTTGTCTTTCGCCTGCAGTATGATTTCCAAGTCCAGTTCTAACATATTTATTAATAAAAATAGAATGTTTATTATGAAAATTCTGAATAGTCAAACGCTTAGTTAACAATTAGAGAAAAGAGCATGATATTTTTACTATTGTCATATATATATTTGTTAGTTAATTACGCACAAGTTGTCCACCAATTTTCCGAAATAGTCACACTTAATCTATGAAGGGATGTTGTGCCCATAATAGAGTTTCTCATGTCATTTTTTTGTGATTTAACATCATAATTGCGCAATTAATCACTACGAATATGGAGATGAAATGAAAAGAATACTTTTATTGATTATTATCATGAGTCTAGCCATTATGAATTTATATGCTCATATGCAGTGGGTTCATCAAAGAATAACTCATGAAGCTTTCGATTTATTAAAGTTATCATATCCATCAAGCTACCATGGTCTCGATGAAATGGAATCATATTTAGGAACAGATGAAACATATGACCAACACTGGAATGATAGTCCTAATTCAAGCTATGCTGGCCCTAAATTAGGGGATTCGAAAATTACCTCAGGATCTTGGGTAGAAGATGAATTTGATATAGTTTATCATTATGGTTATCCGAAAATGCCCGATTATGGACCGATTGACCAGATAGCTTATGATTTACTTGATTTAACTAACTTGGTAAATAATAATAAAACACATAGAACAATCACGCATTTTTGGGATGCAGATAATGGTGGAGAAAATGCTTCTACTCATTTAACTGATACAATTAGTGGTGATATAGGGCAAGCAACCTGGGATTTTACAATACCTGAAAATGCAATGAAAAAGATTCGAGCTTACCAAACTGGAAATTACGTTGAAAGGCATATGTACCCAGACGGAACATCAGTTTATATAGATGGATCAGGATATCAACAAGTATGGTATACGGATCATGCTTTACCAGGAATCATCGGCTTGTACAATGCTAATGGTCAAATGGGGCATATTGTTGGATACGAGAATCTTACTAATATAGTAAGCTGTAATGTTCCATATTATATATTGGGTAAGCCATATGCTTATAACAGACTAGGCAGAATGTGCCATCTCTTGGAGGATATGTCGATTCCTGCTCATGCACATTGCACTTCACATGCAGGTCAACAGGGTATGTATAAAGATGAATATGAAGTTGATGAAGGAGATAAGTATTTCAGTTGGGCAGCCAATGAAGTGTTTAATCAATTCGGTAGCTATATTGATGTTATGAATGAACCGGATCCCCTCTACGACCTAATGTATATAATGAACCAAGTCGGTGATCACTATGCGGATGGTAAAAGGAACGGTGATGACAATTATGATCATAGCATTCCATATCTAGACGCGATTTATCAGACTTTAGGCAATCAGACCCATACAAGTGATATTAATTATAACTCAACATACGATAATTTCATCAATAATCCGAACTTCAACGAAATGTACAATACAATTGTACCTCAGACAATCCGTGCTACAGCAGGTTTACTATATTGGTTTGGGATTGAAACAGGACAACTTTCACCACCTCCACCTGCAATGATGGTGAGTGGGTGTGTGCATTATGCAAACCAACAGAACCATGCAAATATCAAAGTGGAATTGAATTATGCCGGTGGACAAGCATATGCTACTACTAATTCCAGCGGATGTTATACGTTTTACATTCCTCCCAGATTCTGGGGGCAAAGAATTACAATTACATGTTCAGACCCCCATTACTATGATAATTATCAAGAAATTACTACTGATCCTACTGGGCAAAATATGGATATTCCTTTAACTGTAATTAACCCTGTTAATTTTAATCAAATGTATGTATCTGATTCGCATAATCCAAATGCCTTTGTATCCATTGACCAGGCAATGGAATTTATTAATCTGATGATTTCAGACCATATGGTAAGTAATAATGAAGTCTACCTGAATATCCTTCCAGGAGATATTGATTTATCAGATTGTACTTTGCATAATACTAATACAATTCCTCTCAACATAACATTGAGAGGTTTATCAGGGGCAACAGTTAGACGAGTCGATAATGATGGGAAGAATGAGATCTCAATTGAGAACTGTAAACTTACTTTTCAGAATGTGCATTTTATAAGCAATTCTCCTTTATATGTACCCGAACAAAACGGACTCCAAAACACAAATGCGATGAAATTAAGCAATGATGCAACTTCTTCATTTACATTCATAAATTGTATATTTGATTATCCGCCTGAAACGGGAAATATAAGTAATAGAGTGATTGCCTCCAATTCCTTTAGTATTGCGTTTATTAATTGTACCATGTCAAATTTCGGTATTTGTCGTGAAGGATTTGGTGATGGTTCCATGCACTTTGATAATTGCAATCATATATCTTTTGATTTATGCACGTTTCATGATTGCGGGTCTAATTTAGGAGGAGCGATCTTTGCGGCTGATGTAAATGATCTTCGAATCACAAACTGCCATTTTAATAACAACATAGCTGTTTCTCTTTCATTAACTGCACATGGAAAGGGAGGGGCTTTATATCTTGAAAATTGTACTCGTCCTTTAATAAAAAACAACACATTTCTTGAAAATGAAGTTTCTTCTGGAGGATCTGCGATTCATTGTGAAAGGAATCTATTAAATCCTATAAACTTTGTAATAAGTAATAACCTCTTTCAAAACAACAAAATCTTTGATGATGTTAATATAACAACTGATATGAATCAGGTGGCTGATGCAATTCTCTTTGATGATGTTCTATTAGGAAGTGAATCGAAGTTCTATAATAATATCATTATAGATAACAACGAAACCCACAACGCTTGCATAATCAGATATATACATAGTCAAGGATATCTCAATATCAATAATACAGATTTCATAGCTTCAACAAATGGAAGTCTCGTATTAGCTTCAGATGAATCAACTATTCCAACAATCTTCGATAATTGTATTTTCAGTTCAGGTAACGGAAGTTCACAATTTGTTTGTCAAACTCTACCAGTCATCAAATACTCTTATTATACGTCATCGTTGAATATCAATGGGGCTATTCCCATAAACCTTGATCATGTAAGCCAAGTTAATTATTCAGATTTGAAATTAGATGAACACTATATACCTATCTGGAATGATACATATAGATCTCCATGTATTGATGCCGGTGCTCCAGATACAGATCCTGGAATATCATTCTTAAATGTTCCATGGGATGTTGATAGTGATAATTCCAGATATGACATTGGAGCATGTATTCAACAGAATCCAGGGCATGCGAACGGAATCATTACCTTAAAGAAAAGTGAAGAATGGAATTGGATTAGCATTCCAGCAGTTGACGCATTTGCGAATTCGACACGGTACGCTGATCATATTTTTAACGTTTTCAATAACTTTCAGAATAACGGATTATTTGAAGATCGTGATCAATATAGACTCCTTGAAGAAATGGATTGGTTGTATAATGACCATTCTGGCAAGGTTAATTGGGATAGCCAGCATGGAGCCTTCGCAACTTTAGAACCCGAACATCAAGTCAGATGTCAATATGGTTACAAAGTTCAGCTGAGGAGAGATGAAGGTAGTTTTGTCTGCCCAGACAAGAAAGTAATTGAGTACGACGGTTTCAAACCCGGAAGCGTTCCTGGTAATATTATCTCGACACTTGAAATTATGCCTCCTGTTGTGGGAGAACTGGGTTGCAATATAAATCCTGAAACAGGTGTTTTAGAGAGAGAAACCTGGTTGGGATACTGGCTTGATAAGAGCATGAGTCCTTTTGTTGCTCTTGCACCTGTTCTTCCTTTTATCGTTTCCATTAAAGCGCAGGATTGGTGCATGGAAAGAGAACTGACAGGTAATCCAAATCATCCTTATTCTGAAAACTGGTTAGGTGTTATCGAAAATGGAGAAGATTTAGCCATTAACCAGGGTGAAATGGTTGCAGTCAAATATATCGGAACTTCTGATGCTCAATTTCATTGGGGTGGCGAGGACCTTGAACCTCCTTCATCTCCATACTTCAAAAGAGAGAAACCTGAACATTTCGTATATAATCCAAAAGAAGATTACTTACCTATATTTGCTTATATTGATCTATCAGGTTACGAGGAAGGAAAAGAACCTGCTGAAATTGCATTCTACGTGGATGGCGTTTGTAAAGGTGCAGAGAAAATTAAGGGAGAGGAAGTACAGTTGAAGGCTTACGTGATGGATGATCCATTCTTTGAGGATAAAACGATTGAATTCAAGTTATGGTCTCCTATAAAATCAGTCTCAGAGACTAATGCATCTTATCAAGTGATGAATAATCAAACAGGCAATTATAATTCACAACCAATCTCCTTGAATAATTGCGGGGACTATATCAGAGTTAGGTTGTATGACTCTGGAACTACTGTCCCATATTTGCCCACAATAACATCATTGATCGGCAACTACCCTAATCCTTTCAATCCTGAAACCACAATTAAGTATGCTCTTGCGAATCAATCTGATGTGCATCTTGATGTGTTTAATATTAAAGGTCAAAAAGTCAAAACACTCGTCAATGATAAGAAATCAGCAGGTTATTATTCTGTGAAATGGGATGGCAAAGATGATAATGGTCATCAAGTTTCATCTGGAGTGTATTTCACCAGATTTATCGGTGACAAGAAAAACTTGACCAGGAAAATGATCCTGTTAAAGTAATGTAGAATGTAAGGATAGACATTTGTGCCTATTCTATAAATATGAATGAATGCTGATGAATTTAAGCAGGTGGAGCATTGTCTCCACCTGCTTAAGGATAAAAAATGAAGTATCTGATTATTATCTGGTTTGCACTTTTAATGCAAACCTGCTACTGTTTTACCTGGACTGTTTCTCTTGATGGAACTCATGATTTGACAAGTATCCAACTCGCGATTGATGTTTCCTCTAGTGGAGACATAATCCAGGTTTATCCCGGTGTCTATGCTGAAACTTTGGAAACGAATGGGAAATCAATTACACTGCAAAGTCTGTATCCTATAACTCTTTCCCAGGAAACTATTAATACAACAATCATTCACCCGGTCACAGTATCATCCTGTATTGAAATCGATCATGGAGAAACAGTGACAATAAATGGTTTTACCATAACAAATAATGAACCTGTGAATATGCTGCCTATAATGGTTGATGCCAATCATGATGGTTATTTTGGAGGCTGTTTAGAAATCACGGATAACTCAAGTGTATCAATTTTAAATTGTGTGATTCAGAATTGCATGGCTCCCTGCGGTGGGATATATTTTGATGGTTCATCTTTTTATATGTCCAATACTACGGTAAGGGATTGCATTGGTACAGAATTAGGCGGTGGGGTGACAATAGAGGCATATGACGATTCAAATGTTGTTTTTGACTCCATTCATCCCAACAGTATCTATAATAACTTGGGAGAGGATATTTTCATTAGAAATGTTCCCAATTTAAGTATTTCATTAGATACTTTCAGCATCATTCTAAGTGAACCGGACTTTGTATTCTTTTATGTGATTGATTGTCCCAACATCCAAATCAATATTCAGCATCAATATCTCAGCCTGATCAACCAAGATCTTTATGTGTCTCCTGATGGTAGTGATACTAATTCTGGCTTATCGACTTCAGATCCCTTCCAGACAATTGACCATGCAATTAAAGTCATTCAGCCGGATAGTTTGAATCCCAAGACGATACATCTGGCTGCAGGGAATTACTCAATAGCCGGTAATAATCAGTATTTCCCATTACGAATGAAATCCCATACCAGGCTTATTGGTGATAGTTCAAACTATCCTATTCTCGATGAAAATAATGGTTGCCGTTTTTTTTATTTGGATGTAGGTTATGCGAATGATGTTGAAGTCAGCAATCTTAACTTCGTTGCCTATACTGAATCAGCAGCGCCATTAGGTTTCGGCTATTCGCAAAATGTGAAATTCAGTAATCTAATCATGGATGGTGATTTTGGCTCACTTGATGGTTTCATTGGTTTGAGTTCTTCCAATATTATCATAGAAAATGTACTGATAAAGAATTCTTCAGTTGATAATTTACAAAACACAGCATTCCGAATCTTATTTGTAGATAACTTAGTCATTAATAATTGTATTGTCGATAATCTGAATATCACAGATTATGACGCCAATAGGATAGGCTATGAGTTGAATGATTCTGATGTAACAATTCGTAACAGTATCATATCGAACTGCACTGGAGGCGATACTACTGTTTTCTTTTATCAGAATATCAATGAAGAGGATAGTACATATAATCTTGATATGTCTAATATGCTGATCTTTAATAACTATTCAGAAATCAATGACCCCTGGGCACCTGCACTTGTTCTGATCCATAACCATTTCCAAAGAACACAAATATCAAATTGTACGATTGCCAATAACAATGGCAGTGACACATGTCCCATTCAAATCACGGGAGATGCGGATATCCGGAATTGTATCTTTTATAATCCGGATATGTATTGGGATGTGGGTTTTATCACTTTGGATGAAGGTAATCAATATCACCCCTCCATCAGTAATACGCTTTTGCACAGAACTGTTGCTGCCGATAATCTGTCTGCTGTCACACAAAACGAGATGATCAACAACAGCAATCCTCTGTTTCTCGGCTCAACGACTGATACCTTAGCAATAACACAGCCTGAATATTATTATTTGAGTGCCAATTCTCCCTGTATTGATAATGGAGTGGCAGATACGACTGGTCTAAACATTCCCCTTATGGATTTGGCAGGTAACCATAGAGTATGGAACAACCGTATTGACATGGGCTGTTATGAGTATGGGTCTGAGCCTGTAGGCAATGATGACCAGACAGCTACGGTTGATCCTGAGAAGATTACATTATCCACCTATCCCAATCCTGTATATATCTCAGGTGCAAAAGGCGGATATGTGTTCCTTGAGTTCACTTTGCCTGAGAGAGCCAAAGAACCACCATTGATTGAGATATTTAATATCAGAGGACAAAGAGTCAAATCCATGAAACTCAGCGAAAGTTACACCAGTTTGGTACACAAAGCCGGATTATCCAACCAGGTTAAGCAGAATGGAGAGTTCTTTTCCACCGTTTGGGATTGCCGGAATGATAATACTCAGAAAATTGCTTCAGGATTGTATATCGTGAGAGTGACTTCTGGAAGTCAGAAGGCTGTGAAGAAGATGATGGTGATTCATTAAATTTGATACATAAAAAGATATTCATGGTTTTTTCAAAACAACTTTCTTAATTTATTCAATAACTTGTAGGGTCCCTTTCATAGGAAAAATAGTTTTCTTTTTTTTAGGTGAACTGAACCACATTATCCTTCGCCTGCACAATCACTTCAAGGTCCAACCCAAGTATCTCGGCAATACGTATTGCAACCTGGGGCACCTTCTGTCCCTTGGTGACGGGCAACAGACTGTATTTAATCCTACGGTTCAATTCCTGTATCCTTTCCTTCACAGGAAGAATGCTTAATGCCTTGAAGTCGGATTCCGACAGACCGGACATCAGGAAATGTCCTGCTTCCGAGATGTTGGCAGGAGCCTGGAAATGCGTAGCAGAGAATGTGATGGCATTCTTCAGGATCATTGTTGATAAGAGCGCAGCGCAGAGAGCTTCACCCTCAACGGGATTTGTCCCCCGGGCAAATTCATCGACCAGGAATAGTCCGAATCCCTTCTGCTCGAGTGCTTCCTGCATGGCGACGACATCACGAGCAAAGCTGCTGAGATCCGGCTGTTTCCTTTGGCTGTCTTCTCCAGAGAAAAAGATAAAATTGAATAAAGGTAATTCAGCAGATTCAGCAGGGATCGGTATCGCATGTGATGCGAGGAAGGCTGCCTGCCCAACTGATTTCAAAGCGGATGTCTTTCCCGCCATGTTGGCACCAATCACGATATTCAGTTTATTTTTCAGCACAATATCCATCTCTTCATAATCTCTGCTGATTTCTGAAAGTTGCATTTTCAATGGTATGTTCACTGATTTCCGAAGAGTGATGCTCTTTTTCTTGATGATCTTGGGAATACAGCAATAATGCTCAAGACCAAAGGATGCCTTTGCCATTCTGAGATCGAGCTCTGCCAGGGTATTCAAGGCATTGGCAAGGTGTTTGGAAGAAAGTCCGATCTTCTTCGAGATAACTGTAAGAACCTCAGCTTCCACCTGTTCCAGTTTTTTCTGTAACTTCTGCATTTCGGAACGCATCTTAGTCAATTCAGGTGTTTCCTTCAGATGGAATACCCGATTATTAAAGTTGCTCTTCCCTTCCCTGAAGAAAGGCGATTTCTCGATCTTTTCAAGTTGTGCAGTATTCGCCCTGTCGATCACGACATCATATCCGACCATTTCCATCCCGAGCGATCGTGCAGCCTTGGTTCGAGTGTTGAGGAACCACTGCTTTTCAGTGCTGGAAAGTGTATTCAGCTTTTCCCTGATGGAAGAAAGCTCTTTGGAATAAGCGTCTGAAAGATAAAAATGCGGTTGATTTTGCTTATCCTGGTCCAGGTATTCGAATAATTCCTGGAAATCATGACATTCTGCAATCGCCTTCAGGCTATTGGAAATGAGAATTTTCTGGATGCGCAGCACATAGTAGAGGAAATGCTTGATCTCAAAAATCTCATGCAAGGCAAGAACATTGGATTCACAGCGCCTGATGGTTCCGTGAATATCCTCGACATTCTTCAGGAGGTCTTGCAGGACGATGAAGTCACCCGGTTCCTGCAGCCTGAAATTCATCATGAGATGAATCATATCGTATTCACAGACAAGCTTTTCCTCCTCTCCATGGATATATACTTTTTCATGAAGCTTACACTTTCTGCCCGGTTCTGAAACGGGCATGATCTGTTCCATGAGAAGATCTGTCTGTAAAGCCAATGATGTGTTCTTGTCTATGAAATGAGGCATGTTTCCTCCATGATTTCAAACAATATGCTGATTGTTGGGAGAGGATTAATTTGGGCAAGAAAATAATGCAGAGAGTGACAGGTGCAAGGTTTCTGGTGCAGGTTGAAAGAATTCATGCAATCATCGTAATTATCCTTGACAGCATGTTAAATATTATAGGAAAATCAAATAGTGTTTTCCTAATCAGTAAAGGAGAGTAAAATGAAAAGAATAGGCTTGCTATCCATCTTTCTTCTTTTGATCACCTTTTCCGCTTTTGCCCAAGCCAGGGCGTATTATCAGAAAGTTGAAGCCCAGGATGGCTCTGACATACTATCTCTCGTTACTGGCACAGGTGCATCCTATACGGCTCCGAATTATACAATAATGGCAATGATCCTAGAAGTACCCACCGAATACCTGGTGACAGGAATTACCCCCACTACTTCTCTCCGGTTGGTGAAAGTTGGGAATGGCTCCACAGTTCCCTATTATGCAGCCGTCTATGTCCAATTGGGTTCTTTCCCCACACAATGGGTTGCTGGTGAAACACTTCATATTATGGTGACCAAAACAGATGTTGCTCCTGTGCAGACCGTCTCCTGGGATTATGTGATACCCGCTGGAACCTCCACCATTAATATTCTTGATCCGGTTCAGTATATTCCGCCGCTGGGTACTGAAAATCAGGCTGTCATTTCATCATTCGGTGCTACACCAACAGCACAGATGTTTGTGAATTTAGAATGGTCGTCAGAAATTGAATCCAATTTAATTGGTTATAATATCTATCGTTCAGATGATAACAATCTGGGAAATACGGTTCTGATCAATGAAAGTATCATTCCGGGGACCAACACATCAAGCCCTCATAATTATACATTTGAGGATGTAACGACACTCCCGTCAACCACTTACTATTATTGGTTGGGGATGTTGTATATGGACGGCTCAACAGAACATAGTGATTATATTACAGTCACCACTGATCCAATAGGAGCCATCCCAAATTTAGTTTCCTTCACATTGGAACCTTCTACGCACGATATACTTGAATTTGTGGAAATAACCTGGACAACAAGTTCAGAAACAGATGTATTTAGATATCGTATCTATTGGAGAAATGAACTTGAAAACATGCAATATCACCTACTCAATATGGAATCAATTATGGGAACAAATACATCCTCTGAGCATACATACTCTTATGTGCAGCAGGTTTTTGAAACCAATCTGTGGTATTATTATTATATAGAAATGGAGAAAACCGATGGCTCCCTGTACCGAAGCCAAACCGATTCCATCTGGGTCTTTGAAATCAGCAATCCAGACGTACCCGAACCGATACCTGTCACAAACATTGATTGTATCTACCCGAATCCCTTTAATAACAACGGTAATGTCAACTTCAATATCAGTGTGAAGCAGGGGGAAACTGCCACACTTTCCATCTATAATGTACTGGGACAACAGATCAGGAAATATGATGTTCAAACTGGGGCGAACCAGGTTCTTTACTGGGATGGGAAGGATAGTCATGGCATTTCCTGTGGTAGTGGTATCTATTTCTGCAAGTTGAGTTCACCCACTTCAACATCAACAAGGAAAATTGTTATGATGAAGTAGGGGGCACAATGCGTTGTTCCCGAAAAAGATGAAATGGAAACCAATGTCCTGGAGGTGTGTATTTCTATAGGTTAGACTCGGGGAAGTTCCATATCACAAAGAAATTAGTCGTGTTATAAAAGCACGAAAAGCCAACTTCACTGCAACCTGCAACCAGTTATCTGGTAACAGTCACTTTTTCATTACTCCTTTTTTCTTGCCAAATTCATCACAATACTAAAAAAGAGAAAATCCTATATGCTTAATATGGGGTAATTTGTTGAAAAAATAGATAAATACAGTAAGCAGGCAACATGAACCGTTTTGATCTCAGTAACAATCGAAAGCAATCTTTGGCGGATATTCCCGAAAGCAGTGGAGTCTTCTTTTTCTCTGATGGCACGAACATCCTCTATGCAGGAAAAACGGGTAATCTGAAGCGAATCATATCGCAATTCCTTTATTCCAAGGATCCGGAACCGAAGGTCAAGGCGATGGTCGAGTCAGCCAAAGTGTTGGAATGGGAAACAAAGGATTCACTGTTGGAATGCCTTTTATGGCAGAAGCGTGTGTTTTCAAGCACCACGCCTCTGATGCAGAGCAGGATCAGGCCATATGATGATTACTGCTATCTTGCGATCAAATTCGAAGAAGCACCTTTTCTCTGCATCAGTGAAAATACCGGAACTGCCGATTGCTATATTGGTCCGTTCAGGGATCGTTTCTTTCTGTATGACCTCATGGAGATCATATCGGAGATCCTTCATCTTCCCATCTGTCCGCAGAATGAATATCCCTGTGAACGTATGCATAATGATCAGTGCCAGGGATTTTGCCTGCAAAATGACAATACAAAGTTGAATCACCTCATTCGGCAAACATATCTGATCCCTACCCCAATACTTGTTCAATCTCTGAAAACCAAGTATGAAAAGCACTATGATGATTTGGAGTTTGAAGAAGCTGACCGCATTCAATGGAAGATGGTTCAATTACGTAAGTACTACGATTATCTGAAATTCTTCTATACAGCCAAGAAAATGAACTTCATCCTTTCTGATGCAGGCGGTGCCTATCAGGTCGAGAATGGGCTCCTTACTTCCTATACAGGGAAGGAAGGGCAAGAAGAGAAGTTTGTCGTCCCACAGGAGATTCCCTATCACGATTCTGAATATCTGGCAATCGATAAGGAACAACTCGATGAAATGTGGATATTATACCAGCATGCCAATCTCAGAAAACCTGAGTTACTCGAAGAGATCTATGCAAAATCCCTTGAAGAAGGGCTGAAATTACTAAGCAAGAATCATTAGATAAAGGAGTGATCATGAGTCAGACAATGGCAGAACTTCCCGTTGTAAAAGCAACCTACAATGGCAAAGTGCGTGACATCTATGACCTTGGAGATACTTTATTGATCGTCACATCCGACCGTATTTCCGCTTTTGATGTGGTATTTCCCAATCCCATACCGGAAAAGGGGAAGATCCTGAACCAGATATCCGTGTTCTTCTTCAAGGCGACACAGGATATCGTGAAGAATCATTTCATCACCGATCGTGTGGAAGAATATCCTGCTGAATTCCTGCCTTTCAAGAGTGAATTGGAAGGAAGAAGTATGCTGGTGAAAAAGACTCGTGTCATTCCATTCGAATGCATCGTACGTGGTTATATCAGCGGTTCAGCCTGGCAGGAATATCAAAAATTCAGTACGGTCAGCAACATGATCATGCCTGATGGTTTAAAGGAAAGCCAGAAATTCCCGAATCCGCTGTTTACACCCTCCACCAAGTCAAGTGACGGTCATGACGAGAACATATCCTATCATGAGATGCTGACCCGAATTGATGAACTGATTGCGGAAAAGCTGAAGGATACATCGATTGCTCTTTACAAGTTTGCGCATGACTACCTGAAAGAGAAGGACATCATACTCGCTGATACAAAATTCGAGTTTGGGACCATTGGTTCAGAAATATATCTGATAGACGAAATCTGCACACCTGATTCTTCGAGGTTCTGGGATGTGCAGGAATATCTTGTCGGTACATCACCGAAGAGTTTCGATAAGCAATATCTTCGTGATTATGTAACAAGCATTGGATGGGATAAGGAACCGCCTGCACCTGAATTACCTGGAGAAGTGGTGAAGGCAACTCTGGAAAAATACAAGGAAGCCTATCGCCGTATTACAGGAGATAATAAATTCTGATGAAATATCATATTGTAATCGTAGATGATGAACTTGATCTGATAAAAAACCTGAAGTATGAATTGGAGGATTTCTCCAAAGACCTGCAAGTGACGTATTTTACTTCCGGATATGAAGCATTGAATCTTGTGAGGCAGGAACATGTCGATTTGGTGCTATCGGATATCGCCATGCCGGATATGGATGGTTTTGAGTTATATTCAAGAGTGAAGGAACAGGATGAGACGATTCCCGTGGTTCTCATGACGGGATTTGGATATGATCCGAATCATGTGGTGGTCAGAACCAAGCAAAAGGGACCTGTAGATATCGTTCCCAAGCCTTTCGAAACTGAAAAACTGGGAAGTTTGCTTCTCAAGCGTTTACAGGATCATCCTCCGAAGGAAGAATAATTACATGGATAAACCGATTCCGTTGTTCATCATCATACGGAATTTGGATGATTTCAAATGAAATCCAGATTATTACTCTCCCTCCTGCTCGTTATCCTATTCTGTACTTCCATTCATGCTGTTCAATTCCAGGAAGTGAAGGGGACAAACCTCAATTTCTTCTGTGAAAACAGAGATGCCAAATACGCACAATTCCTTCTGAAAAGGGTCGATGAAAGGATCAGTAATTTTCAGGAAGATGTTGGTTTCTATCCAGATAAGGCACTGACCATCGTGATTGCACCTGATAAAAAATTCTATGATCAAATTGCGCAGGAATTAGGTCCCATTGGAGAACAGAGCCAGGCGTTATTCACTTCCGGACACAATGTAGTCTATATCAGGAGTCCAAGAGACGGTACTGCTTTCCAGGGGATTGAAGATACCATTCTGCATGAATACATCCATTATTTTGTAAGTATGAGTTATCGGGATGCTCCTTTGTGGTTCCATGAAGGGATGGCGGTTTATTTTTCTGGGCAATACAATTGGGAAATGGGATACACTCTGGCAAAAACATACATGATGGGCTCGGAAATGCCATTAGCCGAAATGACAAGATATCCGGAGAATCGGCTCGAGTGGTCAGCTTTCTATGCCAAGTCGGCAATGGCAGTTCGATATCTTTCCATGCAGCATAAAGACCAATTTTCCAGGTTCTGGCATTATTCAGAAAAGACCCATTCATTCCAAACTGCCTTCTACCAGGCATTCTATCAAACTTTCAATGGCTTCTGCGCAGAAGCGGATGATGCAATCAAGAGAGAGATGATCGGATATATGATCCTTGTCATTTCAGGTTTGATCTGGGGTCTTCTCCCAATTGTTCTGATCTTTGGATATTTCCGTAAAAGACCTCATAAAACATCCGAAGATGATGAGTTTGAAAAGGAAGCGATCGAAAAAGGTGAGGATTATTGGAATAGCGATGACGAGGAAGATAAAAATTAAAACATTGGGGTTATGGGCTAAGCCCATAACCCCAATGCTTTATTATTCTGCCAATATCTTCTCGATAAGTGCCACCATTTCATCCGGAATAACAGGTTTCATGAGCATTTTACGGATACCGAGGATGCTGGCGCGTTCCTTGGTTGCCTGATCGCCAAACCCGCTGCACAGGATAATTGGAATATCGGGACGAATGGCAAGTATCTCCTGGGCAAGTTGGATACCCGTCATTCGAGGCATGGTAAGGTCAGTGATGATCATATCAAAACGGTTGGGGTCTTTATGGAATAATTCCAAGGCGGAGTATCCACTCATGACCGCTTCCACATTATATCCGAAATAAGATAGGGACTCCTGGTACATCTCCGCAAGTGATTCTTCATCATCGACAAACAGGATACGGGCAGAACCGCGCTTGGGGATGAATTCACCTTCAGGTTTCTCTTCCGGTATGGAATCGAGTGATGGAAGATAAATATCAAAGACCGTTCCTTCACCTTCCTTTGAATCAAAACGAATGATGCCATTATATGACTGCACAATGCCCTGTACAATGGCAAGACCCATGCCTGTACCTTCACCCTTTGCCTTGGTGGTAAAATATGGATCGAATATTCTATCCCTGATGCTGGGACTGATTCCCACACCATTATCCTGGATGGTCAGTTTCACATAATGATCATATGTGAAGGGAATGTGTTTACGCTGGAGTTCCTTGCGTGTGACATCTTCCAGATTAACGGTCAGTATTCCCCCGTTTGTACGCATGGCATGATAAGCATTGGTACATAGATTGATTATGACCTGCTGGATCTGGGTCGAATCGGCAGCGATCATTCGATTGCTCTTAATATCAGTTTGAATTTCAATGGTCTGGGGTATGGAAGCACGAAGCAACTTCAGGGATTCATTCAAAACCTGCTGAATCGAGATTGGTTTGCTTTCCTGTTCAGAAGGACGGCTATAGGCAAGGATTCTTTGGATCAGGTCACGTGCCCGATAACTTGCCTTGATCGCTTCATTCAGATCAATGGCAGCCTTACTTTCCGGATGCACTTCATTCTTCACGAGAAGCATGTATCCGAGAATCACAGCAAGGATATTATTGAAATCGTGGGCGATACCACCTGCGAGCGTGCCCACGGCTTCCATCTTTTGTGCCTGGCGAAGCTGGAATTCAAGATTCTTCTTATCTGTAATGTCATGCCCCATTGCAAGCAGACATTCATTGTCATCAATGTTGATAATGTCGATAGCGAGCAGGAGGGTGAATATCTCACCGGTCTTTTTATGGAATTTCAATTCAAAATTGGTATACTTTCCTTTCCCCATCAGATGCTTCTTGATTCGAGCAACATCATCGATCGTGTCCCATATGCGCATACTGACTGTTGATTTCCCAATCGCTTCATCACGTGAGAAACCAAAGGCGCTGGTGAAGGCATCGTTCACTTCAATCAGTGTATCATCATCGAGAGTCGAAATAAAGATTATATCGGGACTGCTCTGGAATATCTTGGAAAAACGGATTTCACTTTTCTTCCGTTCAGCAATCTCATCGACGAGTTGTCGTCTCTGTGATACAGATTTGCTGATAAGCCTGGATATTTCTCCAAACTCCGTCTGTGAACTGAATAGGGTTTCCAGGATATCGGGATCATCCTGCTTCAGGCTCTTGGATATCAGGTGCAGAGGATGATGGATCCAACGGAATACGACATAATAGAACAGGATCAGGAAGAGGAAAGTCACGAATACGAACCAAATCATGGTTTTATTGCTCATTTGACGGGCAGACAAAAGGAATTTATTGTTATCCAGGAACTCGATCTGTGCTACGTCTCTTCCATTGTAATCACGAACGAACTTCGTGATGTTCACATTGTAACCGGGTTCCCTGATATTCTGCTGTTTCAGGACGATATGCCGAATAATGATCTTGTATTTTGTCTGTGCTTCCAAGACACTCAGATAATTGGTATTCCATACCGTACCAACCAGAAGAAAACCCCGGGGGGGAGTATTTTCCAGTCTTTCGTTTGAAGGATGAATGGGAGCTCCATTGATTTCAAGAACTTCCTTATTCTGATAAAGATGAAAATTGAAGTATTTCTGATCCTCATAGGTTAACAATACTGAATCCGGCATATCCGGAATCAGGATTTGCATGGAAGGTTTGGCAGCATAAGAATATACGAGATGTCCTGCCTGGTCATAGATCCAGGCAAAGTCATAATCATTGGAAAGGAGCATGGGACTGACAATATGATCAATCTCGCTTGAATTGGGATTCTTGGCAAAACGTACCATGACATCGAGATTTGCATAATCACCCAGTACTTTCTGATTCCTTTCTTCCTTCAGATTCAATATATTTTCGATGATGATATTTCGCTGTTGCTGGTCAGATTGAAGGAATAGGCTGTTTTCTTTTTCTATTGTATAAATAAAGAAATAGATGAATGAAGAAAATATCAGGATCATAAACAAATACAGGACCATGAGCTTTGTCGAGGCTTTCATGAATACTCCTTCCATTTTCATGCTGACTTTACATACTCGATATAGCTCGAAATGGTCAAGAAAATAAAAAACCGCTCATCCCAATCAAGGAATGAGCGGTTAAACTGAACGATTTGATTAGCGAATGCGAACCAGTTTCCGTGTTAGTGTATTTGTAGGGGTCACAAGTTTACAGAAATAGATTCCATTCCCTGTATTTGCACCGCGATCGGTCTTTCCATCCCATGTGAAATCGGTTGAACCGTCATGCAGAAAACCGTTGAACAGTGTACGAACCAGTTCACCTTTCAGATTATAAACTTTCAGGGTTGCCTTCTCGTTCTTCGCATTGCTCAGTTTCAAATGAGTTGAATCTGAGAATGGATTGGGGGCAGTTGAAAGATTCAGTGCTGGTATGGGAGCCATGCTCTGGTCATCATTCGCAGTTCCCGCCAGTATTGAAACAGTAACTGTAGCATTGGCAGGTAAATTCACCTTCACATAAACGACATTAAGATTTCCCGATGTATCAACCTGTTCCAGAATGCCATTCTGCACTGTATAGTTCCCTGAATTATGCGGCATATTGAATTTTACCTCGGTTTCAGGGAATGCCATAGATTGATTATTGATGATAATTGCGCTTTCCTGTGCAGAATTGCCTGTATTGCTGTGTGAAAAACTGATTTGAATATTTGCACCTGTCCCACCGGCTGTAATTGGATTCTCCGGATGTAAGGTTGAACCACTCACTCTGATCACCCTAAATGCCCTGTTCCCATCTCCGCAATTTCGAAGCGAAAGATTATACGGTTCAGTCGTTATGGAACCTGATGTGGAATGAATATGTCCCCATAAACCCATATCGATGCCAAGTGAACTCAAATCGATCTGGGACGAGAAATCATAATGATAGAAGAATACTTTGGTTGGTTCCTGTGAAGAAGCATTGAGATCATTCTGAAGCCATTGCATCTGTCCTTCTGTGAAACTCTGTGCTCCATAGATAGCAGTTAAATAGTTTTCGTAGTTGTCATATGCTTCCATACCGATGTAATGGACTGGACCATAGTCGAATGAATAATCCTGGGTATGATAAGGATAACTTGCTGAGGAATTATTCAGCCATGACCAACCGAAGAACTTCCACCAGTCCTTTCTTGATGTACCTACTGGAGGTGGATCCGACCATCCGCCAATATCATGATTTCCTGGAACCAGGTAGCATGGAACATCCAATTCGCCGATTACTCGTTTTGCCTTGGAGAACCAATGCAGATTCATAAAGTCTTCCATCTCTCCTGAGTTCACAAGGTCGCCGGTTAACAGAACAAATTCAGGATGGATAATGTTGATGTCATTGATCACTTCCCGCAGATCGACAGTATTTGTCGAATCTGTATCATATCCTGCATCAGGATAGAAGATTGGAGTTGGAAGATGGGTATCTGTAATTTGAACAAAGTAATAATCGCTTTTACGCGTAGGCATCACTTTCACAGAGTGCTTGGTTCGATCTGAAATATTGCCTGATGCTGTCACTTTCAAATCGTACAGATCAAAAACAGGTACACTGGGAACGATGGCATGAATTACCCATCGTGGTGGACTTTGCTGATAACTGGCATCATTGATGGTCATTGGAACTTCAATCGTCCCCCGGGAAAGATGAAGGTCCCAATTGGTTGTTGTGGTTGGAGCGGTACACTCGACCGTCATGATCTCATTCGGAACCACAATATTGGGCACTGTCAGCAATGGTCTTTGAATTACGGACAAGGTATCCTTTACTTCGCTATGAATGCCAAATACGGTTACCTGGCCTGAAGTAATTCCTGTCAATTCTGTATCATTATATTGGAAATGCGTCATTGTCAATGGTGATACACCTTCCGAGGCAGCAGTGAAACTCAGGATCAGCAGAAGTCCTGAACCATTCAGGATCCCGTTTCCTGTATAATTGACATTCACCGTTCCAGCGGTGTTGTTCACATTCACACTTCCCTGGCTGGATAGTGTTGTAATCTGGCTGTAGCCTGCATAGGAAATATACGATGGATTATACGTCAGCGTGAATTGATAGGAGGTATAACCATTCTCGAGCGTAACCGTTGAAGTGTTCACAGGTACGGCAAAACTGGAACCGACTAATTGCTGGATGGTTGGAAGGCTGATCACAACCCCCTGTCCACCAAGTTCTACATCAAGTGCATTACGTGGACTGATCCTGTAAGCACTGTATGTGTAGAATCCAATTCCCCTGAGATAACTGAACTGTAAACCGCTGATGATATTCAGTCCAAGATTATTTGGATCATATAATGTATCATCAACAAGACAATCACCTGATCCATCACTTATATTGAATTCGTTATATGTATTGATGGAACTGGTAACCGTAACATTTTGAACTTGCATATATACGCTTTCGTATGCTTCTGAACCTGCCTGGCTTGTAGTGACCTGAGCCGCGGGGGGCATGGGGTTTCCAGTGCTGACAACGTTATAGGACGTGATATTCTTGATCTCTGTCATTCCACCATATTCATAAACTGTTCCCGCTACTTCCACAATATCACCGATATTGGGTGAATGCGTATTTTCATAAATCAGGATACCTTTCCAGGCTCCGCCTTCCGGCATGGAAATCACATACCCATGACCATTTGCATAATTGGTCGCTGTCACGACACCGGATGTTGTCACGGTCTGTCCTGCAAGAGGAGAAGGATACGTCCCGCTCCCGGCATTTGTGGTATATTGTATGTCATAAATTGTTGTTGCTGACATGATTCCTGCTAACAACAGCAGGATACTGATGCATACGATCTTCATATTCTGACTCCGTTCAATTTCATTTGAAATAGTGATGCCTATTCGATTCATCTGTGTCTATTCCAGGGGTGAATAATTACATGCAATAATCATTCTAATTCATTACAAAACAGGTATGTGAAGACAGAAACAGGCTTGAGGTTCTCTCAAGCCTGTTATCTATATTCAGTATTTACATATTCATCATATAGGCTGCCAGGTCAACAATACGGGAGGAATAACCCCATTCATTGTCATACCAGGCAAATACCTTGGTAATGTTTCCCTTCACCTTGGTCAGACTTGCATCAAAGATGGAAGAGTAGGAATTTCCAACAATATCGCAGGACACGATTGGGTCTTCCGTATATTGCAGATAACCTTTCAATGAGGTTTCGGAAGCACGCTTCATGGCTGCATTGATCTCTTCTTTCGTGACGGTTTTGTTCAGGACAAGCGACAAGTCAACCAGTGAACCGTCGGGAGTGGGTACACGAATTGCAACCCCATCCATCTTACCATTCAGGGAAGGAATGACCAATCCGATTGCCTTTGCTGCACCGGTGGAAGTTGGTATCATGCTCACAGCCGCTGCTCTTGCGCGACGAAGATCAGAATGCGGCAAATCGAGTATGCGCTGGTCATTCGTATAGGAATGGATTGTTGTCATGAATGCAGTCTCGATTCCAAATTCATCTTCCAACACCTTTGCAACAGGAGCAAGGCAGTTGGTTGTACAGGAAGCATTCGAAACGATCTTATGTTCTGGTTTCAATGTATTATGGTTCACACCCATGACAACCGTGGCATCTACTTCATCCTTTGCTGGTGCGGAAATAATGACTTTCTTGGCTCCAGCCTTCAGGTGTTTGGAGGCTTTTTCCTTGGTCGTGAAGAGTCCGGTCGATTCAAGAACGATATCGACATTCAGGCTTGCCCATGGCAATGCTTCCGGATCCTTTTCCGCAAAGATGCGGATTTCCTTACCATCCACGATGATGCTGTTTTCTGTGTGACTTACTTCACCCTGGTAGACCTTATGTACACTGTCATATTTGAACAGATGTGCAAGAGTTTTGGAATCTGTGAGATCATTGATGGCAACGACATCGATTTCCGGGTGATTCTTTAGGATGATACGCAGGACTTGGCGTCCAATACGTCCGAATCCATTGATTGCAAGGTTTTTCATGACAGAACTCCTTTTATTTTCTTTGAATTTATAACAAAATACTCTGATTTGCGCTGCCGGTCATGACAACGAAATCTTCTATCGTCTTTTGAACTGCATTTTCGGTCAATACCATCCACTTACGGGGATCGAATTTAGACTTATCAGGGAAATAATCATTCGGGTTGACATCCGCTGGGCATACGATTGCATACTTTTCCTTTTCCCAGAACGCCTGTACGGCTGTTGCCATATCCATTTGGTATTGAGTATCCTTGTTGATCTTCACCACACCATTCCGAATGGCTGTCGTCTGCTGCAGATCTGTCAAACCGGATGCACCGTGAAGAACAATTCCTCTTTCAACACCATGGGAAATGAGAAGATCATCAATTTCCTTAATCAAATCAAGATGCAGAACAACCTTTGCGCCTTTCGTCACACCGTGATTGGTTCCAACTGAGGCTGCGAACAGGTCAACATTCGTTTTCATCACGAATTCAAGGGCTTCTTCAGGTTTTGTATATAATTCGGATTCAGAAACGATTTCATCTTCCGAACCCTTGATATGCCCAATCTCACCTTCCACCAGAGTATCATATTTATGGGCAATATTCACCACTTCCTTCGTGATGCGTATATTCTCGTTCAATTCTTCCTTGGAAGCATCGATCATGACGGAAGAGACAAGCCCATTCTCGATGCAATAAACGATAAAATCGAAATAATTCGGTGTTGCATGATCGATATGAAGACCAATCCCCGAATTATTATACTGATTGGAAATGATCTTGATCATACTGGATATCATCTGTGCGCCGACCTTGATATCCTGTGTCGTACCAGCGGCGTACTTCACCGCTCCGGAACTCATCTGGAGAAGACCATCGGATTTCTTCGCCTCATATCCCTGGACCAAGCCACGAATCGTTGAATCCAACACAACATTGGAAGCAATGATTCCAAAGCGTTGTTTCTTGGCTTTCAGGAAGACTTCCTGGAGTTTCTTTCCTTCTAAAAACATGATTCCTCCTAGTTTATTTCTTGTAATTACAAACGAAGTATCTTTTCGACAATATCCTTTGTCGTGATCACACCGACCACTTTCCCATCCTTTTCTGCTACCGTCAAATGATACATATTGTGCTTCAACATGATGAACACCACTTCCACCATGGTGCTGTTCGGACGGACGGTCTTTTGTGCCTTGATGATGTTATCGATGAGCATGGTCTTTTCCTTCTTGAGGAATTCCTGGAATGGTTCCAGATTCAGAAGGAAGGAAAGGTCTTCCATCATAAAGACATACTCAGGCAAACTCAGGCGTATGATATCCAGATTGTTGATTTCTCCAACATAACACTCAGCATCATCCACAACCGGTATAAACCCCATGTGGTGCATTTTCATCAGGTCAGTGACTTCCTGGACTGTAGAGCCCTTACGTATTGTTACAGGGGGCATCATGATATCTCTTGCCAGCAGATTGGTCTCGACTTCCAGGTCCGTCATTTTCACAAGTTCACAGATTTCCTGCGCCTTTGTGGAATTGATCATTTGTTTGAATATATGTTCATAGCGGGATGAAATCTTGGCAAAACTGGCTACCGTCTTTAAATAAAGTGCTGACTGCTCAGGTGAAGTAATAATCATGATAACGATTTTCACTTCTTCTCCATCGAAGATCACCGGTTTCTTGAATGTCGCAATCGCGACCACAAGTTGATTTAAACCCTCGATTCGGGTATGAGGAATGGAAACGCCATCAGGATAAACCATGGAACCGAGCTTCTCTCTTTCTTCCAACCCTTTCATGCAGACATCAGTATCTAATTGAGGAACAGATTTATGCATCTCATTGAGTAAAAATTCGTATACGTCCATCTTATTTTCCATCTGGATATGCGGGAAAATCAGGTCAGTTTTTACGATGCTTGCTAAATTCATCTTTCCTCCAATTGTTCATTCGTCTGAATCATCTGCTAAATATTTCCGCTTCATGTTTTTGAATTAATGAAAAACTTACAGAGAAAATCTAAACGTCAAGTTAAAAAAAGGCAATTCGCTTTTTTAGGGATTTGAAAATAATTCTCTTGCGCTTTTATTGCTTGTTGTACTTTTACCAAATCAGAATATTGAATTACTCAAGGATGGATATCATGAAGCATTTCCTTGTCTTTTTTCTCCTTCTCACTTGTGTGCACCTTTTCTCTGAAACAATCATGACTCAACAAGAAAAGCAACTTTGCTACGATTTACTCAGGTCAGAAAACTTCGACTCCACATCCGTGGATTTCCTTAAGGACTGGGCAACCGATACAGACATGAAACTCCCCATCGTCCTCGATATTCTGAATCACCCGTTTCATTATCCTGATTTTGTAAAGACCTTGTCGGATAAAATTGAAAATGACAATTACGGTGAGTTGCTTTCTTTCTACCAGGAACTTTTACAGGCAAATGAAGATAAACAAATTGATTATCACAATACTTATCATACCTACTTCCGCGATTCAGTGAAGGAGCAAAAGGATATCTTCAAATTCGTGAAAATGGTTTTTACTGATGCTGATTTGAATTGGAACCTTGCATGGAAGGAATTGTCCGGTATAGAAAAAGACCAATTGACATACATCGCTTACACCATGTGGCAGGAAAGTGAAGATTCCCTTCGCTACAAGGATTTTTACAAATCACATCATATCGATACCTCCCCTGGCATGAACATGGAAAAGATGAAACCCCTCTTGAAAAAAGTCAATATGACCGCCCTTCTCGATGCTGCTGCACAGGTACAGGCTGGCTTCGACATATTGCGTACTGATTTACAGGACAAGAAGTTCCATTTCTCAAAAACAATGAAGGAAAGCTCCAAATGGGGAAATCTGATCATCGGAAGTACCGGAGATGACACGTATTCAAAGAAAACTGCTTTCATTCTCGATCCGGATGGTAACGACCACTATCAGCAGGATATCAACACGGATTTCAATCACCCTTATTACTGGATTTTGGACATAAATGGCAACGATGAATACTCCAATCCTGAAATATGCAGTCTCTTCCGCTGCTTTGCCGGTATCGGTGTACATGCCGACCTGAATGGTAACGATGTTTACACCGGCAACGACGGTATGATGTCCTCATTCTTCGGATATCAGTGTCATATCGATAATGCAGGCAATGATACCTATCGCGGAGGTTCCTATAGCCTCGGTGCAGGTACCTTCGGTATCTCCATCCTCCAGGATAAGACCGGTGACGATTTTTATTCCTGCACTTCAAATGGTGAAGGTTTCGGTGGAACCATGGGTATTGGCATGATCTCTGATTTTGAAGGTCATGACATGTATTATGCAGGTGGAGACTACATGCACGCCCCGCTTGCCCCTCTCGACCAGCGTACCACTTCCCAAGGATTCGGGTTTGGTGTTCGTCCGGACCTTGGCGGCGGTATCGGCATCATCTACGATGGCAAAGGGAACGACAGTTATCGTGGTGGTGTTTACGCCCAGGGTGTTGCCTACTGGTATGCCCTCGGTATCCTAATCGACAAGGAAGGCAACGACACGTACGATGCAGTCTATTACCCCCAAGGAAGCGGAATTCATCTTGCCGCAGGATTTCTGTTCGATGGCTCCGGTGAAGACCATTATTTCTCCAAACACGGACCCGGAGAAGGTGCAGCCCATGATTTCGGTGTCGGCTTTTTTATCGATAGAGCCGGGAATGATATCTACTCCGTGGAAGGCGGATATGGTCTGGCACTCACCAATTCCGTGGCTGTGTTCCTCGATGTCAGCGGTGATGACCGGTATGAAAGGAACAATGATTCCAATTTTGGATTTGCATCGGAAGCACGTGATAGCGGTGGCTTGGGCATGTTCCTCGATACTGGAGGCAAGGACTATTATGCCAACACGTTCTGCAAGGATGATTCCCTCTGGCAGAGAGGGTCATATGGCTTTGGACGGGATGCAAATCTTGTCATACCCGAGAAGACTGTCATGCAGGAAATGGCAGAAACAGAAGCAGCAGCCGTCGATAGTACAGCCTCAGTTCCAGAACTTTTCAAGATAGCCTGTGAATGGGAAGTCGGGAGTGCGCAGAAACGGGTGCAGGTTGCCCGTGAATTGCTTTTGAAGCACCAGGAAGAAACAGCGAAATACATCTACGAAAATGCCATGAACAGCAAAGATGGTCTTGTCTATCGAGCCATCGAGACCTTCGCAGAGAAATCACCCGAATTGAAGAAGTACTTCCCACAGGGACTGGATAATCCTGATTCACTGGTCATCAAGAACACGATTTCACTCATTGCTGATTTAAGTGATTCCACCTATATTCCACAGCTTTCCAACTTCCTGCAGCAGAAAAAATATGTGACTGCTGTCCTGTCTGCGCTTGGATACCTCGGAACTGACGAATGTCTCGATCTTTTGCAGCAGTACATGCATTCCACAAACGAGAAGGAGAGGATCACGGTTGCCAGGGGATTCAAATATATCAAGAAACCCAGAGCGAAAGAACTGCTTCACCAGATGTCCAATGACCCTTCTTTCCTCGTGCAGGCGATGGTCAGATTATACGACAAGAAAAACCCTTGATTGAAATGATACGTGAAAAAAGATGTCCTGCATAAGGACAGAATATGAAATTAAGTAAGATAGAAAAACGGACATTTCTCCTGCTGATGATATCGACATTCTTCAATGCGATGATCGGCAGTTTGAGCAATATCCAGGACATTATTTCGAAGAAAGCGCTTCATGCCCTCGACTGGCAACTGACCCTGCTTGCCATGGTCTGGCCTCTCTCCAATTTCATCTCCATCTGGTGGGGAAAAGTACTGGAGCACTCTAAACATAAAGCCCGATATTTTCTATTGGTTGCGATTCTCGGCAGACTTGTCCTTATTTTTGGGATGTGGGTCGTTAATATGAACCAGTTCCTCATTCTTCTAACGTTCATGTTCTCTTTTTCTTCGCTGTTGATACCTGCCACCAATGCCATCTACCAGGAAAATATATCACCCATGAATAGGGGAAGAATTTTCGGCTATACAGTCAGTCTAACGACCCTGGCAGCAATGGTCATCTCCTTTTTTGCCGGAAGACTGCTCGACCAGAATGAACACTCCTTTCATATGATCCTCATGGCTGCGGGAATCTCCGGATTTCTGAGTGCATTCGTTCTCTCTTTGGTGAAATTCGACAAGAATTACCAGCGTCCGCAACTCGATTCCATGACTCCCCGTGAAATCCTCTACACACCGATCAAGCGTATGATGGAGATTCTCAAAACCAATAAGGAATTTGCCAAGTTCGAGAGGAATTTCTCTGCATACGGTATGGGGTTTATCATGCTGCAGCCGGTGATCCCGATTTATCTTGTCCAAAACCTGCAATTAAATTATACATACAATTTCCTGGGAAAGGGAATCCTGTCGCAATACGGTTTCCTGATTCTTTCTCCCATCATTGGGAAACTTCATGACAAGTTTCATCCGCATAAGTTCACTGCCATTTCATTTGGTGCCCTGACAACTTATCCCCTGATGTTCCTGCTCTCTTATTTCGTGCATGACAGATTCTGGGCAATCCTGCTCGTCTATATTGCTTTTGTGCTATTTGGAGTAGCCATGACAGGTGTGAATATCTCCTGGAATATGGGAACCATATTTTTTGCCGGAAAAGGTGAATCGCCAATGTACCAGAGTGTGCATGTGACGATGACTGGCTTACGGGGTGTTGTAGCGCCATTGCTGGGACTATTTCTTCTCCGTACATGCGGAATTGCCAGTGTTTTTCTTGTTGCAACACTTTTCCTGATTCTTGCTTCCTGGCTTAGCAGAAGAGACTACAAGAACTTCCAATGCAAGTCAGAAGTGGAATGCGTACCTGAGAATCTGAATCTTCTCAACCCGAACGGATAACTAATTGTATCTATTGGGTAGGGTTAAAGTGTCATGAGAATACCGTTCGTCATTCGTATCTGAAGCCAATCTTTTACCAATATGATACCTGTCCCATTCCAATCCCGAGAGATTGGAATGAGATTGGAAAGGGATTGGTATTGGATTGGATAGGGATTGCAATGCCACAGGATATTCCCTGTTCATTTATCATGACCTGCTTTGTGTCACATGAAAAATCCCTTGCTACAAATCTACAGGTTATCAATGTCAACATATGAATAAAGATACAAAACCGACTCCCGAACTACTTCTTCCTGCAGGCAGCAGGGAAGCTTTTGCTGCTGCCATCGAGGGAGGTGCTGATGCAATTTATCTTGGATTGGAGAAGTTCAATGCGAGAAACAGGGCGAAGAACTTCCATGCCGAAGACCTACCAGTCTTATTGGACATTGCGCATAAGCACAAGGTGAAGGTGTATCTCACGCTCAATACTCTTCTTAAGAATATAGAACTCAAGCCATTTTTGGAACTTGTTCAATTTCTATCCACCTGCAATCCTGATGCGATTATCGTTCAGGACTGGGGTGCATTTCATTTCCTTCGACAAATGCTGAAGACCCAGATCCATGGAAGTACGCAGATGGGAATGCACAATTCGCAAGGGGTACAATTCGGTCAGAAAACAGGACTGACCAGGATTATTCTAGCTCGCGAACTGACCATGCCTGAATTGCAGGAAATTCAAAAGAAAAGCCCCATCGAATTGGAGATGTTCACACATGGTGCCTTATGCTATTCTTTTTCTGGAGGGTGCCTTTTCTCGAGTTATTCAGGAGGAATGAGTGCCAATAGGGGCTTGTGCCGACAACCCTGCAGAAGACTCTACTCAGAAGAAGATACCTCAAAATACTGGTTCAACCTGAAAGACCTACAACTCCTGGAAATGATCCCTCAACTGCTCAAACTCGGTGTGCATTCCTTCAAGATAGAAGGGAGAATGAAGCGTGCTGATTATGTATATTCAGTTGCAAGGGCATATCGACTGGCGATCGATCATCCTGAACGGATGCAGGAAGCACGGGCAATTCTCGATCATGCCCTGAATCGTGAAACAACTGCATATTTCATGCAGAATCCAATCATAGAGAATATTGCAGATTTCCCATTTACCGGAAAACTGATTGGTAAAGTTCTCCGTGCAGAGAAAGAGCAGGTGGAAATCGAATTATCACAACCAATTCATAAAGGAGATGTGATACGTATCCTTCCTTTATCAGGTGAAGACAGACCTGCCGTGTCGATCAGAGAAATGAAACGAAACGGACAATCCGTAACTTCCTCAAACGCTGGAGAGAATGTATCAATCAGCATGGACGGGAAAGGAATTGAAACAGGCGAGATGGTGTTCCTGACTGATAAGGCAGTTTTCAAACCCAGCATCCAAATCCCATATAGGAAGCCAATCCGGTTAAAGCCATTAACGCCACAGAACAGGAATATTCTGGATAAAAGCACAAAAGCAAGGGAAATGGAAGCAAAAAGCGGTTTATACGTCCGAATCAATGACGAAAAATGGCTTGAGACACTTGCATCCGTAAAGGTGCAGGAGATATGGATCCCCCTTTCATTGGCAGTTTCAATGAAACAATGGGAGAAACAGGGAGCATTCCGGATCGAATTGCCGCGGTTTATACCCGAAAAGCAGGTAGAGGAAGTGGAAATCGCCATTCAAAAACTTGTTGCCAAAGGAATGAATCGATTCATCATAAGTCATATATCACAGGTTCAGTTTTTCAGGAATATGAAGAATATAAGTGTTTGGGCGAATGAATGGGTATATTCTTTGAACGATGCAGCCATCAATTTCTATGCAGATATGCAGATACGAGGATATGTCTATCCACTTGAGAATGATATTCCCAATCTCTTTCAATACAGAAATAAAAATGGGATCGTTCCCCTGTTCTTCCATCCCCAGTTATTCTATTCGAGACAGCCGGTTCACCTGAAAAGGGAATTTTCGGATAAAGACAGGGAATATCGTATTGTGCGTCAGCATGGATGGACCACGGTGCTTCCTGCAGTTCCTGTCTCTGTCTTTCAATTCAGGGATAAACTGGAGGAACGCGGCTACAGCCGTTTCCTGATCGATTTATCCTTTATGGATCAGGAGGAAGGATTCCTTGATGAATTGATACAAGCCTATTACAGAGGACTTAAATGGAAGAATGCGACGGCATTTAATTATAAGAAAGGACTTTGGTGAAGTTCGAAGTGCGAAGTACGAAGTTCGAAGTAATTTCAGAGAAGGGAACAGAAAGCAGTCCGAATGAGTCCCTCCCTTGAGATGAAGGGAGGGTGGCACGGTGTGCCGGGTGAGTTTGATAGTCCTGTAAAATAGCTACATTCAACTCAATACAATTTTACTTTTCATGGATCCTCGCATTCGCAAGGATGACAAACTCAATGAACCACATAAGCTCATATTTTAACTTTTCATTATTAGTTTTTAGTTGTTAGTTATTAGTTATCTCAAAGGCGGATACTGATTGAATTTGTTATTGATGATATCAAACGTCATGTCGCTTAATTTCTGTCTTTCCATATCCTTTTCAATGGGTACTTCATCGAATATTGTCACTTCAACCCTGATTTCCTTCAATTTCAGCATGATCGGGAAGTGAGGGAAGAATGCCATATCACCGTACCAGCATATCAAATCACGATTGGAAAGACTGAATGGTTTACCGTCTATGGTTATGTACCTGATGCACATGGGAATTACAGGTGTTTGTGACTGGATGGCAGATTCAAAAAGGGATTTTCTGAATGGATGAACATAATCTCCGTTAAAACTCGTACCTTCAGGAAAGAGGGCAAGGTCGAACCCTTCCTTCATAACTTCCGTGATTTTTATTAAATCTTCTTTCAAGGCGGAGATATGACGTCTATCCGTGTAAAGGCTTCCCCCCAACTGTGTGATTTGACCGAGGAACGGTGTGCTTTTCATCTCAATTGAAGTAATGAAAAGCATGGGATGGATGGAAGCGAGAATGGGGATATCCATATAGGAAACATGGTTCGTAACAATAAGATGGTTTCGTTCAGTCAAAATAGATAGTTTTTCAGGATTGGTCACAGTCACTTTGAATCCCATGATTCGTATCAATTGCTTTGCCGTGTGGGCAATATTCAGCATAAGCTTTTGACGTCGCCTCGTCTTATCACGATTGACGCACAGAACATAAATACCAGAGACGAAGAACCGAATCAGTTCCATTATAATAGACAGGGATTTCAGTATATACTTCATCTCTCCGATTTACGGGCGTGGGATTGAGTGAGTTGTTCCACATCGAGAAGGGTGAGAAAATCAACACAGCGGAAACTCTTATCGAGCGCAGGTGTTCCGCATATCTTTGCACCGGCTTTCAGATATGAATGCAGCAATGAAGGCACCATTTTTTTTACTTCTGATTCCTTCTCAGGATCATAGAATTTACTGCATCCTTTTCGGATGTACTTTTTAATACCAAATATCTTGAATTTCCCGCGAGGTTTGATCTTTGTCATTTCCTCAAGAAGTCCCTTTTCCCTGAAATAGCAAAGCATTGCCAGTATTTTTTCCCTATCCATGGTCTTCACACTGGAACAGCCGAACATATACTTGGTATCGCTCTTTTGCAGATACTCCCTGATTCCTTCCCATAGCAGGGCAATTGTCACACCATTCCGATAATCCTTATGCACGCATGCTCTTCCCAGTTCCAGTTTGTTGCCGGGGAGTTTGGTGATATGCCTCATGTGGAATTCGGTAGCAGTATAGAATTTCTTGGTGTGCAGGGATGAGTTCAGGCGATAAGTGCCGATGGGCTGATTTGTCCTCTTGTCAATGATGAGAAGATGGTCACACTTCTTGTCAAATCGGTCGATGTCCGCTTCCAGGAGTTTCTTCTTGTGTAGCAGTTCTTCAATGAAAACATCATGGCGAAGACGTAGAGCCATCTGAAGTTCTTCAGTATTTTCAGCAGTCTTAATGATATAATTCTCTTTTTCAATAAAAATGCTGATCTTGGCATGGAAGTTGCGGATTCTATTATTATGAAGGGATCTTCTTATCGAATGGACTATATTTCTCTTTGATTTAGCTTTCTTCACTGTCTGTTTTTTCCTTTACAGTACAAAAGGGTTACTTTTCATATCTTTTTTTGTTAGTATCTGAAAGCATAAGAGAATGTCAAGAATGATTTTCAGATTATTTTCTTTCTTGGTTATATTCTTGCATAACAGGATAGGTTATATTCTCAAACTGCATAGAAGTTAAAAGGAGCGCATAAATTGAAGAAGTTTGTAGTGTACCTCGTCATTGCTGTCATTACTACTTTTGCTCTTGCCGAGACAACAAGCGTGCAAGTGAAGATGAACAACGCCCGTTGTGACGTCAAAGGAACCGTTACATCCCTGAGTGTGGATGATTTTGGCTATATCACTGCTCCGGGAAGATACAGGCTTCCCTGCAGACGTGTGAACGTGATTTTGCCATCCAATGCAGATCATATCACTTGGCAGGCAACATTCTCAAGGGAAACGATCCCACTCACAAATGCTCTTGAAAAGAACACTCCCTATTCCGATGGGGAAAGATATCTCACTTCTGACGAGCATGCATCGAATCTTCAGCATGTAAAATATGCTGGGATTGGGCATTGGGGAGATGTGACCTTTGCACGCTTCGATGTACTCCCATACACTTATGATGAAGCTTCTTCTACACTCGAGCAAATCAGCAATCTGAATATACAAGTTTCTTATAATATGAATTCCAGGTCTTTTCCCAACCATATTCCGGCAACCATGAAGGGAAATGAAGAGCAATTCCTCAATCCCGATGCTTTGAAGAGTCTTTACTCGAGCAACAGGACAAGAAACTTTGATTATCTGATCATTACGAAACCGAATTTATATAATTCGCTGCAAGCATTGAAGAATTTCCATCAGCAACAGGGGATGGTAGTCCAATTTGCATCAGTTGATTCAATCTTAACGACTTATGCAGGTGCAGATGGAGCGGACAAGATACGGAACTACCTCATTGCGCAGTACCAGGCTTCCCCTTTTACCTATCTCCTTCTTGTTGGGGATGTGGACACAGTGCCCATCAAGTATTTGGGACCGGAACCCAATATGCCGGTGTCTGTCCCCTCGGATTTCTATTATGCAGACCTCAGTTCCAATTTCGATACGGACAATGATGGAATTCCAGGTGAATATTCCATGTCTGAAGGAATCGATGATTATGGAATCGATTTCACACCGGAATTATATGTGGGAAGAATTTCATTCAATGATGCTACCAGTGTCAGTCAGATATGCAACCGCATCATCGCATATGAAAGCACGAATGCTGAATGGAAGAACCATGTTCTCATTCCGTCAGCCATCCTGAATTATGCCCAGGAAGACGGTAATCCCTGGCTGATGACCAACAACGATACCTGGAGTGAATTCGTGAAGGCGCATATCTTTCATGGCACGAATGTTACGACCATGTATGAGCATGAGGGTTTGGTTACTTCAATGCCATCTGACTATGACTTGAACCAGTCGAATTTTACAAATCAACTAAATACGAACAGTTACGGTATCATCAATTGGTCAGCACATGGCAGTACGATCTCATCAGCCCGTAAGATATGGATGGAAGATACGAACGGTGACGATATTCCACAGAGTTACGAATGTATGTGGGATGGACTTGTCGATATGTCCACTTTTGATGGGCTAACGAATCAGGATGGTGCTATATTTTTCTGTGCCTCCTGTAATAATGGCATGTTGGATGCAGACCAGATGTGCCTGGGTGAAAAGGTTCTCCTTTCCAAGGCGGTGGCTGATATTGCTGCTACCCGCACAGGTTGGTACAAAATAGGATGGAAGAATCCCGGATGGGGTGGATTATCTTCTTACAATTACTATATACTCGACAATTATGTGAATTTCCACCAAAGCATCGGTCAGGCTGTCGGGAATGTGAATTTCATGTACAGCAATCTCTTCCTCTTTGGTGATCCTGTCGATACTGATGGAATCATCTGGCCCGAACAGCAGAATATATACACCTATCTTCTATTCGGTGATCCTGCCGTTGGTTATCGTAGTGATGCAATGAATACACAAGGTGAAATATTGGTATGGGAACCTGCTTCCAATCCCCATAATTCAGCTTTGATCGAGAAAATAACGAATGTCTCTCATGCAAATGTCGTTTACACAGATAAATTGATACCCGATTATACCTACTTGGATAAGTTCAAGGCGATATTTGTTCTTTCGGGATTTGGAACTGACACATACCAGTTCAATTTGCATTCTGCTGAAAGCCAGATGCTTTCCGATTATCTCGATAATGGCGGGCGTGTGTACCTGGAAGGTGACCAGTTCTCCGGAGAACCAATCAATCCATTCATTGATAAATTCGCTGCCTTAGCTCCCTATAACCATTTGGCAAATATTCAAACCATTTACGGCTTTGATCATGTTGACGGCAGTACCTGGAATTACGCAGGCTATAATGCCATGAATAAACCCTTCCAACCCAACACAACAACCACTTCCGTATTCAAGACAGGATTGGAGAACAACTCTGATGTGATTGGTATTTATCATCAGGCAGAACAATATAGGACATTTGCCTCAGCATTTGAACTGAATGGTGTGACAGACGGTACATCATCGGCGAATGATTTGCTGCACACGATCCTGTATGACTATCTTGCCATCGATACACCTACTTCTACCGATGATCATACAGCTTCACATGCTGCTCTATCATTGATGAGCTATCCTAATCCATTCACAAGCACGATGAAGATAAATGCGAATGTACCAAAATCAGGTCAACTGCTTGTAGAAGTATATAACATCCGTGGTCAAAAGGTACGTACCCTGCATTCAGGAACCGCTTCAAAGGGAGAAATGAATCTTTCCTGGAACGGCTTGGATGATAACGGGAACAGCATTGCATCAGGTTTATACATCATCAAGGCAAGAACATCTGATGCAACGAAGATGATAAAGACCCTTTTATTGAAATGACACCGGGTTACCGGTAATTTAGGAGAAGAAAATGAAAATGACGAAAATGTGCGGAATGCTTATGTTCCTGCTGATCCTCACCGCACAGTTGATGGGACTGACAACTGTACTTAGCGAGA
>Ga0116171_10000178_pt1 | contig 65832 bp, 24 predicted proteins | sample AD_JPNHW2_MetaG_FD_89798 | JGI IMG/M metagenome (GOLD analysis project Ga0116171, IMG submission 89798) | Active sludge microbial communities of municipal wastewater-treating anaerobic digesters from Japan - AD_JPNHW2_MetaG | ecosystem: Engineered > Bioreactor > Anaerobic > Digestate | place...
CGAGTATAATCATTTGCGAAGACACGGAGGGTTGAACTATTCAACCCCTTTTGATAAACTTAAAACTGTTACCGAATTATTGAGCTAGTACAACAGCTCTACGAACAAATTTAGAAACGTCCCGTGAGGAAAATGAGAAAATTTAAACGGATATATATTGAGATAACAAATGTGTGCAATCTTGATTGCGCATTTTGTCCCGGGACTTCACGCAAGGCCGGGTTTATGGATCTTGCCATGTTCGAAAAGATCTTGAACGATGTGAAACCTTTCTCAAGATTTCTATTTTTCCATGTAATGGGCGAGCCTCTATTGCATCCCGAGATAGACAAATTCCTTGATATAAGCGATAAATACGGGTTTAAGGTCAATATCACGACTAACGGCACGGTTATTGAAGAGGCGAAGGGAAAGATCCTCGGCAAGCCGGCGTTAAGGCTTGTGAATTTCTCGCTCCACATTCTTGACGAAAAGGAAGAAAAAGAAGCCGACGAATATTTGAAAAACGTATTCGCTTTTATTGATGACGTAAAAGGTACAGGAACGATCGTGTGCTTAAGGCTGTGGAATATAGAACAGAAGGAAAAGAGAAAGGCCGCGCGGAACGAATATGTTCTGAACGTGATAAAGAGACAGTTCAAACTCGAGGCCGATATAGAAGAAAATCCCACCGACAGCAACGGAATAAAAATAGCGGAAAATGTGTATGTGAATCAGGCCACATGTTTCGATTGGCCGGACATAAATATAAATGATCTCAGCGATAAAGGTTTTTGTCTGGGGCTTCGTGATCAGGCGGCGATACTTGTAGACGGAACCGTTGTGCCGTGTTGTCTGGACAGTGAAGGGGCTATGGCGCTTGGGAATATAAACAAGAAGCCTTTCTCGGAGATCATAGAAGGCCCACGCGCTAAAGAGATCTATAAAGGTTTTTCGGAACGCAAAGCCGTAGAGGCCCTGTGCAGGAAATGCGGTTATCGCGAACGGTTTGGTCTTGAATAAAACCAAGGGCTTTTTCATGGCCATGTATGTGGTTTTACATCCAGTTGAATTAGCGAAACGATTAAGGTGTGGAGTGAACACGATTTCCCGGTGGCGATGACGGAAGATCACATATTCTTGGTTTTACCCCGGAGAGCTTTATTTTGTATCGTTGCCCACGCGCGGCGAATAGCCAGATCCGTTTTTATGAACATAAGGCGCATCGCGGTATTGATCTTATTCATAAAAAGACGGAAGTGTCTTGAGAACGTGTTGAGATGTTTTATTTTTCCGCAGGAAGAGCATTTGATCGAGGATAATCGGCCGTCCAGAGAAACCGATGTTTTTGCGCCACATTCTTTACACCAGTATATTCCCGATACCGTAGGCCCGGTCGCGTATATTTTTCCGCATCGTTCCAGATAAGAAATGCCTATCCCAAAATATTCTTTTCCGGTCTGATTCAGAAAAGGGAAAACATTTTCCGGGTCAATATTCCGTTCGCGGCAATATCTTGCCAGAAGATATCCGAATTCCTCCGGAGAAAGATACCCGAAAAGTTTTTGTTCCGCGTGATATGATCCGCCCGGTGTCATAAAAAATCCTTCGGTCAGACCATTCAGGGTTTGTATCCCCAGGCCCAGATATATCCCAGAAACATCTACGGCTTTTTCCTCGTTGAATCCGGACGGGAAACGTTTTTTGACGTTCCACATATAGATATGGCCCATCTCATGCACCGTGACATTCACGATCTCTTTGATTTTTGTAAGCGATTCGGAATAGTAGACGGTTAAAAGGCCGTTGTTGTTTTGGATATACGCCGGAGGTTTATCGGCACCGTGGTATCCGGCTATTACGCCGTATGGAAGGCCGATCACGTCTTTTACGCGTTCCAGTATGATCTCCGGACGAGTGCCTTCGGGACAGCCAAGGTCGAGAGCGAGCCCCTCTCCTTCATATCTGACGTTCGACAGTATATCGTAGTATTCATCCACAAGGCCGGTATCGATCTTTATCATGAAAAGATCGTGTAACCAGGCCCCGATAATGAAGATAACCGGCAGAATAAGAATGACGAAGAGGATCTTTTTAACGGTCTGTTTCCTGAACATGAAGCATAGTATATCATAAGAGAAAATATTTGTAACACATGCCATAATTTATGTATAATGTCAGGAATGTCCATCCCGTGAAAAATGGTAAAACGGAGGATAGGACATTAAAACGAAAAATCAGGGAGTTAATCATGGCTACGCCTTTAGAAAAATGGGTTGAGGAACAGGCGAAACTTACAAAACCGGATAGGATATATTGGTGCGACGGGTCCGAAGAAGAAGCCCGGCGTCTTATAGAGATCGGCATGAAAGAAGAAAAGATAGGGACAACGCCGATATTTCAAGAACTAAACCATAAAAACTGGCCTGAGGCGTATTATCATAAAAGCCATCCAACGGATGTTGCCCGCACGGAACACCTGACGTTCGTATGTCATCCAGACAAAGAAACAGCCGGACCAAATAACAACTGGATGCATCCCGACGAAGCGAAGAAGCTTATGACAAAACTGTCCGACGGCTGTATGAAGGGCAAGACCATGTATGTTCTGCCATACATGATGGGGCATGCGGATTCTCCTTATGCGAAAGCATGTGTACAGCTTACCGATGTCAGTTATGTCGCCGTAAGTATGCGCATAATGACGCGCATGAGTAAACAGATTATAAATAAGATCGGGTCAAGCGATAATTTCGTGAAAGGTCTTCATTCGGTCGGAGATTTCGATCCGAACAAAAGATATATCATGCATTTTCCGGACGAACATTTTGTGTGGAGCATAGGTTCCGGTTATGGCGGGAACGCGCTTTTAGGTAAGAAATGTTTTTCGCTACGGATAGCGTCGTGGTCGGGGCTTAAGGAGGGATGGCTCGCTGAACACATGGTGATACTCGGCGTTCAGGATCCGAAAGGGAGAACGACTTATATCACGGCCGCTATGCCTTCGGCTTGCGGAAAAACTAATCTGGCCATGCTTGAGTCGGCCCTTCCGGGATACAAGATATGGACGCTCGGGGACGATATCGCATGGATGAACGTGGGCCCGGACGGCAGGCTTTATGCAATAAATCCGGAAGCCGGATTTTTCGGCGTGGCCCCGGGAACTTCGATGAAAACTAACCCGAACATGATGAAAACACTTAAGGCCGGTAAATTCTATCCGGCAATCTTCACAAATACGGCCGTAAATCCAGATACCAACGAACCTTGGTGGGAAGGGCTTGACGGGGAAACTCCGAAAAATCTGATAGACTGGCAGGGCGAAAAATGGAACAAAGAAAAAGGAACGAAGGCTGCGCATCCTAATTCCAGGTTCACGGTTTCGATATATAACTGTCCGACACTTTCAAAAGAAGTGGATAACCCGAAGGGCGTGCCTATATCGGCTATTCTTCTCGGTGGCAGAAGATCAAGGTTGATACCGCTCGTTACCGAGGCGTTCAACTGGCAACACGGTGTATTTATGGGCGCAAGGACCGGATCGGAAACGACGGCTGCGGCGACGCATAAAGAAGGCGTTCTGAGAAGAGATCCGATGGCTATGCTGCCGTTTTGCGGATATAACATGGGTGATTATTTTAAACATTGGATGAATGTCGGAAAACGAATGACGAACCCGCCGAAAATATATTCGGTCAACTGGTTTAGGACAGACGATCAGGGCAAGTTCATCTGGCCGGGGTTCGGCGACAATATACGCGTTCTGAAATGGATAATCGACAGGGCGCACGGGGATGCGTCCGCGAAAGAAACACCGATCGGTTTTGTTCCCGAGGCTAAGGATCTGGATATGACTGGGCTTAATATTCCGGCCGACAAAATGAACAAGCTGCTGAGCGTTGACAAGAACGAGTGGAGCGACGAATTGGCCGATATAGAGAAATTCCTAGGTCAGTTCGGGACGCATACGCCGCAGGAAATGTGGGATGAATACCAAAATCTCGCGAAAAAAATAAAGTGATCACGGAACGAATCTAAATTTTAAGGAGCGTAAATGGAGTTAATTTCGCAGTTAGTGGATATTGTCATTCACTTTGACAAACATCTGAGCGTTATAATACAGAACCTGGGCAACTGGTCGTATCTCATGTTGTTCGTTATAATTTTCTGTGAAACCGGGCTTGTCGTAACGCCGTTCTTGCCGGGAGACTCGCTTCTTTTTGTCGTCGGCGCGTTCGCGGCTTTGGGCTCTTTCGATATTTTTTGGCTATGCGCGGTACTCGCTTTCGCGGCGATAGCGGGCGACAGCGTCAATTATGCTATTGGAAAGATATTTGGCGAAAAATTATTCCGGAACGAGAGATCGAAAATATTCAAAAAAGAATATTTAGTGGAAACGCATAATTTTTACGAAAAATACGGCGGAAAAACTATAATCCTCGCCAGGTTTATTCCGATAATCAGGACATTCGCTCCGTTCGTGGCCGGTATAGGAAAAATGAGCTATCTGAAGTTTTTTGCGTACAATGTCTGCGGTGGCATTTTATGGATCACCGCTTTTGTTTGCGGAGGATTCTTTTTCGGGAATACGCCGGTAGTGAAGAAACATTTCCATTTAGTGGTCCTTGCCATCATAGTTATTTCGGTGCTTCCCGCCGTGATAGAATACTGGAAGCATACGAGATCGAAAAAATCCTAAATAACAGATAGAGAATTCTATCCGGAGGAACAAATGTCCTTATCAGATCAGGCTGTACAGGAGATCAAAGGGCTTTCCGAAGACGAGGTTATGGCCCGTTTTAAAAAAGACGGATATAACGAATTGCCGTCATCCCGCCGCCGCGGCGTATTGAATATCCTCTTTGGTGTGTTCAAAGAACCGATGTTCATTCTTCTTGTGGCATGCGGAACGCTTTATCTTCTTTTGGGGGATATGGGTGAGGCTTTGATGCTTCTCGGGTTCGTCTTCGTAGTGATGGGGATCACAGTATACCAGGAAGGGAAAACGGAAAAGGCCATAGAAGCGCTTCGCGATCTCTCAAGTCCGCGAGCTCTTGTTATAAGGAACGGTGTCCAGAAAAGGATACCGGGCCGAGAAGTTGTCGTAGGTGATATTATTATTCTCCGGGAAGGCGACAGGGTCCCCGCGGATGCGCGTCTTATCTGGGATATAAACATGACCGTGGACGAATCTCTTTTAACGGGCGAGTCTGTTCCAGTAAGAAAGAGCGTTTCGGATCACGTTACGAGCGAGAACAAAAGACCCGGCGGAGACGATTCGCCGTTCATTTTTTCCGGTACGCTTGTGGTCCAGGGCCAGGGAATAGCGGAAGTAACGGAAACAGGCGGGAATACCGCAATGGGTAAGATCGGTAAAGTCCTGCGGGAGATCGAAAGTGAAGAAACATATTTGCAGAAAGAAACCGGAAAACTGGTTAAATATGTTTTTGCGGTCGCCGTTGTTCTTTGTTCTATAGTCGTGATCGCGTATGGTCTTACACGCGGGGACTGGTTAAAAGGGTTTTTGTCCGGGATAACTTTAGCGATGGCGATGCTGCCCGAAGAACTGCCGGTGGTTCTTACTATTTTTCTAGCGCTTGGCGCCTGGAGGATGTCCAAAAAAAATGTTCTGACAAGAAAAGTCGCCGCGGTTGAGATACTGGGCTCGTCCACTGTGTTGTGTGTTGATAAGACGGGGACTTTAACGCAGAATAAAATGTCCATCAAAAGAATATTCAACGGGAAAGAATATTACGACATAGATCCTAAACACGAAGAACTGTTGTCTGAAAATTTTCACGAACTTATCGAATACGGTATTCTTGCCAGCAAAAAAGATCCGTTCGATCCGATGGAAAAGGCCCTCGAAGAATTGGGACGCATAACTTTGCATGAGACCGAGCATATTCATCATGATTGGCCGCTTGTGGAGGAATATCCGCTTTCAAAAGAAATGCTGGCGTTATCCCATGTATGGGAAACGGGAGACAGAAAACGATATCTGGTCGCGGCCAAGGGCGCGCCCGAGGCGATCGCCGACCTTTGTCACCTTAGCGAGGCCGAAAGATCCGCGCTTTCAAAAAATATTTTTTCCATGGCGAGTGAAGGATTGCGCGTTCTCGGAGTTGCTAGTTCTTTCGTCGCGAAAAAAGAACTGCCGCCCAATCAGCACGATTTCAATTTCAAATTTTTGGGACTTATAGGCCTTGCCGATCCCGTGCGGGAAAGCGTTCCCGCGGCTGTTAAGGAATGTTACGGCGCCGGGATAAGAGTGATCATGATAACCGGGGATTATCCGGTAACGGCTCAGCGCATAGCGAAGGAGATCGGCCTCGAAAATCCGGATAGGACCATAACAGGCCCGGAAATTGAAAAAATGTCCGCTGAAGAGCTTGGCGAAAAGATCCGCGGCATCAATATTTTTTCGAGGGTGGTCCCGGAACAGAAATTGCAGATAGTTAACGCGTTAAAAGCGACAGGTGAAGTAGTGGCCATGACCGGGGATGGCGTAAATGACGCGCCGGCGCTTAAATCGGCCAATATCGGCGTCGCGATGGGTGAACGCGGAACGGATGTCGCGCGTGAATCTTCCGATATAGTTCTTTTGAAAGACGATTTTTCATCTATAGTTGAAGCCGTCAGGATGGGAAGACGCATATTCGATAACCTGAAAAAAGCCATGGCGTATATCATAAGCGTGCATGTCCCGATCGCCGGGAGTTCCCTGATCCCTATACTTTTAGGATGGCCTATAATGCTGTACCCTGTGCATATAGTATTTCTGGAACTAATAATTGATCCGGCATGCTCGGTGGTTTTTGAGGCCGAACCCGCGGAAAAAAATATTATGGAAAGAAAACCGCGCGATCCCGGAGAATCCCTTTTCGGAAAAAAAATGATCATACTCAGTTTTTTACAGGGCATATTTTCGTTGTTTGTCGTGATGGCCGTTTTTCAGATATCGCTGGCGGCTGATCAGGGCGAAGCCGGGGCGAGGACACTGGCCTTTACAACGCTTATTATCTCGAATATCTGTCTTATACTTACGAACAGATCATGGTCAAGGAGCATACTCGCTTCGTTCGCCGTTCTGAATAACGCGCTTATAGGTGTTGTTTCTGGAGCGATCGTTTTTTTAGCGATTGTGTTATACGTACCGGTATTTCAGAAATTGTTCCATTTCGCGACATTGCACCGGCTTGATATTATTATCTGTTTTACGGCAGGAGTGCTTAGCGTGGTTTGGTTTGAGTTTCTAAAAATGATATTTAATAAAAAGAATGTTGATCTTATGCGGGAAGACAGTGGAAGGTAAAAGAGCAGCTAAATCGGGCAGAGCGCGCGCATATATGTGGTATGTGTATATGTTAAAATGTTCGAATGGCGCGTTATATACCGGAATGACGAACGATATCGAAAAAAGGATAAAAAAACACAATACCGGACAAGGAAGCGCGTACACCAGGAGTCATTTGCCGGTATTTTTGGTGTATAGCGAGAAGCGCAAGACAAGATCAGCGGCTTTAAAGCGTGAAGCGGAGATAAAACGGTACTCTAGAAAAGGGAAGATGGAATTGATCAGTGAAAAAAGATGAATAAATGTGACAAAGCGGTACAATATGGTAAAATATACAAGTTGTTAGGAATACGGTCGCAAAAAAAGGAGGGTATGATGAAGAAATTTTTCGTGATAGTTATTGCGGGGATTTTTTTGAGCCTTTCACTCGTAGCGGCACCGGTTTATGCTGAAAATGTATTTGATAAAATAGGGGATTGGTGGGCAACACGCGGTAAGAGCGACATGGAAAAAAACATGATACTTACGCAGCGTAAGGCTGCTAGAGCGGCAAAAGAGGCCGAAAAGGAAATGAACAAAACAGGAAAAGAAATGAATAAACAGTTTGATAAGGCTTTTGGGAAATAAATAGTGCAGGTAACATAAAACGAAAGGGATGAAATTTATGAAGAAGCTGATGAGTTTGATGACGATGGTTTTAGCGGTTTCTGTGGCTTTGATATCACCGGCGTTTGCGGCTGAGAAGACCGCTGACACCGCGAAAACCGCAACAGCGGCGGAAACCAAGACTACGCCGGATCCGAACGCGAAGGCTGTGGAAAAGGCGAACACAAAAGCGAAATTCAAAAGGGCTACTACAGGCGCGACAACAGGCGCGAAGACAAAAGGGAAATATAAACTCAGAAAGAACAGAATGAAAGGTAAAAAAGGCGCGGCGACAACAGCCGCCACTGCTCCAGCCGCTGCAGCGACAGCTACGGGCGCGACAGCCACGGGCGTGGCGACCACGGCTGCGGAAACCGCAGCTACAGCCGCTGCCACGACGGATCCAGCCGCGAAGAAGTAAGGAAAAAGATGTTTTTTCACAACACCCCGGAGAATTTCCGGGGTGTTTGTTTTTAGTGGGGATAATGATGTTGGAATATAATGGATATATGGGGACAGGACAATCCTCTGCGGCTATGATTAATCGCTATCTTCAGCGAGTGAAATGAGGTATAATAGCTCAGGGTTAATGTATAAAAGCACGGTAGGTTATTGTGCTAAGCCCATCACAATTCACAAAATGAGGTAGAAGATGCAGGGACATGAGAGTCAAGGTTTTTACGCGTATGGTATAGCTCCGGCAATACTTGAGAAATTGGCAAAGATGAAGATCACAAAGCCGACGCCCATACAGGCGAAAGCTATTCCGGAAGGGATACAGGGAAAAGACATTATCGGTGTTGCCGAAACAGGCACGGGGAAGACACTCGCTTTCGCTATCCCGATATTACAGAAACTAGCGCAGAATAAACAACATAAGGCGCTTATTCTTGTCCCCACCAGGGAACTTGCGGCGCAGGTGGATGAGACTTTTAGAAAAGTCGTACATTTGCCGGATATAAAAATAGCGATCGTTATAGGCGGGGCCTCGATGGGGGATCAGATCAGGGCCTTAAAAAGCAACGCGAGGGTTATTATCGCGACTCCGGGACGTTTGATAGATCATTTAGACAGGCGCACTGTAAATCTGGCGAGTGTCGGGATTATCGTCCTTGATGAGGCGGACCGTATGCTGGATATGGGATTCAAGCCGCAGATCGAAGAAGTCCTTAAGTTCGTTCCCAAAGAAAGACAGACGATGTTGTTTTCGGCCACTATTCCGCAAGAGATCATGAGCCTTGCTTCCAGATACATGAAGTTGCCGATAAGCATAGAGATCTCTCCGTCCGGGACAATAGCCTCGAAGGTGAGTCAGGAACTTTTTATAGTTAAAAGCGAGGAAAAAAGAAAATTACTTTCAAAAATGCTCGAACAGTATCCCGGTGCCGTTCTTATCTTTTCAAGGACGAAAAGAGGTGCCGGAAAGATAAAGCGAATGATAGCCGATATGGGGCATAGCGCCGCGGAAATACATTCCGACAGGACGCAGGGGCAGAGAAAGCAGGCACTGGACGGATTTAGGTCGGGAAGGTTCAGAATACTTGTAGCGACTGATATAGCTGCGCGCGGGATCGATGTTACCGGGATAGAGCTTGTTGTTAATTATGATCTCCCGGAGGATGCCGAAAATTATGTGCACCGTATAGGTCGCACTGGAAGAGCCGGTCACGAGGGACACGCCGTTTCTTTCGCGACCCCGGATCAGGGAGACGAGGTAAGAAAGATAGAGAAGACCATAAGGACTAATCTTCCGGTATCCGAGCATCCGGAAATACCCGGGAGTAAATTCGATCAGGCGATCGCCTCGAAACCGGCTAAGTTCTGGCAATTCAAAAAACGGCCCGGGCAATCATCAAGGCCTACGTCGTTTCACAGCAAGAAACCTGGTTTTCGCCGGCATTGAAGGCAGGAAATAAAAGGCCGTTCTATTAAAGCGATAAAGAAAATAAGCTTAGAGAACGGCCTTTTTATCTGAAAAAACGATAAAAATCCCAGCAGGAACGTATGCATATTAGAGGGAAAGTAACACAATTTAAATTTTAAGTCAGGAAAGGGATCTGGAAATGATAGAAATAAGCGATCTTAGTAAAAGCTACGCCAATCAGCTTCTTTTTGAAAAAGCGACTTTTACGATACTTCCGGGCGAGAGAATCGGACTTGTCGGACGTAACGGTCACGGAAAATCGACTTTGTTCAGGATCATTATCGGCGAGGAAACTCCGGACGAGGGTAAAATCTCTCTTCCTAAGAATTACCGAATAGGGCATTTGCGGCAGATCCTTAATTTTACGGAAAATACCGTTCTTGGAGAAACCGCCAAAGGACTTCAGGCGAATCTTGAAGACGAAGTATGGCGGGCAAAAAAAATATTAATGGGCCTTGGTTTCCAGGAAACTGATCTCGAAAGATCACCTAAGGTTTTTTCGGGTGGTTATCAGATGAGGATAGAACTTGCGAAGGTTCTTGTTTCAGAGCCAGACATGCTTTTGCTCGACGAGCCGACGAACTTTCTGGATATTGTCTCGATACGGTGGCTCGAAAAATTTCTAAAAGGATGGAAGGGCGAGCTGATTATCATCAGCCACGACAGGAATTTCATGGACAGCATTGTTACACACGTAGTGGGAATAAACAGGACAAAAATAAATAAAGTCGAAGGACGAACCGAAAAATATTATTCATACATAGAAGACGCCGAAGTTATTCATGAAAAACATCGTCTTAACGAGGAGAAAAAACGCAAACAGATCGAAGATTATGTAACGACTTTTAGGGCGAAAGCCCGGCGGGCAAAATCCGTACAGTCCAGCATTAAAATGCTTGATAAGATGGAAAAGATACAGAAGCTCGATAATATAAAAACGCTTTCTTTTTCTTTTGTGTCCGCGCCGTTCAAGGCTCCGGTTGTGATGGAGGCCAAGGGAATATCCTTTTCTTATGCGGGCGGCCGACCATATCTGATAAATAATTTCAATCTTGTTGTCGAACGCGGTGAAAAAGTATGTATCGCCGGTGCGAACGGAAAAGGTAAGACCACTTTGGCCAAAATACTGTCCGGTGTTATTAAGCCGCTTGAAGGGGAGATAAAATACAGCCCACAGATGATAATGGCGTACTATGAACAGGGGAACACCGCCAAGCTGGATCCGACAATGACGATCGAGGACGAGATCCTGTCGGCGTCTCCTGAGCTTCAGAAGACCGAGGTTCGGAACATCTGTGGTGCGATGATGTTTTCTGGAGATAACGCGCTGAAGAAGATATCCGTGTTGTCAGGAGGAGAAAGAAGCAGGGTGCTTCTGGGAAAAACCATTCTCTCCCCGTCGAATTTGCTGATACTGGATGAACCGACGCATCACCTTGATGTTGAGTCTTGTTCCGCGCTTTTTCAGGCCGTTAAAGAATATGACGGGGCGACCATAGTCGTAACGCACGATGAATTCTTTCTGCATCAGGTTGCGACAAAACTTATTATATTCAGAGATGACAGGATAATCGTTTTCCCGGGTAATTATTCGGAATTTTTGGCACAAATGGGATGGAATGACAGTTCTCCGATGCAGAAGGAACCATACGCGGAAAAGCAGAAAAAAGAGGAAAAATTCCAAAGCGCAGCGAATAGAAAAGAAGAAAGAAAGATACGCGCTGAAATAAGAGCCGCCAGGCAGGTCAAGATAGGTCCGCTTGAAACAAAAGTAAAAAATCTTGAAAATATGATCGCGGACGCCGAAAAAGAACATACGACCCTGGCGGAATCGCTTATAAAAAGTTCCGAACAGCAGGACGCATCCGAAATAGCTGTGCTTTCAAAAAAATATAACGCGATCAAGGTCCAGGTGGACCATTTGTACGAAGAACTGGATCGGGCGATCGCCGCGCTGGAAAAAGCAAAACGGGAAATGGGAGAGGATGTATAAGTTTTAGCTTTTACAGTGATAATGTTTTTGTAAATATTGTCTTACAGATATAACGGGTGTAAGCTTTTCTTTTGGAAGGGAACAAAGGAGGAGGTTATGTACCGCGATACGGAAAGTTTGAAAAACGAGGAAGTAAAAGAATTTTTTGACAAATGGAAAACGTATAAGAAAGCGATGGACCTGGATTATATAGGACATCGTGGCGCGTATGACACCCTCAAAAAATACGTGAATAGCCACTACAAAGCACGACCTTTCAGTATTATTGATTTCGGATGTGGTGACGCTGAATTCATGTCAGAGGTCCTTAAAGAGACCACGATCAAAGGATATAAAGGGATAGACCTTTCTCCTGTAGTGATCAAGATGGCCAAGAAAAACATGGCCGGCATAAAATGTTCCAAAGAATTCAAACAGGCCGATCTTATGGATTGTATAGGTAAAGGAACGCGTGCTGATATAGTATGGACAGGGCTTTCTATCCATCATCTGCCGTTGGAATATAAAAAGAAATTCATAAAAAAATGCGGGCAGATATTCTCCAAGGAAAAAGGGACGCTGCTTATACACGAACCGTTGCGCAGGGAACGGGAGAGCATGAAGACGTATCTTAAGAGACTCAAAAACCTGTGTGACAAAGAATGGGACGAACTTACGACCCGGCAGAAAGCAGAATTTTACGGGCATATTGAGGCTACTGATCTGCCCGAACCGCTTTCGTTCTATCAGAGCATCGGGAAAGAAGCCGGTTTCAGTTCGGTAGATCTTCTTTACATGGATAAACACGACGTGCATGGTGTAGTGGTTTTTACGATGGGAAGATGACATGGAAGAAACGGATTATGTGGTTAAGTGGGAAGAAATATCGCGTTATGACGTGACACAAGCCGCGTCGGAATTCGCGCAACTGTCTCAGGAGGAAGCCAGCCGTGTAGTAGACACATTGGGGATGAACTATATCTCCGAAATAGTGGGACGTGTGGCTACGGATGCCGCGACAGCGATGCTTCGCAACATGTCGGACGAAATACGGCAGACTGTTTTAGCCAAAATAGAATCTGAAAAAGCGTCGGATATCAGGGAGTTGCTTTCATATCCGGAAGGAACGGCCGGGGCCATCATGGCAAAGGAATTTTTGGCCATTCCGGTAGAAGCCACTATTAAAGAAGCGACAAAATATCTGCAGACACTGTCCGGCGGGAAGAAAGGTAAAGTTTCGTATATTTATGTAGTTGATCGCAACCGCAGACTTGAAGGAGTGATCCAGATAAGGGATCTGATATTTCATTCACCGGATAAACCTATACGCGAGATACTTATAAGCCCCGTCGTTCAGGTTGAAACGATGATGTCGCAGCTTGATATCGCGCGGCTTCTGAAACGGCACAGATACCTGGGACTTCCGGTTGTGGATGCCGAACAGAGGATAGTCGGCGTGATAAGTGCCGATAATGTCCTTCAGGCTGTCGAAGAGGAAGCAGAAGACGATATTGCAAAGATTGTTGGTACGAGTTCCGAAGAAATAAAAACACATTCTGTTAAAAAAGTAATACGTATGCGCTTGCCATGGCTGTTGATCAGCGTTCTAAGCGGACTTATGTGCGCGTTGATATCGGGATTATTCAGGAACAGTATTGCCGATATCGCGGTGTTGTTCCTTTTTGTCCCGATAGTTCTCGGTCTTTCGGAAAGCGCCGGCGTGCAGAGCGCTATAATCGTTGTAAGGAATATTACGGCCGGGATCATAACCTTCAAAAAAACAGGGGCACTTTTTGTGAGAGAATTTTTAGCGGCGATGTTCATAAGCATAATATGCGGAACCATTGTCGGCGCTTTTGCGTGGATGTTGCATAAACTTTTCGCGATAGGGATCGCGATAGCGGTGTCGATGTTCATCACAATGTTGATATCTTCTATTATCGGAGTATTTTTACCGTTCGTTTTCAAAAAATTTAAAATTGACCCGGCTTTCGCGGCCGGGCCGATCGTACTGGCGATATGCGACATACAGACGATATCGGTCTATTTTACAATATCGGCGTACATCCTTAAATTGCTTTAGATCAAATTCCGCCGGATGGGGGAGCCTGGTCGTCGTTTTCCGGAGAATCGGATTGTTGAGGGTCGGGAGGAATATCGTATTCCTCATTATATGCGTCCTGCGAACTTAACGACGAGCTGCTTCCAGAAGAGGATGAACCATAGGAACTTTCCATCGGGTCATCATCGTTATTCCCGGAAACGATATCGCCGCTGTCATCAATGCTTTCACTTTCGGCGAAAACAAATCCGGACGTGAACAGTAAAAAGAAAAGAAGGGACAAGTAACGAAATAATTTCATGGCGGTCTCCTTTTTGTTGAATATTAAATAAGTACCACATAACTCGTGTGGAATCAAATCGCAAGCGACTAATTCGGTCTCCGGCTTTTATCTTTTAAAGGCAAAACAAATAGCTACGGTGGGCATGTCCGATTCGCTTTTTCATTTTTGATCTCCCGGCGTTTGACTCGCGCTGATGCGTAAATTATTTTTAATCGGATAACGGCAAATCGGACATGCCCACCGTAGCTATTCATGCTTTTTGTATAGTGACAGATGCGAAAAACATATGCGAGTACACCTTCAGTTGAATTAGTGAAATGAGACGGTATGGTGTGAATACCTTTTTAACGGAGAAGTTTGTGTGCTTTCGTACGTGGCATCGTGAGGCCGAGCGGGCACGGATCCGGCGGAGCGACATATTTATTTCATGGATCCCCGCCTTCCACCTCCGCTTTTATATCAAAAACTTATATAGCTACGGCGGACGCGAAAGCGCGCGGGGATGACATTTTTGGCGACGCCGGAGAGCGAGGCCGAGCGCTGAGCGAAGAAATCCTCGCAGGGGATTTCGAGCGTCCACGGTAGAAAGAACACAAACTTCTCCGAAAACGGAAATCGTTTAGGAGCCGTACTCCCCATTCCGCCAATTAACAAAACGAGCGCAAATTATCATTCCTTATAAACTGGGGAGCGTCCGGATAATAGGAATATGAGAGGCGGATTCCGGAAAGGTGTTGACAAAAGAGAAAAGGCGCGATATACTCTACTATGTTGATAGGGATTATAGTGAATAGGAGGCGAAGATGAAGATAACATATAAAGGTGATTACGCGCTGAAGGCGGTTCTTGATCTTTCAGTGAATTATGGGAAGGGCGTTGTGACCATAAATGACATGGCGAAGCGAATAGATGTGCCCATCAAATTTTTAGAGCAGGTATTGCTTGAACTGAAAAAAGGGGGATTTGTAGATAGTAAACGCGGGAAGATTGGCGGATACTATTTAGCGAAAGCGCCTCTGAAAATAACGGTCGGCGATGTGATAAAATTCATAGAGGGACCGATCGAACCTATTGCCTGTGTGAAAGATAATTACGGCGGATGTAAGGATATGTATAAATGCGCGTTTAGGGAAGTATGGCGAAAGGTCTTTCGGGCGACTTCCGAAATAGTGGATAATGTCACGTTTGAAGAGCTGGTGTACAAGGTAAAACCTGCGGAAGAAATATATTCATACTCTATATAGGAGAGAGAACAATGATAGGTATAATTTGTATAGATCGAATGTGATGAAGCATATCAATGATATGCAGAGTAAAGATATTTCTAATAAAAAATGGAGGAAAAAATGAGTAAGATAGATAAAAAACTGAAAACGGAAAGTATATTGTTACACGGAGGGCAGGAGGCGGATCCTACCACGGGTTCTCGTGCCGTTCCTATATATCAGACTGCGGCTTATCAATTCAAAAATACGGATCACGCCGCGAGACTTTTTAATCTGACCGAACCGGGAAATATTTATGTACGGTTAATGAATCCCACAACGGATGTTTTTGAAAAAAGGATGGCTCTTCTCGAAGGCGGGATAGGCGCTCTTGCCGTGGCGAGCGGACAGTCTGCGATAAGTATATCAATATTAACCCTGGCGCAGTCTGGGGACGAGATAGTTTCCGCGGATAATTTATACGGAGGAACATATACGCTGTTTCGCTATACGTTTGCGAAAATGGGGATAAAAGTAAGATTTGTTAAATCCACGGATCTCGCCGCGATTGAAAAAGCAATAACGCCGAAAACAAAAGCGATATATGCGGAATCCATAGGGAACCCGAAGCTTGATGTGACGGATATTGCAGCGCTCGCGAAGATAGCGCATAAAAACGGTATTCCGCTGATTCTTGATAACACGGTTTCGCCGTATTTGCTCCGTCCGATCGAGTATGGAGTGGATATAGTGGTTTACTCCGCTACGAAGTTCATCGGCGGGCACGGGACATCGCTCGGCGGTGTGATAGTCGATTCCGGAAAATTTGACTGGACTAATGGTAAATTTCCGTTGATATCGGGGCCGGATCAAAGTTATCACGGTATCGATTTTGTAAAAGCACTTAAATCACAGGGGAACATAGCATACATTACGAAAGCTCGTGTTACAGTATTGAGGGATCTCGGAGCGACCCTTTCGCCGTTCCATTCTTTTCTGTTTTTGCAGGGGCTCGAGACTTTGCATCTCCGTATGCCGAGGCATGCCGAAAACGCGCTGGCGGTCGCGAAACACCTGGAAAAACATCCTAAGGTGGCCTGGGTGAATTATCCGGGGCTTGATTCGAGTCCGGAAAAAAAGAAATCGGATAAGTATCTTAAAAAAGGAGCCGGCGCGATAATAGGTTTTGGGATAAAAGGCGGGCTTAAGGCGGGGAAAAAATTCATTGATTCACTGGAACTGATCTCGCATCTGGCCAATATAGGCGACGCTAAAACGTTGGCGATACATCCGGCTACGACCACGCATCAGCAGCTTTCGGATGAGGAGCAGATAGCTAGCGGAGTTACAAAAGATTTTATCAGGTTGTCTATAGGGATAGAGAATGTAGAGGACATTATAGCGGATATAGATCAGGCGCTTGAGAAAGCATGATCAAAAGTATCATGTGTCATGTGTCAGGGCGGCCGAAAAGGAACCCTTTTGTATCATGACACATGATACTTGATACATAAAAAAGGTACAAAGGAGGCAGCCATGGCCAGAATATTCGAAGACATAACTAAAACTGTTGGGAACACTCCATTGGTTCGGATAAATAAATTAGCAAAAGAGTCCGGGGCCAATGTATTGGCCAAACTTGAATATTTTAATCCCTTGTCCAGCATAAAGGACAGGATAGGTGTCGCGATGATCGAAGCCGCCGAAAAGTCCGGCGATCTGAAAAAAGGATCCGTTATAATAGAACCTACCAGCGGTAATACCGGTATTGCACTGGCTTTTGTGGCGGCGGCCAGAGGATACAGACTTATTCTTACTATGCCCGAAACAATGAGCATCGAGAGACGGCAGCTTTTAAAAATATTAGGAGCCGAAATTATTCTTACCGAAGGATCAAAAGGGATGTCCGGGGCGGTAGAAAAGGCGGAAGAATTGGGTAAGAATATACCAAAAAGTTTTATCCCGCAACAGTTCAGTAACCCGGTAAATCCCGAAATACACAGGAAAACAACGGCCGAGGAAATATGGAAAGATACCGACGGTAAAGTGGATGTTTTTATAGCGGCGGTCGGAACGGGCGGCACGCTTACCGGGGTCGGCGAAGTTTTAAAGAAAAAAAATCCGTCGGTAAAGGTCATAGCGGTTGAACCTGCGGATTCGCCGGTGCTTTCGGGGGGGAAACCCGGTGCGCACAAAATCTAGGGGATAGGCGCGGGGTTCGTTCCTAAAGTGCTTAACCGGGAAGTTTATGATGAGATCATCAGGGTAAAACACGAGGATGCAGGTGATATCGCGCGGCGTCTTGCGCGTGAAGAAGGGATCCTGTCCGGGATCTCAAGCGGGGCTAATATCTGGGCTGCGCTCGAAGTCGCAAAACGTGAAGAGTCAAAAGGGAAAAGCATAGTCGCTATAATTTGTGATACCGGCGAACGATATCTTTCGACATGGCTTTTTCAGGAATATCTTGCGTAAAATCAGAGGTAAGAGGACGGGATCTAGGAGGGAAATAATACTTTTGGTTCCGAGATGCCGTTCGTAAGCGCGTGAATCTGTCTAATATCCCACAAGATCGGGTTACTAACCAGTGCCTTGTTCCATATTTTTGAAGTACAGTGTATAATATCATTATTGGTAATATAATATGGAAAAGACGATCAAGTGACCACTTAAACTGACCTATGAATATCCAAAATATTATGGACGTTGTTATATGGCAAAAAGATTACATCATGTTTGCCGAGGGATTCTTTTTTCTTTTGATTTCCGTAGTGACATGTCTTCTGTATAACTATGAGAAAAGAGAAATAGGGTGGAATTGGTTCTCGGTGTATACGGGCATGCATGCGGTATTGCTTTTTGCCGGGGTTGTAATGATCAGCGTTAATGAACCCCCTTGGTGTGCTTTTCTCAGACAGATGTTGAATCTCATTTCGTATTTTTTCCTTATAGAGTTTGCGAGGGTCTCGTACTGCAAAAAGAACAAGGTGAACAGTGTTCCGTGGATATACCTGGTGATATTTCCGATATTAATAATAGCGGAAAATTTCCGGATAATAGATCTTTGGACCGGAGGCACACAGATACTGAAAATAGCGGGTGCCTTTTTTTCCGGATGGACGTTGTGGCGGTTTTCTCTTGGCAAAGACGAGAAGAAACGTCGTGTGCTTCAGCCCATAGCGGTGATATTTGTAATATTGGCTTTAATCGAATGGGTAGTGGCGACAAAGCTATATTTTTTACCGCGTAATTCTACCGCAGACGCGCTGGATCCTTTGAATGTGGTTTTCAGCGTGCTCGCGATAGAGATATTGTTCTCTTCAGCCGCGATGGTCTTATTGTGGAAATATTATTACGTTATCCGAAAAGAAAAATTGCCGGGTTGCTGGAAAAATATAAACAGAGAAATAAGGGTGATGGTCGGTAGTATAGCCGTGATAATTATTGCCGGTTGGTATTTGGCCCAGCAAAAAGGCGAATTGACAGATAACGAAGAAAAAGAACAATTATATTCACATGCCTTGCTGGCGGCCAAAGCGTTTCCAGCCGAAGATATTCTCCGATTGACCGGCACGCTCCGTGACATGCAGTGGGGAGGATATCATAAAATAAGGCATCAGCTTAAAAGGATTTGTACGGAACTTCCGCGTTGCAGGTTCGCGTATATATTCGGGGAAAAAGAGAACGATATCATATTTTTGGCGGATTCGGAAAGTCTTACATCATCGGATTTTTCACAGCCCGGACAGGTTTATCTGGAGGCAAGTCAGGCGCTTAAGGATATCTTTAAGACGGGGAGTGGTATCATAGAGGGCCCGATGGCAGATAGATGGGGCGTGTTCGTAAGCGCCTTGATACCAATACACTACGAGGGAAAAGTTATAGCGGTTTTCGGTGTGGACGTTGACGCGACCCGATGGCACAAAATAGTTTTTCAGGAGCGCGGGATGAGGATGTTCATAACGGCACTTGCACTCATTCTCCTTCTTTCTTTTTTCGTATACCGACAAATGGAGGAAGAAAGTAAAGAACTTCTTAGTATTTCAAAGGATATTCTTGCCAAAAGCGAGGAAAGATTCCGGTCGCTTGTTTCAAATCTTCCAGGAGCCGTCTATAGGTGTGCTAATGATGGCAAGTGGACAATGTCGTTCTTAAGTAAAACTATCGAAGACCTGACGGGATATCCTGTTTCGGATTTTATAGGTAATTCTGTCAGAAGTTATGCCGATCTTATTTATCCTGAAGATGAGGAAATGGTAAATAAACTGGTTAGGGAAGATGACCGTAATTTCGCACTGGAGTACCGCATCATTCACCGGGACGGGACTATTAGGTGGATATATGAAAGAGGTATCGGCATAAAGGGGACAAGCGGGACAATAGAATATCTTGACGGTGTAATGCTGGATATCACAGGTCAGAAAATGGCGGCGGAAGCTTTGGCTCAATCCGAGGCGTTGAAGGCCTCGATACTGGATTCCATAGGGCATGCGGTAATAATAGTGGAGAACCGGATAATAAAGTATGCAAATAACGGTTTTAAAAATGTTTTTGGGTGGGAACCGGACGAAGTGATAGGTAAAAGCGCACAGATATTATATGCTTCCGATGAGATCTATGAAAGCGTCGAGGATAAAATATATAGACCTTTGGCGACAAAAAATAAACATGTGGAGGAAATGCAGTGCGTGAGAAAAGACGGATGCGGGATAATATGCAGGATCAGCACTTCTAAAATAGGCAACGATTTCACCAATAGAAAAGTGGTCGGGATAATAGAAGATGTTACGGATATTAAGAACGCGCAGGAAGCGCTTAACAAAGCCCTCCAGGATTATACGACCCTTGTGACCAATGTTCCCGGTATTGTGTATAAGATTAAGATGGATATGTATGGAAAATTTAAATTTCTTTACGCCAGCGACGCATTTTCCAAGTTTGGAATAGCCGCGAAAGACCTCGTAGAAGATGCGGATAAGGCATTTGGAAAAATATATCCGGATGATCTGGTCCGCGTGATAGAAACAAGCAAGATATCCGCGTCGGAAATGTCGTTATGGGAATTAGAATTCCGGATTGTAGCGGACAAAGGAGAAATAAAATGGCTGTACGGAAAGGCTGTCCCGAATAAAGATGCGAATGGAGAAGTTGTCTGGGACGGTATTCTTATGGATGTGACTGAAAGGAAAAAGGTCGAAGAACGGCTGGAAGAAGCCCAGATACTTTTGAAGGCGGCGATAACACAGTCTTCGTTCGGGATAGTCGTTGTGGATGCGAAGAAGAAAGTCAGTTTTTCAAATGTGGCGGCCGAACAGATAAGAATGGATGTCGGGCTATCTTTTGAGGACGAGACAAGGACAAAAGAATGGAGCGCGTATCATCCTGACGGAGAGACGAAATATTTGAAAGAAGAATTGCCTCTGGTGCTTGCGGTAGACAAAGGGATAATTTCCGAAGATATAGAAATCGTGATTAAGCATAAAACCAAAGAAGAGCGGTGGTTGTCTGTCAGCGCGGCGCCAATACGAAATAACGAGGGTGTAATTATCGCCGGTATAGCCCTATTTAACGATATCACAGACAGAAAGAAAGCTGAAAGGAAACTCAGGAACACGTTGGAAGAGTGGCGGGCGACGTTCAACGCCGTAAGCGATCTTATGTTTGTTCTGGACAAGGATTTTACGATCAATAAAGCCAACAATGCCTGCGAAAAATTCCTTGGTATGAAAATCGGCGAAATTATCGGGCAAAAGTGTCATTTTCTGATGCATAAATTAAGCAAGGCGTTTGACGGATGTCCGTATGAAAAAATGATGCTGAGCTCAAAACGTGAATCGACCGAACTTTTTATTCCGGAAAAGAACATGTGGGCGCAGATCCTAGTTGATCCGATATTCGACGAGAAAGGCAAAGTGGCCGGCGGGGTGCATGTCCTCAGGGATATTACGGCAAGGCGAAAAGCGGAAGAAGGAATGAGGGAGTCTATACAGCGTTTACGTGATATCATCAACTTTTTACCTGATGCCACGTTTGTTATCGATCTTGAGGGAAAAGTCATCGCGTGGAACAGGGCAATGGAAAAAATGGTCGGTGTAAAAGAAAAAGAAGTTCTCGGTAAAGGGAATTATGAGTATTCGTTGCCGTTTTATAACGAACGGCGTCCGATACTTATAGATCTTGTTTTTGAGAATATTGACGTAGTCAAGAAAAAATATTCTTTTGTAAAAAACGACGGATCGGCTTTATACGGAGAGAGTTTCAGTCCGGCTATGGACGGCGGTGTCGGCGCTTACGTATGGGGGAAAGCCCAGCCGTTATATGATTCCAGCGGAAAAATAGTGGGTGCGATCGAAAGTGTACGTGACGTTACGCATATCAAAAAAGCCGAAGAGGAGCTTATCCGTGCCAAGAACGCCGCGGAGTTAGCTAACAAAGCCAAAGGTGAATTTTTAGCGAATATGAGCCATGAAGTTCGTACACCGCTGCATGGAATCATTGGTTTTTCAGAGATCATACTTAGCGCCACATCCATGGAAACGGCCAAGGCATCCGCGCACACGATACTTGAGCAATCCCAACATCTTTTAGGTCTTGTGAACGCTCTGCTGGATAATGTCAGACTGGCGGCCGGTAGATTAGTTCTGGACCAGAAACCGTTCTCTCTTGTTAAAATGCTGGATCTTATAAAGAATATGGCGGAAGTTTCTACCTATAAAAAAGGACTCGCGTTAGAAGTGAAAATAGATCAGAACGTGCCGAATAATATTATCGGCGACGAGTTAAGGATAAGGCAGGTTATATATAATATCGTCGGGAACGCCATAAAATTCACCGATAAGGGAAGGATAACAATACATGTAACAGGAAAGAAGCTTAATGATAAAAAATCATATGTAACTTTTATGATAAAAGATACTGGCATAGGTATCCCGAAGGAAAAACGATCCGTTGTTTTCGAAAAATTCGGGCAGATAGATACAAGTAACGTCAGAAAATACGGCGGTGCCGGACTTGGTGTAAGTATTTCCCGGCAGATAGTGGATCTCATGGGAGGGGAGATATATTTTGAGGACAATACCGACGGACCGGGGACGACTTTCTATATAAACATACCGTTTATTTCCGGGATAGGGAACGAAGATCTGATGGCCCATGCCCAGCCGAGAAAGCAGAGCAAACCCTTTACAGGGAAAAGAAATATTCTTTTGGTCGAGGACTACCCTATAAATCAGATAATCGCCAAGGAACATTTGACCCAGGCCGGATACGACGTCTTGATAGCGCAGGACGGGGCAAGCGCGCTTGAAATATGCAGAAAGCAGAAGATCGACCTGATTCTCATGGATATACAGCTTCCGGATAAGGACGGCTTCGAGGTTACCAGAGAAATAAGAAAAAGCGAAATGTCCTGTTCAAATGTTCCTATATTGGCGATGACCGCCAGCGCGGACGCTGAGTCGCATGAACAGTGTATGCGGGCCGGGATGAATGATGTTATAACAAAACCGATATTTCGGGATAAATTCATAGGGGTCGTGGATCAATGGATGGAAATTACCAGGCCTGAGGAGGAAGCTAAACCTGTTGGGACGGATTCTGCTGGCATTGCCCCAGAAAAAGTACAGGAAGATAAGAATAAAACTGACAGCGTTCCTCTGACGTCCGGCGCGGGCGATCCGATGGATTATCAGAAAGCTCTTGTGGAATTTGCCGGGAACGGGCATCTTTTGAAGAGCGCTATGCACAGTTTTATAAGGAATGTTGAAGATGAGATGGCTGGACTTAAAGAATCGATAGACAAAAAAGATCTTGAAAAGATAGCCCGCATGATGCATAAAATGCGCGGGGGCGCGGCCAACCTGACGGCGATGAGAATGGCCGGAGTGGCTGAGAAAATGGAAGACTCCGCGAAAAACGGCAAGCTGGAGGAAGTGAATGGCTGTCTTCCAGCGTTTCAGCAAGAGGTCGATATGCTGAAGGGATTTATTACGCGTAAACTGGGAGAAATGATATAATAATTCATGTGTGTATCGTGAAATAAAAGGGGGAACAATGAAGAATATGCGTATATTGATTGTTGACGATGACTACATTTCCCGGACGAAACTTAAAGGTGTGCTGAGCGCGCACGGTGACTGTGACAGTGCCCCGGACGGGGATATCGCTCTTCAGCTTTTCGCGAAAGCACATAAAGAAAAAATGCCGTACGATCTTATTACCGTCGATATTGAAATGGAAGGGATGAACGGTCAGGAACTGGTGCATCTTTTAAGGGCCTGGGAAGAAAAGAACGGTATACAGGATCCGGCTAAGGTAAAGGTAATCATGATCACCGTCAAAAAAGAGATAAAGGAAGTAACGAAATCCTTTTTTGAAGGATGCAATGCCTATTGTGCCAAGCCTATTACTCCCGAAGCGATATTAAAGGCCCTGGGAGAAATAAAAAGTTAACGGTTCAAATATCATTTTCAGCCTTGTTTTGCAGACCTATTTGCATTGAAATTAGGCAGAATATTTGCTATAATTCGGCAAATAGATCGGCGATAATGGAACCGCATATATGCAATACCATAGAAATACAGTACCCCAAAAGTCTGAGTTTATCAGGTCTTCAGAGTGAAACCGTTTTTATTCTACAATTCCTATCCAAGGAGGAGCTATGCCCAGGCGTGAAGATATCCACAAAATAATTATCATCGGATCAGGTCCAATAATAATAGGACAGGCGTGTGAATTCGATTATTCAGGGACTCAGGCCTGTAAAGCCCTGCGTAAAGAGGGATATCAGATAGTTCTCGTCAATTCTAATCCCGCGACTATTATGACAGATCCTGAAATGGCCGATCGGACGTATATCGAGCCGCTTACAGTGGAAAGCCTCGAAAGGATAATTGCGAAAGAAAAACCGGACGCGCTTTTGCCGAATCTCGGCGGACAGACCGGGCTTAATCTCGCTTCGGCGCTTAACAAAGCCGGTGTTCTGAAAAAATACAACGTGGAAGTGATAGGGGTTAAACTAGACGCGATAGAACGGGGAGAAGACAGAGAGGTTTTTAAGGCGACCATGAAACAGCTCGGTATACCGGTTCCGGCGTCGGAGATAGCTCATTCCGTCGAGGATGCCGAGGCAATAGCGAGTAAATTAAAATACCCTGTGGTCATACGTCCCGCGTACACAATGGGCGGCACAGGTGGCGGGATAGTTTATAACGTCGAGGAATTGAGGACGGTAGCTACAAGAGGTCTGGCGCTAAGTCTTGTGCATCAAGTATTGGTTGAAGAAGCCGTTATCGGCTGGGAAGAACTGGAGCTTGAGGTCGTTCGTGACGCCAAGGGACAGAAGATCACGGTATGCTTCATAGAGAATATCGACGCGATGGGAGTTCATACCGGAGACAGTTTTTGCGTGGCGCCTATGCTGACCGTATCTAAGGATCTTCAGAAAAAACTGCAGGAATATTCATATAAAATAGTCGACGCTATCGGTGTTATCGGTGGGACCAATGTGCAATTCGCGCATAATAAACAGGACGGGCGTATCGTCGTGATAGAGATAAACCCCAGGACATCGCGGTCTTCGGCGCTTGCGTCGAAGGCAACCGGTTTTCCGATAGCGATGGTCTCTACCCGCCTTGCCAGCGGCATAACGATGGATGAGATCCCGTACTGGAGAAAAGGGACGCTTGAGAAGTATGAACCGTGGGGTGATTATGTTGTTATAAAATTCGCACGGTGGGCTTTTGAGAAATTCCCTAAAGCGAAAGATACGCTTGGTACTCAAATGAAAGCCGTTGGAGAGGTAATGAGTATAGGGAAAAATTTCAAAGAAGCTTTTCAGAAATCCATACGCTCACTTGAAACCGGAAGATACGGTGTCGGCGGAGCTAAGAATTTCGGGACACTTTTGCTAGACGAATTAAAGATGCGTCTTGCCGCTCCATCCAGCGAGCGGATATTCCTTATGTACGAAGCGCTTCGTAAAGGCATGTCTCCGGAAGAATTGCATAAAATGACGCATATCGGCGTGTGGTTCATTAAAGAGATGAATGAACTGGTGGGTTTTGAAGAAGAGATAAAAAAATACCAGTGGAATAAACTGCCGGACGAAAAACTTATCAAAGCCAAAGAGTGGGGTTTTTCGGACAGGTATCTCGCCGGGCTTTTAAAAGTCACCGAAAAAGAGGTCAGGCAAAAACGTGTTTCGCTCGGGAAAATAGCCAGATATGAGGCCGTTCCAGTCAGCGGCGTAGAGAACGCTGCGTATTATTTTTCGACGTATAGTTCCGGTAAAGACGAAGTGCCGGTGTCTAAAAATAAAAAAGTACTGGTTCTTGGCGGCGGGCCGAACCGTATCGGTCAGGGGATAGAATTCGATTATACCTGTGTTCACGCGGCTTTTGCCCTGCGCAAGGAAGGGTATGAATCGATAATGATAAACTGTAATCCCGAGACGGTGTCGACGGATTACGATACGTCTAACAAATTATATTTCGAGCCGCTTACGGTAGAAGACGTTCTTGCTATATACGAAAAAGAAAAACCGGAAGGGGTCATCGTTCAGTTTGGCGGTCAGACGCCTTTGAACATAGCGCAGGAACTTAAAGATAACGGCGTGAAAATTTTGGGAACGACGCCGGAAAGCATAGCCTTCGCGGAGGACAGAGAACTATTTAGACAGAAAATGATAGAACTGAATATCCCGCAGCCGGAAAGCGGTACGGCGCGGTCTCTTGACGAAGCCGTGAATATAGCAAAAAAGATAGGATATCCTCTTATGGTGAGACCTTCGTTCGTTCTAGGCGGACGCGGGATGGAGATCATTTACGAGGAAGAGAGACTTAAAAAATACGCGGTTGAGGCGATCAATGTGCGCCCCGAATACCCGATGTTGATAGACCGTTTTCTTGAGAACGCGCTGGAAACCGAAGTCGACGCACTGAGTGACGGCGAGAATGCGTATATCGCCGCAATAATGGAGCATATCGAATACGCCGGGATACATTCCGGAGATTCGGCGTGTGTGCTTCCGTCAAGAACGATAAAACCGGAACACATCGAGATGATAAAAAAATATACCAGAGCTATCGCTAAAGAACTGAAGGTCATTGGGCTTATGAACATTCAATACGCGATCTGTGATAACAAGGTTTATATCCTTGAGGCTAATCCCAGAGCGTCGAGAACGGTACCGATAGTGGCGAAGATCACGGGATATTCCATCGCGGCGATAGCGACGCAGCTTATGGTAGGAAAAAAATTCAAAGACTTTCCGTATTTGAAAGAGATCGATAAACTTCCATATATGGGAGTGAAAGAGGCCATGTTCCCGTTCAATATGTTCCCCGAAGTGGACCCGGTGCTTGGTCCGGAGATGAAGGCTACGGGAGAGGTTATGGGGCTCGCGTCGACATTTGGCGAAGCGTTCTATAAAGCGCAGGAATCGACGGGGATGCGCCTGCCTCTGAGCGGAAACGCGCTTCTTACAATAAGCGATCCTTATAAAAAAGAATTATTGCCGGTCGCGAAAAAACTTCAGTCGCTAGGATTCAATATTTTAGCTACCGAGAACACGCTGAAATTCCTTAAAGATAACGGGATCCCTGGAACGTTCATTAATAAGATCCACGAAGGCCGGCCGAACATAACTGACGCAATAAAAAACAAAGAGATAAATCTTATCATAAATACTCCGGTCGGGAGAAATAGTAAATTCGATGACAGCTATATTCGCATCATGGCTATACAGCATAAAGTGCCATATATCACCACAATGGCCGCGGCACGGGCAAGCATTGAAGCGATAGAATGCATGAAGAGCGGGAAAATCGAAGTTCGCGCGTTGCAGGACTATCATCCTAAAAAATAATGGCAAATCGGGGACGTTTCTAAAAATGATCTTAGAATCGTCCCCGATCCAATCCTAGAGCTGTCCCATTTCCGATCTTAGAGGTGTTCCAGAATCAATCTCAGACCTGTCCCCTGATAAAACAACAATTCCGTCCTGTGTAATTTTCTCCGGGGCAAAACTTAATCTTAGACATTTATTTTTCGAAGCATCAAATATTATGATAAAATTATTTTATGAATCCCGCCAGAATACATATACTAAAGGAAGGCTTTGCGGGTACAGGCCCTGTTGTCTACTGGATGAGCCGTGACCAGAGGCTCAAGGATAATTGGGCACTTGTTCATGCGCAAGAACTCGCGATAAAGAGAAAAGTTCCCCTCGTTGTTGTGTTTTGTCTTGTAAAAAATTTTCTGGGTGCCACAATACGGCAATATGGTTTCATGCTGAAAGGGCTAGAAGAACTCGAAAGATCTTTTAGGGAAAAGAATATTGCTTTTTATGTGCTTACAGGTGATCCGATCGGAGAGATCCCGCGTTTTTGCGAAAAAACACACGCCGCGATACTCGTAACGGATTTTGACCCGCTTAAAATTAAAAAACACTGGAAAGAAAAAGTATCCAGCAATATAAGCATTCCTTTTTACGAGGTTGATGCGCATAATATTGTTCCATGTCTTTTCGTTTCGCAAAAATGTGAGTTTTCCGCGCGAACCATCCGCCCAAAAATTAAAAAAATGCTACCCGAATTTCTTGAAGAATTTCCAGCGGTGAAGAAACATCCGTTCGGAGGGAAGGTGGCGGGGCCTGTTGATTGGAAAAAGATACGGGGAACTGTCAGAGAAGATATGTCCGTGAATACCGTGAAGTGGATACTTCCGGGAGAGAGAGCCGCGAGAAAGGTTTTAAAAGATTTTCTAAAAAATAATCTGACGGAATATGGGACAAATCGCAACTTTCCGGATAATGACGTACAATCCGGGCTTTCCCCATATCTCCATTTTGGACAGATATCGGCACAGCGAATAGCGCTGGAGGTTTTGAAAAGCGAAGCCAATGGCGTAGCTAAAGACGTTTTTCTGGAGCAGCTCATAATAAGGCGTGAATTATCGGATAATTATTGTAATTATTGTGAGGATTATGATAATTCAGCCGGATTCCCGAAGTGGGCGCGTAAAACATTATCCGAACATCGGAAAGACCGACGTACGTACCTTTATTCGTTAAAAGAATTTGAAGAGGGACTGACGCACGATGAACTTTGGAACGCGGCTGAACTCGAGATGGTGAAAACCGGGAAAATGCATGGATATATGCGTATGTATTGGTGTAAAAAAATATTTGAATGGACAAAAACGCCGGAAGATGCCCAACGCTTAGCGATATACCTGAACGATAAATATGAATTGGACGGGCGGGATCCGAACGGATATACCGGAATAGCGTGGTCGATAGGCGGTGTTCATGACCGGGCATGGGCTGAAATGCCGGTGTTCGGGAAGATCAGATATATGAGTTATAACGGGGCGCGATCAAAATTCGATATAAAAGCATATATTGCGAAAAACAAGCCAGCAAACCTTTGATCTTGAAGGAATTATTTTTTGAACGCGGAGTAAGCAGAAAATATGTGCTCTGGGTGGTAAGATAATTTTACTTTTTTGATCTCGATTATTCCGGAGTCGTCCATTACGTTGACGTATTTGCAGTTAAGTTCGCGGCAAAGTGAATTGAAAATAAATTGTGACAGCCCCTTCACACCGAGGTCTGCAATTTCGTACTGAACGCAAAAAGTGTCCGTGTTCAACATCGTCCCGAATGTGAATGCCTTAAGTTTTCCGTCGATACGGACTAACCGGCCGATACTGCCCAGATCGGTTGCGTTTTCCAAAAGGCGGTTCAACGCTATAAAGTTATCCTGCATCATGCCGAAAAAGATCTTTGAATGTTTCTGGTCATTCTTTTCGCGCATCCAAAAGTCATAAAGGGCTAGACATTCGTCCTTGTGTTCGGGGCGGAAAGCAGAATATTCATAAGTATTGTTTTTTTCAAAATGGTTTACTAATGCGCGTTTTGCCTTGAATTTATTCCCCGAAAGTGAGGAAAGGCTTTCTCTGAGAGAAACATAATCCGAAGACATCGGTGCGCATTTGAAACCGAGATCACGGTAAAAGGGAATGTCCTGCTCTTCGATGTTTGCTATTCTGGTGGCGTAAGGAGAATCTTTTGCCGCGTTTGTTTCAAGCATCATTTCCCAGATATCGTTCAGTTCCGGCGCATCCGGTTTAGAGCCGAGCGGAGGCAGTTGGAGGAACATGCCACTTGTGTCGGTGAAGAACACATACAGGGTTTTCCCGGACAGGAGAAAATTTATGTCGAAAAGATCTTTCCAGATATAAAGATTACTGAAAGAATATGCCGATAGAGAATGGTTTTCGACACACAGAAAACTGTCAAAAAGATATTTATCCGAGATCGATAACGGTTTAAGCTCTCTCATTTTAGCGGTATTTGAACAAGGTTGATGACGTTATTATAGGAATTCGCAAGATGCATGTTTTTTTTGATGAATTTCACAGTGGCTGGTTCGTTAAGAAAGGCAATGATCCTTTCCGTAAATTTTTTGAACGCCTTAGACCTCGCATTCTTTTTAACATACGGACAATATGGATCCGCGGCCAGGAATATTTTTTTTCCGTCCAGATTCAAGAGGTATGGGTACAGCCGGCATTCAAACGGACGAATATCGTACATTTTGCATTTTGAAGTCTCAAAATTAAGGAACCGGCAAAGAAAGATCTCGGCTTCCCTGAGATACGCCGGTTTTATGGTTTTTCCGTCAAAAAAATCCTCGGGAGCGCCTTTGGCTTTAAGTGCTTTTATCTCGTCCGAAGAAAGGTGGGGTACCCACGCGGAGTTATTCTCAAAGAATTTACAGCATCCTTTACATTCGAAACAAAATCTACTTGTGACTATCTGAGGTATGTCCATATGAGATCTAATGTGATTTTAGCACTTGTGCCGGGTTTTGTAAAGGGCGTGTATACGGTTAGGAAGAACGGGTTCATGTCCAACGTAGCTTTGTATATGGGCTTCCGTTCGGTTGAATGGGCGGAACGAGAAAGTTTGGGTGGATGCGGTTTCCCGGGTTTAGCTTTGTGAGCAAACCGGGGTTAGCTTTGCGTGCGAGGGGTTGGAAAGGAAGAACATCCAATAATGTTAGAATATAAAACATTAAGATATTTTAAGATTACAAAAAGCGGTCTGATGTGATATAATCGAGAAATTGCTAGTTAGCGAAAAGAATATTTAGATAATTTTGAAACCACTATGCCTAATTATTTAAAAAAGATTATATCAATAGTAATAATCGTGACCTTTGTAGCGGATCCCAACATCGCATTGGCCGCTGATTCTGGCATATTCAACAAACAGAATGATTCCAGCACGCTTTCCCCCACACTTAGAATGAAATCGATCGATGTGAACAAAGAAGAAAAAGCCTTGAATACAACCGGGATAGATGAAAAGGATAATATATCTGAGGATTTCAGAGCGCAAAGCCGCTTTTTATATGTCGCCGGAGAGATCGGAAAAGCCATAGCGAAAAAAGAACAGTTAAAGTTGCCCATGGATGATATCCAACGGATCATCATCGAGAAGGTTCCAGACATAGATGCAACGGGATTCAATTACAAAAAAATAGGACTTAAAGAGGGAAGGTATAGTCTTGATTATGTTGACAATGACAAGCCGTTGTTGACGCTAAATTATTATTTCGTAAAGGGCGATCTTGCCCAGGGTCAGATCAAAGTTGCCGATGTCAGCGAAAAAGGGTTGTTGGTCTTTGAATGCAATATGCCGGGCATGGATGGGATCGCGAGCATAAAAGAAAAAGAAACCAGCGAACCTAAAATACAAAACAGTGTACATAAGCGTATTAGAATGTCCAAAGATGAAAAACGAGATGTAGGAGAAATAAACGCTCAAAATAATGGTATAGACAGAAAGGCGCTTCGATTTACTAACGTGTTGGAGAAACGGCTGAATAGGGTTTTCACCGCCGCGGCGGTCAGGCAAAAGACAGGAAGAAAGGTGGAGATCAAGATAACACCGGTTTTGAGGTACGGGAACAACGAAGCGGCGGCTTGGACCCGCGGCTTCACAATGCGTGCAACACGTTCAGATATGACCATAATCCATGAGTATAGTATGGTTTTTGACAGGACAGATCTTAAGGAATTTCTATTTACCGTGAGGCACGATATTTCCAGGATAGAGGGACTTAATGATATCGCGGATATTCCGGAGTGGGAAGATCTGATGTATGACCTTGCCCTTCAGCCCAGAACTATGGATGAAGCGACAGTAGTGAATACCGCGCAGATGGAAATAACGAAACGATATTATCGTTTCAATGATCCGGAAAATCTTTATGTCGAACATCCGGCGCCTGTTATCTTCTTTTCACCAGTAGTGAACTTACTAGATATATTCCCGATAACCGTGATGATGGATATAGATGGTAAGCCTTTTTATTTTCTGGAAAGAAATCTCGGGCTTGTTGGGCTTACAATGAATTCCGGGGTTCCTCACATGGTAAGGTTCACGCAGTTTGAATATGCCGGGCGTATCCGCAACGGTATTGAGATCGTCAGATTCACGGATAACTATGAACCGACAGCCTTTATTCTTAGAGGGTACATCGATCTGGAAAAGGGTTTTCAGATAATCCATTATACACGGGAAGAAAACGAGATGAACAAGATACGGCTTCCCGGTATGCGTAACGAGGTATTGGAAATCGAAGCTATGTGTAATCTTTGGCCGAGATTATCGGAAGAAATTACTCGTGATAAAACAGAAACAATGACGTCGGAAGAGAATAAGAAAAATAAAAAACCGGAACTTGCTCCGCTATACCGTGATATGGGCGTTATTCTCGGAACTTTGGTCGGCGCGGGACTTCTTTACGGGCAATTCGGTATCACGGGTATCCCTGTGGCGGCGGCTATTTCGGTGCTGACCTTGCTGCCGGGCTGGCTTATACATGAAATAGGGCATCTGATCGGCAGGCCATTCGGGAAAGAGGCGGAGATCAGGGCCGGGCCGATAGCGAGTTTGTTGCTTTTCAGCGCCGCTATCATACCGGCCATAGTGCTGCATTCGTACGGTTTTCCAAGCGTTATAATAGATGTCGCCGCGGCGAATTATTTTGTGCATATATTTGCCGACGGCCAGTCGCTGCTCAAGCGATCCGGATTTTTGCATCCGGAAGATGTGAATGATGCAAATATCCCGGAGCGTGAAGATCAGGATGAACTAACTCCCGGCCAGAAATTAATTAATAAAATCAAGGAAGTTTCCGCAAGAGGATTGGCCGATTATGGTGTCATAAAAACACCGTTGATACCGCTTGATAAAATAAGCGGGATGATGAGTTTCAATAGAAAAGAAAGAAAAGTGTTCTTAAAAGACGAGGCCTGGCAAACCGGAGGCTCGTTTAAAGCCCGCGGGGTATCAGTCGAGGTTGACGATGCGATCAGGTCAAGGATAGAAGCCATTATAGCGGAGGAACCGCATCTTCAGGAAATAAAAGCTTCTGGGAAAACACCATTAAAAGAGAGACCGTTCTATATAGTTACGCAAACCACCGGTAATCACGGTATCGCGCTTATAAACGCTGTTAACGTGGCGATAAAAATATATTCCGAGAAATATCCGGAGTATAAGGAAGCGATAACTAATTTCGAGCCGGTCATATTTACTATAAAAAATCTTCCGGAGATAAAGTTTAAATTGATGACCGAAGCGGTGGAGATATACAGAAAAACCAGCGGAAAAACAGAAAGCGAAACAATCAGGAATTATTACGAAAATTACAACAAAGCGCTGACTGCCAGAGAGGAATTTTTACGAGAGCATTCTGAAGACGCGGTGTATATGGAACACGGCGGTCTTGCCATAATGGCCGGACACGCGACGGCCGGGATAGAAATAGACGAGCAGCTTACCGAGGAATTCGGGATAGGGAAAGACAAAAACGTAGTTGTGATAGTGCCTGTCGGTGCCGGCGGTCCTATAGGGATAGGTGCGGGTGTAAAACTTAATGGACGGAATGTGACCTTTATCGCGGTCGGGACTAAGGAGTATGACGCGATCATTCGAAGCATAGATTCCAGCAAGGTGGAATGGAACAAAGCGAATCCTTCTCCCACGGCGTTTATAAAAGGTAAGCCTATCATATATCCTGACGGGATTGCGGTTGATAAATCCGAAAAAAGCGCCGTAGACGTTGCACGTGATTTTGTTGACGAGAAATTTGTGACAAGCGATAAGAAAGGACTTAACAGGGCCGCGCCGCTTTTATATTCAGACCTTGAAAGTTATTACATGGAACGCGCGAAACCTCTTGCTGTCGGAGGAACGACAGCCGCTACGCTTGAGGCCCTGATCGAAAATAAAGGTAATGAGATTATGAAAAACGCCGATGTCATAGTGCTTTTCGGCACAGAGGGTAACGTAGACCCTGATATAACGGAATACATTTATGGCCTGAATTCCGGCAACGAACCGTTAAAATTCGGCGAAAACGGAGAGCTGACCACTCAGCTGATCGGCAAACTTAAGGGATATGACATAGCGGCCAGAGAGAACATACATGGACAGCGGTATAGTCAGGCTGAAGTTTTTATTGAAAAACAGCGATGGGTGCTTAAGAATGCGGCTGCGTGGGATAAAGAGGCTGTTGATCAGGCCCGGTATGTAATAGGGAATTATCTGAGTTTAGTGAATAGCTATTGTCGGGCCATGAAGAATGAAAACGATCAGAAAATAAAAACAGACATGATCGAGAGTTGCGAAAAGTTACTGAAAAACACAACCAGCCTGTATGAAAAATTTAAGCGAGAAGGGAAGATCCTCGGGTGTGGTGCGTACATTATCAGCGCGTACACGAACCTTGCGGGACAATATGGGAATGAGGATTTTTATAAGATCGAAAGACTATTGGATACGGCTAAGGAAATATTGGATCAGGGTGCCGCAGACCGATATGGGGATATTACCACAGAAGGGGCGAGAGAGGTCATTCCGCCTATAACAAAACAAGCGGAGTTCATTATAACCGGGTATATGAAATTGGCCGGTAAGATGAAGTGGCAGGATGACTTTGCCAATGCTTTGAGAATAGCTGAAAAAGCCAGGGATCTGTTGGCCAAATATAGAGACGCGCCCGGTGTGGAAAATGTGTTTTACGATGTTGGTATTTTTTATGTTAATTTGGCAGCTATATACAGGGATCGTTTTCGGGATATTGTTTTTTCAATGGCGATGCTGATGAAGGCAGAGTCTATCCGCATAGAGTTTGGAGAATATAACAGCGCCCAAAAAGGGCATAGTACAGGGAATAGGGCATTATCAAGTTCGATTATAAATGGTTATACGTTAACTGCCAGGAAGTTTTCAGAGAAGAAACAATATGCGGCCGCGGTACATGCCATAAGGAGATCCGGGGTCCTTACCTGGCGTTACGGGACCGATGAATATAAAGAAAATCGTGATATCGTTGGTTTGATGGTTCTTGCCAATGCAGTATCTAATATTTTGCGAAGAGATGTTCTTGAGAACAAACAGGAGTATCTAAATAACTTGAACGACGCTAAGCGTATTTTATGGATATCCGCGCAAGTGCTAAGGAAATACGACACGCCAAGCGTAAAAGCGCAGGTGGAATATTTGGTAAGCGCGTATACGAATCTGTCCTATTCATATAAAACGGTTGGAGAATATGGTTTATGTGGAGATGTTTTGGAGAGGGTCGAGCGTATATTGCGGTCGTATCCGGATCAGCAAAGCGTGAGAGATCAAGCCGAGTTTGTTGTGAGTAGTTTCGCGAACCTGGCAGGGGCATACAGAGAGGCCGGGGATCTTGAAACGGCCGAAAAATTTCTAAATAGAGCATATAAAGTATTTTTAAATTTTATCGGAGAGTACAGCGTACAGAGGCAAAAAAAGTTCATGATAGACGATCATATGCGTCTCAGCCAGGCTTTTGAAGTGAAAGGCGATCGACAGAAAGCAGTGGAATTGTCCGACAAAGCGTTAAAAATAGCGCAAACGAAGTTAGATGTGGAGAAACATAAGCGTCTGCGCGCGATGGGACCGATACCTTTCGAGATGTTCATCGTTTTTCTGGCATACGGGAGCATTTACAAACATCGTAAGGAGATTATTGATTTTATCCATTCAAAAGGTTATTTGCGCCTGGAAAAAGCCGTACGTTTGTTAATACCGGACTTATCCAAATACCGCGTGACTGAATGGTTGCATGAAAGTCTTCAGAATATATCCATAGGATTAACGATCAAACCGGTCGCGATAGATCAGGGCATGTGGGATCTTGAGCAAAGAATACCTGAAAGAGGCCAAAGCGAAGAAGCGAAATTCATAGAGATGTTTGGAGGGCATTCCGAGGAAGTTCTTGAATTTATAACCGAGGAACGAAATTGTTCCGAGATATCCGGGTTTTCTATAAAGAACGTAAAACATTTTGAAACGGCCGAAAATGTTTCGCGGAATGTATACCGGATCGAGCTGGTATTGAAAGGCGGTCACAACCATGTGTTCTATGTTAGGGAATACAGATCGACTGACGGGGAATCCCAGATAGGCGAGCTTGATTGGATAACAGGGCCTATACGACGCATGACCGATAGGGTTGAAAAAGCCGCGGCGGCAGGAATGGTGGCGCCGTATGCTCGACTGTTTATCGATCGTGGAAGATGCCTATTCGTACAGGACGAGGCCCAGGGGATACCGGTAAAAGAATTTATAAAAGACGAGGAAACCGCGCTATTGGCCGCCGAATCGATAGGTTATGCGCTTGGGCGTTTACATGGCTTAGGAATAGAACACGGTGATCTGGAAATAGAGAGAAAAGGAAGCCCGGAACATAATCATATTTTCATTCATGAAGAGAACGATGGGGTCACGGCGAATTTTATAGATTTTTATGAAAGGCCTTTTTCTTTTTGGAGAAGAGGCAAGGTTAAAATATTTGGCGAAGAAGATGACCTGCTCAATAAGCTTGAAAAATATGTGTTCGGAAAGATAGGCAGTGAAAATCGGGCGGAAAATGAAATCGCGGATGTATTTACCAAGGCCTACATAAAGGGCAATGTTTCCGTGGGGGAAAAATACAGGCCAAGTCTTGTCGCCAAGATAAAAATGGCTTTAGGGAAATTTAAAGAAAAAGTCGCAGATCGTATGCTAGTGCATAAAATCATGGCGAATTCGGTAGAAGCTATACATGATGAAGAGAGGCTAATTGAAGCCTCTGGCGGTGAAGCGCGTATTGTGAGGAGCGCAAATCATGGCACGCAGGGTACAGTGCAGACTGGCGAGGCAGATGGAGAAAATATTGTCGCGGCGGATAACGAGAAAAATGAGGGAACCGTAACAGCAGTAAATGGGGCCGTTGTTTTGGGATTTTCACAGGCGAATTGTTGGACCCCGCTTGCGTTGTATGCCGGCCTTTTGATCTACAGTGAATTGTATAAGCACCGGAAAGCTATCATAGACTTCATCCATTCAAAAGGCTATTTGCGCCTGGAAAAAGGCGTACGTATCCTGCTGCCGGATCTTTCCAAATACCGCGTTACAAGGATGTTCCACAAAAGTTTGATGAATATGTCAATAGGGGGAACGATCAAAGAGACTGATGAATCCAACAAATACGATCTAGAAATAAGAGCCAGGCTTAGTGAAGTTGATGCATATATCGGCAGTAATGAGCTGGACAGCGCGGAGAAAGCTTTGAAACGGGCACAATCTATATTGTTCAAATATGTAGGATTATATCCCGATGACGCAAATATCAGATACATCGTCCTGCAATTTATTTCCGCATATGGAAGCCTTGCGGAAAATGCCATTAGTGTCGGAGATTCAAGGGAATCATTGGAAATGGCGTTTCGTGCGTATAATGCCCAGTACAGGATATTGTCTTTAAAAGCTGTTCAGGAGGAAGATCGTAACAAACTGGTTGTACATGCGATGGTGGGTATCGCAAAACTTTGCGGATCATTTTTGGATTTAAGCTCAGGAGCACAGATAGCGCGAGCATGCGCAATGGCAGAGAGGGCACAGGAAATATTTACGGAAAACAGGAATATTCAGAAGGTAAAAAAGAGAGCGGCGACTTGCGTAAAGGCCTTTTGTAAAGTGTCCGAAGCATACAGTAAATCCGAAAAATACGACGATGCATTGTCAATGGTCGACAAAGCCGCGAGGGCGTTAAAGAATAATGAGAAGGAAAAAGGTGTGAGGGGTTTGATGCGGGAAGTTGTGCGTTTGTATATGTCCGGTCTTGATGAAATGTGCGGGAATGAGGATAAATTAAAAAAACTCATGAATGAATTTAGGGATAGGTTGAAGTCAGATCCGTCGGATCCGGTAACAGAAATGATATTTGCGTATATGATGCTGATCTCCGGCAATACAAGTAACGCTGTGGCTTATGCTATGGACGGGATAACCAATAGTGACAATGTATTATTGGATATCGGCAATCAAATCGTTCGCACAGGGAATATGATAGAGATGATCGGAAAAGTCCAGGATGCGGCGGAACTGATCGATCTGAGGATAAGAATAGAAGAAGAGCTTTCTCCGGGGAATTTGAAGGATAGATGTATTAGCGAATGGGATAAGAGAAATGCGCAGCTTGGCGGATCAGAATATGTTGCTTTAAATAAACAGGAGCATGTATTGACTGTACCCGGGGATGGGGCAAAAACAGTGTTAAATAGTGTTTCGGTTCAAGAAGGCGAAAAACGAAATGATTTGCCGAGGCGCGCGTTAATAGAATTGTATAGGCAGATTGATGAGTGCATGAAAGGATTTTATGATGCAGTTTCTCATAATGAAACTGATAAGGCTGAAGGCCTGCTTGGCAAAGCTAAAGAGGCACTTGATGAGATCATTGAGGAATACCCGGATGCTCATTATCTGAAAACAAAGTTTCAAACAATTTGTATTGGATATATTAAACTTGGCGGAGTTATGGCAGGACAAGACAAATCGATGCAAGACCTATCAAAAGCTTTCCGTGCTTTTAATGCTGAGCATGAAATGCTGGTGGATGCGAAATACGCTGCATACAGAGAATTGAAAGACATAGACAATGTATTGATTCGGTTGATGGGGCGATGGAGAAAACTTGGCAGATCATTTTTACAATATTCTTCAAAAGAAAGCACGAGTATTGATACAAGCGCAAAAGCGATAGAAAAATCCATAGAAATATTTGACATGTATAAGGCGGGTGGAGGGTTGCCGATAAGTGCACAGGATTATGTAAACGATCTGTGTGATATTTCTGACGCATATATCTACTCAAAATCTGACAATAAGGCCGAAGAGGCGATGAAAGCGACAGCCGCAGCCGAAAAACTGGCAATGGACAACAGGTCTGGATACGATTCGATGGAGATGTTATGTAAAGTTATTCGGCAATATCAAAAGTGTATTATCATTTCGTGCGATAATATGAAAAATGTAAAGAGGTTGATAAGTGAATTCGGCGGGCGAACAGAAAAGAATAAAATGGATGCGGTAGCGTCAGGCGCGTTGTCACTGTTATATCTGATATCCGGGGAATCCGCGCAAATGATCGCATGCCTTGACTTGGCTCAGTACAGCATTAATGACCGGATGAAAATACTTGATGAAGCCGCGAAATTTTTGGACGAGTATTCTAAGCGAAATCCGGATGATAAGACCGCTAATTTTGTGCGCCTCCAAATTTGGGAGCGTTGCAGGGTGCCGGACGGTTCCACTTTACAGGAAGAAACCGAAGAAGAACATCTAAAAATGTTTCTTAGCCATTTGAACGAACGATATAAACTATTTACGGGATATTGCGAAGTATTTTTTGATACGAAGAAAGCCGAGTCCCTTGCATGGAAATATATGATCTCTTATACAAGGCTATGCAAATTGTTGCTGGATAAAAATACTGAAGACGGGATCAAACATGCCGAGGAAGCTGGCACGCTGGCGTTTGAAATATTTGCCAGATACGAGGATAGTATAGAAATCAGCAACCAAAAGAAATATCAAATAGCCAATTGTCGCAGGCTGTTCAACATATATTTGAAAGGTAATAAACCGGAAGACGCGTTTGTGATGATCGACAGGGAAAGAAGATTGTTCGGACTAGATATGGCTGAACCAGATGTGAGCAGGGAAATAATGACGCAGTATGTCGAAGTAGTTGATAGTGTGAAAGACGATCCCGAAAAGATCAATGACGTTATGGAACGGTTAAAAGAGATAAGGAAAAACGATGTTTTCGCATCAGCCGTTCTTGCGTATATATGCCTGTGTTTTGGGAAAAATACAGAGCTTAATAGGGAGAACTATATAGATGATTTGAGGAAAAGAGGGAACGAATATCTAGCAGAGTTGGCAAGACAAATGACAATTATGCGCGTTCTGATCAAAAAAATTAAGGAAGCGAGTGATATAGGTGAGATAAATAAGATTGAGAAAGAACGAAAGGAAGAAATATATATTCTGTTTTTACTAAGGATAGGTGAAGAGTGGGAGAAGTTGCAGCGAGAAAAAATGCGCCGGGGAGAACGACGAAGGGCTGACCAGGACGCTGAATCCGTGGAAAGTCAACAAAAGGTGTCAAAGACGCAAGTAGAAGCGTCCCAAGTGGTGGTGCCTAGTCAGGAAGAATTACCTGTGACGGTTGTTGCGACTGAAACTCCGAAAAAGAGGGATGAGGTGGGTTTGCCTGTGAAAAGTGCAAACACCCCGAGCAAATCCGGACGGAAAACGAAAAAAGAAATAGCTTTTGAAAAAAATAAAGGGAGCAAAGATAAGCGGATCGATGAATTGATGGAAGTGATCGATGCTAAAAACCCGGACGAAGTTATACGGTTGGGAAGGATTTTGGAAGAAAAAAGGAAAAAGTCTGTAAGAAAAGGAGATGCAAAGGGCACGGAAAGATTAGAACAGGCTATTGTAAAAGGAGAAGGCTTTTTGAAAAGAATTGGATTAGATGGCAGTGCGATCCGCGCACATGCTGTTATGCCTTTTGGGTTTGCTCAGGCAGATTCATGGGCGCCTCTCTGTCTTTATGCCGGACTTTTAATTTACACCGCGCTGTATAAACACCGCGAAGCTATCATAGATTTCATTCATTCAAAAGGCTATTTGCGTTTGGAAAAAGGCGTACGTATCATCCTGCCCGACTTTTCCAAATACCGCATTACAAGGGCGTTACATGAAAGTTTACTTAACGCATCGATAGGATTAACGATCAAACGGATCAAAAATAAAACCGCAGGTATTTCGTCATCCGAATTGTCTGTTGAAGAAGCAGCCGGGTTGTTGACCGCATGGATAAACACGCCCCCTGAAGAAAGGATAAAATCAGTGTTTCAGCCTGTATGGAGTCAGGACAACTCTTTGTTGGGAAAATACAACACCAACGGACAAAAGGTAACAGTTACTCCGGCGGTGTTGTATTTTGATCCTATGCTTGCGATAGCTAAAAGCATAATTACATATAAAGAAAAAGAACCTCAAGAGGCTGAAAGATATGTAATTCAGGCTATGTCCGGAAAAGCGTTTGAAGAGTTGTGTCAGAAAGATGTTCGAGATGCATTGATAAGCTGCGGATATGATGCCTTTTTTAAGAATGGAACGATAGAACTGGTGGAAAAAGAGGGAAGAGAAGAACTGTTATATCCAAACGGAACTAATGTGGCGATTTTTCCGGGATCATTGCTTGGATTTGTAACGGCGTTATACTGGGCAAAAGAAGGCAGGTTTGGGGAAGTAAACATGCTGATTGTTCCTCCGGTAAACGGTCTTTGTTTTGGGGAAAATAATCCCGATAAACTCTATGCGAAACGAGCAATTTTTATCAATCGGGAAAATCATATTGTAAAGGTAGAGTTTAAAGATCTGCTTCCGATTCACGGTCTTGCCTATGCCGGGATTTATAGTAACCCGGCGACAATGAATGAGATAATGTCAAAAGATTTTCCGGTTATTAATTTGCCGATTATTATAGAAATGGCACAGGATAAAGAGTTATTCAATACTTTCTTAAAAAATAACGGTATCTCTGTCCCGGAACAGTTGGCGATCGATATTGATGATACGAGAAACATCAAAAGCCGGATGACGGATTTCATTAAAAACTTAAAAAGAAAAGATGGAATTGTAGTTAAGCCATTTGCCGCTTCGGGAGGGCAGGATGTGTTGATGTTCCGGAATGATGAAATAGACAAAGCGGCCGGTCATTGTAAAAAACTGCTAAAAAAGGGGAACAAAGTTGTTGTGGAGGGGCGTATTGTTAATGAAATATGGATTGATAGCAGCCAGGGCCATATCGATTGGAATTTACGTGTGCTTGCAACATGGGACAACGGTAATATAGTTATAAGCCCGGATTTGATAGAAGTCAGATACCAGAAATTTAGCGACGGACCGGTTAATAAGTCAAAAGGCGCCGAAGTAATTACATTGAATAAATTTTTTGATATACAAGGTTATTCAAAAAAACAAAGGGAACAATTTCTTCAGGGGGTAAAAGAATTTATTACCGGTGCTTCAATGGCGATTGAACGTGTCGCGGAGAATAAAAAAGGAAAAAGAGAATATATTAGTAAAGTATCCGGCCTTATTGGGTGGGATATTATGTTGGGGCGGGACGGAAAATGGAAAGTGATCGAAGCCAATGCCGGCTCAGTTGGAGGGATATCTACTATAGAAAAGCTCCTTCCGATTGAACAAAAAGGCGGCGCGGTTATTCCAGTAGCGCGTTATATGGCACAAAATGCTATAGCATACCGTGAAAGATTGTCGAAAATACCACAGGATAAAGAGGGGGAATCGTTCAATGTGATTGCGGATCCATTTATGATGAATAACCTTGCATGGACGGCAGTAGAAGAATCCTATCTGCAAATTGCAGGAGAGATTGCATGCTATTTGCTTGGCATGAATGAGCGCCGAAAAGATAATAGTGCAATAAATTTCGATATTTTAGCTAAAGTTTCCCTGATGAGGAAAGATTATAATCAGGCAAAATATTTTGCAGAACAAGCAATCAAAATTGACCCTAATGACATCGATATGCAGAGGCAATATGTGTATTGTTTGGCAATGTTGAATGAAAGTGATGAGGTCATTAAGATATGCAAGAGACTTGTAAGAAAATATTTGTCAGATTGGTATATATGGACGATTATGGGAGATTCATATCGGCTTAATATGGATGATAAAAAGGCGATAAAAGCTTATGAAAAGGCGGTGAAAATATACTGTGATAAGGGTCAGACATATTCGAAAATAGGGGATGCATATTCTAGGTTGAAAAATTATGAAAAAAGTGCGGATGCTTTTAGGAGAGCTTTAGAAGTAAACCCAAATAATAGATATGTATGGGCAAGATTGAGTGATGAATATGAAACTCTTGGATGCAAGGATTTATCAGATTACATTACGGCCGAAGTGTTTGATAAGCTGGATGAAGGCGAATCGCCAAAAATAGAGTGGTCAAATATACTTGAGCACTTAAAATCTGGGGAAAGGATTGTTGCAACAAAACATAGGGAAATGGCGGGCACACATGCTGTTTTTGCATTCGGGCTTGGTCAGGCGAATTGCTGGACCCCTCTTGCGTTGTATGCCGGACTTTTAATTTACACCGCGTTGTATAAACACCGCGAAGCTATCATAGATTTCATTCATTCAAAAGGCTATTTGCGTCTGGAAAAAGTCGCACGTATCCTGCTGCCGGATCTTTCCAGCCTCAAATTCAAAAAATATTTGAGCGAAAAGATCTCTGATCTAACCGCGGACATGATTAATACCATAACCGGTTCTGTCAAAAACAAAGTTGACGGGAAAAAGATGCAGATCCCGTCCGACAGATTGCCGCGCAAGGCAAGCACGTTTGAACATAACGCGCAGTATGGGGCTAGGGGCAAAGGTCCCGGAGGCATTGATCATGGAACAACGGCCGGCGGGAAAAAAATAGACAGCGGAGTGATCACGGAGCAGCGTGCAAAAGAATTTGTCGACAAAAGCGAGTTAACGTTGAAGGGCGATGACGGCGAAGAATATTTATTCCTGCTACAAAGTCGCGAAGATATGGCCGAAGGCGCATATACAATATCGGTTATAAATAATAAAAGAGAAAGGGTTGCCAAGCTGGACGTAGGGAAGAATGTTGTAGAAGAGGGTTTTGAGGGAATGTATGATAACGCGATTGTTGTAAGAGAGGATCTTAAAAGGAGGAATATTGGGGCCATATTGTTCAAATTAGCGATGTATATCGCTAAGGCAGATGGCTTCGAGAAGTTTTTTGTGAACTGGGTGGATAGCGCCAATGAACCTGAGAATGCGTTTTATACGGCAATAGGTTTTAAGGAAACATATGAGGGTTCCGGAGATTATTATTTTGACCTAAAAGATCTTGTATCCGGAAATAAGACGGTAGAAAAAATATCATTCCCACTTTATGACATACAAGTGACCAGAGATCCTGTAACCGGCAGAATGATCCGAGAAGAAGTTTATGATTATATGCCGCTAGCCGCTACTTCGGAAAAAAGATATTTATATTCAGTCAGAGTGTATGGTCCGGATAGACTTCTTTCCGAAGCCAGATATTACGACAACTCCGGAAAGCTGATAAAGGTCGCCGCGAATGATTACGAGTTTTTCTCAGACATGTACAGCCGTTGGATGGATATGAATCCGTTTACGGCCAAGGATGTGTTGATTTCCTATGTAGAGCATGCTAAAGGGAGGGCTCTCAATAATGACGAAATAAAACAGATCGACCGGTTTGTTGTAGCGGTTTTTGATAGGGATCTTATGGGATTTATAAATTCGTACAGTAAATCTGAAGAAGGGTATCCATATTTTTGTCATAAAGCGGCAGATGATATCTATGATACGTTGCGATCAAAGGGTATAGCTGTGCGGACCGTATGGTATGGTATTCACAAGGTAGCCGAAGCCGATGTGGCCGGGATAAGATTTGTGCTGGATGGAGCTGCGGCGCAGTTCGAAAAAATGCGAGATAACGCTATCAGTATTGTAGCCGACGCATTTAGAGGTACTGGAATAGTGATCATTCCGTCGGATCTGGCGCGTGAAATACCGTTTTGTAACCTGATATACAAGAACGATCTTGGGGGTGGAGAAGTAGGCAAGATTTACGATCCATTAACCGGACGGGAATTCCTATTAAATGCGATGTTTAATTTTCTTCTAGTGAAACAGGAAGGATCGGAAATAACGGTTGATCTCGAAACAGGCGGGCCGGTTGTAGGAGAGATAGACTCTAGGCCGGAAGAGCGTCTTCGCGTGCTTAGGGATTATTATACTCTCTCAGACAAGCCGGATGAATTTGATAAGTTGTTAGAACGTAGATCTGTAGCCGATCGTGAGATGCTTGAACGGGCGAAAACAGTCGCCGCGTATAACGCGGAGCGCGGTGAAAAAAGAATGGATCAGCCCGAGCAAGAGCCGGGAAGGATATTTAAGGAGATTTTCGGCGGATCGGCGGAGGAAGTGCTTTATTTTGCCACACAACGAAGCGACAGGTCGGGGATACTGTCTTTTGTAAGGACGATTCTTAAACATCAGCCGCTGAGGCAATTTGTTGAAATGAACGAATATAGGAACGAAATAGTTATGACAAACGGTGTGAAATATGTGTTTGACACAAAGGAATATTCGTTTGATCATGGCAAGGGAGCGAACATAACGGACATCGTTGACGCTGTCGCGGTGTCGGTCGATAAGACGAGAATGGCTTTCGGTCTTGGGTTTGCCCCTCAAACGGATATGGTGATATTAGGCGGGAAGCTTGTTGTACTACAGGAACCTGTTAAAGGGGTTATGTTCAGCGGATATGCACAAAGTCCGGCGGATCTTATAAGATCCGTTGAGGCTATAGGATGCGCTCTTGGACAGATGCATAGAAATGGAATACTGCACGGGAATATTGAAATATCCGGGGGAAATAAGGAGGAGAGGGAAAGCGTATATATTGACGAGACTTCAGGGGTTCCGAAGGCCTATTTTATTGATTTCGGGGGCGAGTTGGTAGTGGGCGCGAAAAAAGAATTTCTGGGAGAAAAGAAAAAACTCATCAGCGATATTTTAAAGTACGCCTCTGACCATTTTCCCCGGGAAGGAATGTACGAAGATAGGATCCGGGATATTTTTGATAACGCCTATGATAAAGCGGCTTATTCAGCCGGATACAGGGCAGTGTCGGTATCTGATATCCGTCTTCCGCGGAAGGCGATGGTATCTGAGGATATGATGATGGCGATATGGTGGGCGGTCTTTTTTATCTCTCCGGTGCTGTCATGGATATTTTTTGAATGGCATGACAGAAAAATAGATAAAGGGGAAAAGAAGTTCGAACAGGAAAGATTGGAGCGGTTGAGGCAAAGAAATAAGACTTTGGATCAGACCAAAGGGAAAGATAAAGAGGAAATTAATGGGGACGCTGATAAGTCTGATAAAGGGCCGTCAAGGCGAGATATATTGAAAATGGGTATTATGTTACCGTTCCTTATGATGGCTGAACGCGCCGGGGCCGGAGTCACTGAAAAAGATCTCGTTGAAAAGTTCCTGACTGATACTTTATCGAAGTGTGCGGTATCGCTTTTGAGAAAACCCGGTGATGATCGGGTGTTGCGTGCCGTTGTAAAGAAGATCAGATCTGGCGCGGAAAAGGGGAACGCGGAAATATTGAACGGCATAGCCGATATATTGGAAACATATAACGCGCTTTTGAACGCTGAAAGTCCCGAAGAAGACGAAAAACTAAATGAAAAAGTGAAAGCGCTGACCGTGGAGGTTAACGGTAGATTGTCCGAGATAGGTTTATTCACGTTTATTGGGCTTGTCAGAGAGCCGGTTCCGGACGGACAAGGAAGGACAGGTATATATGTTAAATCTTTCAGACTGGAAGAAGCGTCCGAGTATTTGAAAGAGAAGATAGGAAATGAAAAGTTTTATCTTTTGAAGGGTATAGACACGACCCCGCTTATGGACACAAAAGGTTTTCACGACGAAAAACTAGGGTATTCTGCTGTATTTCTTGACTTGGTGGAAAAAGAAGCGGACGCGGTATATGAAGAACTAGGCGGCGAGGATAGAAAAAATAGATCTTCGCTTGAGAGGGCGTTGGACAAAATACTTAAATGTGAGTTCGCTGGAGTGACGAGGAATGAAATAAAAGAAAAGATATTGAACGCGACGGTTTTGCATGAGTTGGCGCATATCCCTGATAGAGGGAAACTGGATGAGAACGGAAGCGTTCAGGAGATATACGGTTTACTCGCCGGTGTAACACAGGGAGACGCGCAATATTACGGGATATATACCCTGGCCAGAATGATAACCCCGGGAGATTTGCCTTTTATCCCGCATGATCTCGCGGCCAGGACTATTTTCGATGGGATGTTGAAGATCCTTCATTCTGAAGGTAGGGCCGGGGATGTGTCTTTTTCGACTGTGGACGCGGAAGGATTAGACGGGCTTATAAATTATTTATCGGGAATGTCGCGAAAGGACATCCTTGATATCGTACAGAAAGTTGAAAACTCCAAAGATAAGGTATTGAGCGGGTCCCGCGTTGTTGCCGGAGCGGCAACAGGCGTAGGAATAACAATAAAAGACCGGTCAAATGATCCGCTAAAGAATAAAGGCGGGTTGCAGAAAACAGATCCGGGTCTGGAGTTTGATGTTACTTCTTACCAGGTCACGGGTGCGCAGTATAAAGACAGTATAGTTGTTCTTAGAAATGCCCCGCGGGATAAAAAACAGGTCGTTCCGTTAAAAGTTATACAGCCGTCCAAACTTGATCAGGCCGACAGACAGAAACTCGCCGGCAATATCCGGAAATGGCTGGAGTATAGAAAAGACATAACTTGGCCGGATGCGGTAGAGAATATCGCGGATCAACTCGAAAGATATATAGGCCCTAACATATATTTTGCCGTAACGGATGACATGGAAGTGGAAGGATATATTAAAATCACAACCGTTGGGATGCAACAAATAGAGATAGCTCCGTGGAACCAGAAAAAACATGGCGATGAGAGAAGATTTTTGGGTGTGGGGAATCAATTGCTGGCGTTTATGGCCGTGAAGTTTTTCAAAGAGCAGGGGCTTGTGAGGATGTTAGCTCCGAACATGAACACAAAACGAGCTGTCGGAGAAGGGAATATCACTACGATAGATAACCCGCTGGATACCGTGCTTGAACGCGAAGGGCTTATAAATTTCCTTGATGGGCAGAAAGAGATATTAGAGCGGGTTATCCGGGATTATGCAGCCTCATTCCGGGTTAAAAATGACAATAGACCCCAAAAAGAGGGATCTTCCGTAAATACCGTGCGAAGTCGTAAAACGGCCGGTTCCGCCGCGCGGTATATATGCGTTCCTACCGTTAAGGAAGGTGAAGAATACCGTTCATTGACGCCTTTATATGAGATACGATCTGTGTCCGGCGAAAAAACGGAAAAAGAGGGACGGATGGTAAGAAAAGCTGTTCTTATCAGGAAAAGTCCCTACCCTGTTTATCAGGAAGAGGTTGAAGGTTTTGTATTCAGAGACAGAGTTTATGCGGAAGAAAAAGTTACAAAATTTCATCGCGATATGCGTTATATGCTTAACAAAACCCCGGCCAAAATATCGGTTAAAAAAGTCATGGGAATAAGCGAATTGTTCGCGTTGTCAGGACTTCCTATCAGTAAAAATATAGTAAACGGTATGATAACAGCCGGATATTTTGTGGATAGGGTCGGTTTTATGAAGGCTTGTAACGAAGAAGGGCTTTCGGCGCAACGTATAGTGAGAGAGGGTATATGCGAAGAGATGGAAAGAGGGCAGGATCTTGTCTATTCGGAAGTTCTTGCCGGTTTGGTAGATAATGTTCCGTCGGAATCTTCTTTTCTGGTTATGGACAGCGAGAGCCTGAACAAACCGTTTTCACGTTCGCAATATGGAGTTAGATACAATCTATTTACAAATATTATCATGCGGAATAAACCGGAAACGATAGCGTTCCGGAACAAATATTTTGAGATAATGCGGGAACGTGACTATTCAGTTGCGCGGGGGATGGGGTTAGATCTCGCACCGGAAATTTTTACGAAGTATTTGCCTGATCTTTATCATGACATGGAAGATTTTTTGATAGATCATGCCCTTCAACCCGAAAAAAGAAAACTGGATAAAGAGATCTTCGCTCTTTTTGAACAAAGTGGTATATTCGACGAAAAAGCCCTTGCCGCGGCTGGAAAAGTCGCTTACGAGGCCGATTTGGCGAGAAATAAGGAAGAATATCTAAGGCTTGTAAGGGATCAAAGTCTCCCGATGCGTAAAAGAGTTCTTGCCTGGTTGCATAACGCGCAAGCGTTCCTTGGGTTTGCTGCGGTAGTTGACGAAGGAATATCTCCGGAAAAATTACGCGAGCAGCTCCGGCAAACTTTTGGAGAAGGCGCGATTAATTACAATAATATCCCGAAGTCGCTTTTGATCGAAGCTGAGGTGAACGGCGAGAAAAGATATTTTCAACTGGTTCTTCCGATAGATGCCAAGTTTGATAAAAAGAAACTAATGTCCGCTATCGGGGCAAAACGTATGACGTTTGTGCAGGGAGAGGACACTGTGAGAAATATTATAGGATACAAGGTCGGGCTTATACCGCCATTGCCGCTTACTGAAAAACCGATAACCGTTGTTGTTGAAGGATCACTCAGGGAAAAGGTCCGCTATATTATCATGCCGTACGGAGAACCGGATGAAAGGTTCGCGGTAAATCTGAAAGCGCTTTTGGATTCGATAGAACTTACCGGCATACATAGCGTGCGTTTCGCGGATTTTATTGTAAGTCCAGACGGATCCGCTGAAGTGATTAACGCTTCTGAAACGGCGGGGTCTGGTGCGAAAGAAGTGCCAAACGCTTCAAAGGGGATGATGGACGCTGAAATAGACGCGTTATGGACCGGAGCTTTGGTGGAATGTACGCGTAAGAACCACATGGATTCAGAAAATGATGTTGTTGAAAAAATGAGGGCTTTTGATAAAAGCGCTCACGCGCTTTTCAGATATTTTCTGGCGTTAAGGATAGCCAAAAAAGTATGTAAAATGAAACCTTCGGTATCAAGGATATGGCTTTTTGGTGATGTAGGGAATGGTGCGGTTGATAACATGACCCCCGGGGCCGATCTGGATTTTATAGTAGAAGTTGAAAATAAAGGGGAATGCGATGGGGTCAAGCGGCTGCTTGACGAAATAAACCGTAAAGTGACCGCAAAATTTAACAGCATGATGTATGGAACAGGGATAAATGTTTCAGAACTCATTGAGCTCTCAAATGTGGAAAGAGTACTTTCAAAAGAAGCGGTTGATGCGAAGAAAGGGATAGCGATGCTTGTCGGGTCTTATAGTGAGCCCGCCTCGTTGATATATGAAAGAGATCCGGACGAGAACGCGATGATACCAGTGCGTGGTGTATTGGATGATAAGGGTGTCGTATCCATTGGAGGTCAAAACGATAGAAATGAGGTCGAAGAGACAGCTCGAGCACAGAATCTGGCATATACATTGAAGATGTGTGCGGATTCGGAGTATGAGCGTGTTTTAAAGATCCCGGCGGAAAACCGCAAACAGAGTTCAGATATACTGATCGCGATCGAGACCGAAGAGATTAACGAAGCCGCGAACACCGGATGGATACCGTTCGAGCAGTTAAACGATATGCAGGGTTTAACGGTCGCTGTTAAAAGGTTTGTGGAAAAAATGCGCAATGAGAAAATGATAACCAATGTCAGGGTGGTGTATGGGAGTAAAGACACGCTGGCAAGGGAGATGGAAAAAGCTGTCAAAGAGATGCCGAACCTGTCATATGGTAACATTGTGTTGTTCGGCAGTGAAGGAACGATAAAAGGGGCGGACGCATTTAAAACATATCGGGATAATAACGCTTTTCTCGCGTGCGTGGACCCGTCGGACATTAAGGGCGGAGATAAATACATACGTTATCTTGAGACGCTGGAAGTGGCTCTAAATCTGGCGTTTAAAAGATATTCAATAGATGAAATGAGAGAAAAGCATAAATTCATTGGTATCGAGCCCATCTCCGGGCGTATTGTGCGTTTTATTCCTCACGCGGCGCCTATAGATACCGAGGAGCCGTCCAGGATCTATCAAAATCAGATCAAGCGCCTTGAGATGCAGGCTTGATCTAATCCCGCATCGATGTATTATTGCATTTTATGTTATGTCAAATCTCTGTTATTTGTGATTTCACGAATTTTTTATTATTATGCCGGATCATATCCACGATATTATTTCGATCGTAGGGCGGGGTTTCCCCGCCCAGAATACGTCGGGCGCGGAGACCGCGCCCCTATGTTTAAATTGTTTGTGTATTTTTTTGATGCCACCGTCCGCGGGAACGCAAAATAAAATTATAAAAATTGAACGAATTTGTCCCCAAAATGTGTCTATAAATATAAGGGGAATTAATATGGGCGAACCAATATATCCGGCCTTGCGACGGAGGTACTCGTTGCGATTGAAGGGGTATGATTATTCTTCAATTGGGACATATTATGTGACCATTTGCGTCAAAGATCGCGAGAATATTTTTGGTGAGATCAGAAGAGATAAAATTATTCTTAATGAGAATGGGATAATTGTACGTGATTATTGGAACGATCTTAAAAAACATTTTTTAAATATCAAAATTGGTTCTTTTGTTATTATGCCGGATCATATCCACGGTATTATTTCGATCGTAGGGGCGGGGTTTCCCCGCCCTGAATACGTCGGGCGCGGAGACCGCGCCCCTACGTTGGGAGATATTGTCGCGTATTTTAAATATGGAACGACGAGGGATATAAATTTTAACAAAAAAACACCAGGTATGCACTTATGGCAGCGAAATTATTATGAACATATAATTCGTAATGAATCGGAATTAAATGAGGTCCGGGAATACATAATTAATAACCCTCTGAAATCTGAGATTTTTCTCGATAAATTTATGTAATGACGAATATGTCCTGATTTCCACGCATGTCGGGCGCGGAGACCGCGCCCCTACGCATAGATTTTGGCATATGCGTTCTGTGTTTTTGTCAGCATGTGTTATGCCAACCAAATTTTATTTTATGCACAGGAGGGGATAAGCTGTTCCTAAAATCGTAAGCTAATTGTTTATAATGACTTAAAAGCAGGCGGCCATGAGCATTGTTAGTAAAATTTAAAGTTAATTATAATATTATATATGGTATAATGTCGGCACCATGTTATTACAATATAATATGAAGCGAAGAAGACCGTTTTTCAGCCTGGTTTCGATCGCTGTGATTTTTAGTATGCTCATGTCCGATATCTCGTTCGCGCAAGACGCGATTCGGGATACGCTCGCGCCAAGCCTTGCCACAAAACCGATATGCAAAGTAGAAAAGAACGACGACGGTACTTTTGATATAACCACGAACAATGATGTTATCGAATATTGGGAAAATAAGACAGAAGATGATCTTGATGCAAAATCCCCGTTCGCCAGTGCGTTCCGAGAAAAATGGGCCATACGCGATATAGGTATGGTTGTCGCGCAGGCGCTTGGTCTGAATATCCCGAGCGGTACCGTAAAAGAATTGATCAAAAAACATTTCAAAAACAGGAACGCGGAAAATCAGCTTATCCTGGAAGGATATGAAATCGACGGTATCAAAGAAAAATATTGCGGTGAAGAAATTTCAGAGTATTTTGTACCGGTAAACAGAAACAGAGAATTGGCATTCTATTTAAAATTTTATTTAAATGGAGAAAAGAAGGCCGCGCCGTTCTGTCAGACAAAAACTGAAAAAGGCGAAATGAAGAATGTCTACATGGATGTAGTGACGATAGATGAGGTCCAGACATTTTTTGAAGAAAAGAACTCTCCGGATGTACGTGTCGGCAAGCGGGATATGTTCTTTGTCCCTGATTTTGCGCCGGGCGTAGCTTTAAGGACAGCTATCTCGCGTGATCTGGAGTACAGATGTGGCATGATCAAAAAGTTCATTGAGATAAACGAAAATATCGGCGGCGAAAATATTAATGCCGAGAAATATAAAGAGATGAGAGATTTTTTAATTACAGGGATCGGTCATATACTTAAGGCCGCGGAAAATGAGAACAAAAATGACGAAATGTGGGAACAGGATATTCAACTCGAGTTGAGCGAGTTTAACAAAAATATGACGAATAAATCCCTGGAGGGATTGTGTCAGGGGATGGAGAAAAAGGTCTCTGATCGTTTGAAAGCGTCGATCCGTGCGCTCAGCATATTGTATAGCGGCTTAGCGGGCGAAAATCATTCACGTAGCGCCGATATTAAAGAGTTGACGGATGTGATTAAAACGATTGAAATGCCGTCAAGTTTTGTGGATGTGGTCTTAAATGTGGACGCCAAAGCCAGGAACGTGAATGTTAACGAAGGCGAAATGTTCCGTATACTTGAAAATATTTTTAGGAACGCGCTTGCCGCGCAGTTGGAGAAAGCGGCTAATATACGGGATGACGTGGAACGCGCGGCTTACAGGGCCGTAATAAATATTGACGCGGTGGTGGATAGCGGCGAAGTCGTGATTAAGATAAAGGATAACGGTCCGGGGTTGCCGGAAGACGCTGAAAAGGCGTTCAGAGAAGGAAAACCGTTCACGACACACACAACAGGCGGCGGGCGCGGTATGCGAGCCGCTAAATATCTTGTTGAAAAGAACGGGGGAAAGATCGATGTCTTGTCGGAACGGGGTGAAGGTACCACGTTCACTGTTCGCTTGCCTTTGGGAGAAGACCCCAGAGTAAGGGCCAGATTGTTACATGATTTCGCTAATTTAGTACAGGGGATAGAAGGGGAAACATATATATGTTCTGAAATAACCAAAGATCCGGAGATCTTTGAAAGTGTGGAAAAGTCTGTAAAGGGATGCCTGACACTGCGTGATCCGAATTTGGACATCAAGAAAACTTTGGAGAATATTTACAGGGGGATGAATGAAGAAGTAATGCGAAGCATGACTGAATCCATAGGAAAGTATCTAGCGGACAAAAATATTTCTACAAATGATAGAGAAGAACTGAGGCAAAGTTTTGAGAGCCTCATAACGCTTATAAAGGCTGTTAAAAGGATAGCCGGATTTTATAGCGGGTTAGATACGGGAAAACGTCTTGTCAGATTGAATGAGATCTTATTGAGTTATCCGAAAAGGAAAAGCGGTCAAAAGCTCACGACCGATCTGAACGCCGGTGACATTGAGATATTCACGGACGAATGCGCGCTCGATCAGGTCGCAACTAATCTTTACAGGAATGCCTTACAAGCTTCTGATGCGAATAGGGAAAATCATATTTCGGTCGGGACATCTCTCAGTGGGGACGGGAAATATGTTTATTTTTCCATAGAAGACACCGGCATTGGCATCCCGCCTGAAAATTTAAGAAAAATATTCGAAGCGGGTTTTACGACGAAAGAAGATGGACATGGATTTGGTCTGGATATCGTGAAGGATCTTGTTGAGACCCGTCTTGGCGGGACGATAAAGATTGAATCCGAGGTGGGGAAAGGTACAAAATTCATGGTTTGTTTACCGCTCGATCAGGAGCAGGAAAAACCAGGACGTTTTAGCCGGAAAGATGTTGTCATTGATCTTTCGAATAAAGCCGATTCTGAAGAGAGGCTTCAGGCTTTGCGTGCGATGATAGAAGAAAGGGTTGGGTCAAGGCAAAATAAAATAGTGACCGGACAGGAAGCAGTTCGCGAAGCAGATTGGCTTTCCGGAAGATTATGGGAGATAGCGAATTGCTCGGACGAGTGGTTCAAGAAAAGTATGCCTATGCATGCAGTCGATGTCGTGAATATAACAAAACAATCGGACAATAACGCGTCGCCGGAACTTTTGATAGCCTCGATGTTCCATGACGCCGACAGGGCTTTTGACGGATATTTTGTTCATCTAAAAGATATGCCGCCGTATGATAGCCCGTTGTATTCCGAATATCTTAAGCCGATACTTCACCCGCGAATGGCGGATGAGGTGATCCGGCCTTTGCTTGATCTTTTGGGGATAGAAAAAAATCTAGCCGATAAAGTGTCCATCCTGATACGGAACCATGAGACCGGTATAAATGGAAATTCTTTGGATAAAGATAATCCGCTAGTTACGGAAGAACTTATCACAGATTCGGAAAAGCTTAAAAATGCCGACGCGATAGCCGTATTGACCCCGTTTATGTTGATGGTCAGGTTTAATGAGGCAGATAGACGAGGGAAGATGGAAGAGTTTTATTTTGAAGTGAAACAGAAATATTCGCGTTGTTCTGATCAAGGGCGCGGCATAATAGATGGCCTTATAGAAGAAGGGAAAAAAGAATACGAGAACGATCCAACGTGGAGCGAAGTGTACGCAATATTTTTGCGAGTTAAAGACGAAACCAGAGAAGAGGTTAAATTTGATATAGATAAAGATATCGAGCTATACGCTTTTGATTATGAGGAAACACTCGCCAAAACAAAAAGCAAAATGTCGGATGAAATGCTGGCAGAGATTATTAAGAGGCTGGAAGCCGGCAGAAGATTCGCGGTGATAACAGGAGTTAACATATATTTTCTTCACAAGTATTTTGGGCAATACATTCCGAAAGAAATCAGAAAAAAATACAGAAAACAAATTATTTTTATGGGAGAACTCGGAACCGAGGTTGGCAGATACGATGAAAACGGCGAATTATATCTGGACGAAAAGAACAGCGTGTCTTTAAGGCCGGAAATTAAAACCGGGATTGCCGGTGAAGTGTACAAGGCCTTGGAAAAACACGGCCTTGCAAATATTTCGGGGATATCGACAAGATTTAAAAAAGATACAGATCCTGCCGAATATCCAGCGGGGAAGTCGATAGAGATCGGGCTTGAAAAATACGGTACCGCCGTTGTGCGTTTTTGGGATAAGACATTACGCGGGCGCATGAAAGACATTGTGGAGGATCTTCGGGATGTGCTCGATAAAATGGGTTTAAAGGTAGCTGCGTCGAATTCCGCCATAGATATTTCCCCGATGGATAAAGGCGAGGCGCTTGATAAACTACGTGCGATCATCAAAGAGGAATCCGGAAAGGATATAGCGTACGAAAATATTCTTGTAGGCGGGGACAGTCAGAATGATTACGCGATGCTCGCGAAGCCGGGAGTAAAAGCCGTTTATTTCGGCAATTCCAAAAAAGCGGAGCTGCCGGAAGAGGTCGCAAAAAATGTATATATGTCCGAAACAAAAGGGCCGGAAGGGCTGGTTGGGTTATTCAGCGTCGGGATTTTTAATAATGTTAGAGAAGACCGGAAAACGCAAGAAAACTTATCGTTCGATGCAGTGAGGTCTTGGGAATGGGAACGGTTGATGTATGAATTCAGGGAAATGTTCGCGCAACACCGTGTAAGAGATTTTAACAGAAACCTTTTACGATATAGACAAGCCGTCGAGATGTACAATGCGGAATACGATCAGGGTGTTTACGAGGATATGCTTCACAAGGGGAAAGGGCTTCGAGATGATGACAAGGAAATGGAGACAGCGCTTGAGCAAAAATACTTAGAAGATCTCTCTAAACTTCTTTCCTGCGCATTGCGGCGCGATGATAGCGATAATGTCGCAGAGTATCTTGCTGCTTTGATAAAAAGCGAAAAGGCGTCTTTACTGTCAGACGAGGCCAAGCTGTTCATTAGATCGTTTCTTACCATATACTCGATGTCGCCCGAGAGAGGGAAAAAAGTCGGTGTTGTCATATCAATGTTCAACGAACAGAAACGGATGGGAAAAGAGGATTTCGTCAGAAAAAAGATCGAACAGATGGAAGAATTATTTGCCGTGAATCCGGGGCTTGATTGGGAGATGGTCTTTGTGGAAGACGGTGAGGAAAGATCAAACGGTGAAAGTAAGAGCTCGGGTGAAATGGCGCTTGAAATACTTAGAAGTGAATATCAAAACCTGTTGGATTCAGGCAAAGTAAAAGTACTGTTTCTGAACAAAAAGATCAAAGATAATATCAGGGGAAGAAAAGGAAGTGGCATTATATACGGTCTTCGCAAGGCGCTGGACGACGGCGCGGATTATCTTGTCTATACCGACGCTGATATTTCTTCACATCTTGGCCAAACCGGTATTTTGCTTGATCCGCTTGTTAAAGGTGACGCGCAGGTTACGATAGCATCACGGAGGATAAACGGCGACATAGTATTTAACCGTTCGCGCGGCGAGAAGATCAAAAGTATGGTCTACAATATCTTTGTTCGTTTGATACTTGGATTAAAAATAACAGATTCACAGACCGGATTCAAGGCTTTTACGCGGGAAGCACTTGAAAAAAGTCTTCCGCTTAAGGTGTTCCCGCCCGAAGGGTCGGACGGAAAAGAGTTTGAGGGAAATTTTGTTTACAATTTTTCATTCGATACCAATCTTCTTTGCCGTATAGACGATGTATTTTCGGATAGCGAAGAGACTGTTATCGCAGAAGTTCCCATAGTGTGGATAGGATCAAGGGAAGAAAGTACGGTCAGGCTTAAAGATGTTTTAATTATGCTTAGAGGTCTTTTTGAACAGTGGCGCATAAGGAATAGAACCGTTCAGATAGTGTCCAGTGATGAAGTGTCCCAGAAAGGCAATTACAAACTTCTGGCTATTTTAAAAGGAGACGAGATCGGGAAGTTGGAATATTCTCCCGATATTAATGATGCGAATACCGTATGGCTTGGATGGATAGGGGTGGAGAATAAGAGGCATTCTGTGGGAGAACTGCTGATGCGGCGCTTTTTCGCGGAGTGCCGGGCAATGAAAAAAAACAAGGTTAAGTTATGGTGTGACAAAAACAATACATCGGCTGTCGTGTTTTATGAAGAAATATCCGAACGGCTTAACATCCCGATGGAGATCAACGATGAAATAAGCAACGCCTTTCATCTGATAACTTACACGATTGGGGATGTTTATAAACTGTCCGGCCTTAACTCGGGTGCCGCTACGTCCGAGGTTCAGAAAGTAGAGGATCAAGGGGACAACGTTTTTAACCGTACGGGAAATGGTCTTATTTTTATCGGTGGCGCAACGTTAGCGGGCAATATTTTTCTTGGAGTTTTCGCGTATTTATATTTATCTGCACAGAAACAGGCGATAGTGGATTTTCTGTATGAGAAGAGCCGTGTGAAGAAATGGTACGCGAAACCCTGTCATTATTTATCCCGCTTTTTTGATATGGTTCTTTTAGATGTGGCCCGCTGTATCGCAATACTTGATAGAAAAGAAACTGTAAGTGTAAAGCTCGATAGTGCTGTTTCGGACGAACATAAAATGACATTGATGGCTTATTCGGGGAAAGAAAAGGCCGGGACTCTTAAATTTTCTCAGTCGAGTCATGCGCCAAATACAATGTCCCTTGAGTGGTTGAACGTGACATATAAAAAGCAGGGTAAAGGCGTCGGAACGGCTCTTATGACGGAGTTTTTTAAAATCTGTTATAAATTGAAAAAGAAAAGAATAATACTGTGTTGCAAAAAGGATAACACGGGGGCAATAGCGTTTTATTACGAAATGGCCAGGCGATTCAACGCGAGAATTGATAAAAAAGACATTACCATTAACGATGAGTACTATTTGATCGAGTATACATTTGATGACAGTAATAGAGCAATGCCTGCTTTTATTTGCCTTGGCGGCGCCATGACTTTTTGGAGCGATGTTTTTATAGCGGGGCTTGTATATTTATGGTTCTCCGCCCAGAAACAGGCGATAGCGGATTTTCTCTATGAAAAAAGCCGTATGAAGAAATGGTACTCAAGTATTGCCCGCCATTTAGCCCGCTTTTTCGACATTGTCCTTTTAGACATGACGCAATACGCCGCTACAAGATACCTCGCCAAATCTTTGCTTATGGGGCCGGGGCTGACGATAAAGCCAATAGATAATGGAACCGTAGGTGCGCTCTCAATATCAGGAACGCCTGATGACGATATTGTGTATGTGCCGGAAAAATATAGAGAAAAACTCGCGGAAAAGGATATTTATCCGCAACGATATAGACATGTATTTATGGGGATGATCGATAGATTAAAATTAAATGACAATGAAATAAATGAGCTTAAGAGTACGCTGGCGACGGTGGCGGGTAATATGCGCATATATAAAGATCCAATGGGAAGAATAGATATGATAATAGACGTGCTGAAAGAGAATAATATAGACGCAAATGGGGGAAGTGAACTCAAGAAACAATATCTGATAGTGGTGTATAGCATAGCTAGGCATGGGAAGAAAGGGAAAGTAGCGTTAGATGGGGTTATAAGATCGTTTAATGGAGCTGGAATAAAATATCAGGATATGACGGAAGAGCTTAAGATACAATATCTAACAGCGGTGTATGAGATAGCGATGAAAGGCGAGAAAGGGAAAGAAGCGTTAGACGGTGTTATAAAATCGTTTAAGGGAGAAAGAATCGTTTACAAGGAGTTAACGGAAGAACTCAAGAAAAAATATCTGATAGCGGTGTATAAGATAGCGATGAAAGGGGAGGAAGGGGAAAAAGCGTTAGGTGGAGTTATAGAATCGTTTAAGGAAGAGGGAATAGTATATAAGGAATTAGAAACGGAAGAACTTAAGAAAACATATCTGATAGCGGTGTATGAGATAGCGAGGAAAGGGAAGGAAGGAAAAGACGCGTTAGACGGGGTTATAGGATCGTTTAAGGGAGAAGGAATAGTGTATAAGGAGTTAACTAAAGACCTTAAAAAACAATATCTAACAGCGGTGTATAACATAGCGATGAAAGGGGAGGGGAATAAAAAGACGAAGGAAGATGGAGAAGAGGAAACAGTGTTAGACGGAGTTATAAAATCGTTTAAAAAGGAAGGTGGAATAGTATATAAGGAATTAGAAACGGAAGAACTCAAGAAACAATATCTGATAGCGATATATGAGATAGCGAGGAAAGGCCAATACGCGGTTGAGAACGTGGGGACGATAATAGATCTTCTTCGAGGGGAAGGTATTGAGTATAAAACCATGCGAAGGGATTCCGAGAAAAAAAGATATTTACGCTCTGTATACGTTCAGGCGCTTAAAAAAGGCAAAGAATACGATGACGAATTTATCTTATATGTTATGAAAGGTTTTTGGGAATTGTACAGCGCAGAAAGGGAGCCGGCGGTTTTCGAGAGTATTGCAGCCAGTGGTAAAAAGTGGCGTGAGGTTGTTGATGCAGGAACGCCGAGAAGCATAGCCAAATCCACGGAATGGAAGGAAAGAGTAAAAACTGTATTAAATACCTTATCTGATAGAGAGAGGGAGATAGCGGAAGCGTTGATGGAAACGGGATCGGCTGAAGATGCTGCAATAAAAGGATTTGACAGGAAAGAAATAGAAAAGGTAATGGAAAAACTCAGAGTAGCTTTTGCTGATATGAAAAATAAGCCAACGAGTTCCGCGTCCGCGGTTCTTTTAATGGGTGGTTCAACGTTAGCGGGCAATATTTTTCTTGGAGTTTTCGCGTATTTATATTTATCCGCCCAAAAACAGGCAATAGTGGATTTTCTGTATGAAAAAAGCCGTATGAAAAAATGGTATGCAGGTGTCGCCCGCCATTTAGCCCGCTTTTTTGATTTTATTCTTTTAGACATGACACGATACGCCGCTACAAGATACCTCGCTAAATCTTTGCTTATGGGCCCGGGGCTTACGATAAAAAAAACTGGTTCAGATGGGGACAGGTCTGGGATTGATTCCGGGACAGATCTGAGAGGGGAAACGGGGACAGGTCTGGGATCAGATTTGGAAACGTCCCGTGATGTTGTCTTTGGTCTTGGAGAGGTAAGGCTGGCCTCGCTGGATGACGCATGGGTGATAGTGCAGCTTAAGCGCCTAATATCTGAAATGCCTTACGGTAGAGACTATAGGAGTATTATATATGATATGAGGGAAAGAAGATCGAATGACCGTATTTTTGTGTTTAAGGATAACTCCGGAGAAGTCGTCGGTTTTATTGAGGGAAGGTTTTTTCTTAATGCAAAGTCATGTTACATAGCAAACCTGGCGGTGCGCGAAGATATGCAGAAACGCGGAATAGGAAGGATTTTGTTCAATACGTTTCTTGATGAAATGTTGGATCTTGGTATAACTTCGGCTTCCGTGGCCGCGCGAAACGATGCGACCGCAAAGTTTGCGCTTGAGAGAGGTTTAAAATGTGAGGAATATTACAAGGGTTCGGATATACAAGGATATTATGTTGGGGATATTAATAAAGGCAATAAAGTCGGACAATATTTTAGTAAATCCCCGGCTTTTATTTTTGCCGGAGGATCAGCCTTGGCCGTAAATATTTTTAGCGGGGTATTCACATATCTTTATCTATCCGCACAAAAACAGGCGATAGTGGATTTTCTTTATGAAAAAAGCCGTATGAAAAAATGGTATGCAGGTGTCGCCCGCCATTTAGCCCGCTTTTTTGATTCTATTCTTTTAGACATGACACGATACGCCGCCACAAGATACCTGGCCCAATCTTTGCTTATGTCGCCGGGGCTGACGATAAGACAAGTTGGTTCAGATGGGGACAGGTCTGAAAGGGAAATCGGGGACAGGTCTGGGATTGATTCCGGGACAGGTCTAAGAGGGAAACCGGGGACAGGTCTGAGATCAGATTTGGAAACGTCCCGTGAGAGTGTTAATTGTGGTAGCGGATTCTTGGATTATGTTAAGGCGGATAATTTGGAGAGTGTTTTTTCGTACATGGGCGGATTAAAAAGTGCATCGAATATCGGGATAGATAGATTGATGTCCCGTTTAAGGTCTCCGTTTGCGAATATTAACGGAATTCTTAAAGAATACGCTGTCCAGGATGATCTGGCCGGCTCGCCTGAAGCATTAAAAACCCTTCTTGAAAAAATAAAGGAGCTGGACGAAATAACAAAAAAAGCGATGGAGGGTGTGTCTCCACACGAAATCAGGGTTAATGCTCAAAATGCTTTTGACGAACAGACTGAAAAATATAAACGCATTCTTTATCCCGATACCGGAGAGTTGCCGATCCTTTTAAACGAAATACAGGCAATACTTTCAAAGTTTAATAATGAGCATGTCAGCGAATTAAAGGGTGAGATAGGGGGTGTACTTGAAAAATATGATGAGGTTTTTGGTGAAGAATCCGGGATATATACTCCGATTTCGGGTGTCATGCATATGGAGTGGTGGCAAAAAGTTGCGCCGCATTTGTTACGCGGACAAGAGAATACAATATGGAAAGTCAGGGAAAGTTTTGGGAATGTTGCGGCAAGCGCCATACTTGCCGAATTGAAATTGGCAGCGGGGTATAAACACGCAAAATTTACTGACAATGATAACGTTTTTAACATGAAAAATGCCACGCATCCTACAATGCGGTTTAAATCCGGATTTACCCCGGTCTCTTTTAAGGTCTCGAAATCAAAAAAGGTAACAATTATCAGCGGCTTAAATTCCGGCGGGAAAAGCGTAACCGTAAAAGCAGCCGGGATTATCGCTTTAATGGTTCAGGCGGGGATGCCCGTTCCGGCGGATGTTGAAATGGATAAAATGTTGTTTGGGGGTTTTAAAAAAGCCGAAGTAAAAGACGAAGATGTTTCCACAGGGCAGGGATCCAACATGTTGGCGGAGCTGGATGAAACTAAAAAACTTATGAACACGGTAAAACCAAATGAATTTATTATTATCGACGATGATATTTTTGGCGGCAGCAGCGAACCGACTGTTGTTGCTTCGTGTTTCAATGCTTTTATGGAAAAGCTTGGTGCCTCGGGCGCGGTGGTGGTAGGGATAACGCATCATTTAGACGCGTTGCGGGCTTTAAAGAAAGAACATCCGGATGATTTCAATTTTTTATGTGTCAAAACCCGGCCCGGTAAAGACGGAGAGGAAGAGTCAGAATATGAATTGCAGGAAGGCATAGCCGACTCCAGCCAGGGATTGATCGAGGCGATCAGGATGAAATGGCCCGCTTCTAAACTTGCCATAAAATATTTCAATAAATTACGCGAGTGGAAAAATGAACCTGCGGTGGTTTGCAACAATATGCCGGCGCTAAAACCGGCGCCTTTAAGGCAAAGGGGATATTTTTGTTCAAGCGTCGAAAGGGACTTTTTACAACTTACTGATTTTTCCGGAAAATTAAGAAATACAGCCGTTTCTATTATGGGAGAGATAGCCGGCGATGTCTCCGGAGATTTTGTTGAGGATATTTATGCCAATCCGGAAACGGCTAATAGTAGTGAATGGAGGGAAGCTATAGAACTTTTGCGTACCAATCCCGATGTTTTAGATAAGTTTACGTCTTTATTGAAAGAAAATTATAGAAGATGGCCGCAAAACATAAAATTTGAAGAGAGAATCCACAGATATATTAATCCCGACAGCGATAAGATGACGCGCGAATTTTTACGATTGATAGCATTTTGCCGCACCAGCGGGATCACGATGCTGGAAAAAAGTGCCGGACGGATCAACAGTTTTCTTTATGGTGATTTTAAAAGTGAAATAGTGAAATGGGTAAAAGCATGTGAAGAGATGATCAAATTGACCGAAAAAGAGGTTGGGAAGGAAAATGTAAAGTTTCGTTTGGGCGTTGATTTTATCGAAATGGTGAACGGGATGAACCGGATTATCGAAAAAGAGGATGAGTTTAATGAGCTTATGACAGGCCTTCTTTTTGAATATCAGTTTGAGGAAGGATCGGATTTAAATAAGATAAAGAACTTATTTGTTCAATCATTGAAAGAAAATCATGGTAGCGGTTATCTTTTCATGCAGGCTCGTACAATAAATAATATGATGGAAGAAAAAAACACGGGGCGTAAGTTTATCGAGAAGTTACAGACCAACGGGTTAAATGCGAGATTCCTGAGCATCGATAAAGGGTTGATAACCAGAAAAGATGATAGGTCTCAAATAATGGTACAGTTTTGCAGAGATATGTCTGCCATGTGTACCCTGCGTGCGATGGTAGATGTAGATGAAAATTGGCCATTCGCGAAAAAAGGCACAGAGGGAGAGATACGGATAAAAGGCGGATGGCATACAAGTCTTGAGGAAGATCCAAACAGGACCCCGAATAATGTCGATATTTCCGCATACGGCAAAAAGGGATCGCTTTCTATTTACACGGGTTTTAATACGGGAGGAAAAAGCACACTTGCAAAGATGATTGCGCAGATTGTGACACACGCTAAAATCGGATGGCCCGTGCCGGCCGAATATGCATCGATTGGAGATTTTTCTGATATACAGGTTGTTTCGGAATTGCTGACGGATATAAAGGAAGAACAACGACAACGTAACGGAAAAGATGAGATCGGCGGCGCGCTTGATAGGGCGCTTCATCAAAGTTCGATGATAATACAGAACGCTACGCCGAAAAGCCTGATCATTCTTGATGAACCGTTTTCCGGTTCTACCGAGCCTGAAGTGGCTGAGGCTCTTACCGCGGCTTTGGCTCAATCGCTGGTTGATAGAGGCGCTACTGTAATACTTATTACGCATCTATTGGACACTATACCGGTTTTGGAAGGGGAAGTGGCAGGGACTCAGGTATTTCGCGCAAAAACTTTTGAGAAAGATGGGGCGTTATATCCGCGTTTTTCTTTTGAGCCCGGGATTGCGGTGTCGAGTCATGGATTTGAAGTGGCGAGAAAAATAGATTGGCCGGGGTATTCAAGGGCGCTTGAATATTTTAATGTTTTGAATAAAGAGGAAATGCAAAGAGAACGATCGCCGCGCGATCGGTCCGGTGCGGCAAGGGCGATCTTTCAGGAGCCTCGGGATTCGAAATATGATGGAATGAAAGGAAGAGAAATAAAAAGCGCGGAAAAGGACAGACGAAAACAGCTCAAGGAAGCAGAAAAAAAACGGTTATCCTCCGGGGAAGGAAATAAAAACGCCCCGGCGATTTTATATTTTGGCGCATCGACCTTAGAGCTAAATATCTTCACGGGTATTTTTTCATACACAGGGGCCGTACAACACGCTGAGAAGGTTTCCCATATAGACTTTCGGGACGATTACGGTGAATCATTACGTCGTCTTTGGAATTTTGGACCAAAAGGTGTACCAACGGAAGAGTCCGTTTTAAGGCGCTTAGTTGTAAATTTAGCGTATGAGATGATTGTAGAACAGATACGTGCATTTGTGAAGACCAAGTATCCGGGTGCCGATATTGACAAGTTAGGTGTAAACGTCATGCTTTTTGGCAGCAGCGCTAAAGGATTATCGATAGAGACAAGCGATATTGATTTCGGTCTTTTCATAGACGACACCGAGCTCGGAAGTGGCATAAAAGTAGATCCCGGATATAAATCAGCACTCGTGAAGATAGCTGTTTCTGCTTTGAATGAAGTTATAGATAAAAATGGGTTCAATGTTAAAAGGTTCAGTGTACAGTTAAAGAGGGTCAATGCCAGGGCCAATGATGTTATTATCGCCAGTCATATGCTTTCACGAGAATTTGGACACAGAATATTCAGGGATTTAGCGAATATATTCTATATAAACTTTGGACCAATTGAAATCATGAGAAAAAAAGCTTTGCAAATAGTAATGAATTCCGCTAACCCCGAAAAGACGTGGGAGAACGTGTGCAAATGGTGGAGTGGATATGCCAAAGTTATTGGCAATAAACACGAGTTAAGGGTTTCTTTAGACGAGATTGTGGAGGAATCTTTGCTTATATCTTTGCCGGACTTGAAAACAATGTGCAGTATCTACAATATAGAATATAGGTTACCAGCCGTTTCTGTCCAAGAGACTGAGAAAGGTGATATTTCTATAACTTATCCGGGTAAAGGCCTCAAAGTGCCACCATCGGATAAAGCGCCGGCGGTTCTTCTGATGGGTGGTTCGACGTTGGTGGGAAATATCTTTCTGGGAGTTTTCGCGTATTTATATTTATCCGCGCAAAAAGACTCGATAGTGGATTTTCTTTATGAAAAAAGCCGTATGAAAAAATGGTATGCAGGTGTCGCCCGCCATTTAGCCCGCTTTTTCGATTCTATTTTATTAGACATGACGCAATCCGCCGCTACAAGATACCTCGCCAACTCCCTGCTTATGGGGCCGGGGCTGACGATAAAGCCAATAGATAATGAACCCGTAGAGGCGATCTCAATATCGGGAAAGCCTGATGACGGGAAAGATATTGTATATGTGCCGGAAAAATATAGAGAAAAACTCGCGGAAAGAGATATCTATCCGCAACGATACAGACAGGTATTTAAGGGAATGATCGATAGATTAAAATTAAATGACAATGAAATAAATGAGCTTAAGAGTACACTGGCGACAGTGGCGGGTACTATGTGCATATATAAAGATCCAATGGGAAGAATAGATATGATAATAGACGTATTGAAAGAGAATAATATCGACGAAAATGGGGGAAGTGAACTCAAGAAAAAATATCTGATAGCGGTGTACATGATAGCGAAGAAAGGGAAGGAAGGAAA